>Ga0114949_10002205_pt1 | contig 12090 bp, 6 predicted proteins | sample N074metaG_FD_83505 | JGI IMG/M metagenome (GOLD analysis project Ga0114949, IMG submission 83505) | Deep subsurface microbial communities from Kermadec Trench to uncover new lineages of life (NeLLi) - N074 metaG | ecosystem: Environmental > Aquatic > Marine > Ocean trench > Sediment | place... | reverse complement strand
GCCACCCGATGATTCGGACGCTCGGGGAGAAACCGACCATCAACGCCGTCGAAATGGCAATCGGCGGTGATCAGCCCGGTTACCCGGAAAAACTGAAAAGTCTGGAAAGCGGCGAGCTGGAAAAGTTGAGGCAGATCTATTTTGCCGAAGTGGACAAGCATGTCGAGCGGGGTGGCGAGGCGATAATCGTCGACAAGCTGCCGATTCGCACGGTACATGCGGGGTTGATCCGGCGGCTGTTCCCCGACTCGAAAATGGTGTTTTCCGCGCGTCATCCCTGCGATGTCTGCCTGTCCTGTTTCATGCACCAGTTCAACAGCAATGACGCGTTTGCCAACTTCTTCAGTCTTGAGGACACAGTCAACCTCTATGACAAGGTGATGCGCTTGTGGCAGACCTATGTCGGCCGGCTGGATTTGAATGTACACATGCTGCGCTATGAGGACTTGGTTGGCGATCCCGAGCGAGAGGCAAGAAACCTGACCCGCTTCCTTGGCATCGCCTGGCGGCCGGAAGTGCTGGCATTAAATGAGAATGCAAAGCAAAGAGGACGCCTTGCGAGCAACAGTTATCACCAGGTCACCGGGCCGATCTACCAGCGAGCGGTAGATCGCTGGTTGTCCTATGCGGGCAAGTTTGAGCCATTCATGGCAATTCTTGAGCCGCACATACACTATTTTGGCTACAAGGTTGCCTGAACGGCTGATTCAGGGCGCCGGGGGCAGACCGGCCATTCGCCGTTTGTCGGCGAGCGGCGCTGGTGGTGGTGAGTAAAACGGGTTATCCGCGGGCCATGGCCTGACGGCGATCTCGTTCTGCCGGTATCTTTCGAGGTTTCCGTGAGCGAATCTCCTTGCTCCACCGCCGGGCGTATTGGTCAGCAGTGACTGCTGCAAGCGGATTGCTGCGCTGAAATCCCCGCTGGCTGCGAGCGCCATGGCCAGCGTTTCGGCGCTGTCGACGCTACGCAGCTTTTCGAACATTGGTCTCGCCAGCGCCAGCCATCGCTGTTTGTCCGCCGGTTCAGCCTGCGGGCAACTCGAGCCCGAGCGAATCAGACCCTGGTTCAAGGTGCCGGAGTTCGCTTGCAAGGCCAGCGCACGTTCCATGGTTGCGACCGCCGCGAGACAATCACCGCTCGCGTGCAGGGACAGCGCCAGCCTGAACAGCAGCAGCACGTCGGTGTTGTCAACGGCGTCAATTTGCTGAAAAAGTACGACGGCTTCCGCGAACTGTTGCTGTCTCATGCGGAGATTGGCCAGCAACAACTTTGGTGGTTCGGCCTGCGGGTCGCCCGCGATGGCGATCAGGTAGTGCAGCGCGGCCTGCTTGTCGTCACCGGCTTCCTCGAGCAGGCGGGCCTTGCTGTAGTGTGCCTTGGCGGATTCCGGCTCCAGCTCAAGCGAAAGCTCGACCTGGGTCCTTGCCTGGCTGGTCTTGCCGAGCAATTCGAGTACCCAGGACAGGGCCAGGTGCGTGGTGGCGTCAGCAGGTCTGAACTCCAGCGCGAGCCGGTAATTTTCTGCCGCAGTCAGCAGGTCCCCGCGCTCGAACGCATCCCTGCCGATGTCCAGATAAGTTCGGGAATTGCGATGCAGGGCGTTGAGTTCAATCAGTAGCTGGTCATCGAACCAGGGTGTGCTGGTTCCCCGCAGATCCATGTGCAGGCGTGCCAGGTCGCGGTCGCCGGTCTGCCGATACGCCATCCCCAGGTAGTAATGCAGTTGGTTTGCGGCAGGCTGGATTTCCAGTGCCTGCTTTAGCGGGTCGATGGCGCGTGCAAAATTCCTGTTGGCGATGTGGAATCTAGCTATCCCAGTCAACGCCGCCGCGCTCCCCGACTCGATATTCAGCGCCCGTGAAAAAGCGGTTTTCGCCGCGTCCAGTTGCTGGTTGTCGAGATACACTTGCCCCAGGTGTATCCAGCCGCCCAGGTAAGCGGGGTCCAGTTCCATGGCTCGCAGGTAGTATTCTTGCGCTGCCTCGTAGTCGCCGAGGCGCTGATGACTGAACGCAAGCAGGTAGAGCCAGCGGAAACTGTTTTGATCCAGCGCGATGGCGTTGGCATAAGCAGCCTGCGCCGGTCCGTGCATTTCGTATGCGTGGTAGAGCATGCCCATATTTCCCCAGTCTTCGGCGCGCTCTTTCTTACCGCCCATGGCCGCTTCGACTCGCAGCCGCCCTGCCATCAGCCGTTTCTGTACACCAGGTTCCACGCCGCCGAGATCGGGGTGACTGAGTTCCTGGAGCTGCTCTCCTTTGGCGCAACCGGCAAACATCAACAGCGCCATCAGGAACAGGACTGGTTGCAGTACGCACTTGCCGCCGAAATTCTGGGCCTGCTTTTTAGTCATCTGCCTGCCGGCCCCTGCCGTACTCGATGCGGTGGTAACGATTGGCCGCCAGCCCGGCAAACGACTCCCGCCGACCGTCCGGCCAGAGTACGAAGAGATGCTGTTCGTCATCGTCGTCGCCGAGCCCGATAATGACCCTGGGGTCGTTTGCCGATGCGTAGCTGCCATCGCGCCGGGTCCGCCGCCAGCGGTGTTTCTTGCCGCCACTCAGCAAAGCGACCCTGGCGCCGATGACCGGATGGCCCCGGGCGGAGACCAGCTCAAGTCCGAGCCAGTGCTTGCGCGTGCCCACCTGGTTAATCAGCAGCCGAGCCGGACCGTTGTTATTGGTGATCAGGACATCGGTGTCGCCATCGTTGTCGATATCGCCAAATGCTGCGCCACGACTGACTTCCGATAATGCAAAAACCTTCCCGGATTCGGCGCTTACATCCTGGTAATGGCCGTTGCCGAGGTTCCGGTAGAGCTGGTTTGGCTGGTGCAGCGGGTATGGGTCCTTCGCTGCAACCAGTTTCTCGATATGACTCACTGCGCCATTGACCACCAGCAGATCCAGCCAGCCATCGTTGTCGTAATCGAACCAGGCAACGCCAAAGCCGGTATAGGGAAAGCTGTCTTTAGCCAGCCCCATGGATACCGACCGGTCCTCGAACCAGCCGGTACCATCGTTGATGTATAGCGTATTGGTTTCCCGCGCCAGGTGCGTCATGAACAGGTCGTCATCGCCGTCGTCATCGAAATCGGCCGCGTCCACGCCCATGCTCGCTTCCGGGGCGCCATCCATATTCAATGCCACCCCGGCCAGCAGCGCATCGTCGACAAAACTTCCATCCTGCTGGTTGATCCACAGGAAATTGGCGGCCCCGTCATTGGTCACATAAATATCCAGCCATTGATCGCCGTTGAAGTCCGTTGCGATTACACCGAGTCCACCGCCCTTGCCGTCGATCCCGGCCATCCCCGTCACTTCCTCGAAGCGGCCGTCGCCCAGATTCCTAAACAGCTTATCGACAGTGCCAGCGTAGGTCTTGGGGCCGCAATATTCTGCTGTGGCCGTTGAGGAAAAGCACGGAATGCGGTTTTCCCAGTCAAATGCGACATAGGTCGCCACATACAAATCCTGCCAGCCATCCTTGTCGTAATCGAGAAAAACGGCGCTGGTACTCCAGCGTGGATCGCCGACGCCGGCCAGCCTGGTGACATCGCTGAAGCTGCCGTCGCCGTTATTGCGCAACAACTGGTTGTTGCCGAGGTTCATCACATAAAGATCGGGATAGCCGTCATTGTCAATATCGCCGGTTGCTACACCCATGCCATATCCCGAGCCCAGCTCTCCGGATTCGGCCGTCACATCCGTGAAACGGATCTGCATTTTTCCATCCTCGCCGATCCTGCTGTCGTTTCGGTACAGGCGATCGCTCATCGGCAATGGGTGGCGAGGCGGAATCAATGCGTCCTCGATCTGTTTGCCGGGACCCAGCATCGTGCCCTGAACGATATAGAGGTCCAGGTCGCCATCACGGTCGTAATCGAACAAGGCGCTGCCGGTGCCCATGTGCTCGGGGAAATAGGTTTCGCCGGACATCCCGTTGAAGTGAAAAAAGTCTATGCCGCTTGCGCTGGCCACATCGACAAATACTTCCTCGGGCAGCGCCGCGCCCGGGAACAACAGGCACGCCAGGCTGGCATATGCGGTCAGACGCAGCTTCGGCAAGGTTATGGCGATCATCGACTGGTGCGCATCCTTTCGTGGATTTGTTTATGCCCCGGCGGGCGCCAGATTGTGCCTTATTTATTGCCGGATTGCCCAAACCCGAAACGAGGCGCAGATCTCCGGTAGCCCGTCCCTCGAGGCGAATCTGATAAACTGCGGGCTCTATTCTGAGGCTTTCAAATGACCCGGACAAGCGTGAAATCGGGACCCGCCGTCGCTCGCGGGCAATTCTTGCAGCATTGCATCGCCGGTGGATGCTGAGGCTTTCCGATGCCGTATTCCGCGAAAAAGCTCAGCGAGCTGCTGGCGAAAGATGGTGCGGAAGCGGCGCTGGGTCACTGCCTCGATGCGCTGGCGCAGTCGCCCGCAGAGGCCGCATTGCACCACGTTCACGGTCGTGCCCTGAATAACCTGGATCGTCTCCCGGAGGCGCTGGACGCGCTAAACCGGGCAATCGGGATCGAGTCCGGAAACCCGCAGATGTTTGCCCATCGTGGCCATATTTTGTTCAGGCTGCAGCACACGGACGAGGCCGTCGAAGATTTCCACAGCGCGCTGGCTTTGGAACCCTCTCAGCTTGTCGCCCTTAGCGGACTGGCAAGTATTTGGCTGGCCGCGGGCCAGGCTGCAAAGGCGGCGACCCTGCTCGTGCGCCTGACCGCGTGTGAGCCGGATAACCGAAAGCACTGGCTGAACCTGGGCCTGGCGAGGCATGAGTCGGGATTGTTGCATGAGGCGGAAGAGGCGTTTCGAAACGCGCTGGAGCTGTTGCCCGGTGACCCGGATGTTTGCTGCGGTCTGGCGAGTGTACTGCAGTCGCAGGGGCGCCTGGACGAAGCCAGCGAGTGGTTTGACCGGGCGCTTCAACTGCAGCCGGATCACCCGCAGGCGACGGCGGCGATCGCGGGCATCCACGAGATGCAGGGAAACACCGGTGAGGCGATGGCTATGCTGCGGCCGTTGCTGGCCGGCAAAACCGGCGAGGTTGCCCCCGCGGTCGGGTTGGCGGCGGCACAGTTGTTGCAAAAATCGGGCGACACGCGAGAGGCAATGGCGCAGCTAGAGGCCGTGCTGTCGAATGAAGGCACCGGCGCATTGCAAAGGAGTACCGCGCATTTTTCCCTGTCGGCAATACTGGACAGCGAAGGTGAATACGATAAAGCGTTTGCAGAGGCCGAGAAAGGCAACCGGATTCGTAGCGGGCAATACTCGGAAAAGCGCCAGGAGCTTTGCTTCGCGCGCAGCAGGGAAGTTTTTGACGGCGGTGTCTTGCAGCATCCGGGCAGTGTGGCCATGCAGGACAGCCCGGTTATTTTTATCGTCGGGATGCCGAGATCCGGAACCTCGCTGGTCGAGCAAATCCTGGCCAGCCATTCGAATGTTCACGGGGCTGGAGAGCTGGACCTGGTCGGCCGATTGGCGGCTGGGCTGGGCCAAACTATCGATGCGCAACTTGCGTACCCGGATTGCCTGGAGAAACTGGATACTGGTCAAATCAAGGCCTTGTCGGCCGATCTTTCCGGCCGGTACGCGGCACTGGCCGGCACAGCCGGATTGGTGACCGACAAAATGTGGCAGAATTTTGAGTACCTTGGATTGATTCAATTGATTTTGCCTGCGGCAAGGGTCATTCATTGCCGCAGAGATCCGCGGGACACCGGCTTGTCTTGTTTTTTGCAGGGATTCGGCGTGGCCGGACCGCCATTCAGTTACAGCCTGACCGGTATCGCTCATTATTACGCTCAGTACCTGGCGCTGATGAATTACTGGCAGCGCACGCTGGCGCTGCCGATTCTGGATGTGCAGTATGAAGAACTCGTGACCAGCCCGGAGGCGCAGATCAGGAGACTGCTCGAGTTTCTCGGTTTGGAATGGGAGCCGGCCTGCCTGGAATTTCATCGCAACCGCCGGCTGGTCAGAACCGCGAGCAGCGATCAGGTCCGCCAACCCATGTATCGTTCGTCGGTCGGGCGACACCGCAATTACAGCGCCCACCTGGGCGAATTTTTTGCAGCGTTGCAGGCGCGTGGCGATGGATAATCCGGTCTTGTCACGCTGCCGGCAGGCGGTATCCGAAGAGCCTGACAATCCCCTGCACCAACTCAAGCTGGCGCAAGCTGCGCTGCAAGCGGGCCAGGTTTCGGAAGCGGCCGAGGCGGCGAAAAAGGCGGAAAAATCAGCCACACACCAGGCGTCGGCACGATTGATCATCGGGCGTACTTTGCTGGCCAGCGGGAATTTTGCCGCGGCCGAGAAAATCGCCGGAGAATTGCTGGCGCAAAAGGCAGATGCAGAGGCGCATAACCTGCGCGGCGAGGCGCGCGGAAACCTGGGTCGCACGAATGAGGCGGTCGAGGATTTCCGTGCCGCGGCCAGTTTGAATCCGGGACGGGCGGCGTACCCGTTCAACCTGGCGATCGCGCTGCAATTGCAGGGCGACAACCTGGCCGCGATAGACAGTTATGCTCGCGTCCTCGAAATCGATCCGGCCAACCAGCAGGCGATGAACGGCCTGGCCGTTACCCAGGTCAATGCCGCGCTTTATGCGGAGGCCATCGCTACGTTCCAGGTTTTGCTGGAACGGTGGCCCGATGATGCGCGCTCCTGGGCGGGAATGGGTGCGGCCCTGCAATTCCAGGGCAGCTATGCACAGGCCAGGAGCTGCTATCAGTGTGCGATCGGCATCGATCCGAAGCTGGTGGAAGCGCACAGCAACATGGGGACGGTGTTGCAGAGTTTACGCGATATTCCCGGGTCCGAGGCGAGCTATCGGCATGCGCTGAAACTCGACCCGCGCCACCGGGACGCGTTGGCGGGGCTGGCCTCGGTCCTCGACTGGCAGGGCAAATACAACGCGGCCCTGGAATTGCTCGAGGCTGCGGTCGAGCAGGGCAGCCGGCATCCTGATTTACTGGTGACCTGGGCGGGTCTGATGCGCCGCGCCGGCCGGCAGGAGCAGGCGATCGTCCGTCTGCAGGAGGAACTCGGGCGCCCGGGTGTCGCGCGAGCCGCCGGCGAGCGCATGAACTTTGCGCTTGGCGATTTGCACAACGATGCAAAGCAGTATGTTGCGGCCTTCGCCGCCTACCGGCGGGGTAATGGTCTGAAAGATGTGCGATTCGATGCCGCTGGCTTTGACCGCATGGTGGAAAATGTCAGCGCTTATTTCAGCCGCGAACGTATCGGCAAGCTTGATGCGCCGCCGCGAGGCGAAAACATGATTTTCATCGTTGGCATGCCGAGATCCGGGTCTTCGCTGATCGAGCAAATACTGGCTTCCCACCCGAAGGTGTTTGCCGCGGGAGAATTGTCTTACTTGTCGGACCTGGTTTTGTCGATGCAGGGGCAGACCGCCAACAAGCAGGAATTTCCATTCTGCCTGGAGCAGTTTTGCACGGAGGACTTGTCGGCGGCAGCGGATACTTATCTCGCAAGGGCGACCGCAGGCATATTGGACGGGCAAACTTTAATTACCGACAAGATGCCAAGCAACTTCATTCACCTGGGCCTGATCAACCTGCTATTTCCGCAAGCCAGGGTTATCCACAGTCAGCGTCACCCGCTGGACACCGGGTTGTCCTGCTATTTCCAGAATTTCAGCGCGTTGGGGATGCAGTTCGCGTATGACCTCGAGGACATCGGCCGTTATTACCGTGCGTACCGGCGACTCATGGATCACTATCGGCAAGCGATAAGCTTGCCGATGCTGGAATTCGTCTATGAAGACCTGGTCGAGGATTTCGAATCCCAGGTCAGGAAACTGCTGGAGTTTTGCGATCTGGAATGGGACCCGGCCTGTCTCGAATTTCACCGGCTCGAGCGCAATGTGATTACCTCGAGTCACGCGCAGGTCCGCAGACCGATATACAGCGACTCGGTGGGCCGCCACAAGAACTTTCTGGATTGCCTGCAGCCATTGGTCGATATCCTGGGCGATGACCTGGAAACGTGGCGGCCATCGTGAAGCGCTTGCCAAGGCAATTGCAGGCGGCGATTGACGCGCATCGGCACAACGACATGTTGCTGCGGCGTTCCGGTCACAACGATGAGGCCCTGTGGCGCAAGGCCCGCGCCTTGCGTCTTGGCGGTGATGTCGATGCCGCCTTGCAGTTGCTGAATGCCGATGGCGAGCATGGCGCGCCGTTCCTCTATGAAAAAGGGCTGGCGCTGGAGCAGCTCGATCGTCTCGGCGAAGCGGAGAGCGTGTTTCGCGATGCCACTGAATCCGATCCTGCAGTGGCCGCGGCCTGGCACGCGCTTGGCGTCATTCAACTCAAGCAAGGCGATACGGTATCGGCCGCCCGGTCACTGTCGAGGGCCAGCAAGCTGGACCCGGGAAATGCGGAAAGCAAAATCAACCTGGTTACCGCCGTCCGCCTGGGAGCAGATATCAAGGGAGCGCTGTTATTGTCCGAGGCGCTGCTCAAAGAGCACGGCGATCTCGCCGATGTCCACACCCAGTATGCGGCGACATTGCAGGCGCTGGGCCGCTTCGAGGAAGCTGAAAAAGAGTTCCTGGAGGCTCGGGAACTGCACAGGGAAAATGTGGCGGCGTTGGCCGGTCTGGCCGGTCTGGCCGAGTGGCGGGGTGATTATGCGGGTGGCCTGAAGTTGCTCGATGAGGCTGGCGAACTGACTGCCCCCGATCTGATCGTGTCCCGGGCGAGACTGCTGCATAGCAGCGGGCATGCTGCCGAGGCGGCGGACTTGCTGCGGCGCGAGGAAGCCGCGGGCATGGGCTGGCGGCCATGGCACCGGGCGCAAGCCGGTTTTAGCCTGGCGCACATACTGGATGAGTTGGGTGATTATCCGGCGGCATTCGAGGCGGCAACCCGGGCAAACCTGATTCGCAGCGGACGATTTGATTCCGCCGCGCATACGCGCTGGGTGGACCGGGTAATCGAGCTGGGGCCGACGACCGCCGGCGAGGGCGCCGAAATCGATGGCAGACCGGTGTTCATACTCGGTATGCCGCGATCCGGGAGCAGCCTGCTCGAGCAGATATTGTCCGGGCACAGTGCGCTGTACGCGGCCGGAGAACTGCCTTTGATCGGCGAAATTGCCGCGCGCACGCCAGCCTGGCTGAGCGCCGGCGACAATGCGCGCGAACTGGCCGGCCTGGGCAGAGAGTACCTGGAATCGCTGCCGGCGGAAGCAGGAGACGCGACGCTCGTTAGCGACAAAATGCCGCTCAATTATCTTTACCTGGGGTTGATCGCGGCGATCCTGCCGAATGCCAGGGTGATTCATTGTCTGCGCGATCCGCGTGATGTGGCGGTGTCCTGTTTCTTTCAGGATTTTGTCGATCCGGCATTGGCTTTTGGCTTTGATTTGCGGCAGACGGCCGACTACTACCGGGATCACTGGCGCCTGATGGCGCATTGGCGGGAACGGCTCGCCCAGCCGATACTTGAAGTCCATTACGAAAACCTGGTCGGCGATATTGAGAGGCAGACACGGCGGGTTCTCGAGTTCCTGGGCCTGCCGATGGAGCAGGCCTGCCTGTCTTTCCATGAACGCGAACGACAGGTGAAAACGGCCAGCCACGCCCAGGTCAGGCGCCCCCTGTACCAGAGTTCAGTGGGCCGTTACCGAAATTACCAGGAGCAGATCGAGACGCTCATTTGCGATCCCCTCGAGGACATACTCGAGCAATACCAGGTGAGTCTCGACGAGCAGCGATAAATCAAGGCTGCCCTGGGTTGACCTCGTCGATGGTATGGGTAGGATGGCCATCCTGTCCGCAACATGCGGGCCAACCCGGAGGTTTTGATGGAGCAATTATCGCCTGAGCAGGCCCGCGCCCGGTTTCTGGATGCGGTCCAGCACGAACAGGCCGGTCGTCTCGGCGAGGCGGAACAGATTCTGAAGACCCTGCTGGAAATCAACCCCAGCCAGTTGCCGTGTCTTTGCCTGATGGGTCGTGTCCAGCGTCTGTTGCATAAGTACGCCGAGGCGACCCGTTACCTGAACGCGGCACAGGCGATAGCGCCATCGGCCCCGCCGGTGACCTATGAGTTGGCCAGGCTGGCCACCGACCAGGGTGACCTGAAGGCGGCGATCGGTTATCTGAAACACCTGACCCAGCTAAAGCCGATGAATGGCGACAATTGGTTCGATCTGGGTTATGTGCTGGAGATGTCCGGCAGATGGAGCGAAGCGATCGATGCTTTTCATCGAGCCATCCAGTTGGGCGACTCCAACAACGAAGAAACCCATACGCACCTTGGTTCTGTCCTGGCGCAAAACGGCCAGGAGGCGGCGGCAAGGGAAAACTACGAGAAAGCGCTGGAGTTGAACCCGGAACATGCGCCTGCGATGTACGGTCTGGGCATGGTGGTCACGTCATTTGGCGAATTTGAACAAGCCAGCCAGTGGTTCCGGCGGGCGGTGCGCAGGGACCCGGACCTGGTTGAAGTCTATCAGCAACTCGCTGCGGTGCGCCGGTTTGAATCGGCGGATGACCCGGAAATCAAACTGATGACGGAGTTGCTGGCCGAGCCGGCGCGCGATGATCTCAGCTGCGAAAAGTTGCACTACGCGCTCGGCAAGACGCTCGATGACTGCGGAGAGCATGATCAGGCTTTCGAACATATCAGCACCGCGAACAGGCTGAAACGGGATCGCAAGGGCGCATTCGACATCGAGGGCCACCGGGACCTGGTCGGCAGGATTATTTCGACCTTTGACCAGGAATTTTTTGACGATTTCGAACCGCGCGGCAGTCAATCGAAGCAACCCGTGTTCATCGTTGGCATGCCCAGATCGGGTACTTCACTGGTTGAGCAAATTCTGGCCAGTCATCCCAGGGTGAATGGCGCCGGTGAACTGCGTTTCATCGAACAGGCCAGCCGAACACGGGTCGGTGTGTACCCCGATCTGGTGCCCACGCTTGACGCACCGGCGCTGGAGGCTGCTGCCGAGGATTATCTGAAGCGCCTGACAGAACGTGGCGGCAATATCCGGCATATCACCGACAAATACCCGGCCAATTTCCTGCACATCGGGTTTATTCGGCTCCTGTTTCCAAATGCGAAAATCATCCACATTCGCAGGAATGCAGTTGATACTTGTTTGTCGATCTATTTTCAGGATTTCGCGACGGCCAATCTCTATGCCAACCGGCTTGAGGATATCGGCCGTTATTATCAGTGTTATCAAAGCCTTATGGATCACTGGGGGAGCCTGGGAAGCGACCTGTTTTTGACCATCGACTACGAAGAACTGACCACGGACCTGGAAGGCCAGGTGCGCAAAATGGTCGAGTGGCTGGACCTGGAATGGGACCCTGCTTGCCTGGATTTCACGAATAATCGGCGGCCGGTATCGACCTTGAGTCGCTGGCAGGTCAGGCAGCCTGTTTATCAAAGCTCCGTGGATCGCTGGCGACGCTATGAAAATCACCTGGGCGAGTTACTCGAGTTGTTCGCCGGTCAGGAATAATTAACCCACCCCGATAATTTTCCGCAGCGGCTGCAATTGACGCTCGTAGTTGCGCCAGCGTCCGACCGAACTGCGATAAATTTCCTGGCGGACCTGGACCTGGCTTGCGGTAGTCACTTGCCTGGGATTGTCGCGGAATGACAGGCAGGCGTCGTCCCAGTCCAACTCGAGAAAATCCACCAGCTTCCTGGCCTCGCCCGCGACATCCGCGACCAGGCTCTCGTAGCTGACTTCATGAATACCAGGTATTTGTTCCCGCCAATGTTGCATCAGTTGCCGATACAGCAGCCATGCGTTGCCCAGGTCGTCGAAATCGTTGCTAAAGCCACGGTCATTCCTGAAACTATTGAAATAACATGACCACAGGGTATCCATCGGATCGCGGACACAATGAATGATCCTGATTTTTTTAATCATCAGGCCTGCGGCGCCGAGTTCGAGGTAATTGAATAGTTGCTTGTCCACGATACGGCTGGCGTTTGCATGTCGTTGGCGCAAACGGTGGGCATACGATTCACCCGCTGTTCGCCAGCCGTGTGCCGGCATTTTCGCGGCTGCCGATGGCAGGGTTTCTCCCTG
>Ga0114949_10002203_pt1 | contig 12091 bp, 8 predicted proteins | sample N074metaG_FD_83505 | JGI IMG/M metagenome (GOLD analysis project Ga0114949, IMG submission 83505) | Deep subsurface microbial communities from Kermadec Trench to uncover new lineages of life (NeLLi) - N074 metaG | ecosystem: Environmental > Aquatic > Marine > Ocean trench > Sediment | place... | reverse complement strand
CATCGGCGGGGTGGTGCTGCACGAGGGCAAGATCGCCGAGATGACCACCGGCGAGGGCAAGACGCTGGTGGCCACCCTGCCCGCCTACCTCAACGCGCTCGACGGCAAGGGCGTGCACATCGTCACCGTCAACGACTACCTCGCACGCCGCGACATGGAGTGGATGGGGCCGCTCTATGAGCTTCTCGGGCTCACCGTCGGCAACATCCAGCACGACATGTCCGACGACCAACGCCGCGCCGCCTATGGGTCCGACATCACCTTCGGCACCAACAACGAGTTCGGCTTCGATTACCTGCGCGACAACATGAAGTTCCGCGCCCAAGACATGGTGCAGCCGATACACAACTACGCCATCGTCGACGAGGTCGACTCCATCCTCATCGACGAGGCGCGCACCCCGCTGATCATCTCGGGCCCGGCGGAAAAATCGACCGAACTCTACTACAAGATCGACCGTATCATCCCGGCGCTGCACAAGGGCCGCGATTTCGAGATCGAGGAAGAGAAGCGCTCGGCGTCCTTCACCGAGGAGGGCGTCGAACACCTCGAGAAGCTGCTCGGCATCGACAACCTCTACGACGCCGCCAACATGGAGCTGGTGCACCACACCCAACAGGCGCTCAAAGCGCACGCGCTGTTCAAGCGTGACAAGGACTACATCGTCAAAGACGGCGAGGTGGTCATCGTGGACGAGTTCACCGGCCGCATGATGCCCGGGCGGCGCTGGAGCGACGGCTTGCACCAAGCGGTGGAGGCCAAGGAAGGGGTCAAGATCGAGCGCGAGAACCAGACGCTCGCCACCATCACCTTCCAGAACTTCTTCCGCATGTACGACAAGCTTGCCGGCATGACCGGTACGGCGATGACCGAAGCGGTGGAGTTCGACAATATCTACAAGCTCGAAGTGATGGCCATCCCCACCAACGAGACGCTCATCCGCGACGAGATGCCGGATGTCATCTTCCGTACCGAGCCGGAGAAGTGGAAGGCGGTGGTGGAAGAGATCATCGCGCAGCACGAAACCGGGCGCCCGGTGCTGGTGGGTACGACATCGATCGAGAAGTCGGAGAAGATCTCCAAGATGCTCGAGCGCCGCGGCGTCAAGCACGTCGTGCTCAACGCCAAGCACCACGAGCGCGAGGCCGAGATCGTCGCTCTGGCGGGACAGAAAGACGCCGTCACCATCGCCACCAACATGGCCGGCCGCGGTACCGACATCGTGCTCGGCGAGGGGGTCACCGACGTCGGCGGCCTACACGTGCTCGCCACCGAGCGGCACGAGGCGCGCCGCATCGACAACCAGCTGCGCGGCCGAACCGGACGCCAGGGCGACCCCGGCTCGTCGCAGTTTTTCTTGTCGCTGGAAGACGATCTCATGCGCATCTTCGGCATGGACCGGCTGCAAGGGTTGATGGCGCGGCTGGGCATGGAGGAAGGCGTACCCATCGAAGACCGCATGGTGTCGCGCGCCATCGAGCGTGCCCAAAAGCAGGTCGAGGCGCGCAACTTCGAGACCCGCAAGCATCTGCTCGAGTACGACGACGTGATGGAGAAGCAACGCCAGGTCATTTACACGATGCGCCACGAGCAGATGGAGCAGGAGATGGCGCCGCGCGAATTCATCCTCTCCACCGCCGAAGAGATCCTCGACTGGCTGCTCGAGACCCACTGCGACCCCGAGAAGGACCCGCTGGATTGGGAAACCGACAAACTGCAGAGCCAGTTGACCCACTTCTTCGCCCTCGCTCCGGAGGACATTGCCGTCGACCTGGAAAAGGACGGCATCGAGGAGATCCGCGACGGGCTGCTCAACGCGGTGAAGACGCGGTACAGCGACAAGGTCGAGCGTATCGGCGAGGTCATGCCGCAGTTCGAGACCTGGATCTGCCTGCAGGTCATCGACGCCCGCTGGAAGGAGCATCTCTACGGGCTCGACCGCCTGAAGGAAGGCATCGGCCTGCGCGGCTACGCACAGCGTACCCCGCTGGTGGAGTACAAGCGTGAGTCGTTCGAGATGTACCAGGAGATGCACGAGCGCATCCACGGCGAAGTGGTCCGCTACGCCTTCCAACTCGAGCCCATGAGCGAGGAAGAGCGCCAGGCCCAGCTGGCCCGGCAGCGCGCCGAGGCCGAGCGCATGCAGCGCGTCGCAGCGGGGGCCGGCGACCGGCCGAGCCGGCCCGACACCATCGTGCGCAGCGAGAAGAAAGTCGGCCGCAACGACCCCTGTCCCTGCGGCAGCGGCAGGAAATACAAGAAGTGCTGCGGGCGTTAGCCTGGACGTCTCATAGGATGGCTCTTGCCGGCACCCAACGACCCCACGACTTGCGTTATGGCGGTGGTGTTGTACCGTGCCGCAACTACGCTACGCACAGGAGCCGAGATGCTCACCGAGAATCCGCCGGTAGCCCTCACCTTCGATGATGTTCAGCTGATCCCCGCCCGATCTCGTGTGCTGCCATCGCAGGCCGACACCAGCACCCTTCTGACCGCCACCATCCGGCTGCGCATTCCGCTGCTCTCGGCGGCCATGGACACGGTCACCGAGTCACGCCTGGCCATCGCACTGGCACAGCAAGGCGGCATGGGCATCATCCACCGCAACCTCAGCATCGAACAGCAGGCCGACGAGGTCGACAAGGTCAAGCGCTCGGAGAGCGGTATGATCGTCGACCCCATCACCATCAGCCCCGCGGAGCCCATCCACGAAGCTCTGGGCATGATGGCCAAATACAAGATCTCCGGCGTGCCCGTCACCGATCCCGACGGACGCGCAGTGGGCATCCTCACCAACCGTGACGTGCGCTTCGAGAAGAATCTCGACCGTCCGGTCGAGGAGCTCATGACGCGCGACAATCTGGTCACCGTGCCACCGGGAACGACGATGGACGAAGCGGTCGACATGCTGCAACGCCACAAGATCGAGAAGCTCCTGGTCGTCGACGCGGACGGCAACTTGAAGGGGCTCATCACGGTAAAGGATATCCAGAAGGCCATCGACTATCCGAATTCCTCGAAGGACGAGCTCGGCAGGCTACGCGTCGGCGCTGCCATTGGCGTCGGCCCCGGGTCTATCGATCGCGCCGCAGCGCTGGTGCAGGCCGGCGTCGACGTGATCGTCGTGGACACCGCGCATGGACATTCCGAAGGCGTGCTCGAGACCACCGGCGACATCAAGAAACAGTTCTCCGACATCGCCATAATCGCCGGAAACGTCGCCACGGCGACCGCTACCCGCGATCTCATCGAGGTGGGTGTCGACGCCGTCAAGGTGGGCATCGGCCCTTCGGCGATCTGTACCACACGCGTCGTCGCGGGCGCCGGCATTCCGCAGGTCACCGCCATCGCCGAATGCGCGCGGGTCGGCAAGGAACAAAGCGTCCCGATCATCGCCGACGGTGGCATCAAGCACTCCGGCGACATCGCCAAGGCCATCGCCGCCGGCGCCGACGTGATCATGGTGGGCTCTTTGTTGGCGGGGACCGACGAGAGCCCGGGCGAGATCGAACTCTATCAGGGGCGCGCGTTCAAAGCCTATCGCGGCATGGGATCCGTCGGCGCCATGCGACAGGGCAGCGCCGACCGCTACTTCCAGCGCGACGTCGAGGAAGAGGCCAAGCTGGTGCCCGAAGGGATCGAGGGACGGGTCCCTTACAAGGGCCCGGTCTCCGAGACCGTACACCAGCTCATCGGCGGTCTGCGTGCCGGGATGGGCTATTGCGGATGCGCCGATATCCCCACCATGCAAGCCCAAGCTCAGTTCGTCCGTGTCACCGTGGCGGGGCTGCGAGAGGCGCACGTCCATGATGTCCAGATCACCAAAGAAGCACCCAACTATCGCACCGAGTAACCTACTGTCGCGCCGACGGTTCGTAGGCTCGGCACTCGCCGTTCCCTTCGTGGTAACGCTCCCGGGTTCGTTCTTGGCGCAGGGCCGCGCCCCGTACGCTGTCGTCCTCGGCACCGCACAGGACGCCGGCGTGCCGCAGGTCAACTGCTTCAACGCCAACTGCAACGCCGTGCGCTCGGGCCTGCGACCAGCGCCGCGCGTCGCCAGCATCGGCGTCGTCGATAGCTCCGCCGGGAAACGCTTCATCTTCGATGCGACGCCGGACTTCGTGGCGCAGGTGGGGGATCTGCTGTCGCACCCGGTGGCGGGCACGGCGGCGTTGAGCGGCTCGGTTCGGCTCGAGGAGCAGCTGCACGGAATCTTCCTGACGCACGGCCACATGGGTCACTACACCGGCCTCGTACACTGCGGTCGTGAGGGCGCGGCGACGCGCGATCTGCCGCTCTACGTCTCCCCCTCCATGGCCTCGTATCTGCGCAACAACGAGCCCTGGAGCTTCTTGCTGCGCAACCGGCACCTGCGCGCCATCGAGCTCGAGCCCGGAGTTTCCGTGCAACTCACCGACGCCGTCTCGGTGACCCCGTTCGAGGTGCTGCACCGCCAGGAGTTCACCGACACCCTCGGCTTCCTGGTGCACGGCCCACGGGGGGACCTGATGTACGTCCCCGACGCCGACCGCTGGGAAGACTGGCCGGTTCCGTTCGAAGAGTGGTTGGCGCGCGCCGACGTGGCACTGCTCGACGGTAGCTTCTTCAGCTACGACGAGCTCCCTCATCGCCCGCAGGGTGAGGTCCCCCACCCGCCGGTGGTGGTGTCCATGGAGTTACTCGGCACCCGGCTCGAAGGCCTCGAGGTATGGTTCACCCACCTGAACAACACCAACCCCTTGTGGGACCCCGCCAGCCCCCAGACCGCCTCCGTACAAGCCGCCGGCTTCGGCATCGCCCAGCAAGCCCAGCGCTTCGACCTCTAGCGTCTCAGCAAGCACGAACCTAGCGGGCGCCAGGACCGCGAGGACAAGGCGCGCGCCGAGTCGGGAGCGGAGTCGTACCTTCAGGTACGTCGAGCATCCCGTATCAAGCGCAACGCCGTCATCGCGGTCCTGGCGCACGCTCGGGCTAGGTGCTGTCGCCGCCGGTGGTGAATACATCCACCGCATCGAGCATGATCATGCGCGTGTCGTCTTCGGTCGGGTGGTACTCGATCTCGACGACAACAGCCTCGCCGAGGTCCCATCCCGCCTCTTCGAGTCGCTCCGCCCACTCTACGGCGACCACACGGCCGTCGCCGTACAGCTCCTCCAGCCCAAGGTCGGCGAGCGCGTCGGGGCTGAGGCGGTAGAGGTCGGCGTGGAACAAGCTCAACGTCCCGGGATGCTCGTTGATGAGCGTGTACGAGGGGCTCTTGATGTCCTCGGGGTGCAGTCCGAGGCCCTCGGCCAGCCCGCGCACGAAGATCGTCTTGCCGGCGCCCAACGGTCCGAACAACAGCACGACCTCGCCGCCATAGAGCCGCTCACCGAGCTTGCGGCCCACGTCGTAGGTCTCCTCGGCGTTGTGCGTCACGTAGTCTCGCGAGGATCTCACGGGCTGTATACCTGCTCGTCGAGCTCGCAGCCCGCGAACGCTTCGGGCAGCGCCGCGATGATGTCCGAAGCAATCAGGGAAATTTCGCCGACCGTCCGCGCCGCGATGTCTCCCGCCTCACCATGCAGGAAGACACCAACACGCGCCGCCACGTACGGTTCCATGCCCTGCCCGATGAGCGCCGCGATCAGGCCCGTCAACACGTCCCCCGAGCCCCCCGTCGCCATGCCCGGATTGCCCGTCGGGTTGATGGCAACACGGCCGTGCCGGTCGCAGACCAGCGACCGGTAGCCTTTGAGAACGACGATCGCATCGGAGCGCTCCGCCAGCTCGCGCACCGCACCAAGCCGATCGCTTTGCACCTCGGCGGTGGGGCAGCCGAGCAACCGGCCGGCCTCACCGGGGTGGGGCGTCAGCACGCACGGTGGGCCCACCGCGCGGAGTGCGGGGACATCGCCGCAAAACGCGTTGAGCCCGTCTGCATCGAGCACCACCGGCACCCGCGCACCGCCAACGAGGCAACGAATCACCTCCTGGGTCTCGCTCGACGTACCGGCGCCCGGCCCCACCGCCAGCACGTCGGCAACCTCCGCGAGGGTCTGCAACCCGGGTTGCGCCGCCACCGACAGGCCGCCCTCGGCGTCCGCGTCGTGCGGCCTGACCAACGCTTCGGCCACCAAGCCGGCGACCACGGCCGCTACAGAGTCCGGCGCCGCCACCGTCACCAGACCGGCGCCACCGCGCAACGCACCGCGCGCCGCCAGCGCCGCCGCTCCCGCCATACCGGGTGCGCCGCCGACGATCAGCACGCGACCGTAACTGCCTTTGTGGGTGTCGGGGTCGCGGGGACCGAGCGCCGCGCCACATTCCTCCGGGGTGATCAACTCGAGCGCCCCTTCGAGCCCGTCGATCTCTTCCCTGGGGATGCCGATGTCAACGATGCTGAGCTCGCCGATGAGCTCACATGCCGGGGCGAATACATGGCAAAGCTTGGGGGCGGCGAACGTCACCGTGAGGTCGGCGACCACGGCGGGCCCGGAAATCTCGCCGCTGTCGGCCGAGAGACCACTGGGCAGATCAACGGCAACCACCACGGCTCCCGAGTCGTTGATGGCCTCTACCACGTCCCCGAAGTGGCCCCGTAACGCCCCGGTGATACCGGTGCCGAACAGGGCGTCGACGATGCAGTCGTAGCCGACGATCTCGTCGGCAACCTCCCGCCAGGCCGACTCCTCCCCCACCTCGACGATGTCGATGCCCACCGACGCGGCGATGCGATAGTTCTCGGCCACCGAGCCGCTCAACGTATCGGCGGCAGCAAACAGATAGGCACGGACGGCACCGCCGGCCGCATGTAGATGCCGTGCTACGACGAAACCATCGCCACCGTTGTTGCCCTTGCCGCACATGACGGCAACCAGCGCCGGCGGCGTATCGCCGAAGAACTCCTCCATGCACTCCACCACCTGCACACCGGCGTTCTCCATCAGCACCAACTCGGGGATGCCGTGGTCGTCGATGGCGGCGCGATCGCAGCGTTGCATTTGTTCGCGGGAGAGTACCTTCATGGTGGAGCGATTATATCCCGGACCTCTCAACCGGTTGCATGGCGAGCGGGCGTGAGGGCCGGTGAGACCAGACGCGCTCCGCGGCGGGTATCTCGATCGATTCGAAGTCCCCGGACGCCCCGATATATACTGCGGCCTCGGCCTGCTTGTCCCATTTTCCGTGATCAAAATCATGTCCCTCCGCATCCTTCGTCTGATGACCGCCGGTGAATCGCACGGTCCCATGCTGGTGAGCATCCTCGACGGCCTGCCGGCCGGTGTGCCGGTAGACATCGAGGCCATCGACGCCGATCTGAAACGCCGTATGAGTGGCTACGGCCGTGGCAAGCGCATGAAGATCGAGAGCGACCGCGCCCGTATCGTCGGCGGCGTGCGGCGCGGGGTGACACTCGGCAGCCCCATCGCCTACCTGATCGAGAACAAGGACTGGCCCAACTGGGAGCACGTCATGGGCATCGCCGCACCCACTGCCGCCGAGGCCGACTCGGGCGCCGTAGGCGAGAGCGGAAACACGCCTGTGCAACAAGTCGACGTGCGGCGCGTTACCCGGCCACGGCCGGGCCATGCGGACCTCGCCGGCGGCTTGAAGTACGATCGCTCCGACCTGCGCGACATCCTCGAACGCGCCAGCGCCCGAGAGACCGCGAGCCGGGTCGCAGCCGGCGGCTTCTGCAAGCAGTTTCTCGCCGCTCTGGATGTCCAGATCGCCGCGCACGTGCTGCAGATCGGTTCCGCAGCGGTCGCAGATGGCACCGAGATCCCCTTCGAGACCATCGAGCAACACGCCGAGGCTTCCGCCGTGCGATGCGCCGACGATGACGCTTCGCAGCGCATGGTGGAGGTCATCACCGCGGCCTCCAACGACCTCGACACCCTCGGCGGCGTGTTCGAGGTGGTGGCGCGGAACGTCCCTCCCGGGCTCGGCAGCCACGTGCAGTGGGACCGCAAGCTCGATGCACGGCTGGCGCACGCCATGATCTCCATCCCGGCGATGAAGGCAATGGAAATCGGCAGGGGCGTGTGGGCCGCCGGGCAGCCGGGGTCCGCGGTACACGACCCGATTACCTTCGATGCCGACAGCCGCACCTACGCGCGGCCCTCCAACCGCGCCGGCGGCACCGAGGGCGGCATCACCAACGGCGCCGAGCTACGCGTGCGCGTCTACATGAAGCCGTTGTCGACGCTGCGCAAACCGCTTGCCTCGGTGGACATCGAAACCGGCGAGGCCATTCAAGCCGTGGTGCAGCGTTCCGACGTGTGCGCCGTTCCCGCCGCGGCCGTGATTGGTGAGGCAATGCTGGCGCTGGTGCTCGCCGATGCCTGTCTGGAAAAGTTCGGAGGCGACAGCCTGGGCGAGACGCAGCGCAATTGGCGGGGGTTTTTGGAGCAGATACGGCAGTTCCCGCCGGAGCGATAAGGCAGCGTCTGCGGCGTTGCGCTTGATCGGTCTACCTACGACGTACTGACGTACGCCTCCGGTATCCCTCACGGCGCGCGCCTTGCATCCACTACCTTCTCGCTCCGGCTGCGGGGTTGGTGGTTTGATTTCTTCCTTTTTTTGATTTCCCGCCACCCACCCCCTCCAGGTCGCTGCCTTCGGCAGCGCCCTTGCCCGCTATTCGCCAAGGGAATACGAAGGGGCCTGTCGGGATAGGCGCTCCGCCCCCACCTACGCACCCAGCGGGCAGCGAAGGCGCCGCAGGCGCCGAGAGGTCGGGGGTGGGTGGCGGGAAATCAAAAAAATCGTAACGTAGGCAAACCTTACCCACGAGGTTGAAGTCAGTTCTCAAGCTAGCCGCTTCGTGATCGGGGGGGGAGCGATTACGGCCTAGACGTTGTCGAGCTTGGCGATGATCTCGCGCATGTGCCACTCAACGACTTCGTCGTAGTAGGCTTTTATCGAGTCCATCGTGTCCTGCCGCTCTTCGGGGCCGGTGGCCTGGCGGTAGGCCTCGATGGAATGTCTGAGCTCGTTGCCCAGACTCTCCACATCCGAGACGATTTCGGGTCGGTTGGTTGCCGACCACTCACGAAATTCTTGCCAGCGCGTGATGTAGTTACGCAGCTTCATGGAGGTCCCTATCGCCGTGAATATACCACCGTGCGCAGAAAGTAAAAACGGGCGCTGGGTCAAGACCCTGGCCATCAGTACGGCCCTTTGTGCGACGCTGACCGCATGTAGGTTTGAGTTCGCGGTTGATGCCGGAACGTTTGCGCCGTCGGTGGGTGAAATCCGCACTCTCCTCGATCAGGACCGCGTGCGGCAGGCGCTCGAGAGGGCGGACCTCCTCACCCAGCGATACCGCGGACCCGAGGCCGAACTGGTGCACGGCTGGGCGCTTTGGCGCAACGGCGACCTGCGCGGGGCGCAGGCGCGGTTTCGCCGCGCCGCGGAGTCGGGCGCCGAGGGAGGCTACGCGGGGCTCGCCGCGGTGTGGGCGAGCATGGCGGAATGGGACTCGGCGGTGGAGATGGCGAAGATCGGCGCCGTGGCCCCCGAGCGCAACGGCGTGGCGCACGCGATTCTGGCGAGCGCAGCCTGGGTCTCGGGAGATGCCGATACCGCGGCGCGAGAGATGCGTGCCTGGAGCGTTGCCGAGCCCGGTACGGCTCGAGGCCGCGCCGCAGCAGCAATGGCGGCGGCGGTGGCGCGTTTGGATGGTCCGGTGCACGAATGGGTGGGGCAGCCGACGCTGGTGCCGTTGCATCCGTTGCCCGGCGGTGGGTGTGCCGTCGACGCGACGATCGGTGGCGTGCGGGTACGTATGAAGCTCGACCTCACGTTTCGGCAGAGTTTGATCTCGTCCGGCTACGCTGCCTCTGTCGGGCTCGTGGCTGACGGCTCCCCGTTGCATCCGGGACGTGCGGCGACTTCGCGGTGGCCGGCGTTGCTATCGCCGCGGCAAGCGGCCGTCAGCGCCATCGACTTCGGTGGCATCATGGTTCGCAATGTTGTGGTTGCGGTTGCCGAAGCCCCCGCCGACGTCGCTGGCGTTATCGGCGCCGACATTCTCACCGGCGCGCGCTGGAGCCTGGCAGCGGGTTGCACCGAGCTGATGCTGGCGCCACCCACTGTGGGCTCCCGCACCCTGGAGGGTGTTGAAGGGGGCCAAGTTATCGCTTGGCTCAAGGCCCGGTTGGTGCGTGAAGGGGTAGGGGTGCAGTTGCTCCTGTTTCCACGAGTTGCGGATAGCGTGGTTGCGATGGGGCTGGACATCGGCGCCAACTCACGGCTCGATTCCCAGTCGTTCGAAGTCACGCCCGGGAGCAACTTGGTGCCCGCGCAGCTCATGCTTGGCGGCTGGAAAGCCGAGGTCCTCTGGCGGCCTGCCTCGCTGGTCGGCTGGGCGGTCGATGGAGGTGTTGCGCCGACGGCCGTGCTGGGAAGCAACGTGCTCGGAGCGTGGGCGTTGCACTGGTACCCGATGTCCTCTCAGCTTCGCGTCGACGGCCCGCCCGCGACATTTTGAGCGCCCCTTGCCACAGTAGAATAACCCCATGAGCCAGACCACCGCGCTAACCCAGGAGCTGCTCCACAAGATCGTCATCGAGGGCTGGCCGCGTGATCAGACGATCAAAGCGATCTTGGCGGATTTCGTTGACGTCGCCCGCCGTCTTACCGACAGCGACTACGGCAGCGTCTACGTGATCGAGCGCGAGGAAGACGAACTGCGTGTCATCTCGGCCCACGAGGAAGGGGACTTGCTCGACGACCTCCTCAACCTCTTGCAGCAGGACAAGAAGTCCCCGGGGATCATCGCGTGGGTGTATCAGAATAACGAGCCTTACCTGAGCAACGACGTCGAGAAAGATCCGTACTATTTTCCGGCATTCAAAGGGTCGCAGGCCAACCTGGCTGTGCCCATTAGCCTGCAGGGCAAGCCGATCGGCGTCATGTCGGTCGAGTCGCTGCATCGCGGCCACTACAACAGCGAGCACCAGAGTCGTCTCGAGGACCTTGCCGAAGCCGTCTCTGTCTTCGTGTCGCGGCAGTGGCTCACGGAGTTCTCACGCCGCCGCGGCTACAACGTCGAGATCGTCGGCATCTCCGATGCCATGGGCCGCATCGAGTCGCTCATCAAGCGCGTCGCGCCGACGCGCGAGCCGGTGTTGCTCACCGGGGAAAGCGGTGTGGGCAAGGAATTGCTGGCGCATGCCCTTCATTATTTCTCGAAGCGCCGCGACCAGGAGATGCTCATCGTGAATTGCGGTGCTTTTGCCGAGGAGCTGCTGGCATCGGAGCTCTTCGGACACGTGCGCGGAGCCTTCACCGGGGCGCACCGGGACAAGGCGGGAAAGCTCGAGCTCGCCGACGGCGGCACGTTATTCCTGGACGAAGTCGAGTCCATGAGTCCGCGGCTCCAGGTGATGCTGCTGCGTGTCTTGGAGCAGGGTGAGGTCCAGAAGGTCGGCGAGGAACGCGGCACCCGGCGCATCGACGTGCGTATCGTCGCCGCCAGCAACCAGGACCTCCGGAAACTCGTCGAGGAAGGTAGCTTCCGCGAGGACCTGTTGTATCGCTTGAATGTCTTTGACGTTCATGTGCCGCCGCTGCGCGATCGCGTCGAGGACGTGCCTCTGCTGGCCGAGCACTTCTTGCGCTCGTTCCGCTTGGCCAACAGCGGCGGCGCGAAGAAGTTCTCGCCCCGTGCCGTGGAGAAGCTCCAGCAGCATCGCTGGCCGGGTAACGTCCGCGAGCTGCGCAACGCGGTGCACCGTGCCGCCGTTCTCTCCAACGGCGACACCGTGCGCGTTGTCGACCTTCCAGCATCGCTCGGGGGGGATTTCGTGATGGCGCCGTCGCCGGCAAGCAAGGGTGCTCTCGATGCCGGCGCCAGCGCCGAACCCCGTGGCGCGGAGTCCATGAGCCTCGATGATGTGGTGGGGTCCCACCTCCGCCGGGTGCTCAAGCTGGCGCATGGCAACAAGTCTCGCGCCGCTGAACTGCTGGGTATCCCCCGTACGTCCCTCTATCACAAGCTACGGAAGCACGGAATCGACGAAGATAAGCCGCCAAACTGACGATATACAGTCATTTTTGTCCAGAGTGACCGGTGGACGTCGTCTGTATTTCGACGATCTTG
>Ga0114949_10002202_pt1 | contig 12091 bp, 8 predicted proteins | sample N074metaG_FD_83505 | JGI IMG/M metagenome (GOLD analysis project Ga0114949, IMG submission 83505) | Deep subsurface microbial communities from Kermadec Trench to uncover new lineages of life (NeLLi) - N074 metaG | ecosystem: Environmental > Aquatic > Marine > Ocean trench > Sediment | place... | reverse complement strand
TACCGAACACGGGTTCACCCAAACCGACCGGGACGCCGCTGGCGATGACCGTCACCTCGGCACCGATGGAATTGCCGGCTTTGCGCAACGAATCGATCAATTCGCCGATCGCGGGAACGGCTTCAGGGTCGGGACAGAAGAAGGCGTTTTCTTCCACGGCAGACCAGTCGCGATGTTCGATGACGATCGCACCGATCTGCGAGAGGTAACCGCGAACTTCTATACCGTAGTGGAGCTTCAGGTATTTCTTAGCGATCCCCGCTGCCGCCACCCGCATGGCCGTCTCCCGCGCGGACGCCCGGCCGCTGCCACGGTAATCGCGAATGCCGTACTTTTTGTGATAGGTATAGTCGGCGTGTGCAGGACGGTAGACGTCTTTGATATCGGTGTAGTCTTTACTCTTGGCATCCTGATTTTCGATAACGAGACCGATGCTGGTGCCGGTAGTGACGCCTTCAAAAACCCCTGAGAGGATTTTTACGATGTCCGGTTCCTTGCGCTGGGTCGTATATCTGGACTGACCGGGCCGACGACGATCCAGATCACGTTGTAGATCCGCCTCACACAACTCGAGCCCCGGAGGACAACCGTCAACGACGGCGCCCATGGCAATGCCGTGACTTTCTCCGAAAGTCGTTACCGTGAAATGTTGCCCGAAGGTATTACCAGCCATGGTGTGGTGGGGCGTTGATCCAGATTGTATCTCGGGCGCAGTATGAGAACTGCCAACAGGTGCTTCAAGCAGAACTTATTGGCTGAGCTATCGGGCCGACGGGGTTTGCAGGAGAAACACCCCTTCCCCGCCGTCAAGAAGATCCGGCCAGATGAAGGGCAATCGTGGATACTTTCGCAACAGCGCGGACGCGCTCCCTCCTGCTTCGCAAACGAAAGTCCCCTTGTCCGCCAACCGCTGTGGTAGCTCTGCCAGAAGCCGGCCGATGATGTCCAGGCCATCGACACCTGCGGCCAAGCCCGGTTCGGGTTCGTGCCGATACTCTGCTGGCAGGCTACTCATATCCACGGCGTCTACGTAGGGGGGGTTGCTGACGACAACGTCAAATACCTGATCGTCAACCGCTGCAAAAAGATCGGAGTTCAAGACCGTCACCCGGTCGCTGAGTCTGTGCAGTGCGACGTTGCGCCGGGCCAGGTCTACTGCCCGTGGATCATTGTCGATCAGCAAGACGGCGCTGTCAGGAAATTGGCGTGCGCAGGCAATTCCGATACAACCAGAACCACAGCAAACGTCCACGATATTGCGCGGATCTGTTAACAACCAGGGGGCAAATCTCTCGACGACGAGTTGTGCGATCGGAGATCTCGGGATAACCACGCCCGGCTCAATGAGAAATTCATAACCGGCAAAGTTCGCTTTGCCCAACAGATATGCCAGCGGTATGCGTTCTTCAATACGCCGTGTTGCCATGCCGTTTATCTGCCGTTGCAGCTCGCCGGACACGGGTTCGACAAGCGCTGCCTCATCGTCCGGGAATTCGGTCACCCCCAACACCAGCGCCACGGCTTCATCCCACGGATTGTCACTGCCGTGTCCGTAACAGAGATTGTTTTCCTTGAACCGAGCCTCAATCTGGCCGATCACTTCTCCCAGGCTAGTCACGATTCAGGCGATGAGGCAAAACGAGCTCCAATCTGGGTATCGCGCCCCTGGCACGAGGTAGGAGCGGACCGGCCGAAAAGGCCACCAGCTCAGGTCCACCCTCCCGACTGAGGATCTGAATCGCTCGCTCGCTGCAGCCTGCTGCAGCTTCAAGCAGAAGCTCTGCGCTCGCGGGTCCGTACAGATGGCATACCACGAACACCCGTTGTCCGGTGAAGATGTTCAACCGTTCGCGCAAGTCGGCCAACACCTCATCGGCTTCGGCCGGCAGCGTCCCGTCGGCGCGGGGACTGATACCTTCAATGACCGCAAACCCATCACCGGCGAGCCTCTCGGTCAGATTTTCATTCAGCCCGAACGAGATCTCGACGGCGGGTTTCATGACCTCCAAATGAGCGTAGATTCGTTTGTTGCCGCGCTCGATGATGTACACGGAGACGAGATGACCCTGGTAGTCGGCAGCGAGGTAGTACTGATCGGCATCCGGCCCATACAAAAAAGCCATCTTGAACACATCGTTTGCCCATAGGTTGCTACGGCCACATCCCCGTCCCCTGCAGGCGAACAATTCCTTGCTTCCCAGCAATCTGATGTAGTGATCTACAACCTCGGCACGCGGCGTGCCATCGGGGATGCGGTAGGTCGTTCTCTCGAGCGTTGCGCTGATTCTGAACTGGCGCTTGATTCTCAGATTGCGACGGATCTTTTCGACGGAACTCACGACAAACTCGCGCGGCAGGAATTGATCGTCCAGCGAGTATTTTTCGATCCACGCGAAGGGGAATCTTTTCAGATCCAGAGGATCGCGGGAGCCGGATACATCCTGGCCCCAGGCGAACCCGCTCAGGAGTAATAGAAAAACAACGTGTTTAAGCAAATTTCGCATCCCACTGTGAAGGCGCGGCAAACTCTACATCGACGGCCTGATCATTCGCCATCAAACTGGAAACCACCTCGCCGATACCCTGGCTTTCATAGATCACCCGGTAAAGACCCACGACGAGTGGCATGTAAACGTTCAACTCCCGGCTGCGGTCGTAGACTACCTTCAAGGTATTGACGCCCTCCGCCAGCTTACCAAGATCGGCCAGCGCTTCGGCCAATGTCATGCCTTCGCCAAGCCGAAACCCGAGCTGGAAATTGCGGCTTAACGGCGATGTACAGGTAACAAGCAAATCCCCCACGCCCGCCAGACCCAAAAAGGTCAGAGGGTTAGCCCCCATGGACACCGCGAATCGACTCATCTCCGCGAGCGAACGAGTTATTAACATACCCAGCGTGTTTTGCCCAACCTTGAGACCCGCCGCCATGCCGCAGATGATGGCATAAATGTTCTTGAGCGCACCAGCGAGTTCTACGCCATAGACGTCGAAACTTTCGTATACGCGAAACGTTTCGTTGCTGAGTATTTTCTGAACCGTTTTGCAAAGCCCGTCATCGGTACTCGCGATGACTGTTCCCGTGTACTGCGCGTCGGCAATTTCTTCGGCAAGGTTCGGTCCGCTCAACACCCCAATGCGCTCCGAACTCGTTATCTCGCCGAGTATCTGACTCATGAGCCGAAACCCCGGCGCCTCGATGCCTTTGGTGGCGCTGATCAGAATGTCCCGGGGTTGAGTAAAAGACGCAAGTTGCTCGCCGACTTCCCGAAACGAGGCACTCGGCACGGTCACAAAGCATACAGAACTGTTTGCAACCGCCTGGGCAAAATCTGCGGTAGGTGTCAGCCGAGCGTCCAGTGGATGTCCGGGCAGGTAACGGCGGTTCTCCCCGTGGGCGATGCAATCAGCTACCTGTTGCTCATCACGCATCCACAGATAGGTTGGATAGCCGTTCTTAGCAACGATGTTGGCAATAGCGGTCCCAAAGTTACCGCCACCCAGAATGGCGACCTCCATACCGCCATGCTAAGCGGATAACAGCTCCAGCAGCAAACGATTTAATCTTGTCACATAGGCGGCCGCATCGGTGAGCGGCGCTCCTTCGGCCAGCGTTGCCTGGTCGAACAACACGAGTACCAACTCTTCAAAACGTTCGTCATCGCTTTCTTCATCGAGCTTCTTCAGGAGCGGATGATCCGGGTTATATTCGAAGTGGGGTTTGCTCTCGGGTAACGACTGACCCGACGCTTCCATGATCTTGCGCATCTGAATACCCATCGCAAAATCACCGAGCGCCAGACACGCGGGCGAGTTCGTCAACCGCTTCGATGGCCGAACGCTTTCCACTCGGTCAGCAAGAACGGATTTGATTCGTTTCGTCAGGGCAGAGGGTTGCTCGTCTTCGGAGTCGGTTTCTGCTTCGTCTTTGTCCTTGTTGGACCCTTCGCCAGGCAGTTTCAAATCCCCTCGCATCACATCCTGAAATGATTTGCCGTCGAATTCGGTGAGTGAACCCATGAGCCACTCGTCAATGCGATCAAACAACACCAGCACTTCAATACCTTGTTCCTTGAATATTTCCAGGTGAGGACTATTGCTGGCGTTTTCGTACGACTCTGCCGTCAGGTAATAGATCAGGTCCTGGTTTTCGATCATGCGTTCGACGTAATCGCCGAGACCCACCGTCTTGTTGTGGGAATTTTCCTTGGTACTGGCAAATCGCAACAATTTGGCCAACGCTTCGCGATTGCTGAAATCCTCCCCAGCGCCTTCCTTCAGAACCTCTCCGAATTCATCCCAGAAGTTCTGGTAATCCTCCGGCTGTTTCTTCGCCATGGTATCGAGCATGCCCAACACTCGCTTAGTCAGTGCATTGCGAATGCTTGTGACCCGGTCGTCCTGTTGAAGTATTTCCCGGGAGACGTTCAGAGGAAGATCCCTGGAGTCCACAATCCCCTTGATGAACCGCAGATACAGCGGCAGAAATTGTTCCGCTTCGTCCATGATGAATACCCGCTGCACATACAACTTCAAGCCTTTGGGCGCGTCACGATTCCATAAATCGAATGGCGCCCGCTTCGGGATGTACAGCAGGCTCGTATACTCGAGCTTCCCTTCCACCCGGTTGTGACTCCAGCTCAAAGGGTCTTCAAAGTCGTGAGAAACGTGTTTGTAGAATTCCTTGTACTCGGATTCATCGATCTCGCTGCGCGAACGCATCCACAACGCCGTCGCCGAATTGACCACCTCATATTCAGGCGTTTGGTGCGTTTCGGACGATTCGTCATCGTCCGAACTGCTCATCTTCTGCTTGCGCATCCGCACCGGCACACCAATGTGATCCGAGTAGCGGCGCAGTATGCTGCGCAAGCGAAAGTCGTCCGTGAATTCCTCTGCATCTTTGCGCAGACGTAATAACACCTGGGTGCCACGGGGTATTTCTCCGGCGTCATCGACACTGAACTCGTCTTCACCCCTGGACGTCCAACGGGTGCCATCGGTTTCACCAGCCGAACGGGTCAACACTTCGATCTCTTCGGCCACGATGAACGCGCTGTAGAAGCCGACACCGAACCGGCCGATCAAGTTCGCGTCTTTCTGATCATCGCCCGTAAGCTGGTGCAAAAACTCCGCGGTGCCCGATTTTGCAATCGTACCGAGTTGATCGATGACTTCCTCGCGAGTCATCCCGATCCCGTTGTCGGTAATCGTGACCGTGTTCGCTTCCTTATCCAGATCGATGGTTATCTGAAAGTCAGAATCATCCGCCACCAGGTGCGGATCGGCGATCGCTCGAAACCTGAGCTTGTCGATGGCATCTGACGCGTTGGAGATGAGCTCGCGCAGGAATATTTCCCGGTTCGAGTACAGGGAGTGAATCATCAACTTCAGGAGCTGTTTCGCTTCGGTTTGAAATCCGAAGGTTTCGGATGTGTGCTGTTCTGCCATAGGTGTTCTGTAGTCCGTTACCGGACCAACCTGTTGAAAGTTTATGGGCGACTATATGGCGATGTGCAAAGTAAAAATCAAGACCAGCCCGTCACTTCCGCCAAGGCATCGCCGATTTGGGCGAGGCTCTTGACCGTCCTGACACCGGCCGCCTCGAGGGCTGCAAATTTGTCGGCAGCCGTGCCCTTGCCACCCGCAATGATGGCACCGGCATGTCCCATGCGTTTACCTGCCGGCGCGGTAACTCCGGCAATATAGGCAACCACTGGCTTGCTCACATTCGACTGGATGAACTCGGCAGCTTCCTCTTCTGCCGTCCCACCGATCTCGCCCACCATTACGATGGCTTCGGTCGAAGAATCAGCCTCGAAAAGGCCCAGGATATCGATGAAGTGGCTTCCGGGTATCGGATCGCCACCGATGCCAACGCACGTACTCTGACCAAACCCGCGATCGGTCGTCTGTTTGACCGCCTCGTAGGTCAGCGTGCCGGACCGGGAAACGATACCGACTTTGCCGGGCATATGAATCTCTCCCGGCATGATGCCGATTTTACACTCACCAGGGGTAATCACGCCGGGGCAGTTGGGGCCGACGAGGCGGGCCGAGGTGGTGTCGAGCTTGGCTTTGATCAACAGCATGTCCAGCGTGGGAATACCCTCACTGATACACACCACCAGAGTAATCCCGGCGTCGACCGCTTCCAGTATGGAATCTTTGCAGAAGGGCGCTGGCACGTATATCACCGAGGTGGTGGCACCCGTGACCGCCACCGCCTCGCGCACGGTATCGAAGACCGGCAATCCAAGATGCTCGCTCCCGCCTTTGTTAGGGGTAACCCCCGCAACCATCCGGGTACCGTATTCGATGGCTTGCCTCGTGTGCAGCGTACCTTGAGATCCGGTCAGTCCCTGGCAGAGTACTTGGGTATTTTTATCGATGAGGATGCTCATGTTTGCTCCCCAACTGCTGCAACCGCACTAACGGCTGCATCGTTCAGGCCCTTTGCCGCAATGATGTTCAATCCGCTCGCGGCGAGCGTTTCCCTCCCGAGCTTCGCGTCGTTGCCTTCAAATCTGACGATTACCGGCACCCGGACACCCACTTCCTCTACCGCACCGATTATCCCTTCGGCAATCGTCGCGCAACTGACGATACCGCCAAAGATGTTGATCAGTACCGCTTTGACGTTGCTGTCCGAAAGGATAATTTTGAAAGCTTCGGCAACCGCTTCTTTACTGGCACCACCGCCAACATCGAGGAAATTCGCCGGGTTGCCACCGTGTATCTTGACCAGATCCATCGTACCCATGGCAAGGCCGGCGCCGTTGACCATGCAGCCGATATTGCCGTCGAGGGCAACGTAGTTGAGTTCATGGGCGGCCGCTTCCACCTCCCGTTGATCTTCCTGGCTGGGGTCGTGCATCTCACTGATTCGTTTCTGGCGATAGAGCGCATTCCCATCTATGGAAACTTTGGCATCCAGGCAGTGGATGTTGCCTTCCCCGGTGACGATCAGCGGATTGATTTCCAGCAGAGAGCAATCTAATTCCTCAAATAGTTTGGCTAACCCGATGAAAAGGTTAGTGAACTGACTGACCTGCTTGCCCTCCAAACCGAGCCGGAATGCAAGTTCCCGGCCCTGATACGGCAGCGCACCCACGAAGGGATCTATGGTGACACGGAGGATTTTCTCTGGCGTTTCTTCGGCCACCTTTTCGATTTCGACGCCCCCTTCGGTCGATGCCATGAACACCACGCGCCGGGCGCTGCGATCGATGACGGCACCGAGATAGAGCTCCCGGTCGATGTCCGCGCAAGCTTCTACGTAAATCTTGCTCACCGGTTGACCGTGCTCGTCGGTTTGAACGGTGACCAGTTTCTTGCCTATCCAGTTGTCGGCGAAGGCACGTACCTCATCGAGAGAATTGACCAGTTTGACCCCACCCGCTTTGCCGCGACCCCCTGCATGTACCTGGACCTTGACCACCCAGCGTTCGCCGCCGATTTTCTCGGCAGCCGCGACCGCTTCGTCGGCAGTATCGACCGCGTGGCCGACGGAAACCGGCAATCCGTAATCGGCGAACAGTTCCTTCGCCTGATACTCGTGTAAGTTCATGCTCTACCTGATGTTCTATGAGGTTTAAGTTAGCTTCGTTTCTTACGGTTGACCATGTGGATGGCGTGTCCCGCAACGCTCAGCGCCGCTTCGTGAAACGCTTCGGACAGGGTGGGATGAGCGAACATGGTCAATCCCAGGTCTTCCGCACTCGCATCGAACTCCATGGCAATCACTGCCTGGGCGACGATTTCGGACGCCTGAGAGCCCAGCACGTGGACACCGACAATACGGTCGGTCTGGGTATCCGCAATCACTTTCACGAGCCCCTGGGTATCGTTGGCGGCTTGTGCCCGGCCGCTTGCGGCAAACGGAAACTGTCCGACCGCATAACTTTCGCCGCTCGCTTTCACCTCCTGTTCGGTTTTGCCTACCCAGGCAATCTCGGGATGGGTGTATACAACCGAAGGCACTGTCGCGTAGTTGACCATCGGTTTGAACCCGGCAATTCGTTCGGCCACCATGACCCCTTCCTCGGTGCCCTTGTGTGCCAGCATCGGTCCACGCACGGCATCACCCACCGCGTAGATATTGGCTGCGTTGGTCGCACAGAGATCGTCAACAATCACGAATCCCTGGTCATCAAGATCTATTCCGCTGTCGGGCGCGAATAAGCCTTCTGTGTACGGTTTGCGACCGACCGCCACGATGAGCTTGTCGACCACGATACTCTGCTCGCCTTCGGTGTCCGTATAAGAAACCGTTACCCCTTTCTTATTGACCTCGGTGCCGGTGACAAGGGCACCAAGGCGGATGTCGAGGCCTTGGCCTTTGAATATCTTCAGGCTGTCGCGGGCGATGCGCTCATCGACCATCGGCAGGAACTCTTCCAGCGCTTCGAGTACCACGACCTCGGAACCGAGCCGGCTCCACACGCTGCCAAGCTCGAGCCCGATCACCCCGGCGCCGATGACACCAACCCGTTTCGGTACCGCGGTGAATTCCAGCGCGCCGGTGGAGTCCACGATCCGATCGCCGTCGATTGGGGTGGGTGGAATTTCCATCGGCACCGAACCTGGCGCGAGGATGACGTGTTCCGCTTGCACGATGGTCGTGTCCCCCTCATGGGGGGTAAATTCCACCTGCCGGTTCGCGAGTAACCTGCCAACACCCGTCAGCCCGGTTACGCCGTTGCCTTTGAACAACCCAGCGATGCCTTTGACCATTCCGCTGACGACTTTATCCTTGCGCTCGATCATCCTGGGCACGTCGATACCCACCGACTTGACGGTGATACCTATCTCGGCAAAATGTTCCTTGGCGTCGAGGTATTTATGAGACGCATCCAGCAACGCTTTCGAGGGGATGCATCCCCAGTTCAAGCAGGTACCACCGAAAGCCGGCTTGCCATCTTTGCCCAATGATTTATCGATGCAGGCGGTGTTGAGCCCAAGCTGCGCGGATCGGATGGCGGCTGCGTAACCGGCCGGGCCGGCACCAATGACCACTACGTCGAAATTATCGCTCATCGTTATAGTTCCAAAAGAATTCGCGCGGGATCTTCCAACAGCCCCTTGATGGCTATCAGAAACCGTACCGCCTCCTGACCGTCGATCAGGCGGTGATCGTATGAAAGCGCCAGATACATCATGGGCCGAATGACAATTTCACCGTCCACCACCATCGGCCGCTGTTGGATCTTGTGCATGCCAAGAATGCCGGTTTGAGGTGGATTGAGTATGGGTGTCGACAACAACGAACCGAACACGCCCCCATTCGAGATCGTGAACGTGCCGCCGGTCATCTCATCGATCGAGAGTTTTCCTTCTCGCGCCTTAGCCCCGTATTGACTGATCTGATCTTCGATCTGCGCGAGGCTGAGCGCGTCTGCATCGCGCACTACCGGCACCACGAGGCCTCTGTCTGTCGTGACCGCTACGCCAATATCGTAAAAACCATGGTAAAGGATATCGTTGCCGTCAATGGATGCGTTGACCGATGGAAAACGTTTCAGCGCTTCCACCGAGGTGCGGACAAAAAACGACATGAAACCCAGTCGGGTGCCGTTGTGGCGGGCTTGAAATTCATCCTGATATTTTGTTCGCAAGGCCATGACGGGAGACATATCGACCTCGTTGAAGGTCGTCAACATGGCCGCGTTATGCTGGGCCTCGACCAACCGTCTGGCAATGCTTGCACGCAACCGGGTCATAGGGACGCGCCGTTCAACGCGCTCACCCGTTGCCAGGCTTTCGGCACCATCGGGTTCGGCTGCAGCGGCTGTGTCCGGCAACGACGGGGCAACCGCCGTCAACATCTGTTTGGCGATGTCGTCTTTGGTTATGCGACCGGATCTGCCCGAGCCCACAACCCGATTGATATCGACGCCATTCTCCTCGGCGAGCTTGCGCGCAGCCGGACTCGCGCTCACCTCACCGGAAGGTTCCATCGAGGCAACATCCGCTACGGTTTGAGCAACAGGCGCGCTGGCGCCGGGTAGCGTGGCGGTGGTTGCTACCTCCTCGAAATGTGCGATGACCTCCTCGCTCAGCACGATATCGCCTTCGTCTTTTACCACGTCGGTCAATTTGCCGTTGACGGGGGCAACCACCTCGAGCACGACCTTGTCGGTTTCGATATCAACCAGCAGCTCATCGCGTTCAACCGAATCCCCCGGGTTCTTGTGCCAGACGGCCACGGTGCCTTCGGAAATGGATTCGGGAAAGGCAGGTGCCTTGATTTCCATGCTCATCGGTCTTCCAAAAATTTAAGTTGTCAACATCTAGCCGGCGTCGCTAACCAAACAACGCATCCTCAACCAGCCGATGCTGCTGTTCGCTGTGCATACCGGCGTGACCACCCGCAGGAGCGGCCAACGCTTCTCTTCCGGCGTAAGCCATATACAGCGAATCGTCATGACGCAGTATCACCCGCCGCATGTGGTGCTGGCTGCCGTACCAGGCACCCTGATTCAGCGGTTCTTCCTGACACCAGACTACTTCTTTGAGGTTCTTGTAGGGTGCAATCACTTCACCGAGCTCAGCCTCGGGGAACGGATAGAGCTGCTCCAGCCGGATTAACGCAACGTTGTTGGCGGCTCGTTCACGGCGTGATTCCAACAGGTCGTAGTACACCTTGCCACTGCACAGAACCAACCTGTCCACCTTCTTCGGATTCAGGTCATCCACCTCCCCCAGCACCGGGTGAAAACACCCTTCACAAAGATCCTCGAGCGTGGATACCGCCTGCTTGTGTCGCAACAGGCTCTTCGGGGTGAGTGCGATCAATGGCATCCTTGCCGGACGAATCGCCTGCCGGCGCAACATGTGAAACATCTGAGCCGGCGTGGTTGGTACACAAACCTGCATATTGTGCTGGGCGCACAACTGCAGATACCTTTCGAGCCGGGCCGAAGAATGTTCGGGACCCGCGCCTTCGTAACCATGAGGCAACAGGAGGCTCAGCCCGCAAAGCCGCTGCCATTTGATCTCACCGCTCGAGATGAACTGATCGATCACGACTTGCGCGCCGTTGGCAAAATCTCCGAATTGCGCTTCCCAGATGACGAGCACGCTCGGCGTCGTGGTGGCATAACCGTATTCGAATGCCAGCACCGCTTCTTCGGACAGCAATGAGTCGTACAGGTCGAAGTCGACGTCTTCCGAGATAGAATTGAGCGGGATGAATCGTTTACCGTCTCGCTGGTCATAGAGGCTTGCATGACGGTGTGAAAAGGTACCCACGCCGACGTCCTGGCCAGTGAGACGTACCGCATAACCTTCGTCCAGGAGCGTCGCATAGGCCATCACCTCCGCCGCGCCCCAGTTGATCGGCAACTCCCCTGCCGTCATCCTGCGCCGATCATCCATGATCTTCTGGACCTGACGCTGCAGGACAAAGCCTTCGGGTAACTGCAAAAGCCGCTCTGCGACCTCTTTGAATTTGGTAACCGCAACCCGGGTGTCGCTGGGCACGTTCCAATCGTGGCCAAGATAAGGGCGCCAGTCGACAAAGAGCTTGGTGTCGGGTTCGTGTACGAGGCTCAAAGCGACATGACCGCCCTTATCGAGCGTATTGCGGTAGTCGTCCGCAAGCTTGTCGGCCTCGTCCAAACTGATCACCCCCTCGGCGACGAGTTTTTCCACGTAAATGTTCCGGGTAGTGGGGTGCGAACGAATTTTCTGATACATCACCGGTTGGGTCTTCATCGGCTCTTCGGCCTCGTTGTGACCCCGGCGGCGGTAACAGAGGAGGTCGATCACTACGTCTTTGTGAAACTCCATCCGATAGTCGACGGCGAGTTGAGTCACGAAGACAACGGCTTCCGGATCGTCGCCATTGACGTGAAAGATGGGCGCCTGGACGAGCTTCGCGACTTCGGAACAGTATTCCGTCGAGCGTGCGTCGTCTTGTCTGTGTGTGGTGAAGCCGATCTGATTATTGATGATGATGTGAATGGTGCCACCCGTCTTGAAACCGCGGGTCTGGGACATCTGAAAGGTTTCCATCACCACGCCCTGTCCCGCAAACGCGGCATCACCATGCACGTTGATGGGTACGACCAGGTCGCCCGAATAGTCCTTG
>Ga0114949_10002201_pt1 | contig 12093 bp, 7 predicted proteins | sample N074metaG_FD_83505 | JGI IMG/M metagenome (GOLD analysis project Ga0114949, IMG submission 83505) | Deep subsurface microbial communities from Kermadec Trench to uncover new lineages of life (NeLLi) - N074 metaG | ecosystem: Environmental > Aquatic > Marine > Ocean trench > Sediment | place... | reverse complement strand
TCAAGCTGTTTTCGTCGGCAAGGGGACTGTTGCCTGTCCAGGCGGAGCCAAGGTCATAGAAACCTATTAGCTGTAGATTTCGGAAAAAGTTTGAAGCAATTGGCCCGCTGTTGAAAAATTTAATTACCGGGAACCTCAGTTCAGCATTAAACAACAAGGCGTTATTTCCACTGAACTTATTGTAGTTGAATCCTCTCATGTTGGTCACAAACTCAACAAAAAGTATATCACTGTTATCTGCATCAATTGGATTATTTAATGGATCACCTTCATTGTTCTCATTATCAGTTTCGTTAAACAACCAGTTGCTCATCCCTCCCAGCAGGAAATCTTTGGGATCACTACCAAAAGAGCGTGCATAGAACAAGCGACCTGCAAATATTAATTCGCGATGAATTTTACGGTAATGTCTCACATCGATCTTGAAGGTATTGAAATTCAGCTTGCTATCATTAAAACTCTCGTAGTGTTCAAAAAACGCTTTGAGTCTGGTTCCTTCGAAGTTTAACCCGTTTACAACTGTATTATCATATACGTACTCCAATTTGCCTCCAAAGTAATCCCGTTTGGTGTCAGCAGGTTCTGGAAGACCTGGCGTTCCGGGAGGAAAACTCAGTTTTGTGGGATCAAGATCATAGGACCTGGTGCCAGTGTAGAAGGGGCTTACCCGGATTCTGCTCCTAATGTTGATGGGATAGCTGGCTCCAACTTCAATTCGGTTCAGAATATACTTGATATCATAGTCAGCTATTGGGTCATTAATAGCCCTGAAAACTGTCCGGCGTTTAAACCCGGCATGATAGTCAATCCGATCCTTTAAGTAATGATATTCGCCATAGTAGCTACCGCTTCTCAGGTCGGTTGTTGCCAACACTCCACCGTAAAACTTATGGTTTTCCAATAGATCATTTACAGTGACCTCCGCCTGAATACCAAATCCTATTAATGGATCGATAACCCAGGAAAATATAATGTTTTCAAACCCTACACGAGGCTGGTAGTTGTATGGGCCGTTTATTTCAGCCTCCCTTGCCATACGACGGAAATTTTGCAGTATCGAACCAGGTTCTTGTTCCTCCTGTTCAACCTCCTCCAAAACATCTGTATCAAACACGTAGTTATCCGTATCAATAGCGCCTGTGGTCTCGTCTTTTTCCAGGTTTGAGATACTGTCCATAGGTTGGACCAGTTGAAACATCAGAGTATCTTGCGGTTCCGGCTCATTCTCCAATTGTTCCAGTTCCCGTAGCTTGCGCTCCCTAATTCGTTCGGAAATAAACATGGCCTGCTGAACTTCCTGTCGTCTGGTTGGTGGCGTGAAATTGTTCTGTGTCAGATTAAAATTTTCCTGATAATAAATTTGATCCCCCCCAGCATTATTCATTACGTAAACAATCGAACCCTTTTTATAATTAATATCGTAATGCTTAATACTCTTAGAGAATTTCGAAAGTTGGGTGTAAAGTTTGGTGTTTAATTCATATTTATAAAGATTGAAAATACCTTTTTGATCGCTTATATAGTAAATCACGTTGCGATCCCGGGGTATTGGCTGAAAATCTCGGCTTAGTGTGTTGGTCACACGGACAAGTACCTTACTTACCGAATCCAAATTGAGTATGAAAAGATTAAAATTAGCTTCCACGTCCTTCAACTTCAGAGTTTCTCTTTTCAAGGTATCGTTGGTTCGATTGGAAGAAAAAACCACATTATTGGATCCTGGAAGGAACCTGGGGTTCATGTCATCGTAAGAATCATTGGTGATCCGTCTCATGGTATTTTTACTCAATGAAAGTAAAAATAAATCATTCTGACCCTTACTATCACCACTGACAATGGCTGTTTTTCCATTTTCATGAAACGCAAAGGATTTTACCTGAGTTATTTTGCCCAAAGATCTTTTTTGAGACCTGCCAGACCCTACATCATGCAAAATCAATTGATATTCTCCTTTATCCACGTTAATTACCCCCAAAGTATTGTTGTCTTTCCACGACAATAAAGGAATTTCCTCATCTATCTCCTGATTGATCACTTTGTAGCCTCCTTTTACTACTGATTCTTCTTTTCCAGAAGTCAGGTCCCTAATACGAACCTCATGTTTTCCATTGAAATTGGTGGAGTAAGCCAGAATACTGCCATTTGGACTTAGTTTCACCTGATGATAAATCAGTCCCTTCTTGTTCTCTTTTAGAACGGATGAACCTTCATTTGGGGCCTGATAATTGGCATTGACCTGATCAGACATGTTAATATAGTAGGCCTTCCACTCGTCGATAAAACGATCATATGTTACCCCCAACGTGTATATTATGCTGTTTTGTTCACTTCGGTTGATCCGGGTCAGGTTTAAAATATTTGAGATATTGTTGAGCCCATAGTTCTCGGCAATGTAATTCCAAATGGACTGTCCCACCACTGCCGCTTCCTTGCCACCCAGTTTTCCTAATTTCCTGAATTTTCTGGTCTTGAAATAGTCGCGCATGTAATCGTCCATCTCCACTGACCAACCATTGGTTATGAATAGCGCTCCACCGTCAATTACCCAATCGGGCAAGTTAAACAGATACGAGCTTTGAAACATATCTTTTAGACTACCACCGTACATCATATCCCTAATAAGCAGCTTGGAAACCTGGTAAATCAACTCTTGCTTGAACTCCACGGTATTTCCTGGGTAGGCAACTTCGACCTGTGGCTTCACAAAATCAGTTTGGCCACTGGAGGTAAAATTTTTGCTGCTGATGCCAATATTACTTTGCTGCAGGTCAGAAATTGAATTGTAAATGAAAACTTTCGCTTTGGAATAAAGTGCATACCCTAGTACATCCTGGGTAATTCGATCGTATTCATTTTCCAGGTATTCGGCTGCTCTTTTGGCATTTTGTTTACCACCTTCATAAAAATAAACATCGAAATTTTCTGCACTATAATATTGCCAGTTAAAATTCTTGTATTGTACCCGGTTCTTGCCGAAATCATCTATAGTTTCCTGCCCTTGTGAATCTTCAAAAAAGCAGGTAAAAACCACTACCAGCACAGAGCATATTATAAGTCTGGGCGTCATAAATTGGATTAAAATTTGTTGTAATATAAAGAAAAATAGCGACTAATCGCCACGTGCTTAATCAAAGGTTTTCCCTGTTCCAGAAATTCAAAAAACTCCTGTGCAAAGTAGGGTGACAATGAGACACCCTTAGTTCCTAAACCATTAAAAACCCCTAATGGTTCGTGCTCGGGGTGCAAACCAATGAATGGTCTTCTATCCAGGGATGCGGGCCGAACACCCGCACTATGCCCAATTACACGGTATGGGATACGAATTAGTTTGTCTAGTTTATGGAGTAGCTGAGTTTTTGCTCGACCGGTCACCTCCCAGCTAAGGTCCTGGTTATCGAATGTTGATCCAACTCTGCAATAACTTTTGGTTATGGGCAGCACAAACACCCCTCTGTTCACAATATACGTCAGTGGTTCCTGAAGTTCTAATTCCAATATCTCACCCTTTACTAAATTCAACGGCAACCAGCTAAAAAAATTATTGCCACTCATGGATGGTCCTTCACAGAAAATTATTTTGCGTGCTGAATGCCCATTATATTGTACATGATCCTTCAATATCTGCAGTTTATGGTATGAAAACCGCTCGGAACAAAATGCCTTACGTTGCTCCAGGAAATCGGTAACTCCCCGTATCAGGGCCCCGATGTCAACATATCCGGACATTTTAAGCATCATGCCCCCCATAGGGTTTACTACCTGGATCAGTGCCTCTTGTGGACTCAAGATGCGTTCTATAAACTGACTATAGCTGTCTTCATACAATCGAATGCTCCACTCATTGTGTTCCTCCAAAGAAAGAAAAGGGCGGTACATAGGAATGTTATATAGGAGTCGAATGCCCAATTCCGCCTCCATATCTTTATAAAATTTCAGCAGATAGGGAAAAAGCTGTTCAGCCATCCATGTCATGACCATCTTTCTGCCGGTAAACGGGTTGTAAATTCCAGCTGCAACCGTGCTGGACTTTGGAAGAGCCGGATCATCGAATACTAAAACCTTGAGATCATTCCTGATCAAATTGTATGATAATATAGACCCTGCAAGTCCCTGACCCACTATGAAGTAATCCCATACCATATACCAAATTAAAGTATGTGATATGGATATTTGCTAATTATTCCACAAATTTGTGCCCAATGATCCCCCGTACATGTTAAAGATAGAATCCTTTATTTTTGGTCCGTTTCAGGAGAATACATATGTGGCATTTGACCAAACAGGTGAAGGTGTGATCCTGGATCCCGGATGCTATGAACAACAGGAAAAACTTACTCTTTCACAATTTATCAATGATAATCACCTTCAGATCACCCAGGTAATCAATACACATTGCCATATTGATCACGTACTGGGAAACCAGTTCATTAAGGCCAAGTATCAGGTCCCATTGGCAATCCCGGAAGGAGAAAAGGAAGTGCTGGCGGCGGTAAAGGCTTATGCCCCGGTCTATGGGTTTCCTAAATATCAGGAAGCTGATGTTGATGAATATATTTTGGTCCAGGACACCATAAATTTTGGGGATACCCGGTTTGAGGTATTGTTTGTGCCGGGTCACTCCCCGGGACACCTGGCATTTTATCATGTTGAATCAAAAATTTGTTTGGGTGGAGATGTTCTATTCCAGGGCAGTATCGGTCGGACAGATCTTCCCGGAGGTGATCATCAAACGCTGATCACGAGTATACATGAAAAGATCTTTTCATTACCTGACGAAACAATAGTGTATTCAGGTCACGGGCCACCTACAACGGTGGGGCAAGAAAAAAAAACCAATCCATTTTGTGCAATTATTTAAATGGTCAGACTCATCCCTCTACGTTTTCTACCCAATCTCATTACACTGGCCAGTTTGTATTTTGGCTGCCTGGGGGTAGTCTGGGCGTTAGACTTTCAAATTCAATGGGCTGTTTATATGATCTGGATCTGTGCAACTCTGGATCTTCTGGATGGCTTGGTGGCCAGGGTCCTGGGAGTTTCATCGGACCTGGGAAAGCATTTGGATTCACTTTCCGATCTGATTTCATTCGGGCTACTGCCTGCTACCATTATCTACGCCCTTGGTTCAGGATATTTGGATGATCCCTGGCCTTACGCATCGTTTGTGTTGACTCTGTTTTCAGCCATGCGATTGGCCCGATTTAACCTGGATACCGAGCAAAATATTGACTTTAAAGGATTACCCACACCGGCAAATGCATTATTTATAAGCAGTTTCCCAGCTTTGATCGACCAAAACAGCGAGAATTTACGTCATGGGTTAGAAAATCCGATTTATTGGCTTTTGATCATCGGAATATTGTCCTACTTATTAGTATCAAATATCCGTCTATTTGGCTTCAAGTTCCAAAACCTAATCTGGGCTGAAAATAAATACCGGTTTTTATTTATCGGCATGTCCATTATCACAGGGCTGGCATTGGGAATTTTAGCAATTCCGGTCATTATGTTACTGTATCTGTTAATGTCTGTAATATGGCAATATCGGCGGCATTGATAGGATTGTAGTTGTTCTGACAGATTAATATGTCGATAATAACTAGTTTATAATTGGTGATGTCCAGGATATATACCTTAGCATTATATTTTTTAATAATTTACTGTATAAGTTCTCCAATTTACGGGCAGAACTCCTCAGTATTGTCTTCAGGACAGTGGGCAAAATTGGGGGTCACTTCAAAAGGTATTTATAAAATAGACTTCCAAACAATTCGGGAAGCGGGATTTGACCCCGCATCAATTGTAACTGATAATATTCAACTCTTTGGGCAAGGCGGAGGTATGCTGCCGCAAAGCAACCAGATAGCGAGACCATCGGATCTTCAAGAAAATGCCCTGTACCGCGTTGGATTGGAAGATGACTCATTTGATGCAACAGATTATATTTTGTTCTTTTCGGAGGGTCCAAATCTGGAGTATATCAACAATGAAGGGCATCTGGTATACCAAAAGAACCTTTATGCGGACACTGCATATTATCTGCTTACAGTCGGCACCCAGCAAGGTAAAAGTGTGGATACCATCGCCAACAAAGGCGATAATCATCCTGTCATTGACAGCTATATTGGCTATGCTTATCATGAGTTAGATCTTAAAAATATACTGAGCTCGGGCCGGGAATGGTATGGGGAGTTAATGGTATCATCAAGTCCGCTTCGTATCAGCTTTCCCAATATTCCTCCGTTAACTTCCGGATCTACTATTACTATCATTTCGTCGGTATTAAATCAAAGCCAGGAGCGGGCCAGTTTCAACTTTTTGCTAAACGATTTGAATATTGGAGCAATTGACGCATCAGGAGTTGGACCGGGTACTTACGACGACAAGGGAGTGGCTGTAATTGACACGTTTACTGTAAGTCAGAATGAAATCAATCAACAAGCAGTCTTTAACTTTGAGGTTTCATACGATGGAGCAGGCAGCGGCCGTTTTAACAACCTGCAAGTATGCTACGAAAGTCTATTGGGACAATATGAGCCGGCCACAGTCTTTCGGTCTCCATCAAGTTTAAATAACGCATTCAGTACCTTCACGGTGAATAATGTCAGCAGTGGAACGGTTATTTGGGACATTACCGATCCACAAAACTTGCTAATTCAGGAATTTACGCTGGTAGGAGACCAGGCGATCTTTGGAGCTCAAACACAGGTCTTAAGAGAATTTGTGATCTTTTCAGGACATGATTTTCCTGTGCCGATAGCTTCGCAACCTGTTGCCAACCAAGACCTTCATGGAATGCAGGTCCCTGATTTGCTAATAGTTGCGCACCCATTGTTTAAGGCCGAAGCAGAGAGACTTGCGGCGTTTCGGGCCCAGAATGATCAATTAGAGGTACAGGTAGTATCACCTGAGGAGATCTATAATGAATTCAGCTCTGGTAGACAGGATGTAACAGCCATTAGGGATTTTGTCCGGCACCTCCATCAAAGGAGCCCCGAATTAAAGTACTTGTTGCTTTTTGGCCGCTGTTCATTCGATTACAAAAACATTACCCAGGACAACACCAACTATGTCCCGACCTATCAATCCCGGAACTCGTTGGATCCCATATACAGCCACAACTCAGACGACTACTACGGGTTCCTGGATGATGATGAGGGGGTCTGGTCGGAGGAGCTATCAGGAACCGGCGGGCATATCCTGGATATCGGCGTAGGACGTTTACCGGTTACCAACGTACAGGAAGCCCAGGGGATAGTAGATAAATTGATCCACTACGCCTCCAATACAGCCACATTGGGAAGTTGGCGTCAGGATATTTACTATGTTGCGGACGATGGAGATTTCAACCTCCACCAAAGAGACGCCGATCAATTGGCCACCTTGGTGGACACCACCAATCATGATTTTAATGTCAAAAAAATCTACATGGACGCATTTCCCCAGGAACAAACGCCCAATGGAGAATCGGCAGACGCTGTAAACCAGGCAATAGAAGAAGCTATAAAGAAAGGAGCGCTAATCATCAATTACACTGGTCATGGCAGTGAATTCCGCTGGGCAGATGAAACAATTCTCGATCACAATACCATCAATAGCTGGGAAAACTTTGATCGATTGCCTTTTTTCGTAACCGCTACCTGCGAATTTGGCCGTCATGATGACCCTAAGCGGATCTCGGGAGCGGAAAAACTTATCACCAACCCCAAAGGAGGTGCAATAGGTCTGGTGACTACCTCACGACCTGTATTCGCCAGCAAGAATTTCATACTGAACAGGGCATTCTATGAAATCGCCCTTAACCAAACAGAAACAGGATATCCTACCTTAGGAGATATTTTTAAATACACTAAAAATGACAGCTATACCATTGTGGCCAACCGTAACTTTGCCCTTTTAGGAGATCCATCAATGAAATTGTCATATCCGCAACAAAACCTGAGAATTACCGAGATCACCGCCGACGAGTCAATGCCGGGGGATACCGTTCATGCCCTAAGCGCAGTTCGAATGAAGGGAGTAGTCACCAATTCGGAGGGTGAGCCTATATTGAATTATCATGGCACTGCTGAAGTAACCGTTTTTGACAAAGAAACAATTACTGAAACTTTAGGCAGCGAGGGGGGACGAACTTTTACTTTCAAGGAACGGAATAGTGTTATTTTCAGGGGCCAGGCAAGTATCAAGTCTGGTCAATTCGAGGTAAATTTTATAGTCCCTAAAAATATTAATTATCAATCAGGAAGAGGTAAAATTAGTCTGTATGCCCTCAGTTCCAATGGCTTAGAGGATGCTGGTGGAGCCACAAACTCTTTTATTATTGGAGGAAGTAATAAAAATGCGCCCTTAGACAATACACCTCCTCAAATCACGTTGTACATGGACGATACTTCGTTTGTAGATGGAGGATCTACCGGTGAGAACACAGTGCTTTTGGCAAAAATAACTGACGAAAGCGGAATAAATATCTCAAATACTGGAATTGGTCAGGATATCTCGGCACAACTAAATTACCAGGAGGAGTTTATTCTTAATGATTTTTTCAAAGCTGATGTAGATACTTATCAAAGTGGCTGGGTGCGTTACCCTATGGATAAATTGAAAGAAGGGAAACAAACCATAACCATAAAAGTTTGGGATGTGTATAATAATTCAAGTAATGCCAGCCTGGAATTTTATGTGTTTGACGGCGATAGACTAACATTAAACCAGGTATTAAATTATCCAAACCCATTTAGAGAATCCACCACTTTTCTTATTGATCATAATCAACCAGGGGCGACATTAGAAGTAGCGATACGGATATTTGATATTCGGGGTAAGCTTGTCCATCAAATATTTACTAAATATGAAAATAGCCCGTCTTCAATAGAAGATACCGCTTGGAACGGCACAAATGGTTACGGAATTGAGCTAAAAAGCGGTATTTATCTATACCAGGTAGAGGTAAAGTCATTGACCAGCGGCGACAAAAATGTCGAAAATAAAAAAATGATATTAATAAAATGATTAAATTTGCACTCCTGAATAGTATTTGAATGAATAAAAGAATCTTATTTGGTATAATCCTGGGAATGATGCAATTAGGCTCCATACACTTAAGTCTGGGCCAGTTTGTTGGACAGGATACCACGCGCAGGGTGATTACCACCGCAGTTGGATTTTTATCAATTACTCCAGATGCCAGAGCGGCAGGTATGGGAGAAGCCGGCGCTGCGATTAGCCCTGATGCTAATTCTGTATTTTGGAATGCTGGGAAACTGGCATTTGTTGAAAACAAAATAGGCTTTTCATTAAACTATACTCCCTGGCTGGGTAAGATCGTAAACGATATGTCGCTTTCTTACCTTTCAGGCTATTATAAGTTGTCCGATGATCAGGCGGTAGCAATGGAACTGCGGTACTTTGATTTAGGAGATATTGATCTGTTCAACGACATCGGTGCTCCAACAGGCAGTGTACGACCCAGAGAATGGTCAATAGGAGGTACTTATTCCAGAAAGTTAAGTAAGAAACTTGGTGTGGGAGTTAGCTTGCGGTATATCCACAGCAATATCAGCCAAAACATAGCTTCCTTAGGAAGTGACGCCAAGGCTGGAACATCGGTTGCCGGGGATATTGCAGTATATTACAAAACAGACATGCAGATGGGTGCCAGCACCTCCAACATTGCATTTGCAGGCTCTATCTCCAACATTGGAGGTAAGATTTCCTACCTAAACGATGAAACCAAAGATTTTTTACCTACGAATTTGCGATTGGGAACGGCTTGGACTGCCAATTTTGACGCATATAATACCATCACTTTATCGTTAGACTTCAATAAGTTATTGGTTCCAACCCCACCAATTTATGAAACCGATGAGAATGGGGACATAGTATACGATCCAAGTGGGAATCCAATCATTTCCAGAGGAAAAGATCCAAACAGGGGAGTGATTTCAGGTATGTTCGGGTCCTTCTTTGATGCACCAGATGGGTTTAAGGAAGAAATTCAAGAGGTTATGGTTTCCATTGGAGCTGAGTATTGGTACAATGATCTATTCGCTGCCCGGGCGGGTTATTTCTACGAGCACCAAAATAAAGGCAACAGAAAGTACTTTACCCTAGGTTTGGGCTTTAGGTATCAGGTATTTGGTATTGATTTCGCCTATTTAATCCCTACTGAGCAAGAGCATCCTCTTGCTGAAACTTTGAGATTCAGTTTATTATTCAACTTTGACGGATAGCCTGCATTTGTATGCCGGATAGAACTGTCGCCCCAGTCATACATCCCATTGACCAGGTATCACTGCAAGAGGCAAAAGAAGTGTGTTTGGACAACGGTATCCGGTTGTATTATGTAAACGCCGGGCAACAACCAGTAATGCGTCTGGAGATCATTTTCAATGCTGGTAAATGGTATGAAAACAGGCCCGGTCTTAGTTATTTCACCGGGAAAATGCTTACAGAAGGTACTGACAAAAAAACAGGCCGGGAGATTTCTGCTTTATTCGACCAATTAGGTGCTTTTGTTGAAGTTACTTCAGGATTTGACCACATTAACCTAACCGTCCATCTTCTAACCAGGCATCTCAGCACCCTTTTACCGCTAATTACTGAATTGATCAGCCAACCTGCCTTCAGGGACAACGAACTTCATAATATTAAACAGATAAAAAAGCAACGATTGTTAGTGGATCTTCAGAAGACCAGTTTCGTTGCTGCACAAAAGTTCACTTCCAAGGTTTTTGGGGAAGAACATCCCTATGGAAAGCTACTGGACATCGAAAACATTGACAGCACATCGGCCGAAATGGTAATGAAGTTCTACCAAAGGCAATTAAAAGGGAATTTCGAGATTATGGTGGCTGGCAAGGTAGAGGTACAAGACCTTAAAAGCATCAATGAGTTATTGGGACAAGAGCCAAAACTTGCCGGAAAATCCCCGAATGTACCCATACACAACTATCAACCATCGGAATTGTTGGTAGAAAAAGATGATAGTTTGCAATCTTCGGTGCGAATGGGTATGAATTTTATCAATCGCGATCATCCAGACTACATTGAAATATTGGTAGTAAATGAGATTTTAGGAGGATATTTCGGATCCCGGTTGATGCGCAATATCAGGGAGGACAAGGGCTACACTTATGGTATACGATCTGGTATCAGTTGTTTAAAACACGGCAGTCTATGGGTTATCAGTACAGATGTCAAGAAGGAGTTCAGAAACCAGACAATAGCTGAGATCATCAGAGAGATCCAGATCCTACAAAACGAACCGGTTCCTCATGAAGAGCTTACATCAGTAAAAAACTATATGTTGGGAACTTTTGTTTCAGAAACAGATACACCTTTCGCTGTGGTCGACAAGTTTAAAACCATTCACTACAGCGGATTGGGTTATAATTATTACAAAAAATACTTCAAGACAATTCGGGAGATTGATAGTGAAAGAATACAGGAACTTGCTCAAAAATATCTAGTAGTAAACAATTTAAGCAAAGTAGTGGTAGGTTGAATCAGATCTTGACCCTAGCCGTATGATCCAGTGGCACTTTGAATACCAAACCAGATACTTTGATCCGGATAAAGCCTTTGTAGTGGACTTCGAATTCTCCCTTCATTATATAACTTATAAGACCACTCAATAGATTGTCAAAAACTTCTTGGGGGGCAAACCTCACATTTAGGGGAATTTCAAACTCTGAATTTGCGGGAACCTTAACCTCCCCGACTTGATTTACTTTACCAACCGCCTGATCGTTTACCTTCACAAAAACATCAATTTCCTTTACGGTAATGGAGTAACTATTAGGATTAAAGAGCACTGCGGTACCGGTCAGATTTATATCTTCTTCAGTAAATTCCTGTACTTTGAAATTTTTCACCCTTACTAACTCCGGTTGTGCAGGTTTAGAACATGCCATAGCCAAAAGAAGAAGTGGCATTAGGAACCAACTGTGCAGGGCCTTCAAACTCATCTTACAAACATCGGGAATTAATTATGAATTAACAATGGACAATTGGAATTACGAATTACTAGGGATGAGGGACTAGGGACGAAGGGCGAAGGTTTTCGCCGGCCACTCAACTAGAAAAATCTTTGTT
>Ga0114949_10002198_pt1 | contig 12100 bp, 9 predicted proteins | sample N074metaG_FD_83505 | JGI IMG/M metagenome (GOLD analysis project Ga0114949, IMG submission 83505) | Deep subsurface microbial communities from Kermadec Trench to uncover new lineages of life (NeLLi) - N074 metaG | ecosystem: Environmental > Aquatic > Marine > Ocean trench > Sediment | place... | reverse complement strand
GATAAAAAATCTCTTATTGATTCACGAAAAATATTTTTAACTCCCACAATGGGTATATTTATGCCCTTTTGAAAAGCAAATTAGAATAAAAAAATGAATCCTGTAAATGCCTTCAATGAGTATCGCCAGAAAATGAACGATCAGATTTTGGCTTCAAACAATAAGATTATTAAAAGAATATTTAATCTTGACACAAATGCTTTTACTGAAGGAGCTGTTCCTGCCAGAACCAAAGAAATGTTTGGTTTAGCTTGTTCGATGGTACTCAGATGTAATGACTGTGTGAAATATCATCTTGGGAAATGTTATGAACTGGGATTGTCTGATGAGGAAATCAACGAAGTGTTCGCCCTTGCAAACCTTATCGGCGGTACCATTGTGATACCTCACCTGAGAAGAGGCACCGAGTATTGGGAGAATTTGAAAAATAATGTATAAAAAGGATCTCTCTCTTCATAGAAAATGGGCCCGCCTCCGATCTTCACTTGAAGCAACCTTGGGTAAATATCCCAAAGATTTAAATGGTGTCTTATTTCTAATCGGTGCCCAGGAATTAGGCCAGGGAAAACGAATTTTCTCAAAAGAGGAAAAGCAAGATTTAATGCACATTGCCATATGTAAAGTTCTCAGTTTATCCGGATACTATGAATTAGAAGGGTTGGATGAAGAGGGTTGGCCCCATTGGAAACTTATCAAGAAATTACCCCATTTTGATTTATTGGAACAAGAGACTCTGTTGAAAATTCACGTGATCGAATACTTTGAAAAGGAATATGGGATGCAATTTCCAGAAGAATAAAAACTGAGAAGATATTTTTACGTTCTTATTCAAAAGTGGCACGTCATTTGGCTAATTATGATAATTAAATAGTAAATTAATGGGTTCTGGAGTTAAGAGCATGAAAGCAGACCAAATTACTGGAGAAATTACCAGCTATAAACGGAAGTTTTACATCAATCAGCTTATCAAAGGTCTATTGATAACGGTAGGATTTATATTGACTATATATGTTCTGCTTACCACATTAGAATTTTTTGGCAGAATGGGTTCAATCCCACGTACTTTTATGTTTTTTGGATTTATGCTCCTGGTAATAGGGCTTTCTTATCGATATATCTTTCAGCCCTTGCTATTCCTCTTTCATCTTAGAAACGGGATATCGGATGCAGATGCAGCCAAAAAAATAGGTAGTTACTTTCCGGCTATTAGCGATAGACTTTTAAATTATCTACAGCTAAAATCCATTTCTGATCAATCTAATGCGCTCGTTGAAGCAAGTTTGCAACAGCGTTCGAAAGAATTTTCAACGTTTACATTTACAAGCGCTATTGATTACAGGGAAAACAGATCATATGCAAAGTATCTTCTTCCTAGCATTATTGTTGCTATCTCGATTGCCATCTTTATCCCCCAGGTATTTACTACCGGTACACAACGAATTGTAAGCTTTTCAGAGGAGTTTGCACCTGTTGCTCCTTTTGATTTTAATATTGAACCATCTTCTCTTATGGCGTTTAAAAATGAAGATCACCTGGTTCAAGTAACGCTTACTGGTCCGGGAATTCCTCAGTCTGCTTATGTTATTCGCAAGGAGCGAAGAATAAAAATGGCAAACATTGGCCCCGGAGTTTTCGAATATCTGATCCCAAAAATTCAAACTTCAAAGATTATTCAACTGGAAGCCGCAGGATATTTATCTAAAAAATTCACTATTAATGTTGTAAACAGGCCAAACTTAAAAAATTTCAATGTGTTTCTTACTTACCCTCAATACCTTGGTAAAACAAATGAGCGTGTTGAAAATATTGGAAACTTAATTGTCCCACAAGGCACTTTAGTAAAGTGGCAATTCAATACCATTGATACAGATGGTTTAATAATATTATTGCTTGACTCATCTATTACGATCAATACTTCGGAAGATAATCTTTATGAGTATGAATATGAGGCGACAATTTCCACTGAGTATTCATTGAGGTTAACGAATGAATATTCAACAAACAAGGACCTCATTACCTATAAACTGAATGTTGTCCCTGATGAGTTTCCTACCATTAACTTAAATACATTCCAGGATACCGTACTGTATAGCTATCTTATTCTTGGAGGGAATATTTCAGACGATTATGGATTGACAGCATTGCATTTGAACTATACTATACTGGATAAAAATGATCGTGATAAAATCAGCAGCTCAATACAAATCCCAATTCTCCCTGGACAAAACAACCAAAGATATTTTCATCAATGGGATCTTGACAGTGTAAATTTTGTACAGGGTGACAAAATCAAATACTATACTCAAGTATGGGACAATGATGGTGTCAGTGGGATAAAAAGCTCTAAGTCAGGCAGTTATACATTCAAAATGCCAACAAAAGAAGAAATTGCCAAAGACATTGATAAATCCACAGAAAAAACTACCTCTGACTTGGAGGAGTCAATTAAAGAAGCTAAAGAGCTCCAAAAAGAATTGAAAGAGATTGAAGAAAGATTAAGGGGAAAAAAGTTGCTCGAATGGCAGGATGAAAAACGCATTGAAGAGCTCCTGAAAAAACGAGAAGATCTTGACAAGGCTGTTGAGGAACTTCAAAAACAGTTCAACAAGGAGAAGCAAAAGAAAGATAGATTTCAACAGCAAAACGAAGAAATACAGAAGAAAGTCGCTGATATTGAGAAGCTTATGAAAGAACTTCTTGATGAGGAAACCAGAAAATTATATGAAGAACTCCAAAAATTGCTAAATGAAGAGCAAAACAGCGAAAAGATTCAGGACCTGCTTAACGAGATTTACAAAAAAGAAGAAAACCTGTTGAAGGAACTTGAGCGTACACTTGAATTATTTAAACGCATGAAGTTTGACTACAAACTTGAAGAAAATATTAAAAAGCTTGAAGAACTGACACAAAAGCAGGATGAACTTGCTGAGGAGTCTCTTGACAAAGTCAACGACACAGATAGTTTGTCTCAAGAGCAAGATAATTTGAAGGAAGACTTTGAAGATTTTGAGAAGGACATGGAGGAGTTGCAAGAATTAAATCAGGATTTGAAAAACCCGCACTTTATGGAAGATCTTGAACAGAAAAACGAATCGCAGGATCAAGAAGAAAAAGAAGGGGATGATAAAAATGATGATGGGGAGGAGCAAGATGATGATGAACAAAAAAATGAAGAATCTCCTGAGGATGAAAAAAGCAAGGATGATTCTAAAAAAGATGATTCTGAAAAAAACGTAAAGGAACAAATGGAAAAATCTTCCGAGGAATTAAAGAAAAGCAAAAGAAAAAAGGCATCTGAGTCACAGAAAAAGACGTCACAAAAGATGAAAAAGATGATACAGAAAATGCAGCAGATGCAATCAACTAAGGAAATGCAGCAGATGGAGACAAATTTGAATGATTTACGAGATATCCTCCATAACCTGATTAAACTATCATTTGACCAGGAAGACCTAATGAAAGATTTTCGATCGGTTGATCAATCGGATCCCCGGTTTGTTGAGCTTGGCCAATGGCAATTAAATATACGTGATGATGCTAAAATTGTTGAAGACAGCCTGCTTTCTCTTGCTGAACGGGCAGGTCAGCTGGGATCCTTTGTTACCCGCGAAGTTTCTGAAATGAATTCACATTTTGATTATAGTATCCAGGCGATCAGGGATAGAAAGAAAACGAAAGCAGTTAGTGAGCAACAATTTGCTATGACTTCGATGAATAACCTTGCTTTGATGCTTGATGATGTAATGGAAATGATGCAGCAGAATCTTAATGAAATGATGGGAAATCCAGGGAAAAACTCCAAACAAATGTCACTCAGCTTAGGTGAACTACAAAAGCAGTTAAACAAGCAAATAGAAGAATTAAAAAGGAGTGGAAAATCTGGTCGTGATTTATCCGAAGAATTAGCTAAATTGGCAGCCGAACAAGAAAGAATACGAAAAGCAATGCAACAAATGGAAAACAGCCTTCAGGATGGAGAAGGTGAAATACGAAACAGCATTGCCGAAAAAATGGAAGAAACAGAAATCGATTTAGTTAATAAACGAATTACAGCAGAAACAATAGAACGGCAAAAGGAGATTTTAACACGATTATTAGAGGCTGAAAACGCAATGAGAGAAAGGGAGCTGGACAATGAAAGGGAAGGAGAGACGGCTACACAATATGAAAATGAATTACCAAAAGCCTTCGAAGATTATTTCAAAGCAAAGGAAAAAGAAATTGAACTGCTGAAAACTGTTCCTCCAAAACTCTATCCATATTACAAGAAGGAAGTAAATGAGTATTTTAAAAGAATTGGAAATCAAAAATTTGAGTAACAGACTGTATGGATAGTATAAGTATTGAAATTCCATCTCTTTCGGAAAACATAAGAATCATCGAGAGCTTTATTGATAATGCCAGGGAGAAGTTCAATTTGAATGATGATATCTACGGAAACATAATGATATCAATTACTGAATCTGTGAACAATGCCATCATTCACGGAAACAGCAGCAACAAATCAAAAAATGTCAAAATCACCCTTATTCTTGATGAAGGCATGATAAAATTCAAAATAGAAGACGAGGGTGAAGGTTTTGATTACAGTAGTTTACCAGATCCAACCGCCCCGGAAAATCTTGAAAAGCCAGGCGGAAGAGGTATTTTTCTGATGAAAAATCTAGCTGATGAAGTAACTTTTCTCAACGATGGCAGGGTTGTAGAATTAAGTTTTTACATGAATTAAAACATGCAGGGGTCTATAGAGTTCTTTTATGAAGAAGTCGAATATAGATTCAAAAACCTGTCAAAGAGCGCAAAGTGGATTAAGTCCATCATTCAATCAGAAGGATTTCAATTAAAGCATCTCAATTACATTCTGTGCTCAGATACTTATCTTCACGACATTAATAAAGAATATCTGGATCATGATACTTACACAGATATCCTGACTTTTAACCAATCGGATGATCCCACTCTTATTGAATCAGATATCTATATAAGCATTGACAGAATTTTAGATAATTCTGAAAACAACAATGAGCCTTTTGAAAAAGAACTCCACCGCGTGATGATTCATGGAGTCCTTCACCTGATAGGATTCAATGACAAAACCCCAGAACAAAAAATGCTTATGCAAAAAAAAGAAGACACTTGTTTATCTTTGCATGATTGGTAGGTGTTCCACGTGGAACACGTAAAAGGTTTTAAGAATAAATTAGTAGATGTTCCACGTGGAACATTCTTTCGAATATGTTTCCAAAGTACGATGTAATTGTGGTAGGTGGTGGCCACGCTGGTTGTGAAGCAGCAGCAGCGGCGGCAAAAATGGGATCAGCCGTTTTATTGGTCACAATGAATATGACCACTATAGGTCAAATGTCATGCAACCCGGCAATGGGAGGCGTGGCGAAAGGACAGATCATAAGAGAAATTGATGCCCTGGGTGGTTTATCTGGAATTATTTCAGATAAAAGCATGATCCAGTTTCGAATGTTGAACAAGTCCAAAGGGCCCGCTATGTGGAGTCCTCGGACTCAAAATGATCGAATGAGATTTGCCGAAGAATGGAGACTTGCACTTGAAAGTATTCCAAACCTTGATATTTGGCAGGAAATGGTAACGGAAGTGTTGGTTGAAAAAGGATCAGTGAAAGGTATAAAAACCCAAATGGGGATAGAAATAAAATCCAATACCGTTATTCTCACAAACGGAACATTTCTGAATGGAAAGATACATATTGGAGAAAAACAATTTGGCGGAGGCAGAACAGGTGAACATGCTGCCAGAGGATTGACGGAACAACTTGTTGAATTAGGATTTGAATCAGGTCGTATGAAAACCGGTACTCCACCACGCATTGATGGGCGCTCCCTGAATTACGAATTGATGGAAGAGCAATTTGGAGATGAAACACCGGGAAAGTTTTCATTTACGGAAACAGAGCCTTTGAAATTCCAGCGGAGCTGCTTCATCACATATACAAATCCGCAAGTGCATGAAATACTGGAAACAGGATTTAGCCAATCTCCAATGTTTACCGGCAGGATTCAGGGAATTGGACCCAGATATTGTCCATCAATTGAAGATAAGATCAACCGCTTTGCAGACAGAGATCGACATCAAATATTTGTAGAACCAGAAGGGTGGAAGACCATAGAAATATATATGAATGGATTTTCAACTTCACTTCCGGAGAAAATACAATTGCAAGCTTTACGGAAAATTCCTGGATTTGAATCTGCAAAGATGTTTCGTCCGGGCTATGCAATTGAATATGATTATTTTCCACCTACTCAGCTTACTCAAACACTTGAAACGAAATTAGTAACTAATCTATTCTTTGCAGGACAAATAAATGGAACAACCGGATACGAAGAAGCTGGTGGTCAGGGGCTTATGGCTGGAATCAATGCTCATTTGAATGTTGCGAAAAAAGAAAACTTTATTTTAAAGAGATCAGAAGCATATATAGGCGTATTGATTGATGACCTGATTAATAAAGGTACTGATGAACCCTACAGAATGTTTACATCAAGAGCAGAATATCGTATTCTGCTTCGTCAGGATAATGCCGACTTACGTCTTTCTGAAAAGGGACATTCTTTGGGATTAATATCAAATGACAGGCTGGATAAGGTCATGGACAAAAAAAATGATGTGAAACGAATCAAGAAGGATTTTGCCAAACTCAAGGTTAAACCTGTCCATGTAAATGATGTTCTTGAATCTCTTGATACCGCCGCCATTAAAGAAACAGTACCGGTAATCAATTTGCTCAAGAGGCCGGAAATAAACATAAAAAGATTGAAATCATTCGGAGAAGAAATATCTGCGTATCTGGACAAATATGAAATTGATGTTCTGGAACAGGCCGAGATCCAAATAAAATATGACACATATATTAAAAAGGAAAAAAGCCAAGCCCAAAAAATGGAACAATTGGAAAATCTTCAAATGAATCCGGATTTTGATTATTCATCCATTTCAGCTCTCTCTGCAGAAGGTCGTGAAAAACTACTAAATATAAAACCATCATCACTTGGACAGGCTTCCCGAATCAGTGGTGTATCACCTGCTGACATCTCTATATTAATGATATATTTAGGAAAATAGGGATGTACGAGAAAATTGATCGCTGCCCTTTATGTAACGAAGGTACTTTTCAAACTCATGTCATTGCCAAGGATCATCTTGTTTCCAAAGAGAGTTTTGCTATTGTTTCTTGCACAAATTGTGGCTTTAAATTCACCAGTCCAAGACCAACTAAAAATGAGATTTCGAACTATTACCAGTCTGACGAATATATATCACATGCTAACAAAAGCAATTCATTAATAAATATTGCGTTCAAGATTGCCCGCGCTTTTACTGTTAAATCAAAAGTCGCCTTAGTTAAAAAATATTCCAAATCCCGAAACATACTGGATTTCGGTTGTGGAACTGGAAATTTCCTCCACGAATGTGCCAAACAAAACATAGTAAGCTATGGGTTGGAACCAGATAACAAAGCCAGGGAAATTGCTGAGAAAAATAAACGCATTAATGTAGTAAGTAACCTTTCTCTATTACCAAATGAAATCAGGTTTGATGTAATCACTTTGTGGCATGTACTTGAACACGTTCACGATCTAACTGCTACTATTGAGATCCTGAGAAAAAAGCTCATTGATAAAGGCATACTTATTGTTGCTGTACCAAATGTTAATAGTTGGGATGCCCAACATTACAAAGAGAATTGGGCGGCTTACGATGTTCCAAGACATTTATATCATTTTGAAGTGAGCACAATGACAAAATTGATGACGAATCAAAAGTTTAAGAAAATTGCCATTGTTCCGCAAAAATTAGACTCATTCTACGTATCTCTTTTAAGCGAAAAATACTTGGAACATAAAAATAAATTCCTAAAAGCAATCAATAATGGATTAAAGTCGAATAGAAATGCTGAACAAAACAATATGTATTCCAGCCTAATTTACATATTCTCAAAATGAAGAATCCATTAATCTTACTGCTAACCTGTATTCTTTTATACTCTTGTGCCAGTCAATTGCCACCTACCGGCGGACCAAAAGATGAAGATCCTCCTGTATTGCTTTACTCTGATCCTGAAAACAATACACTAAACTGGAATGAAGCTGAGATCCAATTGACATTTGATGAAACTGTAAAGGCAAATGATTTTAAGAATGAGTTATTAATCACACCAATATATTTCGGGGAATACGATTTTAAATTTCAACGAGAAGTGGTTGTAATTACCTTTGAAGAACCCTTTGATGATAGTACCACATATACTCTCAATTTTCGAGAAGCAATAGGAGACATACACGAAGGTAATTCAGCTGTTGATTTGCGCATAGCATTTAGCACCTGGGGATATCTTGATTCGCTTGAGCTTTCCGGCAATGTCCGGAATTTACTCCTGGATGAGCCGGCAGAAAACTTTACGGTAGGTCTCTATTCTGCTTCAGATACAATTACTCCACTAAATGGGAGTCCCACTTATTTAACCAAAACAAACAAATTTGGATTCTATGTATTTCATAATCTGAAATCAGCAGAATATAGAGTGTATTCATTTCTGGATAAAAACAATAATCTGAAAATAGATTCAAAGAATGAAACATATGGATTTCTGCCAGAAACAGTCTTACTGGATACAACCAAATCAGACGTTGATATGGTTGTTGTTGATTTAAATCTGGATAAATTAAAAATTAACAGTCACAGACAGTCAGGACAATATTTCGAAATCAAGTTTCCAAAATTCATTACTAATTATACTCTTGAAAAACTTGACTCAAATATTAATGTACCCTTGTTCTATCGAATGGTGGACAATAACAAAACAATTAAAGTTTACAATACGCTCGATGAAATTGATAGTATAGAAGTGAGGATCACCTATTCTGACTCTTTGTTGCAAACAGCAACAGATACATTATTTATTGGATTTAATCCTTCCTCACGAAAAAGTGATGACTTCACTGTTTTTCCTGAATCAACTTTTTTGAATGGGCAAATGCAAACCAAGCTACGACTCTCCAAGCCACTGGAATTTATAAATCTCGATAGTATTAACATTAAATGGGATAGTTTAAATACTACTTATTTTGATTCAACGAATATTTCAGAGCCAGAATCCTATTTCCAATTTATCCTGGAGAAAGACTTTTCAGCGGATTCCTTGTACCTTAATGAACAAAGAGAAATTCCATTGATCAACTTTGGAATTAATGCCTTTATCAGCATTGAGTCTGATTCAAGTGAAAAAATTTCACAGAAAATCATTGAGAAAAACCTGTCTGAATTTGGATCTATTGAAGGAACAATAAACATCCCTTATGAAAACTATATACTTCAGCTTCTGGATAAAGATAATATGGTAGTAATAAGTGAAAAGAATATAATGTCTTACTCATTTAACCAGATAAAAGCTGGAAAATACCGTATTCGCGTTATAATTGATGTGAATGGAAACGGTGAATGGGATGGTGGTTCAATCACAGAGTTTATAGAACCTGAACCTGTTATTTTCTTTGAGGCGGAAAATGGTGACCAGGTTATTACCCTGCGTGCCAATTGGGAACTTGTGGATATGAATATTGAAACAAGTGAATAAGTGTGCATAACTTTAGAAAACCGTATGAAAATATTCTCGTTTAGTAATTTTGACAAAAAGAGAAATTAGAATGTGAATTAAATCACAATTACTCACACATTTTACCCGTTAATAGTTAAATTAATAGTTATTAACAAAACAATATACAAAGCTGGATAACTTCATAATATATTAATTATCAATTAGTTAAATAAATATTAAGTGTGCATAATAAATTAGTTAATCATAATTAGATCACATATGAAATTTACAATCATTAAAGAAAATTTTTATCCACACATCCACATAGCTAATAGTATTAATAATATTTTTATATAATTAATTATTATAATATAACACCTCGTAATATGTGGATAAGAATATTTTCCATTTTTTTTATGATTCTCCCTCTGGCAACATTTGGTCAGAAAGAACTGGAAGTTAAACTCGCTGATGAGTATTATCGAAAAGGCGAATTGGAAAAGGCGAGATCGATGTATGAAAGTATTGCTAAAAATCATAAATACATTCCCCAAATACATTCTAATTATTTTGAGCTCCTTTTGGATTTGAAGGAATTTAATGATGCCTCAAAATATTTGACCAATGTTATCAAACGGTATCCCACGAATCTTTATTACGTATTGGACCGTGGACTTTTATATCGTGAAACCGGGGATAAAGAACGCATGAATACCTATTACATCCGTTTAATTACAGATGATATCCGGTACGACAATTACAAAACCCGTATTGCCGCGCAATATTTCTTAAATAATCAGCTAACGGAATTTACAATTATTGCATACAAAGAAGGTCGAAATGCAAGCAACGATCCAAATGCTTATAGCCTGGAACTAGCAAACATTTATCGCTACCTCAACAGAAAAGAGGAAATGGTTGGTGAGTATTTAAATTATCTGACAGTAAATCCTGCCTATCTCAATCAGATCAGAAATACTATGCAGGTTTCATTGACAGAACGAGAAGATTTGGAAAGTTTAGAAGCCATATTGTATTCAAAAATTCAGTCCGATCCGGAAAATCCTACATTTAATGAATTATTAATCTGGGTAAACCTGCAGCAGAAAAATTTTAGCGGGGCATTTATTCAAGCCAGGGCATTAGATCGACGAAAAGGATCTGCAGGTGACAGGGCCATGAACATTGGTGTGATTGCGCTGGAAAATAAAGATTACGTATCCGCATCACAAATATTTACTTACATCATCTCACAATATCCAAGTACCAATAATGCTGTATTAGCCAGGCATTACAGGATCAAGGCGGAAGAAGAAATGGTAAAAAGATCTTTTCCTATTGATGAGAATAAAATCAGGTCCCTGATAAACAAGTATCAACAATTCATTGACGAGATCGGATTTGAAAGGACAACCCTTGATGCGTATAGAAATAAAGCATTATTACATGCATTCTTTCTCGACGAAAAGGATAGTGCCATATTGATTTTGAAAGAAGTGATCGCCCATCCACGTGCCCCGCTTACACTTAAATCGCAATGCAAACTTGATCTGGGTGACATATTTGTTCTTGAGGAAGAGCCCTGGGAGTCGGCACTTCTATACTCCCAGGTTGAAAAAACCATGAAGGAAACATCCGTTGGTTACGAAGCGAAATTAAGGAATGCCAAACTTTCATATTATACGGGAAATTTCAAACTAGCCCAGGAACATCTTGATATCCTTAAAGAAGCCACTACGCGTGAAATTTCTAATGATGCAATGAAGTTAAGTTTACTCATACGTGATAATACAGGAATGGATTCCACTGAAGAAGCTATGAGAGAATATGCGAGCATAGAATTGATGCTGTTTCAGAATAAAATTGATGAAGCAAAAGCAGCAATTGATCAAATGATGTTAGACTATTCTTTGCATTCTTTAATGGATGAATTGATTTGGTTGAAAGCTAGCCTTGTGCTGCAGGAAGGAAAATATGATGAAGCAATTATTTTATATGCGCAGATCCAGAATAACTATTTCAATGATATTTTAGGTGATGATGCGTATTATAGAATGGCTGTGATCTATGAAGAAAACATCCATGATATTCCTAAAGCCATGGAAATATATGAAGATTTTATGCGCGCGTATCCCGGAAGCATTTTTACGATTGATGCCAGAAAAAGGTACCGGACACTAAGGGGTGATTTTGATCATCTTGATGAAGAGGTGAAATCCGAGGAATTTTAGATAATTCAGATACAATTCTACCATACCCATATGCAGTGATCGCGGCCATTCAAAAAACATCTGTTCAATCATAATTAAGAATTGACTATTTTGCAGAGAAACCAATTTGGTTAATCATGCTACGTCTGTTTTTAACCCCACTTCTGTTTTGTACTTGCCTGGCAGCTGCTCAAAACCCCGCCATTGAGAACCTTGATAAGAATTACGCTAAATATTCAAAGATTGCTTTTCAGATATGGGATTGGGCGGAAGTTGGTTACCAGGAAGAAAAAAGTTCGAACCTGTTACAAAAAACACT
>Ga0114949_10002194_pt1 | contig 12111 bp, 9 predicted proteins | sample N074metaG_FD_83505 | JGI IMG/M metagenome (GOLD analysis project Ga0114949, IMG submission 83505) | Deep subsurface microbial communities from Kermadec Trench to uncover new lineages of life (NeLLi) - N074 metaG | ecosystem: Environmental > Aquatic > Marine > Ocean trench > Sediment | place... | reverse complement strand
ATGCCACCGCCATTATTGTCTTGCTATGCATCCGTTCCACCTCCGCCGGGAACTCCGCGGCCGCCGTGGGGTTCCATTCTTTCCATATAATGGCCCACGTACGGATAAACGATGGTATGGCTGGAGAACGTCCGGGTCAACCATCCGAGGTGGAATGAGCATGAGAGGCCGCAGATTCCTGGGCGGTGCGATGGTCGCGGCGATCCTGGCCACCCCGGCCGGCGGTGCGGCACAGCAAGACACCGTAAGGGAAACACCGCCCGAGCTGGTGGTGGAGGTCCTGGCGGACGCCTGGAGGGTGGGCGACGAGAAGACCTACACCCTGATGTTCGATCGCGCGCCGCTGGGCAGCCAGGCCATGCGGTTGGTGGCGCTGCGGCAGCTTCCAGGCGACGAGCGCGAGGCGGTATTCCAGCAGCGCATCAGCCTGGACCTGCGCGCCCTGGGCCAGCAAGGCAGCCTGGAACACTCGGGCACCATCCGCTACCTGCTCAGCGGCCCCGGACCGTATCGCTACCGCGAGGGGATCCTGAGGGAGAACGGCTACGGCACCTATCGCAAGGGCAAGGGTTATCGCCGGCTTCTGGAGGTGGAGCTGGACCCGGTGGCAGGGACCTATCGGGCGGTGGAGCGCGGCGCCCGGGACGGTCAGGCCGGCACCCTCCCCGGCTCGGCCCGAACCCTGCTGCTGGACCTCCTGGTCCTGGGACACTGGGAACGAGTGTTCGAGGCGCGGGCCCGCTGGCCGGTGGGTGAGTCACTCCACGAGCCCGTGGTGATCCCCACATCGCTGCCGCGTCTGGACTTTCACCTTGCGGTGGACGGGCCACGACCGGTGGCGCCGCGGGCCATCACGCTACAGATCACGGTGGAGGCACAGGAGGAGATCGATCTGTTCGGCGCGCGATTGCAGGCGTTCCGCTGCCGTGTCGAGCCCACGGGAATGACTCTGTGGCTGAGCCCGCATGGCGGCGTGCTGCGATTCGACGACGGCAAGGGTCTCACCGGCACGCTGGAACCGTGAGCACCCGTCGCTGGTGGGTTGCTGCGCCGCTTACCGTGGCCTTGCTGCTCTCGGGCGCCGGCGCCGCGGAGCGCGCATCGCTCGGAGGTCCCATCTCCGACTTCTGGAACCAGGTCAAGCGCGACTGGGCCCGGTCCATCCCGGGATTGCGCTCGGGAACCCAGCAGACCTATCAGTGGATCTCTCTGGTGTACGGCTCACCGGGAGAGGACGATGTCCTCGATAACATGCTGGAGCGCGAGATGCGCACCTGGGCGTCGCTGATGCAGCGCAAGTGGATACGCTCCATGTTCTGGAAGAGGTCCTATGACCGGTTGCGGCGCGACGGGTTCTACGGCTCGCGCGCCCTGCAGAAAAACCTGGTGGTGATGGGTACGCCCGGCTCCAACCCGCTCCTCGCCGAGATGACCGAGGGCACACCGTTCCATGTGGACGACCAGCGCGTACGCATCGGCCAGAAGGAGTATCGCGGCACGTCACTGGTGCTGGCATTCATCCGCCCCAACCCGCTGGGTGACGGCAGCTACGCCCTGGTGCTGGCGGCCCCGCACCGCGCGGCGCTGCTGGGCTTGCTGGATCTCCCGCTCGGACCCACCGACTACGTTCTGTTCCGCGGCGGCCATGTGGTGGAGTCGGGCTTCCTGGACTGGTCCCAGCCCGAGGATCTGGTGCTCGGCAGTGGCCGCGAACTCCACCCCGACCATCAGGCGTGGGAGGAGGTGGATACGCAGCCGGTGCGTGTGCACTTCCATCCGGCGGAGTTCCGCGCCGAGGAAGCGGAGGCGTTCGGATTGGAGCGCCGGGCGGACGTGCACAAGCTGCAGGACTTCCTGGGCCTGGATCTCTCCGACGGCTGGGACGAGTACCTCTATCCCTCCCTGGACGCGAAGATGTTGCACACCAGCGCCCCCGGGTCGACCTCGGTGGACCTCGCCGCCGGGGCGGTGCACCGGGTGTGGCAGCCGGGTGACAGGGTGGCAACCTGGCCCGCGGCCATGGTGGTGCTATGGCGGACCTGGGGCAGCACCGATCTCCAGGGCCTGCTCTACGGCCTGTCCCTGCTTCCCGACGGTGAGCTGGAGGATCAACCGCTGCAGGCCTGGGCGGCGCGTCTTGCCGCCCGCGGGGAACTGGCCCGGGCAGAGCGGATGATCCCGCGGCGGGCGTTCCAGGGATCCGACGCAGGCACCCTGCAGGTGCTGGGGCTGGGCGCTTTCCTGCAGCACATGCTGGACGAACGCGGGCTGGAGGCGCTGGAGCTGTTCTACCGCCAGGCGCGGGCCGGCAGCTTCCGCCGCAAGTTCCGCGAGGTCATGGGGACCTCGCTGTCCCGGGCCGAGGCCGGCTGGCGGAAGCTGCTTCCCTCTGGTTTTTCCCACCCAGCGGTGATGGCCCACCGTGACGCTTCACCGCCACCGTCGGTCGCCACGATGGATGTTCTGCGCCAGGGCGAGGCCAGCTTCCTGGAGCGACAGGATGCGCAGGCGGAGCGCCTCCTCCGGCAGGTGCTGGAGACCGACCCGAACCTCGGGCACGCGCACCTGCTGCTGGCGCGCATCGCCTTTCGCGCCGGTCATGATCGCGAGGCCCGGGAGCATGCCCGGCAGGCGCTGCTGCTGAGTGGCGACGACCCCGTGGTGGCGGCCTGGGCGCGGGTGACGCTGGGACGCGCTCACGCCGCACAGGGAGAGCTGCAGGCGGCACGGCTGGAACTCACCGATCCGGCGGTGGCCGCCGGTCCCGACGAGCCGAGGATCCTGGCCGACTACTGGCTGGAGAGCCTGGGCATGAGCCCGAGCCGTGCGGCCGTGGCGCGCTACCTCTCGCAGCAGGCGGAGATCGATCTACAGCGCTACAACTGGGAGGACGCGGAGAAAAGCGTGTTGCGCATCCTCGCCGCCGACCCGGGTAATGTGGACGCGCACCACCAGCTGGCACGCATCCGGCTCAACAAGTACCAGTACTGGTACGACTTCATCGTTCTCTACAACGAGCTGTTCCCCGGCACAACGCTCTCCGACCCGGAGCAATACAACTACCTGGCGCAATCCGCCCGACGAGAGTCGCTGAAGGGAGTGCTGCTGGCGTCCGGTGAATACACCCCCATGGACCTGGACCTGGGAGAATCCCTGGACGGTGCGCCGAAACCTCGGTCGTCAGGGGGACGAGCGGTCGCCCTGCCACCGGCCGGTATGGGAGGTGGGCAGCACCGGCAGCACTTCCTGCGCGCCGAGGGCTACTACATGGCCGGTGACTGGAAGCAGGCCGCGTCGAACCTCAAGGCGATCCTGGGCATGAGCATTCCAGTCTCCAACTTCCGCGCCCTGGTCCTGTTCCGGCTGGGCTTCTGCGAGCAGCAGATGGAACGGTGGGACGACGCCCGGCTGCACCTCGAGGAAGCCAACGAGATTGTGCGGGACCGCGGCATGAGGGCCGAGATCCAGCGACTGCTGGACCTGCAACCGGTGGAGGAAGTGGGCACCAAGCCCTGATTCGCGTTTGCAATCCGCAGTCGTTGCGGGCATACTCTTTTCGGAAAATACAGGCAGATTGACTCTTACATTCCCACCATGATCGGCAAGCGGCTCAAGCATTATGAAGTGGAGGAATCCCTGGGTGAGGGCGGGATGGGTGTGGTCTATCGTGCCCGGGACCTGCGGCTGGAACGCCCTGTCGCCCTGAAGGTCCTCAAGCCGGAACTGACCGGCAACCCTGACCGGCAGCGTCGGTTCCTGCGCGAGGCCCGTGCCGCCTCAGCAGTCACCCATCCGGCCATCGCTCAGATCTATGACGTCGACGAGGCGGAGGGCGTCACCTTCATCGCCATGGAGCTGGTGGACGGAAAGACCGTCCGTCAGATGATCGAGAGCCGCGAGCTGGATCTGCAGACGGCGATCGGGGTGACGTTGCAGGTCGCCGAGGGCCTGGCACGCGCCCACGAGGCCGGCATCATTCATCGCGACATCAAGTCGGACAACATCATGGTGACCCGGGACGGCCATGCCAAGATCCTGGATTTCGGCCTTGCCAAGCTGCTGGACACGAACACCGAGGACGGCGAAGAGCATACGTCGGCCATGGAGACGCTGGCGAAGACCCGGGCCGGCATGGTCATGGGCACCATCGCCTACATGAGCCCCGAGCAAGCCCGGGGACAACCGGTGGATCCACGCAGCGACCTCTTCTCCCTGGGCATCGTGTTCTACGAGATGGTGGCAGGAGAGCTCCCGTTCCAGGGGGCGAGTGCGCTGGACACCATGCACGCCATCGCCTACGAGGAAGTGCGGCCGGTCACGGTGGTGCGCAAGAACCTACCGGTGGACGTGCACCGCATCATATCGCGCTGCTTGCGCAAGCGCCCGGAGGATCGTTACCCGACCACCACGGCCCTGGCGGCGGATCTCAAGGTGCTGCAGCGTGACATCGAATCAGGTATACAGCGTTCCCCCGCTCCGGTGGAACACCGTATCCAGGATCTGGTGGAACGACTGAAGAGATCCCTGCCGGGCTGGGCTCCGGCAATGGTCGTCGTGGTGGGCCTGGCGCTGGTGGCCTTCATGATCGTCTCGGACGATGCCTTCGGCATGGTACTGTCGTTCGGCATCATCGGCTTGGTGTGCTACCGCTTCGCGCGCAACCGTCGCCGTCGCCTGACCAAGCGACTGGTGAACAGGATTGCCAAGATCGAGGAGGTCAAGGCCATCCGCTCCCGTCCCGACGGCATCACCGTCTTCGCGGATGCAGCCCCGGCACGGCTCTATGTTCGCGTCAACAGCCTGGTGGACGCCATCAACCACAAGCACTTCTTCGGAGAAGATATCGAGGCCAAGATCCAGGATGATCTCTCCCCCGAGGAGTTCCATCAGGCCCTGCGCCAGCCGGGGATCGCGTACGTCCGCAAGGACGTGCTGGAGTCCTAGAAGTTGTTCCGGTCCAGGTAAGTGTAGCGCGATAGTTCCTGGCGATAGCTCGCGTTGATCCGGGTTGCCGTGGCCTCCTCCATCCGGCCCTCGCGCACCATCATCTCGACGAATCCCTCCACGTGCCGGCTCAGAGCATCGGGGTCATGGCCGAAGATCTGCGACACCTGACGAACGGTATCGCCGCGCAGCAGCGTGCGCACGGAGTGCTTGCCATCGGGCTCCACGCAGATATGCGCCTCGTTCACCGCTCCGAACAGGTTGTGGTAGTCGCCCATCACATCCTGGTAGGCACCGATGAGCAGGACGCCCAGATAGTAGGGCTCGCCTGGGTGCAAGGGGTGCACCTCCAGCGACTCCTTGATGTCCTTCAGGTCCACGAAGCGGTCGATCTCGCCGTCGGAATCACAGGTGATGTCCACCAGAGTGGCCATACAGGTGGGCTGCTGGTGCAGGCGGTGAATGGGCACCACCGGGAACAGCTGCTCCAGCGCCCAGGAGTCGGGGATGGACTGGAAGACCGAGAAGTTGCAGATGTACTTGGAGGATAGGTGGTGCTCCAGGTTCTCCAACTCCTCGGAGACGTACTTCTGGTGTTTGGCAAACCGCACCGCCTTGTGCGCCACTTCCCAGAACAGGCTCTCCCCCTTGGCGCGATCCTCCAGAGAGAGGTAGCCCAGGTTGAAGCGGTTGAGCAATTCGTCCCGCTGCTGCAGCGCGTCGTGCCAGAACTCCCGGTGGTTCTTGGGGTTGACCCGGTCCCGGATATACCCCAGCTCCTGCACCACCGGAGGATCCTTGTCGTCGAGCACAGCTGCCGGCACGGAGTTGGGCGTGACCGCAGCTACCACGTCGGTGATCAACATGGAATGGTAGGCGGTGAGTGCACGCCCCGACTCGGAGACGATCTCCGGCTCCGGCACCTCCTCGCGCTTGCAAATGTCCTTGATATTATAGACGACGTCGTTGGCGAACTCCTGGACGGAATAGTTCACGCTGGCGTCGGAGGAGGTACGGCTGCCGTCGTAGTCCACGCCCAGGCCGCCACCCACGTTGAGCAGGTTGATCTCCACGCCCATCTTGCGCAGCTTGGCGTAGATCCGTGACGCCTCCTGGATCGCCGTCTTGATGCGGCGGATCTCCGTGACCTGGCTGCCGATGTGGAAGTGCAGCATGCACAGGCGATCCAGCAGCCCTGCCTCGCGCAGCTTGTCGATACCCTGCAGGATCTGGCTCGCGCTGAGGCCGAACTTGGACGCCGCACCCCCGGACTTCTCCCAGCGGCCCGAGCCGCGGGAGTGCAGCTTGACCCGCAAACCCAGGTACGGCACCGGGTCGAGCTGGTCGGCCATGCGGAGCAGGTTCTCCACCTCGAACGGCTTCTCCAGCACCACCACCACCTTGTGGCCCAGTTGCATGCCCAACGAGGCGGTGACCAGATAGGCGGCGTCCTTGAAACCGTTACACACCAGGAGCGACCCGGCCGGCGCATCCTGGGCCATGGCGATGAGAATCTCGGCGCGGCTGCCCGCCTCCAGGCCCAGCCGGAACCGACGGCCGCTGCGAAGCAGATCCTGGATGACCTCCTTGCGCTGGTTGACCTTCACCGGGAACACCGGTGAGTACACGCTGCGGTAGCCGAACTCCTCCACGGCCCGAGCGAACGCGCCCGAGAGGCGCTCCACCTGACTGGCCAGGATCTGCGGGAAGCGCAGCAGGATGGGCGTGGAGATGCCGCGCGCCACCAGCTCGTCCACCACCTGCTTCACGTCCACGGACTGCGACTCGCCGTGAACCGGGCGCACCATCAGATGGCCGGACGGGAGGATGTCGAAGTAGCCGGCACCCCAGTTGTCGATGCCGTAAAGGTCTCTGGAGTCCTGGAGGGAGTAGTTCTTCACGCTGGCTCGCCCTCTACGGCGCTCTCACCGGCCGGATAGATCTGGGTCTAGCGAAACGCGGCATTGTGGCATCGGTTCCAGGGAGTGTCAAGGAATGCCGGCCGCACGGGGCCCGGACAAGCCGGTGTTCCTCAGGCGTAGCGCAGCCAGCGGAAAATCTCCTTGAACGTGGGTTTCTTGCCCGTCATCAGGATGCCGATGCGGAAGATCTTCGCCGCCAGCCAGGTCATCACGGCGATGCCTGCCAAGAGGCTCAGCACCGACAGGGCGACCTCCCAGAGCGGCGGTGCCATCACCGAAGTCCGGACGATCATCAGGAACGGCGTGAACGGTGGAATCAGGGAGAGTACCGTGGCCAGCGTGGTGTCCGGGTTGGTGAAGGCGTAGAACGAGAGTACCAGGCCGAGTACGGCGGGCATCGTACCGATCATCTGGAATTGCTGCATGTCCTGGTCCGACGTGCTGCACGCCCCCAGGGCCGCGAACACCGAGGCGTAGAAGAAGTAGCCGAGGATGAAATAGCCCAGGAAGGCAAGGATGGTCCAGAAGGACAGGGTGGAGAGCGCATCCCCCAGATCCAGGGTACTCGCGGAGAGTGCAAAGTAGCCGATGATACCCGCGCTCGCCCAGACCAGATACTGTGTCAGCGCCACTGCGCCGATGCCCAGAATCTTGCCGAGCAGGAGCTGGCGCGGGGTCACCGACGACAGCAGGACCTCCACCACCTTGGAGGACTTCTCCTCCACCACACCGCGCATGATGCTCGTGCCCCATAGCAACAGGGTCATGTAGAAGATCATCAGCATGCCGTAGGCGGTGACCGCCTTGACGATCTGTGCCGCCCGGCCGGAGGCTTCCACCTGCCCGTCCTCGCCGATCTGGATGGGATGAATGCGGACCCGCCGGGCTCGCCGCAATATCTCGTCCGCCTCCATGGTGAGCCCACTCCCCTCAAAGCGCAGCGGAATCACGGCGTTGCTCAGCCCACTCCGGAGGGCCTCCTGATCGCTCAGGTTGGACGTGTTGCGCGCGTAGAAGGCGATCTTCTCCTCTCCGGCCAGGTCCTCGGGAATCACCAGGTAGCCGTACAGGCTACCCGCCCCGATGCGCAGGTTCAGCTCCAGCTGCAGGGCCTCCAGATCGCGCCCACGGTGATCCACCACCTCCACCGGGAAGCGCAGGCGGCCATCCTCCAGGCGGTTGTCCTCGGTATTGAGCGCCTCCTCCAGACCCTCGGCCAACCGTCCGGAGAGATCGACCACGGCCAGTTGCTGGACCCGGTCGGGACTGGAGCCGATGAGAAGTTGGGGAACCACTGCCATGCCCGCCATCAGAATCGGGCCGATGAGCGTCAGGATCAGGAAGCTCTTCTTGCGAACCCGCTCCAGGTACTCGCGCCGGAAGATCTCGTATCCCTTGTTCACGACGTGGCCTCCACCTGCTGGATGAAGATGTCATTGAGCGTCGGCTGGACCACCTCGAAGCGGGTGATCCGGGCCGATGCCACCGCATGCTGCAGGAGCTCCTGCGGGTCGGCACCCTCGGCCAGCCTCACCTCCACGTACTGACCGTAGTCATCCTTGCGGGCCACGCTGGGATGCTGCAGAAAGTCGCCGCTGCCCTCGTACGAGACGATCACCGAGTTCTTGCTGAAGGTTTTCTTGATCTCGCTCAACTGGCCATCGAGGACCTTGTGCCCTTTGTTGATGAGGCAGATGCTCTCGCACAGCTTCTCCGCCTGCTCCATGATGTGGGTGGAGAAGATGAGCGTCTTGCCGGCCCGGGTGAGTTCCAGGAGGATATCCTTCACCAGGTTGACGTTGATGGGGTCCAGGCCGGAGAACGGCTCGTCCAGAATCACCAGATCCGGGTCGTGCAGGATGGTGGCCACGAACTGCAACTTCTGCTGCATCCCCTTGGAAAGCTCCTGGACCTTCCTGTTCTTCCACTCGCTCAGATCCATCCGCTCCAGCCAGTGGTCGATGCGGGGCCTGGAAACGGAGCGGGGAACACCGTGGATGGCGGCCAGGAACGACAGCACGTCGACGACCTTCATCTTCGGATAGAGGCCGCGCTCCTCCGGCAGGTAGCCGATGCGATCGCGCGCCTCCGGCCCCATGGGTTTGCCGAACACCTGGATGGAACCCTTGTCCGGCGCCAGGATGTCCATCAGCATGCGGATGATGGTGGTCTTGCCGGCCCCGTTCGGCCCCAGCAATCCGTACACGGTTCCAGCCGGGATGATCAGATCCAGAGGCTGCACCGCCTGGTGCTCGCCAAAGGACTTGCAGATCCCGCGTGCTTCGACGACGTTCATGAAATCCCCCCGAGAGATGACCTCGTGCGCACCATTATACGGGTGCACGGGTGTTTAGTTCGAGAGCACTGCCAACATGATCAACGAATAACGGTCAAGACCTGCCACTGTCAAGGGCCTTCCTGTGAGCTATACTATCGGAGTAGGAGGACAGGCGACCTTGCTGACAGGCTTCAATACCGACATCCCGTTCAACGGCAAGACCTACCACGTCCAGACCGAGGACCGCGAGGGGGATGACCCGATCTTCGAGTCGCTGATCTACACCCAGGGACAGATCCTGGACGCCTACCGCACCCGCTATGCCAACCTGGTCGCCAAGGGCTACGACCAGAAGGCCTTGGCCGCGGTATTGGAATCCCAGCACAAACGCATGATCCGCTGGATCAAGAACGGGCGCTACGATCCCGAGGCGCAGCATCCTTTCGGCGAGGGGATCATCTCCGACCGTTCTCTGGATGAAGTGGTACTGGAGTTTCTCCAGGATGAATGCGCGGGAGAGACCGCGCACCTGCGCGTAGAGGAAGTGGGCGCTCTGGCGCCGGGCTGGACCGGGGCGGTGCGTGCCACCCTGCGCACCAGCAAGCTGAGCCGTCCCCTGAAGGGATGTCCGGTGCTCGTCGAGCTGCTGGTGCCTGGAGAGGACACGGGATTGCGCCTGGCCCAGGGCGAGAGTGATGGCCAGGGCGTCTTCCTGGTGGAAGTGACGCTGCCGGACGCCCCGGCAGGGTCGGAAGTCCGCATCACCGCCGCCACCCCACTGGGCACGGTGGAAAGTCGGCTCCCGCTACAGGCAACCTGATCGGCTTTCCTGCCAGTGCTATGATCGCCCCGGATCCCTCCTTTTCATCCAGGGGTAGACCGAATGATCCTGACCGTGAATGGCGAGGACCGGGAGTTCCCCGAACCCCTTACCCTGACAGCATTGCTGGATCACCTGTCGCTTTCCTCGACCCGGGTGGCTGTCGAGAGAAACGGGAAGATCGTCGCCAGGGAACGGTTCGGCGAGACCGCGCTGGGGGCGGGCGACCGCCTGGAAGTGGTGCATTTTGTCGGTGGCGGCTAGAGGGCCATCGTCCGGAGAATTCCCGTGAATAGCAACAAGCTCACCATCGCCGGAGTCGAATACGATTCGCGGCTCATCGTCGGCACCGGGAAGTACGCCTCGTTCGAGCAAAACCGCGAAGCGGTGGAGGCGTCGGGCGCATGCATGGTCACCGTGGCGGTGCGCCGGGTGAACATCACCGATCCCAACAAGGAAAACCTCCTGGACTACATTGACCCGAAGCGCTACACCATCCTGCCCAATACCGCCGGCTGCAGCACCGCCGATGAGGCGGTGCGCACCGCGCTTCTGGCACGCGAGGCCGGCGTGGGCAGTCTGATAAAGATGGAGGTCATCGCGGATGCCAAGACACTGTTCCCCGACACCGAGGCGACGCTGGAGGCCACACGCCTGTGCGTGAAGGAGGGGTTCACCGTCTTGCCGTACACCAATGACGACTTGATCATGGCCAAGAAGCTGCGCGATGCCGGCGCCGCAGCCGTCATGCCATTGGCCGCGCCCATCGGCTCAGGGCTGGGGATCCAGAACCCGCTGAACCTGCAATTCATCCTCGAGGAGATCACCGACATCCCCATCATCGTCGATGCGGGCGTGGGCACCGCGTCGGACGCTGCGGTGGCCATGGAATTGGGCTGCGACGGAGTGCTCATGAATACCGGAATCGCCGGCGCGCGGGATCCCATCCAGATGGCCCGGGCCATGAAGCTGGCGCTGGAGGCAGGGCGCCTGGCATTCCAGGCTGGGCGCATGCCGAAGCGGCAGTTCGCCTCACCCTCCAGCCCCGTGGAGGGGGTGAGTCACTGATGATGGCGCGGCCCCGGTGGCGCGAACCGGACTCCTGCCGTTGAGCTCCCGACCCAAGAAGCACGTACTTCCTGCCCTGAATTTCGATCCGGACGCGCCGGCAGGACCGTCATCAGGCCTGTTTGGCCTTCCCTTCACGCCGGAGGAGAGCCGGGTGGTGGTGATCCCGGTCCCGTTCGACGCCACCGCATCGTACGGCACCGGCGCCGCCGGTGCGCCGGCAGCTGTGCGCAAGGCCAGTCACCAGGTGGACCTGTTCGACCGTGAGACCGGACATCCGTATCGTCACGGCATCGCCATGGACCCCATCCCGCGGCGTGTGCAGGAGTGGAACCGGGAAGCACGGCGGTTGGCTCGGCCCATCCTGAACCGCGGCGGCAAGATCGGCAAGAACCGACGCCTGCTCGCTGCCCGGGCCCGGGTGAACCTTCTGTCCGAGCGGGTGAACGCCTTCACCCATGCCCGCGCCACCGCATTGCTCGACGCCGGCAAGCTCCCGGTGGTGCTGGGAGGCGATCACTCGGCCCCGTTCGGCGCCATCCAGGCCTGTGCCGAAGCTCATCCCGGGCTGGGAATCCTGCACCTGGATGCCCACCCGGATCTGCGCGACACGTACGAGGGCTTCGTGTGGTCACACGCCTCCATCATGCACAATGTGATGACCCGGCTACCGGGGGTGGCGCGGCTGGTACAGGTGGGGCTGCGCGATCTCGGCACCGCCGAGGAGCGCAGGATCCGTGCGTCCAGGGGCCGTATCCGCGCGCACTTCGATGCCGATCTGAACGACCACCTGGCGCGTGGCAAGCGCCTGTCCAGCTTCATCTCCGGAGTGCTGCGCCAGCTTCCGCGCACGGTGTACGTGTCGGTGGATATCGACGCCCTCGACCCGAGCCTGTGTCCGGGGACCGGCACGCCTGTTCCAGGAGGTCTCAGCTGGCATCAGGTCACCTTCCTGCTCGCAGAGCTGGCCCGGTCCGGCCGACGCATTGTAGGTGCCGATCTCTGTGAGGTGGCTCCCGGCCCGACCGGCGAGTGGGATGCCAACGTGGGGGCGCGGCTACTCTACAAGATCACCGGCT
>Ga0114949_10002193_pt1 | contig 12112 bp, 11 predicted proteins | sample N074metaG_FD_83505 | JGI IMG/M metagenome (GOLD analysis project Ga0114949, IMG submission 83505) | Deep subsurface microbial communities from Kermadec Trench to uncover new lineages of life (NeLLi) - N074 metaG | ecosystem: Environmental > Aquatic > Marine > Ocean trench > Sediment | place... | reverse complement strand
CGGGTTTTGCCGCGGGTTCGGATCTCCAGCGGTATCACCACTTCGCCCGTCGCAGCCTCCTGATACCGCAGGCTGCCGGCGTGGTACTCACTTTCCCCCACTCGATCATTGATCAGCAGATGAAATGGCGCTTCGATCTCGAGCGCAATCGGCGCATGATCGTCGAACAGGTTCTCGGGTGCGGCTGCCACGGCGAGTCCAAAACCCTGGAGCCCCAAGAGCGCAAACCCAGCGAACGCCACAACCCACCAGCGCAATGGTGGCAGTTGACCAAACTCAGCAGGCATGCCTATCGTGCGCCATGTACAATTAGGACGATTGGAAAAGGGGCAACCAGTATGAACTACATCGACCAGACGTTCGAGAACGATCGCATCGAACTCCATGGCAATTCGTATCATGGTTGTACGTTCAACAACTGCAAGCTCGTCTACGACGGCGACCGTTCGCCAACTTTCAAAGACAACAAGTTTGTCGACACAGTTTTCGTTTTCACCGGAGCCGCTGTGCGCACACTTTATCTGTTAGGTAACATTTATCAGGCTGGCACTGGCGGACATGAGGTGGTTGACAAGTTCTTCAACGACATCCGTGAAGGTGCGATTCACGGCCATGAAGTAACAACTATTGCACCACACACGGTAGATCACAGCTTGTCCTGAGTACTGAGTATTCTATTTCCGATGGCGGATCAGTTCCCGTAGCTTTCGGGCAATTTCAATCCGGTGTGTTCAGCGAGGAACCCCAGACGGTCCGCCACCTCTTCGATTATTTTATCGGTCGGCTTGCCGGAGCCGTGTCCAGCTCTTGTCTCGATACGAATCAGCTTCGGCTTGCTCCCGGTATCTGCAGCGTGTAACGCAGCTGCGTATTTGAAACTATGACCAGGCACGACGCGGTCATCGGTATCCGCGGTTGTGATCAGCACCGCCGGATAGTCAACGCCGTCGCGAATATTATGATAGGGCGAAAAAGCGTAGTTGTTTCTGAAATCGGCCTCATTTTCCGACGGGCTGCCGTAGTCGTCGCGCCAGAAACGTCCGGCGGTAAACTGATCGAAGCGCAACATGTCCATCACCCCAACAGCCGGCAACGCCACTGCGAACAGATCCGGACGTTGATTCGTCACAGCACCGACGAGCAGGCCGCCATTAGACCCCCCGAAAATACCCAACTGCTCAGTCGTCGTGTAGCCCTCCGCCACGAGATGCTCAGCTGCAGCGATAAAGTCATCAAAAACATTCTGTTTGTTGAGCAGCCGGCCGGCCTCGTGCCAGGCCTTGCCATACTCACCACCACCGCGCAGATTAGCCACCGCATACACCCCACCCATTTCCATCCAGGCGAACGCCGTCAATGAGAATCCGGGGCGCAACGAGATGTTGAATCCGCCATATCCATACAACAGCGTAGGTACCGGGTGCGTCCGATCCAGATCAATCCGGTGGCTCACGAACATCGGCACCGTCGTACCGTCAGCCGATCTGAAAAAAACCTGGTTGACTACATAGGCTGACGGATCGAACGGCGTCGCCGGGCGCCGCAGTATCTCACTCGTGTCCGTGCGCGTGTCATAGCGGTAAATGGCCGTCGGTTCGTTGTAACTCGAAAACGTATAAAAAGTCTCGCTATCATCCGGCTCGCCTTCAAACCCAAACGCGCTGCCAATACCGGGCAGCCTGATCGGGCTCAACTCTTTCCCCGTTAGTTCGAACCGACGCACAACCGACTTCACCTCCTCGAGGTACTCCGCGATCAGGACGCCACCGACGAGACTTGCATCCACGAGCAGGTGGTTGGACTCAGCAACCACTTCCCGCCAATTGGCTTCCGCCGGCGCATCGAGATCGATGGCCACAATCCGTTTGTGAGGTGCGCCTCGATCGGTAACCGCGTAGAGGATTCGCTCTTGCGCCGCAAAAAAACCAAAATCATTTTCAAATCCCGCGATGATGATTTCAGGTGCGGAGACCTCGCCCTCAAGGTCCTGAATGGCAATTTCGTAGCGGGCGTCCGTGCCTCGTGACATGGTAACAACGAGAAAACGATCAGCAGCTACATAGCCGCGCACCGAAATCGTGGGATCATCCGCCCGCGCGTAAATCAACTTATCGCGATGCTGTGGCGTTCCGACCTCGTGAAAATAGAGCGCGTGATCGTAATTTACGGCCTGAAACATCGCGGATTTCTCCGGCGTGGGATAGCGCGAATAATAGAATCCTGAGCCATCCGGTGCCCAGGCGAGCCCGGAGAACTTTACCCACTCGATAGTATCGTCAAGCGTTTTCTTGGTGGCGGTATCGAGAACTTTGAGCGTACGCCAGTCCGAGCCACCATCCTGAATGGCATAAAGTACCAGCGAACCGTCGCGGCTCGGCACATAGCTTGCCAGCGCAGTTGCGCCATCCACGGACCAGCTGTTCGGATCAAGGAGCAGCTCGGCCGGCTCGTCGAGCGCGTTTTGCACGTGAAGCGTGAACTGATTCTGCAGACCATCATTGCGCCGGAAGAAATAGCGGCCGCCCTCACGGAACGGCAAGGTGAACTTTTCGTAATTCCACAAGCCGGTCAATCGATCCTTGATGCGGTAGCGATCTTCCAGCGTATCGAGATACTCAAACGTGACCACGTTTTGCGCTGCTACCCAGTCCGCGACCTGAGTCGACTCGCGTGCTTCGGCTTCGAGCCAGCGGTACGGGTCGCTTACGGATTCACCAAAATAGAAGTCGGTCTGCGGGCTGACTCTGGTCACCGGATACGTCAACGGCCGGGGTTGTCCAGTGGTGGCGGAAGCCGCGTCAGAGTCGTCACGCGGCAGGTACTGCCAGGCTAGGGCTGCCAACGCGGCTACCGCAATCGCCACGAACAGCGTCCTGCTTCCCCTACCCAGTTCGTGTACCGGCTTTCGCATCAGCCCCCCAAGAATCGAATGCCAGGACATCCTAGCGCGCTGCACACATTTCACAAACATCCCCCGCACCCCCCGCGCGCGCCGCAGATTCGGCCGCCATCGCAGCGAACAGGTTCACTTCGAGGAGAAAACGAGCGCGCAACCAGCAATAACGTTCCCGAACGTGCCACAGGTCCCACTTTTTTTCCTTCGAACTCCGTAATCTATTGATTATTCAGGGAATAACCAATATTTCACGGAAGATTCACCATGCGCCAACGACTCTTTACCTTAGTCATCGCCACGTTACTGATGCTGCCCACCGCCACGCAGGCCGGCCTGACAAGCATGCGCGGTCCACTTTTCGAAACGACGGACGACGCGCGCACCGCGGCTGAATCGCTCGACGCGGAACTTCTGGCGCCGGTCAGTTACAGCGAAGCGATGAGCTACTACGAGCGGGCTGATGCCACGTTCAAGCGCGCCGGTAGTATCGATTCCATTCGGCGCTATCTCAGTAAAGCCGAGGAACGATTCGACAAGTCGGCCGAAGCCGCTGAGATCGCAGCGATGGCATTGGATACGATGATCGACGCGCGTAAAGATGCACTCTCCAGCGAAGCCCCACAATACTCAGCCGATAACTGGTACAAAGCCGAAACAGCATTCTCCGAAGCAACCCGTCGTCTTGAACGAGGCAGCATAAAATTCGCTCAGCGCTACGCGAGCAAGGCAGAAGCGTCGTATCGTGCGGGTGAGCTCTCCTCGATCAAAGCCAACTATCTCAGTGAAACCAAAGTACTGTTGAAACAGGCTGAAAAACTGCGGGCGGCGCGCTATGCGCCGATGTCGCTGAACAACGCCCGTATTCTGCTTGAAACCGCCGAATCAGAACTCAACTCCAATCGCTACGATACCGATCGGCCACGACTTCTGGCGTTGGACGCCAAGCACAATGCATTGCATGCAATATATATCTCGAAACTCGAAAAAAGAATTCGTGACCGCACGACCAGCGTCGAAGGAGTGCTGCTCGAGTGGGAAGCGTCGATCAGCAGGATAGGTGACGTACTGGACAAGCCCGTTTACTTTGATGACGGTGAGAAAGCAGCCATCGAGGATTTACTTGCGGGTATCGGCGAATTGCAACGGCACAAGGCCGTGCTCGAGCAGGACCTCAACGATCGCGAGGCCCAGGTCGTAGCCCTGAATAGGCAGGTCGCAAAGATGCAGACGATGATCGCGGAGGTGACCGCGCTGCAGGAAGAACGAGAAATCATGGATCAGAACCTCGACGATCAGGAAGTCCAGGTCACACTGCTGAATGCACGTCTGGCAAAAATGCAGGAACTGCTGGGAGGTGGCAATCAGACGATTGAGGAACTGGAGACGCTGCTGGAGCAACAGGCGCGCCACCGCGAACGATTTGCCAGAATCGAAACTCTTTTCAACCCGCAACAAGCCGCAGTGTTCCGCCAAGGCGATACCGTGATCATTCGCATGATCGGGTTGAACTTTGATAGTGGCGTTGCGCGCCTGAAATCCGAGCATGCGTCCATGCTGCGAATTCTGGAACAGGCAATCAGTGAATTCCCGCAGAGCCGGGTGGTGGTGGAAGGCCACACCGACGCCTTCGGTTCGGATGCACAGAATCTCAGCCTGTCACAATCGCGTGCAGAGTCGGTCGTGCAACATCTACTGGATTCGACCACAATATCACCGATCAACCTGCGGTCGGTTGGCTACGGTGAATCGCGGCCGGTTGCCAACAACGAAACCGAAGAAGGTCGCAAGCGCAATCGCCGTATCGACGTCGTCATCCGACCGAGCTGGGTGAAACAGCCTATAGCAGGTGTTGGAATCCGCGACATGGCACGCAACGCTAATCCTTAAAAAAGAAGCCCCCGGCGGCGCCGGGGGCCAATGACATTTCTGTCTAAAACATATCGTCTGTCTAACGCTGATCGCGCAGGGGCTACGAACCACCCTCGTACTTGAACGATACATTCACCTTCGCGCGATACGTTTGTACAGCACCATTATCAATTGTCATGTCGAGTTCGCAGACCTCGGCAATTCTCAAGCCCCGCAATGATTCGGCGGCCAACTCTACTGCTGCCGCCGCCGCCTTTTCAAAGGATTCGGTGCTTGTGCCAACCAGTTGAACGACTTTATACACACTCTCGGCCATGGGTCTATCTCCTGTTTCCGTTAGTTGAGCAGTGTCCCTTGCAGTCGCGAGCGGATCCGTCCGACCATGATCTTACCCCTTACACACTCATTATCGAATCAGTCACCAATGGCCAGCCAGGAGTTCGCATTCGCGAACTCCTGAGCAGTTTGCTAAGCAAACTGCCTATGGCACAAACGCAAATTAATCTCGGGAGCCTCTGATCAAGTATTCAATGCCTCTGGCCTGAGGAGGTCGGAAAACGATGCAACATCGTTTTTTTAACACGCTGCTAGATCAGTGCAGGCTCGCTGAGCGTCTTCTTCAGTAAATCCATGTGAGATTCGACGAAGAGATCCGAAACCACACGGTTTCGAATTGTCCTGGAGCTATCGATCAAAAACGTCACCCTTCGAACGCCGAAACCCAATGGACCGTCGACGCCGTACGCTCTAATCACCTTTTTACGCGGATCGCTCAACAGCGGAAATGGAATTGAGAAACTGTTGGAAAACCTGCGATGGCTGGCAACCCCCTGTGGACTCACGCCGACGATTTGCGCACCCACGTTCGCGACACCTTCGTAGTTATCACGGAAAGCGCAAGCCTCGGCGGTGCAAACCGGAGAAAAATCGGCCGGGTAGAAGTACAGGATGAGATTGCCATCACTAACCATCTCGTCAAGGTTCACGGTGGAACCATGCTGATCTTGCAGAATGAAATCGGGGGCGCTGTCGCCAACTCTGAGCATTGGAGATTCTCCTATCTTGGTTTATAAAATACGTGTGGTTGTGGCTGCGTTAAGCTTCCTGGCGCAGCATGAGTCGCAGAATCTTTGAGGCATTCTCCAGATCCGGGCGTGCGCCGGTGATGAGGTCCGTGTAGAGAAACGATTCGACAATACGAGTGAGTGCGTATGCCATTACCCCCGGTTCGACCGGCAACGTCATGTGTCCGGCAGAAACCTCCGCTGCAAGCAGCCGTTGAAGATTGGCGATTGTTCGTTCCTGCACGGGGCTATGTCTTGAAGCCACGATTTTCAATGCGAGTTGCGCATCTCTGGCCAGAAACTGGCGTAGCGGCTTGAAGTCGTTCGCATAACCCATGCCACGCTCCAGCACTTCCAGCACCAATTCGCTGCCTGATTTCGTCGAGCGTTGGGTAACTTGTTCAAACGTGTCATCGACGAGGGATGCGAGCACGTTTCCAACAAGTTGCTCTGCACTCCCCGCCCATCTATAAGCCGTTGCGCGCGAAATTCCCAACTCCACCGCAAGTTTCTGCAGTTCTATCCGCCGCGCACCGATAAACCACTGCCGCGCGAGGCTGTGCAGGTCCATGGGTTGACAGGTGTGCCAGGATTTACGCGTCACGCTCTAGTGTTCCGTCGCGCTTTCAAACGGCCGGTTTTGTGAGGCATCGCTCTCCAGGTTCGCCGGACCATACACCACTCTTTTCCAACCCGTGCGTTGCAACGGCCGCCATTCACCCTCGCGATTCGCGAGGCGATCGGCCGTGGCGTACAGCACTGCCGGGTTGAACCCCAGGCCGAGATGGCTTGCATAGACCTCGATGTTTTCGGCTATCTCACTGGGCTGCTGTGTCGCGATCTGCCAGGGCACGATGCCATCGGTTTTGCTGAAGATGGCTGAACTTGGAATCCCGGGCAACGGCTCGCCCGCAAGGAGACGCAACTGGTTGGCCGGTGTCTGTTCGAATGACCCGCGGTTGAGGTTGCGCACGATCCGATAAACGGAAGTCGAACGTGGACTACCGGCAAAGGGGCTGCCGAGCGTAATGACCTGACGCACTTTGCTCGGCTGCAGGTGGGCCAGTAGCCGCGCGTACACCCCGCCCAGGCTCCAGCCAACGAGACTCACCTTCTTGTCGCCCGCTGCAACGTAGATCTCGTCGAGCCGCCGGGTCAGGCTGGCCAGGAGATCGGGCATCCGTGGGCCCCGATTGGTGCCAAGATTCCACGGCTCGCTGCGATAACCCAGGGAACCTAGAAAGCCCCGCAGCACGGCGGTCGATCTGTCACTCCCACCGAGGCCTGGCAGCACCAGCACGGGGTGGCCGTCACCTCTGGGGGCCTGCAAAAGAAACGGCGCCGCGGCCATTAGCGAGGCGATCTCCGAGATCACCCGCGGTCCTTCGGCGAGCACCAGACGACGGTCCGGCCGGGGATAAACACGATCATTCATGGCTTCTGTAGTCCTGGGGGCAATGAAACAGATCGCGATCTTGTCTCATCTATGAGACGGAATCAAGATTTATCTCGTTTTGTTTTCTCACGATGTGGCCGCAAGCTCACGCCGATACGGCGTATCATCATCCCGCCTCAGGCTGCGGGGACAGGAGGATTCGGATGCCATCGATCAAGTTCCGCTTTACTACCGAGTGCCAGGTAACGATCCAGGGTGCCTCCTATGAAGAGGCTTATCTGAAATTCAAGGATTTCATGCACGATACAACGCCGATCACTGCCGATGAACGGCTGGAGATCTGTCCACCTGAAGATCCTACGATATTTTTCGAGGTTGACGAGCAGACCGACTACAACACCATCGACAACTTTAAAGGTGATTTCGTTGCCGATATCGTTGCGAACTGCTCACAGGATATGCGCTCGAGGATTGATCACCATTCTATTCGTTAGGGCCAGACGCGCGCTCGTCGAATCCGTCAAGGGTGAATGTGCGCGAAGCGGTCGCCAGACGCAAGAATGATTGAGGCGCAAAACGGATTCTACGTGTCCGCGCGCAGTGCGCGATAGCAGTGCGCGTCTCGTGATTCCGTCCGGTTAGTCCACGTGAGCACTGATTGATTTAGCCCCTCATTTCATTCGTGTCCGCTGCTGGCAATACCCGGGTGTTCTTGATTTCCTTGAGACTGAAGCTCGACTCAACGTGCTGCACACCCGGAAACTTGAGAATGTGCTGCATACACAACTCCGAGAAATCGTCCATGCTCCGGGCCACGACTTTCATCAGGTAATCGTGGGAACCGCTCATGGCGTGGCACTCTATGATGTGCGGCTCCGTCCGCACCGCTGCGTGAAATGCCTCGGTGGTCGAATCCGGCTGTTTTGCCATCGTCACCAGAACATAGGCGGTAACGTCCAGGCCGAGCTTGCGTTGATCGACGACGGCTGCGTAGCCCTCAATGATGCCGGCCTCTTCCAACTGTTTGACCCGCCGCAGGCACGGCGATTCGGAAAGCCCGATGTGCTGGGCAAGCTCGACGTTGGACATACGCCCGTCCGTCTGCAGCGCCGCGAGAATACGCCGTTCCAGCGTATCGAGTGACATTAGCAGAAACCTCTAATTTAGTTATATATCAAGCAATAATACACCAATTTATTGCCAAATTGAGGCGTATTAGCCACGTTTCTCCCCGCCACTCGTTCTACAATATCGGCCGTCCAGAAAGCGCGGAGAGCCTCATATGACGCCACAATTTGCCAACCCCATGGGACTCGATGGCTTCGAGTTCGTTGAATTCGCGGCCACCGAGGCCGGCCAGCTGGAGCCGGTCTTCGAGATGCTGGGCTTTGCCCGGATTGCACAACACCGCTCAAAAAACGCCCATCTGTGGCGCCAGGGCGACATCAACTTCATCATCAACTACGAACCTCGCAGCCCCGCGTCGTACTACGCAGAAGAACACGGACCCTCGGCGTGCGGACTCGCTTTTCGAGTGCATGATGCGCAACTGGCCTACTCCCGGGCTCTCGAACTGGGTGCTCAGCCCGTCGACATTCCGACCGGACCAATGGAGCTGCGGCTACCGGCTATTCGGGGTATCGGCGGCGCGCCGCTGTATTTGATTGACCGGTATGGAGATCGCAGCAGCATTTACGACATCGATTTCGAATATCTCGACGGTGTGGATCGCCACCCCAAGGGCGTGGGTTTCACTACCATCGATCATCTGACCCACAACGTCTATCGGGGTCGCATGGAGCACTGGGCGAAATTCTACGAGACGCTTTTCAACTTTCGCGAGATTCGCCATTTTGCTATCCGCGGCAAGCAGACCGGCCTCATCTCGCGCGCGATGACGGCGCCCGACAACAAGATCCGCATTCCGTTAAATGAGGAAGCCGGCGGTGGCGGCGAGGGCCAGATTGAAGAGTTTCTGATGCAGTACAACGGTGAAGGTATTCAACACATCGCCTTCGCCTGTGATGACCTGCACATCTGTCTAGATCGGCTCAAGGCATGCGACGTGCCTATGATGACTCCGCCGCCAGACACCTACTATGAGATGCTCGATGAGAGATTACCCGGCCATGGCGAGCCGGTGGAGGAACTCAAAAAACGCGGTATTCTGCTCGACGGCAGCACCGAAGACGGTGAACCGAAGCTGTTGCTGCAGATTTTCTCAGCCGCTCTCATCGGTCCGATCTTCTTCGAATTCATCCAACGCAAGCGGGACGACGGTTTCGGCGAAGGCAACTTTCAAGCGTTGTTCGAATCCATGGAACGTGATCAGATGCGTCGCAACGCCATAGAGGGGGCAGCATGAGCCTGCAACGAATTCACCATGTGGCCTACCGGTGCATTGACGCGAAAGAAACCGTCGAGTTTTACCGGACCATGCTGGACATGGACTTTAAACTGGCAATTGCCGAAGACCGGGTTCCCTCCACCAATGAACCCGATCCCTACATGCACGTGTTTCTCGATGCCGGCATGGGAAATGTCCTTGCATTCTTCGAGCTGCCCAACTCCGCTCCCATGAGCCGCGATCCGAACACGCCGGACTGGGTGCAGCACATTGCCTTTGAAGTCGCGACGATGGAAGAACTGCTCGCCACGAAAACACGTATTGAAGCTGCGGGACTCGAAGTCGTCGGTCCGATCGATCATGGGATATTTGATTCCATCTATTTCTTTGATCCAAATGGTCACCGCCTGGAACTTGCCGTAAACAAAGGCACCGATGAAGAACTCGCGCGGCTGCACGACGTGGCAGACGACATGCTCGACGAGTGGAGTCGCACCAAGCGGGCACCACAGCACGCCGCCTGGCTGCACGAGAAGACACTTGTCGAGTAGCCCGACGAGGAACCTGTACCCGGCGGTCGCAACCGCAAAGACGTGGCAACGATGACTCGGTTGGAGCAACGGCTTTCACTATTGGTTCAACTCGAGGATAAGCCGGGCGCCTTGGAAGCTGCACTGCATCCGTTTTCGCAACACAGAGTGAATCTCACTCACATCGAATCACGACCCGCGCGCGGCAACACATTTGATTTCTATGTGGATTGCGAAGGCACGCGAGGTGAGGAGTCTATCGAAGCCGTCATCGGCGACCTCGAAGCGCTCGCCGTGCGATTGTTCATCCTCGACCACAAACAGGTTCCCTGGTTTCCGCGCCATATCGCAGACCTGGATGCAATTTCAAACAACACGTTGGACGCAGGTACGGACCTTCAATCCGACCATCCCGGATTCAGCGATGATGAGTATCGCAAGCGCCGCGCGCGCATCGATCAGCTGGCGAGGACCCATCGACACAACGCGGAAATTCCGCTGGTGGACTACACGGATCGGGAGATCGCAACCTGGGGTGAGATTTATCAGCGCCTGCAAACACTTCACGAACGCTACGCGTGTGATGAGTATCGCAGGATCTTCCGGGCAATGGAGCGGCACTGTGGTTACGCAGCTGATCGGATTCCTCAAGGTCGTGACGTGAGCGCATTTCTGGAATCCCGTACGGGATTCCGCATTCGCCCGGTGGCTGGCCTCTTGAGTTCCCGTGATTTTCTCAGCGGTCTCGCGTTTCGGTTACTGTTCGCCACCCAGTACATCCGACATCACTCCAAGCCGCTCTACACGCCTGAACCCGATGTCTGTCACGAACTGATTGGCCATGCCCCCATGTTTGCGGATTCCGCATTTGCCGACTTGTCACAGGAAATCGGCCTGGCCAGTCTCGGTGCCAGCGACGCGGAAATCGAACGCCTCGCACGCTGCTACTGGCATTCGGTGGAGTTCGGACTGCTGCGCGAAGGTGGCCGGCTCAAGGCCTACGGTGCCGGCCTCTTATCGAGCTTCGGCGAATTGGAGAGCGCCTGCGGCGGGTCGGAGAACAGACGCGGCGGGTCGGAGAACAGAAGCGGTAACCCGCAGGGCGAGGCAGCGACGCAACCCGAGTACAGAGACTGGGAACCCGCAATCGCAGCCGAGCAGACATTCCCGGTCACCGAATACCAACCGATCTATTTCGTGGCGGAGTCGCTGCAGGACGCCAAGCTGCGTATGCGGGAGTTTTGCCGGGAACTGCCCCGGCCCTTTTACGCTCGCTACAACGCAACGACTCAACGGATCTGGGTGGATCGAGCCGTGCAGCGGCAGAAGGATCTAGCAACACCAGGTTAATGCGGCAGCTCGTTGAGCCGTGATCGTCAGATGCTCACGTCCTGGTCTTTCCAGTAAGGATCCCGCAGGGCACGCTTGAGCACCTTCAATGCGCCGGACAACGGCAACGGCTCATCGCGAAATTCCACCGACTTTGGCACCTTGTAACCGGCAATGGTCGCGCGTGCGTGCTCGATGATTTCCTCTTCGGTAACGGCCGCATCGGCTTCCCGAACCACCACTGCATGGACCTGCTCGCCCCACAGCTCGTGCGGAATGCCAATTACCGCAACCTGCGCCACCGCAGCATGGCTTGAAATGGCGTTCTCGACTTCCACCGAGTACACGTTTTCACCGCCGGTGATGATCATGTCCTTAACCCGGTCCACGAGAAACAGGAATCCCTCGTCATCGAGATAACCGGCATCGCCCGTATGGTACCAGCCGCCTTCGAACGCCTCGGCAGTCGCCTCGGGTTTGCGCCAGTACTCCGTCATGAAGTTTCCGCCTTTCGCGCAAACCTCGCCGGTTTCACCTGCATTGAGCATCTCCCCGGCCTCGTTTTGAATCGACAACTCCACACCTGGCACCGGACGGCCGACCGAACGCAGCTTGGGATCTCCCGAGCGGTGATTGTCCGGACCGAGAAACGTGAGCACGGAGGAACATTCGGTCATCCCG
>Ga0114949_10002192_pt1 | contig 12113 bp, 12 predicted proteins | sample N074metaG_FD_83505 | JGI IMG/M metagenome (GOLD analysis project Ga0114949, IMG submission 83505) | Deep subsurface microbial communities from Kermadec Trench to uncover new lineages of life (NeLLi) - N074 metaG | ecosystem: Environmental > Aquatic > Marine > Ocean trench > Sediment | place... | reverse complement strand
TCTCGGCCCTGGAAGGGACGTATCCCAACCGCGGGTGGTCCTTGTTCATGACGTGTCGCTGGAGCACCCGGACTCCGGAGCGCGGCGAGTCGTAGCGTCGCCGCATCGACTCGATATATTGGCCCTTGAGCGTCTCCAGCCGCTCGTCGTCGAACCGTGGGCGCAGCATGATGTCGAGCGCGAGATCGAACGACTCGGTGAAATTGCGGGTCAAGGACCAGAATCTGGCCCAGCTCCGGGTCGACCCCAGGCCGATGCTGAAGCTCATGCCCAGCTCGTCCTTGCGATCCTGCAGTGCGATGGGGTCCAGCGCTTCGGTGCCGCCTTGATCCAGCAGATTGCCGGCGACGCGAAACGGCGCGAGCTGATCCACCGCTGTGGTGTTCGATCCGCCGAGCCATGTGAAGGCCAGGTCCACGGACGGCGCGCCATGATCTTCCTTGATGAACACGGTGACTCCGCTGGAAAGCTCCACCCGATCGACATCCTTGCCGATTTCGGGAGTCTTCAGCGCAACCGGTCTGGCGGCCTTGATCATCGCCATGGACTCCTTGAAACCGATGGAGTGCTTCGCGCCGCGCTTGCTGGATGCGCCGCCTCGCGAATGGGAGACGCCGCTGCCGCCGCCCGAGGCCGAGGCCAAGCCCTCCACCCTGCGGACCTGCACAACGCACTTTCTCGCGGGCGTCAGGTACTTCCTGGCGACTCGCTGCAGGTCTTCAACGCTCACGGCGTTCAGCTTGCGTTCGTAATCGTCAAGATAGCTGGTCGAGCCCGTCATACGCACGACACTGGCAATGCGAAAAGCCTGCCCGAGGTTTGACTTGAGGCTCCTCACGCGCGACACCTCCGTCGCGATCTTGGCCCGCTCGAGCTCCAGCTCCGTGGCTCCCTCATCCTGTATTTTCTTGATCTCTCTCTCGATCGCCGCTTCCAGCTCGGCGGCCGTGTGGTCACCGCGCAGCGTCCCGCCGGCACTGAAGTATCCGCTGTACTTCATCGTCGGGTGACTGGTCCCGGCATTTGCCGCGATGCGTTCTTCCTGGACGATGGTCTTGTCGATACGGGAGCTCCGCAACCCGCCTAGAACACGCGAGAGCGCATCCAGAGCGAACATGTCCTCGTGACCCTCGGCTACCGTCACCCAGGCCATGTCGATTCGGGGTCGCGCATCGAATTCGACCACCCGCTTCCGTTCGCCCTGTTGCTCGAGCTCGGTGGTGATCGGCAGACGGGGAATCTCCTGCCGCTGCCAGCCGGAGAAGTAGGTCTTGGCCAGCTTCTCGACCTGTTTCGCGGTGATGTCACCGACCAGCGCCATGACGCAGTTGGACGGAGAATAATAGGTCACGAAATAGTCCATGGCGTCTTCGCGGGTCAGCCGCTCGACGTCGCGCGGCCAACCGACCACCGGTGTCCCGTAGGGATGGGCCGGATAGAGGATGCTGCGCATCGCCTCGTACGCTCGTCCACGGGCCGAGTTCTCGGTGCGCATCCGTCGCTCTTCGTGGACCACGTCGCGCTCGCTGTAGAACTCGCGAAACACCGGGTTGAGCAAGCGCGTGCTCTCCATCTTGAACCAGAATTCGAGGCGATTGGCCGGAAGCTGGATGTAGTAGTTCGTGGTGTCGTTGTTCGTCGAAGCGTTCAGAGAGACCCCTCCGGCTCGCGTGACCAACTCGTCGTACTCGTTCTTGACGATGAGTTTCTTGTGCTCGGCCGAGACTTTCTCGATTTCCTCCTTCAAGCTGGCGATCTTCTTCTCGTCGACCGGATCGAACGGGTCCTCCTGCCGGTCCAGCTCGAGGTGCAGTTCGTGCCACAACTCGCTAAGCCGCTGCATCAGCCCTTTTTCCTTGTCGAAATCCAGGGTCCCGACCGTCGTGCTGCCCTTGAACATCATGTGTTCCAGCAGGTGCGCGATACCGCTCTTGCCCTTGGGGTCGGAGGCACCTCCGACGCCGAACATGTAGACGGCGGCGAATGTCGGAGAGCTCGTGCGCTCGAGCACGAAGATCCTCAACCCGTTGGGAAGTGTGACCTGCTGGATCTCCTTCGTGATCGACCTCGCCGGCGTCTTCTCGGCCGGCGCCGTCCGGGCGGCCAGCGGAGAAAACGCAGCGACGAAACCAAGAACAGCAATCAGCAGCAGGCAGGGCAATCGCTTGAACATGACGACTCCTAGAGTGAATCTGGACCGATCCGCGCTATCCTACATCATGATGTCCGATCCGAAGTCCGGCGTGCAAATGGCGAGAGAAACCAACGGTCGTGGAGAATTCGTGCGCCAGCGGAGCGCGTACCGCGATTTCGTGGTTGCCGAACCGGCTGGCGAATTCCCCGCGGTACCCGGGCGCTACCACCTGTACGTCAGCTATGCCTGCCCATGGGCCCACCGTACGATCATCGTACGCCGGCTCAAGCGACTCGAGACCGTGATCTCGATGACGATCGTGGACCCCATCCGTGACGAACGCGGCTGGGCCTTCACGGATTCTCCGGGGTGTGGCCCGGACCCGGTGAACGGGTTCCGCTTCCTCGCCGAGGCCTACGCCGCGACGGACCCGGCGTTCGACCATCGCGTGACCGTGCCCGTCCTGTGGGACAGGGAACGCCGCAGGATCGTCAACAACGAATCTTCGGAGATCCTGCGCATGCTGAACTCCGAGTTCGACGCCTGGGGCGATCCCGGGTTGGATCTGTATCCGGAGGCACTGCGAGTCGAGATCAACGCAGTCAACGAGCGGATCTACGCGGACGTCAACAACGGGGTCTACCGCTGCGGCTTCGCCGCTACGCAGAGTGCGTACGCGGCGGCGTTCGAACGTCTGTTCACGGCTCTCGACTGGCTCGAACAGCGGCTCGGGCGGCTCGCCCTCCTCGTCGGTGAGCGGATCACCGAGACCGACTGGAGACCGTTCACGCCACTCGTCCGCTTCGACGCGGTCTACGTGGGGCACTTCAAGTGCAACCTGCGGCGCATCGCCGACTATCCCAACCTCTCGCGCTATCTGGGCAAACTCTACCGGATGCCGGGAATTGGCGCGACCGTGAACATGGATCACATCAAGCGCCACTACTACGAAACGCACCGCTCACTCAATCCCCTGGGAATTGTCCCCCTGGGGCCCGAGATCGACTTCAAGACATTGGAATAGCCAGCCGCCCCGTCAAGCCGGAGATTTGACCTGCCGCTGATATCGTTTGGGATAGACTGACCACATGGCCGAGTTCGTCTTCTACCACGGCAACAAGAATTACTCTTCCTGGTCGATGCGCGGCTGGCTGGCTCTGAAACTGGCCGGAGCCGATTTCGAGGAGGTCGGCTTCCACCTGGGCCAGCAGGGTGTTCGCGAGAAGATCCGGCAACACTCGCCGACGGGCAAGGTCCCGGCTCTCGGCCACGGCGAGCTGTTGATCTGGGATTCGATGGCCATCGGCGAGTACCTGGCGGAACGCTTCCCCGAGGCCCGCATGTGGCCCGAAGATGCGGCGGACCGCGCGCTGGCCCGCTCGGTCAGCGCGGAGCTGCACTCGGGATTCCCCGCTCTGCGCAGCCACATGCCGTTCAACGTGCGCCGCTCGAGTCCCGGCAAGGGTCGAGCGGACGGCGTGCAGCAAGACATCGATCGAGTGACGGAGATCTGGCACACCTGTCGCGAGCGCCGCGCTCACGCCGGCGCCTTTCTTTTCGGGAGCTGGTGCCTGGCCGATGCGCTGTATGCCCCGATAGTCAGCCGGTTCCGCACCTATGCGGTGGACCTCGACGAGATCTCACGAGCCTATTGCGCGGCGACGTGGGAGCACGAACACGTCCGCGAATGGTGCGCCGCCGCAGCAGCGGAGAGCTGGGTCGAGTCCCGCTTCGACCTCTGAAGAAAAGGGGGACATTCCACTTTTCTTCTCAACGAATCTCTGCGGTCAGGATGGCCTGGCCGGGAATCAGCGTCACCTGGCCGTCGGCACCGTCCCGCACGGCGACGACCTCGATGTAATCGCCGGCCTTCATGGTGACGGTGGTCGCGAACTGCACGGTTGCGGTCAGGGCGCCGGGCGGGCCCTCGAAGGGCTCGCTGGTGCGGTCAACCGGATGATACTCCTGCCCGTTCTTGAGGATCAACACCCGGATGCGGGCCTCGGCCTCGGCCGTCGTCATGGGAAGACGGACGAACAGACGAACCCGGGCCCGCCGGTCCGTGCAGTACAGCTGGCTCTTTCCGCTCTCAGGCGCGAGTCGAAACGGGGGATCGATCTTGACGCTTTGATCCCACTCCAACGCGACCGTTGCCTGGTTCAGATTTACGGTACTGCCGGTGCTCAGCCACGTCTGAACCGTTTCCGGATCGGGTACCGGCGGAGTGTGCGGTTCGGGCGGTTCCTCCCGCGACTCGATTCCGTACTCCTCTATCAGGTAGCGGGTGACCGCATCCCGTTCGACTTCGGAGAGGTAGCGCTCGTAGAACACCATCTCCGCCAGCTTCAGCCCGTCGCCATCGATTCCGACAAACCGCGTGCGTTGTAGCTGGAAGAACTTTCCGACGCGGATCGGCTCGTCGAGACCCGAGTCGGAGGAGAGATCGCGGCCGTTCACGAACGACCTCAGGGCACCCGACTCCCGGGCCAACACGGATACATGGAACCCGGCAGGCAGATCCGTGGCGCGGTTGTAGCCGGTCAACCGGTTGTTCTTGCCGCTCTGATACAGGTTCCGGGTTCCATCCTGGTTCAGGATCAGACCGGCCTTCTCGTCCGTGTCGCTGCGAAACAGTGCGCTGGGCGGCATGCCGATCGAGTAGACGAGAAAGATCGTGTGATCGTTCAGCTCGAACGGGTCGGCGACGGAGTAGGAGTTCAGTCGCCCGACCTGCACCAGCGGCTTCCCGTTGAGACTCACCGTGCGGAACACCGCCGGCAATCCGTTCGCGTCGTCGGTCAGGTCGTGGCCGTTGCCCGACGAGTCCTTCCAGATCTTGACCGGCTCCTCGTCTCGCAGCTCCCGATGCAGGGAGTCCACGGTGTACCAGGCGGCGAGGCCTGCGACCTCGTCCGGGCGGGATTGCGCAGCTAGCCCCGTGGCCTGGATGGCCACGACGACACAGGCGGTCCAGCACAGCACCCGTCCCAGGGAAATCACGGAGGAAATCATACGTTTTGCAGATCTGACTGCAAATCCGAACCTGCGGAGCGGCTCGTAAATCATCAGTGGACATGTACTAAAAATTTAGTTAACATGGGTCCGGGAGGTACTGATGGGTCGTCCGCGGCGGATCGGCCGGCCGAAGCTGCTGACCGAGGTGGAGCTGGAGCTCATGTCCACCCTGTGGGAACTGGGTGAAGCCACCGTACGCGACGTCCTGGGCCGCCTCGCCACGGGCCGCAGCCTGGCCTACACGTCGGTGTCGACGATCCTGCGCATACTGGAAGGCAAGCGGCTGGTGAAGAGCCGCAGGATCGGAAAGGCGAACCTGTACCGGCCCGCCGTTTCGAAGTCCGAGTACGAAAAGCGCAGCCTGCGCCACCTCGTCGACAAGGTCTTTGACGGCACGCCGTCGGCGATGGTCATGCGCCTGCTGGACGACGAAGGGCTCTCGCGCGCCGAGCTCTGCGAGATCCAGCGCATGCTCGGGGAGAAACTCAAGTGACCGAGCTGCTGGCCGGCGTCTTGATCCGCTATCTGGAGCTGAGCCTGCTCATCGCTCTCGCACTTCTGCTCTTCCGAGGGGTTCGCGCGCTCCCCGAGCGATTGCCGTTGCGGCTCGGCTCCGCGGGCCTGAGCCGTCTCGGACGCGTGGTGTTTCTGGCCACCGTGCTCTCCCCTTTCGCCGCGCACGCGCTCCTCGCGCTGTCCGAAACCTCGGCCGCGCCGCAACCGACCAGGGCGGAGCTATCGCCGCGAGCTGCCCATCCACCTACCGGAGAGCTTCGGGGTGCGTCGCGCATCACCACGGAACGATTGCTGCCCGCCGACTCCGAAGGCGCGTATCTGGTTCCCCGCGGTCTGCAACGCTGGCAGCTGGAGCTCGTGGTTGCGCTGGCCACGATGTTTCTGCTCAGCGGTTTTGCGGTCGGGGCGCTGCGCACGGTCGCGCGCCTGCGCGACCTCCGCGCGCTGCTTCGCGAGTCCGTGCCGCTGAGGCGACTCGGACGTGTGAGCATCGTCGTGTCGGATCGCACGCGCGTCCCCTTCTCGACGAGCGTACTCGGCCGGGCCCACGTGGTCCTGCCCGTCGAGCTGCTCGAGGACGCCGCCGTCCTGCGCGTGACGCTGCGTCACGAATTGCAGCACTACCGTCGCTCGGACCCGCTGTGGGCCATTGCGCTGGAGCTGTTCCGCGTGCTTTTCTTCTGGCACCCCGCCGCCCGCGGCTGGGTGCGACTGCTGTCGGATCTGCAGGAGTTCTCCTGCGACGAAGCACTCGTCCGTCGCGGCGTTCCGGCCAGGGAGTACGGCGCCTGTCTGCTGCGGGTCGCCGAGATGACGGTGAAGTAGAGAATGATCGCGTCGACGGCCATGGCCACGGCATCCGATCGCGGCGCCCATCTGCATCGGAGGATCGATATGCTGTTCCGCTACGATCGACAGCGGGAATCGCGGCGGTGGTCCGGCGGTCTGTGCGTGGCCGCGGTCGCCGTGACCCTGGCCACGGCCATCGCCACGGCCGGAAGCCTGCCGACCACGGAGGATCTGGCTGCAGACAGTTCCACCGCGACCTGGTACACGGATGATCCGCTCGACCTGCGGATCGGCGCCCTGGCGCGAAGAAACGACCTGACACTGGACGCGGTCACCGCCGCACCGGCGGACGCCGGGGGCGGGCTGCCGTTCGAGGTCCGGGTAACCGGAGCACCCGAGGGTCTTCAATCCTTTCTGGCCTTCCTGCTCCCGGAACCGGACCTCTCGATCGCCAGCCTGACGTTGGAGGTGCCGAGGGCTGCGGAATCTGCACACCTGATCCAGGTCACGCTGGATCTTCGGGTTCACAGGGAGCGGCGCGAGACCCAGCTCGATCCCAACGAGCTACGGGAGAGACTCGACCTGATCAGGCGCAGCATGCAGCTGTTCGTTCAGCAGGAGGTCTCGCTGCTGCGCATCACCCTCGACGGTGAAGACGCAACGCTGTTCGTCAGGAATCAGGACGGAGACCGTCTGTCCGACTTCCCCGACCACACCTCCGTCGGCGACATGCTCCAGGAGATGCTGAAACCCGTGGCCCCAGTCGGGTCGCGGCGCGAGGCGCCCGACCTCGAGTTCGAGAGCATCACGGGCGCGAAGATCCGGCTCTCGAGCCTGCGCGGCCGCGTCGTGCTGGTCGACTTCTGGGCCTCCTGGTGCGAACACTGCGAGGAAGAAGTGCTGCAGCTCAAGGCGCTCGACCGCGAGTTCGGCGGCACCGATTTCGAGATCGTGGGCATCTCGTTGAGCGAGAACCGGGAATCCTTCCGGGCCTTCGTTGCCGATCAGCAGGTTCCCTGGCCGCAGAGACACGAGGACGGTGGCTGGAGCAGCCCGGCGGCTCGCGCGTTCGAGATCAAGGCCATACCGAGCCACTTCCTCGTCGATCGCAACGGCCGATTCATCAACGTGCCGCTGGGGAATCCGCAGCAGCTGGCCCGCACCGTGGCCGAGTTCCTCAACGAATAGGGCGATTCGCGCCTCGCGCCGATTCGGTGACCCGCACTGTGACCCGCGGTGACGGATCCGTAATCCGTCGCGGATCGGACTGCCGTGAAGCTGGGACTTTCAGCACCGGCGGTCGGCATCCGGTTTGCATGACGAGCGGAGCGTTCGCACTCGAGACTCGAACCGCCGGGGCACTCTTCATGAATCGCGGTCGAGTCCGCAGACCAGGAGGATCGCATGTTCCTGCAGCAGGCGGAGAATCGTTTTCAGGAAGGGATGCGGCATCTCGCGTGCGGCCGCGCGACGGAAGCTCTGCCGTTCATCGGGGCGGCGATAGAGCTGCAGGAACACAGAGTCAGCGGAGGGCTGGGGCAGGCACTCTACCTGTCCTACCAGGGGCTGTGTCTTGGTCTGGGGCGCACCGACGCATACGGGGGGCTGCGCCACTGTCGTCGGGCGGCCGAGGTAGACCCGATCAACCCGGAAATCTGGTGGAATCTGGGCCGCGTTGCGCTGATGGTAGGGCGGCGGGGGGAAGCGCATCGGGCCTTCCACAAGGGGCTGCGGGTTTCCCCGGGACATCCATCCCTATCGCGCTGCCTGCGGCGAATGGGCCGCCGCCGTGCGCCGATGCTGTCCTTCGTTTCGAGAGGCAACCCGATCAACGTACTGCTGGGCCGACTCCGCCAACAGGTGCAGAGCGGAACAGAACGGCCGTCGAGGCAACGAGCAGCAGCAGCGTCAACGCGATCAGGCCCGGTCCGGACAGGGCCGGAACGGGCGCAGCGCTGACCTCGACGAGGCCCGTCATGAACGGCGCGTGCGACTGACAGATGTACGGGTTGGACCCCGGCAATTGAAACGTATAGCTGTAGGTCCAGATCGGCAGGTCCGGAGGTCCCGAAACGAACGTCTCCGTCGCCGTCGTATCGCAACCGAGCTGCTGCGGAACACAGGAGAAGACGTTGTGCAGCCCCGAGGCGTTGGTCCACTGCACGGTATCGCCGACTTCGATTTCCAGAATCCTGGGTGAAAAGAAGTCGTTGGCCACGATGACGGAGTGAACCTGCGGTTGAGCGCCGGCGGCGGTGGACAGGCCGGCGGCGGCCAGGGCGCCGGCCAGTGCTACGCACCTCCAGCGAGAGCGCCGTTCCTGAGTATTGCCGCCCACGTATGGTTTGAGTACACCGGGAATCGGTCGCAGGCAAGCATTTCCCTTCAAACCCCCCGGAACACCTCCAGGACGGTCCGCACCGACAGGAGCCCGACGAGTTGCTCGCCATCGAGAATGGGCAGGTGGCGGAAGCCGTCGACTCCCATCCGGTGCAGGGCCCACGCCAGAGGGTCGTCCTTCTGCAGCGTCACCGGGTTGGGCGTCATCACCTCCCCGAGACGCGTGCGCTCCGGATTGCGCCCCGGAGCGGCCACGCGGGCCACGACATCTCGCTCGGTCATGACACCGCACAGGGCGCCGCCGGAGTCGGTGATGAAGACACATCCCTGATGGCGTTGCTTCATCAGCTCGATCGCCTGGGTGACGGTCGCCGAGAGCGGCAGCACCAGCGGGTCCTTGAGCGGCAGGTCGCTCAGGGTCGTGGCCAGCACCGCGTCCTCAGGATCCAGACCCCAGGCCTCGGCGTCGAGACCAGCCAGATCCATCCCGCAGTTCTGGCACAGATCTTCGCCGGGGATGTTGTCTTCGTCGCAGGTCGGACAATTCACCGTCAAGCTCCGTCGGGACTGGGGTACTGCTGCCGCAATCGCGGCGGGAGGTTCACCATATCTTCCGGAAACTGATCCGTGAGAAACTGCACGATGTCGCTGGTGGTCAACAGGCCTTTGAGCTCCCCCTGCTTGTCGACGACGACCAGGTGCCGGTGCTGCAGCCGGGCCATCGTCTCCACCGCCTCGGCGAGCGTGCTCTGCCGGCGAACCGTCACCGGCGGATGACTCATCATCTCCCGTATCGGGGTGTGCAGTCGCTTATCCCTCGAAGTGAAGAGTCCTGTCGGAATGCGATAGACGACGTCTCGCTCCGTGAAAATGCCGACGGGCCGCAGGCCCTCGACGACGACGATCGCTCCGCGTCGACCGCGGACGAGAAACTGAAGCGCCTGTTGCACCGTCGCGACGGGGGCCAGCCGCGGAGCGGGAAGAGGGCCGAGGTCCAGCAGCGCGCTCTGCTGGAGCACATCGCGGATCGTATCCACGACCCCATTCTATGCCATGGACCGCAGGGGAAGCGACACACTCCCGCTCTCCGGACATTTTCGGCCCAACCTGCGAGATGCACCGCGGAGGATGCAGGTCGGGTAGAATCGACGGTGGCGTACAACAAGAAGAAGGCGATGCAGCGCCGCAGGGCGACGATCACGGGCAGAGCGGGTCGGCAAGCACCTGCGGTCGCGGGCACGTGACGCTGCCGATCGGCCGCTGACTCAGATCGGCGTCCACGCCGTACGAGCCCTCCTCGTCGGCGTGATCGACCGGGACCACGAGGTAGTACTCGCTGTCGTTGCCTCCGGCGGGCACGTCGAGCACCCACGGCAGACCGGCCGTGCTGCAGACCAGAAAGCCATGGCTGTAGTACTGGCCGATCGTTCCGGCATAGACCGAGTAGTCCGGCTCGACTCGACAGCCACGATCCCATTCGAGGTCGATCGTCGGATTCGAGGCCGTCCCGCCCTTGGAAATCCTGAGCGGTTGACCGGGAACGCTGCCGCCGTTGGGCACCGCCCCGGCCCCCGGAGGAGCGGTGAACTCGATGTACAACGAGGGCTGGGGCATCCATTCGCGTGAGGGGAAGAACCGTGAAGTCGACGGCAGGCTCTCCCTGCCGATGAGGATCCATCCGAAGTTGTCAACCGAACCCGTCAACCAATTCGCCACGTCCGCGACCATCGTCGCCGAGGAGAACTGAACGAAGTCGTTGAGCGGGACCTGCTGGGCGGCGCTCGCGACCAGACTGAAGTCCCCTCCCAGGTTGTTCCAGAGCTGATCGGGAAAGAACCGATGACTCCAGGTGGCGTCGCCGTCGTGAGCGGGGGCACCCATACCGCCGGCACTGATGGAGCCCGCTTCGCCCCAGTCGTTGAGCAGCCGGTGCAGACGGAAGACGTCGGTGTCCGAGGCCCCGGGTCCTGCGTTACCCACCGAGAGCGTCAGGCGCACGTCGAGGATCGCCGACCCCGGAGGAATGTTGCCGGCGATGTCAAAGGCCAGCACGGCTCGGCGAGAGCCGAAGTTGCCGGTCTCGCCGGCGAACAGCACGGACCCGGAGCCGCTGGAGGCGTTGAAATCGTTCTCGAACAGCGTGTTGTCCTGGGTCGGAATCAGGTCGACGGTTGCCGGCGTGCCGGCGACTCCCGCGCCGGTCAAGACCGCTACCGTGGATGCGAACGCGAGCGAGCGTCGCAGGCTGGTCACAGCGGCTTCCCCTCGAAGCTTCTACCGTCCGGACTCGTCGTCAGGGTCTTCGTCTTCGTCTTCATCGTCGGTGACGATCAGGAACTCGACCGTCAGCATCGGATGAGCCTCGAGGAGCGGGTGCTGTCTCGAGTGGAAGGCCTTCGCGGTCGGGAAAAAAGCCTCGTTTCCGATCAGCATCCAGCCGTGGTTGCCTCCGGGATCGTCCAACCAGTCTTGCACGTCGGCAGTCATCCCCGCCATCGGACCCCAGGCGTACGGTCCCGCGCCGCCGACCGACGCCGAGGAGCTGGGAGCTGCAACGAAGTCGCCACCTGCTGTGTTCCAGAATTGCCCGTCGAAGAAGGTGTGGATCCAGGTCGCGTCACCCGGCGTGGACCTCGTTCCCGCACCCTCGCCACCCGGCGCGTCCGAGGGACCCTCGCCCCAATCGGCCAGGGCCCGATGCACGGAGACGGTCTGCGCTCCGGAGCTCGTCATGATCAAGTTCAGCGTGAGAGTTGCGCTCGAGATGATCGACCCCGGAGGAACGTTTCCAGCAATGTCGAACTCCAGCAGGCCCCGCCGCAGGCCGCCCGAGCCGGTCCGCCCCGCGAACAGGCGCTGGCCCGAACCGTTGCTGAGTCCCCCGCTCCGGCTCTCGTACAAGGTGTTGTCCTTGGTCGCGGGAATGACGACGACGTCGGCCAGCGTCGCGGTGCTCGCGAACAGAATTGTGACCAGCAGCGCACTCGATTGCATTCTCTTCATGGTTCGGTTCTTCCCCCGTTTTGTAACAATGTACGCAGGAGCACGGGGGTTACCACGAGAATTTCGCGAGCTAGAACAGAGGCTCCAGAGCTCCCCGGACCCAGACGTAGGCCACGCGTCCCGGTTTTTCGGGGATTCGAATGCGCAGCTCGCCGGCTTCCCCAACAGAGGTGGTGGCCCAGTCCTCCTCGAGGCGCTCGCCTGCCGCCGGAAGCGGCGGCCAGACGTAACCCGAATAGCGACCGCGGACGATCTGCAGACGCACTTCGGCGTACCCCGGACCGCGGGTGATGGCGCTCGCCCGGGGGTCCGCCAG
>Ga0114949_10002190_pt1 | contig 12117 bp, 14 predicted proteins | sample N074metaG_FD_83505 | JGI IMG/M metagenome (GOLD analysis project Ga0114949, IMG submission 83505) | Deep subsurface microbial communities from Kermadec Trench to uncover new lineages of life (NeLLi) - N074 metaG | ecosystem: Environmental > Aquatic > Marine > Ocean trench > Sediment | place... | reverse complement strand
TAACAGCTGCGTTCGACCGCGTAGTCGGCCAGATAAGTCAATGCCTGCCTGTAAACGCTGTCGTCGAGGTCGGCGATGGCCTGTTTCGCAATATCCGCCTGTGCCTGTGCCTGGTCCAGAGTATATTTTAATGCCCCGGTTTCCTCGATGGCTTTGCTGATGGCTTCGAAATCCCGGTTGGAACCTTTTTCGATCGCCTCGCGGATCATGGCTTGCTGCGCGGCGCTGCCTTTTTGCAAGGCACGAATCAGCGGCAAGGTGGGTTTGCCCTCGGCCAGGTCGGCGCCGACATTTTTCCCCAGCTGCTCGCTTTGCGAGGAATAATCCAGTGCATCGTCAACCAGTTGAAAGGCGATGCCGAGGTGCTTGCCATAGTTTTTCAAAGCTTGTTCTGTGGCCTTGTCCACCCCCGCAAGCATGCCGCCGATCCGGGTTGCGGCCTCGAACAGGCAGGCGGTTTTTCCATATATCACCTGGTGATACTTTTCTTCACTGGTATCCGCATCGTTGATATTGAGTAGTTGCAAAACTTCACCCTGGGCGATGGTATTGGTGGCATTGGCGAGCAAATCCATGATCGGCATCGATTGCGCTCGCACCATCATCTGGAATGCCCGGGAGTATAGATAATCGCCAACCAGCACGGCCGCCTCGTTGCCCCAGATGGCGCTCGCGGTTTGCTGACCCCGACGCATATCGGAAGCGTCGACTACATCGTCGTGCAACAGCGTGGCGGTATGGATAAATTCCACCACTGCCGCCAGCAGCGCGTCTTCCTCGCCCTGGTAATTACAGGTCCTGGCGGAGAGTATGACCAGCATCGGGCGCAGGCGTTTACCGCCACTTAGAATGATATGCTGACTGAGTTGATTAATCAGAACGACAGGCGAGGCCAGGTTGTCGGTAATAACCTGGTTGACACGCAGCATGTCCGCATCGGTTAACGCCTTGAGGCCATCCAGGGTGAATGGGAAGTCGGGTGTGGCTGCTGCTTCGGACATAATGTGGAGTATCGCAAAGACAATGCCCTTGATCTAGCTACAAAAGTCAAATTAAAGCGATTGGTAATAATTTATCAGGATTTCGGCAACTTCCGGTCGCGAAAACTCCTTCGGTGGCGCTATGCCCTGGCTGAGCATTTCCCGTACCCTGGTGCCGGAAAGCAGCACAAAATCATCTATGCTGTGATCGGGCGCTTCATTCATCATCACCACGCGGTTTAACTTGTTTGACCAGGCGGTGTGATCGGCCCGGAAAATCTCGATTTCAAGCGCTCCTGCGGGCACCTCGTCGTCAAAAATAGTCTGCGCGTCGAAGGCGCCATAGTAATCGCCGACCCCGGCATGGTCACGACCGATAATGAAGTGAGTCGCCCCCATGTTCTGCCGAAAATAGGCGTGTAGTACCGCTTCCCGCGGGCCCGCGTAGAGCATGTCGAACCCGTAGCCGGTTACCATCGCGCTATTCTCGGGGAAATAGAGTTTCACCATGGTGCGGATCGAGTCATCACGCACCTCGGCTGGAATGTCACCCGGCTTGAGTTTGCCCAGCAGCATGTGAATCACCAGGCCATCGCAATTGAGCCTGTCCATCGCCATGTGGCAGAGTGCTTCGTGGGCCAGGTGCATCGGGTTGCGGGTCTGGAAGGCGACAATGCGTTGCCAGCCATGTTGTTCTATCTCATCGCGAATCTGTACCGCGGTGCGGAAGGTGTTGCCAAAATCAGTCTCAAAGTAACTGAAGTTGAGTACCTGTATGGGGCCGCTAATGGCCAATCTGCCCTGGCTGGTAAAGGCATCGACGCCCGGGTGTTGCGGGTCACTGGTGCGATAAACCTGTTCGGTCATCGACGCCATCTGCTCGTCGCTGACCCGTTCGATGGCCTCGACCTGCTGAATAGCGACCACCGGGTTGCCGTCGACATTGGGGTCGCGCAGTGCAATGCGCTTTGCCTCGCCGATTTCAGTAACTGAATCGACCAGGTTCAATAGGGGTACGGGGAAAAATGCGCCATCGCAGGTTTTCATGGTTGCGGCCACCTTGAGCGCATCGGCCAGGTTCATGTACCCGGTTAGCGGATTGAAATAACCACCGCCGAGCATCACCGCGTTGGCTGCCGTGGCGGAACTGACCAGGATAGAAGGTAGGTGTCTGGCCTCCTCGATGAGTGCCTTACGCGTGGCGTCGTCATACACGAAAAGAGGCTTAAGCTGGTCTGAGCCGATGGGTTTGATCATAGCAGGTGTCATCTCGTCAATTGGTAACGCAATGTATCGATTGCCGGCGGGGTTCGCAAATGATTCTGGTTCTATCCGTATAGATACAATTTATCCGGATTTTTTGCGCGCCAGGCGATAACCGGTTGCATCCGCTTCGATCGACTGCCCGCACAAATATCACGGCTGGGGATTGTTACTCATGGAATGATTTTTGGTTACGTTATAATATAACAAAATGAAATCCAGACCCCGACAATCCTGCATCGCTTTCAGGCGCCATGATCACCGGCGTTGCCAGCAACAGTTGTTAGCCGAGGCCAGTCGGCTTTGTGCGTCGCGCAAACAGCGACTGACCGCGCGGCGCAAACTGGTGCTCGAGATTTTACTCGGTAGCCATCAGCCCATGGGCGCTTACGATATCCTTGCCCAGTTAAATCGCGCCGGTGATGAGGAACGTATTGCACCACCGATTGTTTACCGGGCGCTTGAATTTTTGATGGCTGAAGGTTTGATTCATCGCATCGAAAGTAAAAACGCGTTCATTTCCTGTGTGCATCCCGGACACCAGTACACCGCGCAGTTTTTAATTTGTCGTGATTGTGAACAGGTTGCCGAGCTGGAAAATATCGATGCCGGTTTACTCAGCGAGGCCGACAACCTCGGTTTTGCAGTGGATTACTCGGTCGTGGAAATCACCGGGGTGTGCGCGGAGTGTCAAAAACATGCCGGCTGAATGGTTACTTCGAGCCAAAGACATCAGTTATGCCGATGGTGGCCGGGTGATTCTCGACAAGGTCAGCTTCGAGTTGCGACGCTCGCAGATTACCACCATCATCGGCCCCAACGGCGCCGGAAAATCAACGCTGACGAATATAGTCACCGGCCTGATCACCCGCTATCAGGGCAATATCGAGCGCGCCGCCAAGTTACGTATCGGCTATCTGCCACAAAAAGTTTATGTCAACAGGCTCATGCCCCTGAGCGTTGCCCGGCTTTTGCAACTTACCCACGGTGCCAGCGAAACCGAGCTGGATCACGCGCTCGCGCAAACCGAGGTTGGTTATCTCAAGCATCGACAGGTGCGCTCCTTGTCCGCAGGCGAATTGAAACGCGTATTGCTGGCACGCACCACGCTGGGCAAACCCGACCTGATCGTACTCGACGAACCCACCTCCGGGGTGGACGTCACCGGTGAGGTCCGGATGTACGAACTCATCGGTGAACTGCGCTCGCAACTGCACTGTGCGGTTTTACTGGTATCCCATAACCTGCACCTGGTGATGTCCAAAACCGACCAGGTGCTGTGCCTGAACCAGCATCTGTGTTGTTCCGGGCTACCCGAATCGGTCAGTCAGCACCCGGAATACCTGGCCCTGTTCGGACCCCAGGCCGCCGCATCGATCGCGGTATACGCACACCATCACGACCATGTGCATGACGTTTCGGGACGGCAGGAGGAACATCCGCATGATTGAATGGCTGGATGATATCCTGGTTCGCAGTGTGGTTGCGGGCCTGGTCATGGTTGCCATTGCCGCCCCGATGGGTTGTTTGATGGTGTGGCAGCGGCTGGCATTTCTGAGCGACACGCTGGGACATGCCGCAATACTCGGCGTCGGCCTGGGTCTGCTGTTCGAGGTCCAGCCTATTTTTGGCGTGCTCGTGGTAGTGCTGCTAATCGTATTTTCCCTGAGCCAGGTAAACAGCTTTAACAACGCCCTGTCGGAAACGACGCTGGCGATTATCTCCCATACCGGGCTCGCCGGCGGGATTATCCTGCTCGGCACCATGCCCTCGCAGACGGTCGACATCGAAGCGATCCTGTTCGGCGATTTACTGTCCATCTCCATCGCCGACCTGCAGCGACTGTTAATCACCAGCCTGGTCCTGTTTGTAGTCCTGCTGATGCATTGGCGCGCCTTCGTCGCCTTATCGGTAAGCCGTGAAATTGCCCAGGCCGAGGGCGTTCCGGTACGCAAACTGCAATTCCTGATGTACACCATGATCGCCTTGCTGGTGGCGGTGATGATGAAAGCCATGGGGGTATTGTTGATCGCGGCTATGCTGGTGATTCCAACCACGACCGCGCGCCTGTTCAGCCGCAGCCCCGAGCAAATGGTAATGGTCAGCGCGCTGTATGGATTCGCGGCGCTGGCGGGCGGTATCACCAGCTCTTTTCAGTTCGAATGGCAGACCGGTCCCTCCATCGTTGTGTGCGCGACCATGCTATTACTGGTAACGCTTGCCGCAAAGCGGGTATTCAAGGTCCACCAGTAGGCACAGGCCGAATAAATTCGGCGCTACTTCGGTTAGGCGGATGATTGCGCGAAACGGGTATTGCCGGTACCCCCGGATTTCTGAAAAAACCAACCTTGGAGCCAGGCAAGAATATTCTCGGAATCAATCGCTTAAAGGCATTGACCTGCATCGCGCCAACGGCTAGAATTCGCACCCTTTTTAGTATCGGTTCGGAGTAAGGCTAATGTACGCTGTCATCGCTACAGGCGGAAAACAGTATCGTGTCACCAAGGGTGAGACCCTGCGCGTGGAAAAACTGGCGGGGGAAGAAGGTTCAACCGTAGAGCTGGACATGGTGCTCATGGTCGCGGACGGTGACAAGGTATCGGTTGGCACACCCGGGCTGGACAAGGCATTGGTAACCGCCAAAATCAAATCGCATGGGCGCGGCGACAAGATCGAAATCATTAAATTTCGTCGTCGCAAGCACTCGCGCACCCAGGCTGGTCACCGTCAAAGCTATACCGAAATCGAAGTTACCGATATCAAGGCATAGGATCTGAGAAATGGCACACAAGAAAGCGGCGGGCAGTACCCGCAACGGTCGTGATTCCGAGTCTAAACGGCTAGGGGTGAAAAAATTTGGCGGCGAAGCAGTGATTCCCGGCAACATCCTGGTACGTCAACGCGGAACCAAATTCCACGCCGGTGACAACGTCGGTCTCGGCAAGGACCATACCCTGTTCGCCAAGGCCGCAGGCAAGGTCGAGTTCAGGGTCAAGGGGCGATACAACCGTACCTTCGTGAATGTTGTAAGCACCTAGATTCCATCACCGCAACGAACAGCATGAAGCCTCGCGTCGCGGGGCTTTTTTTTCTCTGCAGTTAATGTCAGTGGTATGATCCCGCGATGAAATTTATCGATGAAGCCAATATATATGTCAAAGCCGGCAATGGCGGCAGTGGCATCGTCAGTTTCCGCCGGGAGAAATATATTCCCATGGGCGGTCCCGACGGTGGCGACGGTGGCGACGGTGGCTCGGTCTACGTGGTCGGCTCGGAAAATTTGAATACGCTATCGGACTTTCGCCATACACGGCGCTTTGTCGCAAAAAACGGGGCCAAGGGGCAACGCAGCAATTGCACCGGTGCCAGGGGTGAGGATGTCATCATTTCCCTGCCGTTGGGTACCATGATCACCACACTGGATCAGGGCGAGATGATTGCCGACCTCGCCGATATCACCGAGCCGGTGCTGATTGCCCGGGGTGGGTTTCATGGGCTAGGCAATACCCGCTACAAAAGTTCCACCAACCGTGCACCGCGTCAATTCAGCAAGGGTAGCGCGGGTGAGCAATTCGACCTCAAGCTTGAGCTCAAAGTGATTGCCGACGTTGGCCTGCTGGGCATGCCCAATGCCGGAAAATCTACTTTTATCCGTTCGGTATCGGCGGCAAAACCCAAGGTTGCCGATTATCCGTTTACTACCTTGCATCCCAATTTAGGGGTCGTCAGCGTTGCCCGCCATCGAAGTTTTGTGATTGCCGATATCCCGGGTCTGATCGAGGGGGCCGCCGATGGAGTCGGTCTCGGCATCCAGTTTCTGAAACATTTACAGCGCACCAGGCTGCTACTGCATATTGTCGATATTTTGCCGGATACATCGGGAGATTCCGCGCTGGACTCGGCCCGGAAAATATTGAAGGAATTGAAACGTTACGATGAATCGCTCTATCGGAAACCCCGTTGGCTGGTATTGAATAAAATGGACCTGGTATCCGAGCAGGAGCAGTCGCTGATTTGTGACGAGATTATCGCCGGTGTCGGCGGGGACTGCTCGGTTTACCGCATCAGTGCGCTGAATCGTTCCGGGGTGGACCAGCTCTGCCACGACATCATGACCTTTGTGGAAAGCGATGAATCAGTATAAAAAAATTGTCGTCAAGATTGGTTCGAGCCTGATTACCGACGGTGGTAAAGGGCTTGATCGACAGATGATCGAGACCTGGTCCGGGCAAATTGCCAGCCTGCGCGCCGCGGGTGTCGATGTGGTGCTGGTGTCCTCGGGCTCTATTGCCGAGGGAATCGCGCGTCTCGGCTTAAAATCCCGCCCCACTAATATCTCCGAGTTGCAGGCTACCGCGGCGGTAGGGCAGATGGGCCTGGTGCAGGCCTACGAGGCCTGTTTTCAGGCCCGGGGTATTCACAGTGCGCAGGTCCTGCTGACGCATGCCGATTTGTCGAACCGCAAACGCTACCTCAACGCACGTAGCACGCTGCGCACCCTGCTCAAATATGGCACCGTGCCTGTGGTCAACGAGAACGATACGGTGTCTAACGAGGAGATTCGATTTGGTGACAACGATACCCTGGCTGCGTTGGTAGCAAACCTGATCGAGGCTGATTTATTGATTATCCTGACCGATCAACAGGGTTTATACGATGCCAATCCGGCAACTAATTCCCAGGCACGGTTAATCGAGCAGGCTGACGCCAACGATCCGAAGCTGGTTGATTATGCTGGGCCCAGCAGCGGTCATCTCGGTCGCGGGGGCATGCAAACCAAGGTGAGCGCAGCGCAGTTGGCGACCCGCTCGGGTACGCATACAATTATTGTTTCCGGTAAGACAGAAAATGTAATTACCCGTTTGGCGCAGGGCGAAGCCATCGGCAGCTTCCTGGAAGCGAGCAAGGGGCACATGGCGGCGCGCAAGCAGTGGCTTGCCGGGCATATGCGCTGTACCGGCGAACTTCACCTGGATGAAGGCGCGGTCGATGTGCTGCAAAACAGGAATGCGAGCCTGTTGCCCATCGGAGTCAAGGCAGTCAAGGGTGTTTTTAATCGTGGTGAGGTGGTCACCTGCCTCGGCCCGGACGGGATTGAAGTGGCGCGGGGCCTGGTCAATTACCCTTCCGACGAATGCAAGCAGATCATCGGCAAGTCGAGCAGGCAGATCCCGGAGATACTCGGTTACGAGGATGATCCGGAATTGATAAACCGTGAAAACCTGATCCTGATGGGAAACCAGCCATGAATGAAAGCCGGCATGTCATCGCCTTTGCAGCGAGCAGCAGCAGAACTTCGATCAACAAACATCTGGTCACCTACGCCGCGGGCCTGCTGGAGCATGCCACGGTCGAAATTCTCGATTTAAACGATTTCGAATTACCGCTATTCAGCGTCGATCGTGAAGCCGAACTGGGTCAGCCGGAACTGGCGAGAAAATTTTACGACATAATCGGGGAGAGCGACGGTGTCATTATTTCCTTTGCCGAGCACAATGGTAATTACAGTGCTGCCTACAAGAACCTGTTCGACTGGGTATCGCGCATCGACCCGAAAGTTTATCAAAACAAGGCAATGGTTTTGCTGGCGACTTCGCCGGGTGGGCGTGGTGGCAAAGGAGTGCTGGAAATCGCGTTGAATTCGATACCGAGATTCAACGGTGTCATCAAGTCGAGCCTGTCCCTGCCCAGTTTTAACGATTACTTCGATACCGTGGAAGGGAAAATTGTTGATGCTGAGATCAATGCCAGAGTCTGTGATGCCGTCAATAGACTATTCGACTGATAAATGACTGGGGCAAACATACTGTATATCCCGCATGGTGGCGGAGCCCTGCCTTTGCTCGACGAAGCCGGCCACGGTGCGATGAATCGTTTCCTGCGCGGCTTTGCTTCCACCATCGTCCGACCGGATGCGATCGTCGTCATCAGTGCGCACTGGGAAGAGTCAGTGGTTACCATAAACGCGGGTAGAAATCCGCAGCTGTATTTCGATTATTTTAATTTTCCCCCGGAAGCTTACCAGTACCTGTACCCGGCACCAGGCGATCCGCGGCTCGCCGAACGCATTCAGGGGGTACTGCAACAGGCTTCCATTGCATCGAATCTCGATTTCGATCGGGGTTACGATCACGGGTTGTTTATCCCGTTGATGATGATGTATCCCGACGCGGATATTCCCTGTGTTCAGGTCTCCCTGGCAAACAGTCTCGATGCCGGCTTACACGTGCAAATCGGCAAGGCCCTGTCCGCCCTGAAAAGCGAAAACCTGCTGATACTGGGTTCGGGGTTTTCCTTTCACAATATGCAGGCGTTCAATAATAAGCCCTTTGATTCACCGGATGAACGAAACCAGGCGTTTGAAGCCTGGCTAGCGCAAACCTGCAGCGACGCCTCGATCGACGAAGCCGAGCGCGAAGCGCGCCTGGTTGACTGGCAGCAGGCGCCGCATGCGCGTTATTGTCATCCGCGCGAAGAGCATTTGTTGCCGTTACAGGTTTGTTACGGTGTTGCTCAATGCGCGGCAACAACCGTTTTTCAGGACAGGGTATCCGGATTTCTGGTCAGCGCCTATCAATGGTAGAAAACTACTGATCTTGCCGCGCCAATTCGACAGACTCAAAGCTATCCCCGGTCGAGGCAGCCTGTTCCAGTCGGCGTTCACGATGCCATACATAAAGGCTGCTCGATACCAGCACCAGTACCCCGAAGATGGTGGTGATGCCCGGCACTTCGTTCCAGAATAAATAGCCGAATAATATTGCCCAGATAATGTAAGTAAATTCGAAGGGTGCGATCGCACTGGCTTCGGAAATACAGTAGGCCCTCGACAGGCAGTAAAAGCCGATGGCGGCGATGATACCGATGGCTACCAGCAGGAATAAATCCAGGGTTTCCAGCCTTACCCAGTCGCGCCCGAAAAAGACCAGCGAGGGGTGGGTTGACTCAATCGCGATGACTCCGCTGAACATCACCAGGCTCAACACGCCACTGGCAATGGTAAAAATAAAAATCGCGTTGAAACCGATGGTCAAGGGGTGGTCGTGGCTACCCAGGTATCGCGTTAGAATGGTTTGAGAGGCGTAGGTGAGCGCCGCTAAAAACGCAAAAACAACCGCCAGGGAGTCGAATTCTCCGCTTGGTGACAATATGACTAATATGCCGAGAAAACCAATAACGACCGCACTCCAACGCCGCATACCGACCTTCTCGCCGAGGAAAACAGCCGACATCGCGGTCACAATTAATGGCATGGTAAAGGTGATTGCAACCACCTCAGCCAGGGGCATCGCCGCTACCGCGAGGTAGTAGCAGGTATAGGAACAAAACCCGAGCAAGCCGCGCGCTAGCATGAGTAAGGGTTTGTGCGACATCAGCGGGATTTTCGGGTTAAAGAAAATCAGGAAAAGCAGCATCAGGGCCATCGCGATCAAGCCGCGGAAGTAGACGACCTGCAGCACCGAATACTGGTCGCTGAAATGTTTGATGATAATGTCCTGGATTGAAAAAAGAAATAATCCAAATACCAGGATAAATGCCCCACTGGTTGCTCCGGGCATGGTTGTGATCGGCTTCGCGCGCACCACGGTTCCCTTGTTTATAGTTATGGAAGAACGAGTTTAGTGATTAATTGATATTTGAAAAGCAAATTTTTATGAATACTATAATCGGGAAATCCGATACCCTGTATTTTGGAGTCTATCTTGAAATTCGAACATATTCGTACTTTCCTCGAAATATCTGATTGCGGAAATTTCAATCGCGCGGCAAAGAACTTACATGTTACCCAATCGACTGTGAGTGCGCGCGTCAAGGCGATGGAGGACCGCTTCGGCCGGATCTTGTTCAAACGTAGCCATTCCGGGGTTGAATTGACCTCGGCAGGGCAACACTTTCGTCAATACGCGCTGAATATTCAGCGTCTCTGGCAACAGGCTCAGCAACGCATTTCACTACCGGAACATTTCACCCATGGGATTGGTCTCGGCTCGCAGGTCAGTTTGTGGGACAGTTTGATTCTTAAATGGATTCCCTGGATGCGCCATAACGCAAACGATGTAGCCATCCATGTCGAGGCCGATTATTCACCCAGCTTGATGCGCCAGCTTGCCGATGGCCTGCTCGATATAGGGGTGATGTACCATCCGCGCACCACCCCTGGCCTGGTGGTCGAAGACCTGCTGGTGGAAACCCTGGTGCTGGTGGCAACCGACCGACGTGATCTGGTCAAAGGCTGGGTCGAAGATTATGTTTACGTTGATTGGGGAGATGATTTCCGTGTGCGTCATAGCGAGGCATTCCCGGACATGGAAACGCCCGCGGTTTCTGTCGGACTGGGCTCGCTCGGGCTCGAGTATATTTTAGAAAACGGGGGCTCCGGTTACTTCCCGGTTCGCGTGGTGCAGCCATATATCGAGCAACACCGGTTGTTCCTTATTGATGGGGCCCCGGAGATGCAACGTCCGGCCTACGTGGTCTACCCCGAGGTTGCGCGTGACCAGAAAACCCTGGCGCTTGCGCTTAAAGGGCTACGCGACATCGCCATGCAGTTTTAACGAATCAAGGGGTCAGTGTCAATGATTATGCTATTTTCGGCAGGAAGTCGTTTGGGCTATCGACCGGAGTTGGCTAAGGGGTGACCCTCTCGAAGGAAACTTTATTGAGCAGGTTACAAGACCGATACGTCGGACCGCCCGGCTCGGGGGTCGGGATGACTAACAGGCATCGGTACGATGCCTGTTAGTCAATCTCGATCATTTCGAAATCGGCCTTGGTCATGCCGCAATCCGGGCATAGCCAGTCCTCGGGTACATCCTGCCAACGCGTGCCCGCGGCGATGCCGTCTTCAGGCCAGCCTTCGGTCTCATCGTAAATAAATCCACAAACAATACATTCCCAGCGCTTCATCTGAACTCTCAGTACTTGTTTTTCAGCAAAATATAATGATCCGATAAATAGGCCAGCAACTCGATTTCACGATGGTTGAGCTCGCGCACCCGCCTGGCTGGATTTCCGAGGTAAAGGTAACCCGATTCGAGGGTCTTTCCAGGGGCTACCAGTGAGCCTGCGCCAAGCATCACCCTGTCTTCGAGAATGGCATTATCCATCACGATCGAACCCATACCAATCAGGCACTGGTTACCGATTCGGCAACCATGCAGTAGTACCTTATGCGCCACTGTTACCTGGTCGCCGAGATGAAGCTCGGCGCCCTCGGGGTTGTGTTCACCCTGGTGGGATACATGCAATACACAACCATCCTGGATATTGCAGCTGTTGCCGATGCGAATAATATTGACATCCCCGCGTATCACGCTCATCGGCCATACCGAGCAATCATCCCCGATGACGACATCGCCGATAACCACGGCGGATTCATCGATATAGCAATTGCTGCCGATACGCGGCGATTTATCCTGAAAATCTCGGATCATGCGCAGTCCAACAGTTGTACTCATGGCTTATCAAAGCGCGTATAGTAACGATTTTTTAAAATCACGCACTGAATTTTCGTGAAAATATTCGAGTTTACTCTCCCCCAGCCGCCAGCCGGGCTGATAACAAAACTTGGCCTGTACGGCCAGCTAATCCGTTTTGACAAACCGATCGGGTCTTATTTACTGCTGTGGCCGACGCTGTGGGCGCTCGCTGTTGCCGGCGACGGTTCTCCCGATGGCTGGATACTGTTTGTCTTTGTAGTTGGCGTTTTCCTGATGCGCTCGGCCGGCTGTGCGATCAACGATTATGCCGACAGGGATATCGATCTGCATGTTGCGCGAACCCGGGAGCGTCCCCTGACCGCCGGCAAGATCAGCGTAAAGGAAGTCCTGGGCGTTTTCGCGGTGCTCAGTCTGAGCGCATTTTTGCTGGTGCT
>Ga0114949_10002187_pt1 | contig 12123 bp, 7 predicted proteins | sample N074metaG_FD_83505 | JGI IMG/M metagenome (GOLD analysis project Ga0114949, IMG submission 83505) | Deep subsurface microbial communities from Kermadec Trench to uncover new lineages of life (NeLLi) - N074 metaG | ecosystem: Environmental > Aquatic > Marine > Ocean trench > Sediment | place... | reverse complement strand
TTCGGTCCGCTGCTCGACCAGCGCGGCGCGGAATGGATGCAGGCTGGCACGGAAGAGCCCGCTCGAAACGAACGGGTCCTCCTCATGAACCGCCTGGCATCGTCGTCCGATTCGGCGCGAAAGATGACGATGGCGGGCCCGATGCCGTCCTGGCTCCGCCCGGCGAGAATCACGCGACCCGCCTCTGTTGCCTCGCGGAGGCGCTCGTAGTGCTCGGTGGAGATAAGGTCGTCGGCTTCGGTCCACGCCGATGGATCCGTGGCGAGCTCGGGTCGATCACAGGGGTGGAACTGATACAGGAACTCGGGCTCCACAGAATCGGTCATGCGGCCCAAAACCTACGATCTCGGCACGGTCCTGAGGCCGGTACCGTATCGGAGTCCATGAGCAACGCCACAGAAAACGAGGCGGTGGGCGCCACCCGGGTCGGCGAGTCGACGTACCCGGACTCCGGAGCCGAGTGCTGCGACGGGTTCGGGGAGATGCAAGGGGGGCCGCGGCGGTGAGCGCGCTTCGGGCCACCGGTCTGGGCCGGGGCAGCCTCGAATGGGCTGAGATCGAAGCGATCGCCGAAGGTGCGGGTGATGGCGGCAGGCTGGCGCCGGCTGGTACCGCCGCAGCCGTTGCGGTGGCATCGATCCTCGAGCGCCTCGTCATCGATCCTGCCGCGACCCATTGTTCGGTGGTGAGCCGGGACGGTTCGTACTCGGCGTCGATCCCGCTCGACGAGCTGCGCGATGGCGGGTGGCTGGCCTATGCCCTCGACGGCGCGGTACTCACCGGCGATCTCGACGGTCCGCTCCGCCTCACCGTGAGCCAGGGCACCACGTTGTGCTGGAACGTCAAGGACGTGGGTGAGCTTCGCTTCACCGTCGGGAAGGAGCCGGACAGCGTTCCAGCGAACCCAACCCACTGAGCAGATCTCCGATGTGAGAATGGCGAGGGACGCCCACCTCGGGGCACGATCCGGTCCGAATCGATATGGCTGCACTCGCTTCCCGGGCGTCCGGTCTCCCAGTCGTACCAGTGGTGGCAGGCGGATCGGCCTTCCTTCAGCGGGCTGAGAACCTGGCGGGCGAGCCGGCGGGGCTGGTCATTGATGGGCTGCCCTGTCTTTGGTGTGGGTCAGAAAGGACCCTACTGGGGCGGCTCTTGCCCACTGCGTTGCCGACGTCATTCCGGGGCGGGTAATTCTCGCCGTACCTGTCGTCTATCTCGGTGCTGGATGTCAGGAGCCGTAGACAGGGTCGCCGGTATTGAACGCGGCCCACGCGAACCAGAAGTCGTTGCGATGCACGACGGTGTCGAGTTCTTCCCCGGCGAGCGGCCCGTGGGTCGCCCGTCCGAGCAGATCCCATGTCGAGCCGGTTTCGGTATCGGTGAAGGTGTCGTCGCCGTTGGCGGTGAAGGTGAGGACGTCACTCCCGACCCGCCGGTCGAATGCGATGCCGGTGCCGATCGTCTTGCCTTCGGCGATGTTGGCGGTGTCCAGTGCGTCTGCGGTGTCTCCGCCCCAGAAGATGGCAACGGGTACGCCGCCTACGGTGTCGTTGACGACCCGGGGACCGGAGATCACGCTGAAGGGGAACGCCTTGTCGGCGTCGCCGACGGTGACTCCGACGACCCGCTCCAGTGCGGGGAATCGGTCGTCGAGCTCGCCGTCAAAGAGGAAGGGCCGGCTGCTCGACGAGTATCCGACGTACGGATTCCTACCGTAGTTGCGCTCAAATCCGGTTTGGCGACTGAGGACTTGGCCTTCGGGGAACGAGGTTCGGAACTCGTCCCATCCGATGACGGCCGAGGGCAGCAACTCCAACTGGGTGCCGGCCAACTCGCCGACGATCGCTTCGCCGGTTATCTGCTGCCAGAGCGTCTCAGTCGTCGAGTCCCACATGACGAGATCGCTGAAGCGCAGCAGCCCCGACACCCCGAATCGAAGCACATCTCCTTGGACCGTGGGGTCAAACACCACCGCGGTGTTGCATAGGGGGCAGAAGGTGACCACGACGGGGCGACCGGCGATGGTGTCGTTGACGATCTCATGGAATGTCATGATCCGCAGCGGGAAGAAGCGAACGTCGTCACCGAACTCGACCAGCACCCCGGGCTCCCGTCCTTCGAGCCATTCGGCGGCGCCAGCCACGCTTTCGTACTCGGGGAAGTCGAGGGGGGGGATGACATCTCGGGGGTCTGAACTCGGGATTCCCGCGATCAGTTCGTCGAGGTCGACGGTGCGACGACTCCAATCGGTCGCCCACCCTTCGAGCCGGGCAAGCGGTGCCGGGAGGTCGATGTCGGGGTCGACAATCACGTCGGGACCTGTAGCAGGCACCCCGGCGCCGGGGGCGTTGGGCTCGGTGATCGCCTCGGGGCCAGCGGTCGGCCCGGCGGAACCCACGGCCAACAGCTCCGTGATCTTGTCGGCGAGTTGACCTTCGGTCAGCGGGCCGTTGTGGGTGTCGATGACCGATCCATCTGCCGCGATGAACGCGGTGAATGGCATGCCGATGGCTCCGAAGCGTGTGTACAACGTGCCGTCGGCGTCTTCGACCAGGTCGAACTGGATCCCGGTCTCCTCGATCAGTGCCAGGGCGCGGTCCCGATCGTCCTGGAGGTTGACCCCGATGAACCCGACCTGGTCTCCGAATCGGTCCTGGGCGGGGCGGATCGCCGCCGACAACTCGGCTACGCACGATGGACACCACGATGCCCAGAAGTTGACCACCAGTGGGGTCCCGAGGTAATCGGCGAACGTTGCTTCGGTGCCGTCGAAACGGATGAAGGTGTCCGTCGGTGCCGGGTCACCCACCGGGGCGGCGCTAATCGACTGAGGCTCCTCCGCGGACGCCGTCGCCATCGAGCCGCCATCGGACGATCCGCCGGCGAGCAAGAAGGCGCCGGCCGCTACCGCCAATACGACGACCACCGCTGCTCCTCTCACCAGAAGACGCCGCGATATGGCCGGTGGGTCGCCTTTGTTCGAATCGTCATCCGAACCTCCGCCTGAGATCCGGTCCTTGAGGAAGGCGTAGCCGGCCACGGCGGCGATGAACCCGCCCAAGGCGAGGCCCCAGAAGAGCGCATTCTCCCCAAACGTCTCGGTGGCTCGCTGTGACAGAGTCTCGAAGAGGCGGAACGCCCCAGAGTTGTTGAGTGCGCCCGCTCCAGAAGCCAGGGCCGTTCCCCAGAACCAGATGATGTAGCCGCCTGCCAGTACCAGCACCGCACCCGAGACTCGAGTGATGTAGCGGGCCGAATTGCGGAGGCGACGAACGATCGTCTGCTTGCCGAGTGCCATCACCACAGTGACGCCCATGAGCATCATGGACATGCCGAGCCCGTAGACGATGAAGGTGGTGACTCCGGTCACCAGGCTGGAGGTGGTCAGCGGGGCGGCGACCACCGAGAGGAACACGGGCAGAGTGCACGACAGCGAAGCCAGCGCGTAGGAGATGCCGAAGCCGAACACCGAACGAAGCCCTTTACCCGTGCCGGCCTGCTTTGCCTTAGGCAATCCCACGGTGAGCTCGTAGCCGAACAGCATGGCGACACCGAGAATCACTATGAGGCCACCGACCCCAAGAGCGATCCACGGGATCCAGTCGATGACAGCGCGGAACCCCAATGTGATGGCAATACCGGTGACTCCGAACACGAGCAAAAACGCGAGGGACATCACACCGCCGACCACAAGGGCCCGTCGTATCGAGGCAGTGCGCGACAGTTCCTCGTCCTGCTGTGTGCCCATGAAATAGGAGAGGTAGGCCGGCAACATAGCAAACCCGCACGGGTTCAAGGTGGCTACCAGACCGGCTCCGAACGCAATGGCGAAGGGCGCTTCAATCATCGGTCGCCCCCGCTTCGGCCCGCGGCGCCGCACCGGGATCGGCGGAACGAAACGGGGCCGTTGTGGGCGGTGCGCTGTTTCATGAGACGGGTAACCCATCCGACTCGTGAGACGATTCAGTGATTGGCGGGTACCCGACAGTCAGCGACCCTGTGGGCGCCACTCGGCGTTACACAAATGCCAGTTCAACCCACCGGAACCACCCCAAATGCGCAAGGTACAACCCCGACGCCGCTTCATGGCCGCTCTCTCCATAGCTCTCGGAGTGATGCTCGTGGCCAATGTCTTTTTCAGCAGTGGGGAGCCCGCCAACGCGACCGTCGATGTGACGCTGGACGAACTCGAAACTCTCGTCGCCGAGGACCGTCTGCTCGACGCAGAGATCAGAGTCGACGCCGACATCGTCGTCGGCACTTTCGCTCCCGAAGCCGACGGCGGTGAGCCGGTACCCTTCAAGACGCCCTATCCCGACGGGTTCGAAGGTGAGCTGACCACGCTGCTTCTGGGGTCGTCGGCAACCACGACCGTGGAGCGCAGCGGAACGCCCATCCTCAGCATCATTCTCGGATTCCTTCCCATCCTTCTGCTCGTTGGGGTCGCGATCTTCTTCTTTACTCGCATGTCGCGCTCTGGCGGCACCCTGCTGGGCATCGGGCGCGCCAAAGCCAAGCGATTCTCTGCAGACCAGCCGCACGTCACCTTTGACGATGTCGCCGGCCTCGATGAGGCGGTCGAGGAACTGGACGAGATCAGGGACTTCCTCGAATCACCCGGCAAGTACACCGCCATGGGAGCCAAGGTCCCAAAGGGCGTACTTCTCGCCGGCCCCCCGGGCACGGGCAAGACCCTCCTCGCTCGCGCCGTCGCCGGTGAGGCGGGCGTGCCCTTCTTTTCCATCTCCGGCTCGGAATTCGTCGAAATGTTCGTCGGTGTCGGCGCCAGCCGGGTACGCGACCTGTTCGCTCAAGCCAAGGCGGCAGGACCCGCCATCGTGTTCATCGACGAGATCGATGCCGTCGGCCGCCATCGCGGCGTCGGCCTCGGTGGTGGCAACGACGAACGCGAGCAGACGTTGAACCAGTTGCTCGTAGAGATGGACGGGTTCGATAACGAAACCGGGGTCGTCTTGATCGCGGCAACGAACCGACCCGACGTGCTCGACCCCGCGTTGCTCAGGCCGGGACGTTTCGACCGCCAAGTGATCGTCGGGCTCCCCGACCTGAGGAGCCGGGTAAAGATTCTGCGGGTCCACGCAAAAGGGAAGCCTCTCGCTTTGGAGGTCGACCTCGACGTCGTTGCCCGCCGCACTCCTGGGTTCACCGGGGCTGACCTCGCCAACCTCCTCAACGAGGGGGCGCTGCTGGCCACCCGACGCGGCGGCACAACGGTGAGCAATATCGACCTGGAGGAGGCTGTCGACAAGGTGATGGCAGGCCCGGAGCGCCGCAGCGCCGTGCTCAGCAAGGACGAACAGCGAGTCATCGCATATCACGAGGCCGGACACGCCCTTGTCGGGTGGTCCCTTCCCGGCGGGGATCCGATCCACAAGGTGACGATCATCCCCAGGGGTCAGGCCCTCGGCTTCACCCAGGCATTACCAACCGAGGACCGTCATCTCATGCACCGCAGCCAGCTGTGGAACCAGCTGGCGATGCTGTCGGGCGGCAGGGCCGCTGAGGAGCTGGTCTTCGGGGATCCGACAACCGGGGCCGCAAACGACCTGGAGAAGGCCACCGAGATCGCTCGACAGATGGTGGAGCGGTACGGGATGAGCGAGCGGATCGGTTTCGTGGGTCTTACCCGTGGCGACCCGGTGCTCCTCGGTCAGGGATTTGGATACCCCGCCACCCATTCAGACGCGACGTCCACCGCAGTCGACCAGGAGATCCGGGACATCATCTCAGCCGCCCAACGCGAGGCAGCGACCATCCTCAGCGCTCACCGCCCGGCCCTCGACGCCATGGCGGCCGAGCTGCTGGAGAACGAGACCCTGAACGCGGCCGAGATCGCCGCCGTGCTCTCCGACGTTCCAAAGTGGCGTCGGCTCCGTGAGGGGATTGGAGCCATCGAACCGGCACCAGAGGAAACCTCGTCCCCCGCCGCGGCCTAGCGATTCCCCAAATAGCGCACCATCCCTATTTGCGGAGCCTCTAAAGCTTCCAGCGGAGATGGTGAGCTAGCGCACTGGTTTCGGCTCAGCGCGATGAGGTTGTGGATGGCGTCAACGCCGGTCGCAGTGAGTCTCTGAGCAGCCCTCGCTCGGCGAACCACCGCTCTCCAATCTCCAGGACGAGCACGAGAACGATCACCGAGGCGACAGCGAGGAGGTAGGCGCCAACGATGTCGGTCGACCAATGCACCTCGCGGAGAATCCTAGCCGGTCCGACGAGCACGATGGGCAGGGCGAGGAGCGCTACCAGCGGCAGGAGAAGCCAACGGTGCAGGCCCAGCCGGAACACGAGGTAGATGCCGAAACCGTATTGGATGACGGTTCCCAGGGTGTGCCCACTTGGATATGCCAGAAACGGTGCACCGTTGGGACGGACCCGGCCGGCGACGATTCCTCCGATCCAGTCGAGCGAGTCAATCGGGATAGCCGTGATCCCTGCCGCCACCGCGGTCGCCGCAGCGAGCCGATGGTGGCCGGTGAGGGCGATCGCGACAACGCCGACGACCCCGACCACAAGGCGTGGCTGGAGATCGGTGAACCACGAGACCCATTCCGTCGTGCCATCGAGGAACGAAACGTCCCAGCCCGACACCCAGTCGAGGACGGCGCGGTCGACAACGTTATCCGGTGCGATACGAACGAGAACGGCCAGCACGGCGTAAAGCGCGAGAACCACTGCCGCGGCAATCCACCACCCTCGCGACCGTCCCGAACTCGTCATGTCGGTCACCTCTTGGCGGACCGCCTATCCCGCGCTCGCTCGGGCAACCGATCGCGCGCGGGAAGGATTCCAGTTGGCCGGAATAGCTGTACCGACCCCGCTTCGGCTCGTCGGGCAGATTGTCAGGTTTCTGTCCAATCTTGGAATCGTGCCGGAAACAGCTCCGTTGTTGGTAGCAGCAAGGAAGGAACCGTCATGGCCCGTTTGATACCAGCGGCGCTGATCGCCAGCGTCATCGCGCTCGTGCTCATCGCCGGACTCGTCGACTCGATCATCGGTGGCGAATGGGACCACTTCGCAGTTTTCCTGATCGCTCTCGGTCTCGTCACGTTCCTCATCGCCCGCACCCGACGGACTCGGCCCACCGTGACCCTGCGCAAGGACCTGAACCACTGGGTCACCGATTACAGCGACCGCACCGGTCAAACCGTTGAGGTCACCATCGACCGTGCGGTGGCGGGCCACCGCAGAAGGGTCGCCCCCGCCGAGGGTCATACCGCGCTCCTCGGGACCGTTGACGACAACGGTGACCCAAAGGGGTCTCGTGAGACGCGGCCAAAAACCTCCACGGCCACCTCGGATGACGATGACGAGAGTGTCTGTGTCGTTCTCGACGGTACGGGTACACCGACCTCGGTAGCGGGAGGAAAGGGTGCCGCCCTCGATCGGTTGATCGCAATCGACATCCCGACCCCCGCCACCGGTGTCATCACCACCAGCGCTTACCGTCGGTTCGTTTCCGAATCCGACCTCCAGGGCTGGCTCGATGATCTCGTCTCCGCCGGAGTCCCGGAACCGTCCAAGATGGCTGAGGTAGCCGCCGCCGTCGATGAGCGTTTCCTGGCAACTCCCATGGCGACCGATCTCGAGGAGGCCATCGTCGGCCTCGCCCACACGATCCGGGGCGACGATGCAAGGCTTGCGGTGCGGTCCTCAGCAACAGCCGAGGACCAAGATGCCGCCTCCTTCGCCGGTCAGTACGCCAGCTTCCTGGAGATCGAGGACGATGCCTCGGTGCTGCGCTCGGTGCGCCTGGTGTGGGCTTCACTGTGGCACCCTGCACCCCTCGCCTACCGGGAGCATCGGGGTATCGGACACGACGTCGCCATGGCAGTCGTCGTGATGCGCCTCGTCGAGGCCGAACACGCCGGTGTGTTGTTCACCATCGATCCCGGAGGAGAGGCCGATCACCTCAGGATCGAACACGTTCCGGGCCTCGCAGAGGGACTCGTATCGGGGGCCGTTACCCCGGAGGCACTGGTGATACCACGATCCGGCCCGATCCCCGAACACGAAGACGGCCCGCCGCTCGGCGACGTCGTAGCGCTCGCCCTACGCGTCGAGGAAGCATTCGGAGGCCCCCAAGACATCGAGTGGGCCTACGACGGTGACCGCCTCTACCTGGTCCAGGCTCGCCCGATCACCACCCAGGCCGAGCGAGCACCCGACGACGACGGGTTCGATGTCATCACGACCGATGGATCCACCTATACGTCTGCGGGCATCGGAGAGATGCTTCCAGGCGTGCTGCCGCCGTTGCTGTGGTCGATCGATGGTCCCCTCATCGAACAGGGCTTCCGCCAACTCTTCTCCGAACTCGGCGTCCTCCCGGAATCCGATGAGGTCGGAGCCGTCGTCGGGCGGTTCCGCGGCCGCGCCGCCCTCAACCTCGACCTGCTCAAGGAAGCAGCCGCGGCGATGCCGGGTGGATCCGCCGCCGAGATGGAACGACAATATTTCGGTGAGGTCGTCTCCGAGGACCTCGACGAGGCTCCGGCATCCGGTGGGCTGATCATCCGCGCTCGCGAGCTCGCCCTCGCCGGCAAGTCGCTGGCAATGCGGCGCGGGCTTGGGTCTGAAGGCGCCGTCGTGATCGCAGCCGTGGAACGGGTTCTCGCCATCGGTGTCGACCCACAAGCATTGAATGATCCCCACCTGCTCGCATACTGGCGCCGCATCCGCGCTCTTGCCGAACGGGTGGTCGCTACCCAGGTTGCGGTCGCCGCCGCCGCTGCCGCTGCGTACCGCGGCCTCGAGATGTTCCTCGAACCGCACCTCGACGACCCGGCGAACGCGGCGCAACGCCTCACCGCAGGAGGCATAGAAGCGTGCGGGCTCAAGACGTCGCTCGACGTTTGTGACCTTGTCCAAGAAGGACTCGGCATCGACGACGTCCGCGTCGCCCTCGAAGCTGCCGATGATCCCGACACAATGCGGGCACTGCTCTCGGGTTCTGAGGAGGGCCGCCAGTTCATCGCTACCTTCCGTGAGCGGTTAGACCGCGCGGGATCTGCCGCAATCTTCGCCGGACCCACCTGGGGCGAGGAGACCGCGGGAGCCTGGAACTTGCTTCGCCAGGCCGCCATCGTCGAACTCGGCGCAGGCCGGCCCGTGATGGCCGCGGATCGTGAGGAAGTCCTCGATGAGGTCATCACCGAGATGACATCGGGCAAGAAGTGGAAGGTCACCAGGGTCCTCACCGGCCAAATCATCGATGTTCGGGTCCGCATGTTGCGACGCCTCGTTGCAGAAGCCGTCGAGTTCCTCCAACTCCGCGAGACGACCAAGCTGGCGGTTCTCCGCCTGGGCGGGGACGCCAGACGCACCATCGCCACCATCGCGCAGCGACTCGCCGAATCGGGCGTCATCGAGAACGAAGGCGATGCCGATCTGCTCGACGTCGAAGAACTCGAAGCCGCGTTCTCCGGGGTCCCGATCAGCCGGGCCGTCCTCGACCGTCGGCGCCGTGCCCTGGAGACCGCAAAGCTCGTCGGTCCCCTGCCGAGGCTCTTCTCCGGCCGACCGGATCGCGTCGAGGTCGCGGTCGCCGCCGACGGAGACATGGTCACCGGCTGGGCGGCGAGCCCCGGCTTGCATCGGGGGCGGGTGCGGATCATCACCGACATCGCCACTACTTCCAGCCTGGAGCCTGGTGACATCCTCGTCGCCAGGGCAACGGACCCGTCTTGGACTCCGCTGTTCCTGACGGCAGGTGCCCTCATCGTCGAGGAGGGCGGCCCGCTGTCGCACGCTGCGATCGTTGCCAGGGAACTCGGACTGCCCGCAGTGTTGAACATCGAGGGCATCACCGGCTTGCTCGTCGACGGAGAGGAGGTCACCGTCGACGGGACGGCGGGCCGAATCCTCCTGCACCGCAAAGAGAACGTGGAGGTGGCGGCATGATCCCGCTCCCCCGCCACACCACGTGGATCGAGGACACCGAAAAGGGCACCAACGTTTTCGTGCCGGGGATCATGGGCGCGGGTGTCCTCCTTTCCCTGGGCATCCTCATCAGCGACGGCATCGCCCGCCTGCGCGGGACCAAAGGGCAACGCAGAGAGCGTGATCTCATCGCCGGCTACATCGCCGATGACGTGCTGAGCTCGATCCACGTCACGCACACCACCGACCCGGCCCGCGGCTTACGGAGTCGAAGAACGTATCTGATCGCGGGCGTGCTCCTTACCGGAATCGGCATCTACGGGTTGATCGGGTCGTTCTGGAATTACATCAATCCTGTAGACGACGGCTGGGTCGAAGACGTCGCCTGGGCGTGGGCCGTCTCGATGGTCGCCGTCGTAGGCCTGATCTCGCTCGGCCTACTCCTCTTCTACTTCGGGCTGCGTCATCCCGATTTGCCCCCGTGGGCGAGGCGCTTTCTCTCCCGAACTCCGATCGGGGTCGCTCCGGACGAGGGCTGAGTCACCGTCGGCGCCGGCCCGGTGGAGCGCACACTCCATGCCATCGCGATGCACCAATACTGATCCCGCGATGTACTCGGCAGCGAGCAAGATCGCAGCCCCGATGAAGACGCTGACAACGACATCCGACGGCCAGTGGGCTCCCAGGTTGATCCGACTCACCGCGACGAGCGGGACTCCGAGCAACAAAAGTCCGACGGCGGCTTTGAACCATATTCGCCGCTGCGTCACGATCAGCGCAATCGGGACAAGCAGCCCGAGAACCATGACCGTGATGACGACGTGACCGCTCGGAAACGATCCGAAACCGGTCCCGACCAGAGGATCCAAAGGGCGCGGACGATCGACGACCAGCTTGATGACGAGGTCGATGGCTACACCGAAGGCGAGCACGATCGGAACCGTGTAGGCAAACGGCCGACACCGACGCCACAGGACTGTGGCCGCTACCGCGCCGAACACCAGGGTCACACCGATCGACCCAAATTGAGTGACGAGGTTGAAGACGCCGTGGGCCCCTCGGCCGCGTATCCATTCCGAGACCGGACGATCGATCTCGAGAAGCCACGTTGGAGCCAAGGCAGCCATCAGGGCGAGCCCCACCGCCAATGCGGTGACGAACACAACCGCGGGGCGACTCCTCAGCAGGGCGTCGGAAGGCGTCGGGACGTCTGACGTGATCGTCGATCGGTTGGCGGCGCGCATCATCTCTCTTCGCCTTCTCCCGGCACTCAACCCTCATCCCCTCCCTCAGGCAACCCAAAGGACATCGAGGCGACAATCCGACGCCACACCGTGGCACCTGTAACACGCTCGCCCAAGAAACGAACTGGGTGACCGATCAGCACCGGGATGGCTGCTCGCGACACGCGTCAAGGCTCATCGGGTCGGCCGAGCGCACGAGCGATTGCCGCTACCGATGATCGATCCGCTCGAACTCGGCGTTGCCCGGCCCTGCGCCCTCTGCTTCGAACCAGGCATGAAGTCGTCGAAAGCCCTCGGCGAGGCTGACCACGGGCTCCCATCCCAGCGCTTTTCGGGTCTCGCGCTGGTCGAACCAATGTGCCGTGCCCAGCTGCTCTGCCAGGAAGCTGGTCATCGGCGGATCGCCTTCCCTCCCCCGGCGCTCCCAGATCCGCTCCACGGCAAGCCCGCCGTTACGTGCAACCGTGTATGGCACCTTGAGCCGGGGGGGCCGGAGACCAGCCGCGATCACGATCCTGTTCAGCAGCTCACGCACTGGTCGCGGTTGCCCGTTGGTGACCACCAGGGCTCTCCCCCCAAGCGCGGGAGCACGGTCGAGGGCAGCGATCAGCGCGTCTGCTGCATTGTCGATGTAGGTGGTGTCGATCAAAGCCGTCCCCGATCCCACGATGGCGAGCCGGCCCGCCCTGGCCCGGTTCACGATCCGCGCCACGAGCTGGGTATCGCCAGGCCCCCAGATGAGATGAGGCCGGATAGCGACCACCGCAAACCCAGGCGAGTCCGCGGCGAGGGCTATCAGCTCTGCTTGTGCCTTGCTTTTGGCGTAGTGACCACGGGCCCGATCCGGGTCGGCCGTACCGGCCGGTGCCCCGACCAGAGACCGCCCGCTGTGGGCGACCGATGGGGACGAAACGTGCACGAACCGGCTAACTCCTGCTTCTCGGGCCGCATCGATGACGTTCTGCGTTCCCCGGATGTT
>Ga0114949_10002185_pt1 | contig 12133 bp, 12 predicted proteins | sample N074metaG_FD_83505 | JGI IMG/M metagenome (GOLD analysis project Ga0114949, IMG submission 83505) | Deep subsurface microbial communities from Kermadec Trench to uncover new lineages of life (NeLLi) - N074 metaG | ecosystem: Environmental > Aquatic > Marine > Ocean trench > Sediment | place... | reverse complement strand
GGCCGCTGATACGCCCATCACCGTGCTTACATAATTGTTCTCCGCTCGAACGCAGCAACAGGCTGTATTCACCCAGCGGTCCGGGCGTGGCACTGTCTAACAGGTAAGGGTATTGTTCGGCTAACGCAGTCGCAATACTTTGCAGGTCATGCGAGCTGTTCAGCCGACGGCAATGCAAGGGATCCTCTGATTTATTCCGGGTCAGTCAGTGAATTTGCGGATAACCAGGCTGCCATTGGTACCGCCAAATCCAAATGAATTAGAAACTACGATGTTGATGTCTTTTTCACGCGCCGTGTTGGCCACGTAATCGAGGTCGCAGCCCTCACCCGGGTTATCCAGGTTAATCGTTGGCGGGATTATACCGTCACGGATACCCAGCAGGCAGAAGATCGCTTCAACACCACCTGCGGCTCCAAGCAGATGCCCGGTCATGGATTTTGTTGAGCTAACTGGAAGCTGGTATGCGTAATCACCAAAAACGGTCTTCACAGCGTTGGTTTCTGCCAGGTCGCCCAATGGTGTGGATGTACCGTGGGCATTGATATAATCAACGTCCTGTGGGTTTACACCCGCATCTGACAATGCGGCCGCCATACAGCGGGCCGCACCTCCACCATCTTCAGGTGGCGCCGTCATATGCGAAGCGTCAGCGCTCATGCCAAATCCGATAATTTCACCATAGATTGTCGCACCCCGGCGTTTGGCGTGTTCCAGCGCTTCAAGTATCACGACACCGGCACCGTTGGAAAGCACAAAACCATCCCGTTCTGCATCCCAGGGACGGCTGGCCTGCTCCGGCGCATCATTGCGGGTGGACATGGCACGTGCCGACATAAAACCACTCATCGAAGTCGGTGTCGTGGCAAATTCAGCACCGCCGGCAACCATGACGTCGGCATCGCCATACTGAATCATACGTGCGGCCGTACCCATGTTATGGGTGGCAGTACTGCAGGCGGTAACAATGGCGATATTTGGACCCTTGAGATTATGTTGAATCGATAAAAAACCACCGATCATGTTGATAATCGAGCCGGGAATAAAAAATGGGCTGACCTTGCGCTGACCGCCTTTCAGATAGGCTTCGGTGGTTTTCTCAATGGTTGCCAGACCACCGATACCAGCGCCCAATGCACAGCCTATGCGTGCAGGATCAACGGCTGAATTCTCATCCAGTAATCCGGCATCCCGCAGTGCATCAACGGACGCCGCGTAACCATAATGAACAAAGTTGTCCATGCGCTTGGCGTCACGTGGTGCCAGGTAATCTGACACATTAAAATCGATCACCTCACCACCAATGCGGGTTTTCATATGTTCCACATCAAAGCTGGTTACCGTGCGGATACCACTACGGCCATTACGGATTGCATCCCAGGCAGAATCAATTGTACTGCCAACGGGCGAGACAATGCCCATACCAGTCACTACAACACGACGTTGCGACATCTGAATAAACCTCAGTTCAATAATTTTTTATCTTAAACGAATGACGGCCGGCGAATTGCCGACCGTACACGCTTAATTCTAGCGGTTGACGGATATCAACTGTTAGTGGAATTGATGTAATCAATGGCCTGCTGAACACTGGTGATTTTTTCCGCATCTTCATCGGGTATTTCACACTCAAACTCTTCTTCGAGCGCCATAACCAATTCGACGGTATCCAGAGAATCCGCACCGAGGTCATCTACAAAAGAGGCATTGGCGGTCACTTCCTCATCTTTGACACCCAACTGCTCAACAACGATTTTCTGTACGCGTTCTTCAATACTGCTCATTTTTTGGTAATTCCTTAAGGTTTGACACAGAAGCTCTATTTTAATGAAATTGAGAGCACTGTGCCAGTTTATAACTATTCGCCGCCGTATGTATCGATGGCAGCAAGCGTGTTAATAAATTGTTATCTGCTTTCCGGCCGATAAGCAGCTTACCCCATGTACATACCACCGTTGACATGAATCGTTTGGCCGGTGATGTACGCCGCCGCTGATGAAGCAAGAAAACAGACGGTTGCAGCGATATCAGCGGGATCACCCAATCGCTTGAGTGGGATGTCATTCAACATGGCTTGACGCTGGTTTTCAGTTAAATTCCGGGTCATGTCGGTATCAATAAAACCGGGTGCCACCACGTTCACGGTGATGTTGCGTGAACCAATTTCCCGTGCCAGTGAACGGGAGAAACCCATCATACCGGCCTTGGCGGCAGCGTAATTGGCCTGCCCCGCATTACCCATGGATCCAATCACCGACGCTATGCTGATGATACGCCCCATACGGGCTTTCATCATGCCCCGCAAGCAGGCTTTTGAAAGCCGGTAAACGGAACGCAAATTGGTATCGAGTACCGTATCCCAATCATCCTCGCTCATGCGCATCAACAGTTGATCGCGTGTCACCCCGGCATTGTTGACCAGGATTGTTGGCGCGGCAGCCTGTCCGGTGATTTCTGTTAAAGCTGCACTGATTCCCTCGGCGTCATTGACATTCAGCAGCAGGCCTTGCAACCCTGCAATGTTGCGTTCACTGATCGCAGTCGCGCCGGCTTCGGTCGTCGCTGTGCCAAACACGCGTGCGCCATTGGCGGCAAGCTGATCTGCAATCGCAGCGCCAATACCACGGCTGGCACCGGTGACCAGCGCAACCTGGTCATTCAATTTATCATTCATCGTTTTTCTCCACCTGCATGGCAGCCTCGATCGCATCACGCCCAGTGAGGGCAAATATCGGCGACGGTTTGGTGATGCGCCGGTTCAATCCGGCCAGCACTTTGCCAGGACCGCATTCAACAAAACGCTCAACACCTGATTTCAGCAAGTACTGAATGGTTTCTGTCCAGCGCACAGGTTGCCACAATTGCCGCGCCAGCGCCTCCTTGACTTGCTCTGCATCAGCGTATGAATTGACGTCGGCATTTTGTATGACCGGTAAGGCACCAGCTGAGAATTGCACCCCCAGCAATAGCTCCTGCAGCCTTGCTGCTGCCGGCTTCATCAACATGCAATGTGAAGGCACACTGACCGGCAGCGGCAATACACGTCTTGCCCCTGCCTGTTTGGCCAGTTCACCAACCTGCTCAACCGCGTGCTTGTTGCCTGAAATTACAACTTGTCCTGGCGCATTAAAATTTGCGCATGCGACAATTTCATCGGCTGATACCTGCGCGCAAATCTCACTTAACACCTGATCGTCAAGACCCAGCACGGCAGCCATCGCACCGGTTCCCACCGGGGTTGCCTGCTGCATAAATCGCCCGCGCTTTGCCACAATGGCTATTGCGTCGTCAAAGGACATCACACCGGCGGCGACCAGGGCTGAATATTCACCGAGACTGTGCCCGGCCAGGTAATCCGGCTGTTCACCACCCGATTCCTTCCATGCCCGCCAGGTGGCGATGCCGGCCGCCAACATAGCGGGCTGTGTTACCTCGGTTTTATTAAGTTCATCTGCCGGGCCGTTTGCAAGCAAATCCCACAGATCATAAGCAAGCACCGTTGATGCCTGTTCAAATGTCGCCCGTACCAGGCTGAATTCATCCGCCAGAGCGGACATCATCCCCACGGACTGGGAACCCTGCCCGGGGAACAGAAAAGCAGTTTTTGTCATATTCTGTCCTTGGGGGCGTTCTCACACGTCCAGACTGAGCACTAGTATTTTATCAGTGCCGAGGCCCAGGTGAATCCACCACCAAAGGCTTCCAGCAACAAAATCTCCCCACGCTTGATGGTTCCGGAACGCACCGCCTCGTCTAACGCCAGCGGCACCGAGCCAGCCGACGTATTGCCGTGCCGGTCGACGGTCACGACAACCTGGTCCATGGTCATGCCTAGCTTCTTGGCCGTCGCTGAAATGATCCGGTAATTTGCCTGGTGTGGGATCAACCAATCCAGATCCGACTTATCCATGTTGTTATGCTCGAGCGTCTCATCAACAATGCGTCCCAACGTGCGCACCGCCACCTTGAACACTTCATTGCCTTTCATCCTGATCAACACGCCGCCACGGGGCTCGGATTTGAAGCCAGTGCTGACGCCGACATCGACACGCAGCAGGTCGCTGTGTCTGCCGGCAGCGTGCAGATGCGTCGACATGATACCGGGTTCATCGCTGACTTCGAGCACGACAGCACCCGCGCCATCACCGAACAGGATGGCCGTGCCCCGGTCATTCCAATCCACCATTGCTGTCAGCTTATCCACACCGATGACCAGCGCTTTCTTCACGTCACCACAACGAATATAGGTATCTGCAATCGATAAGGCGTACATAAAGCCGGAACAAGCGGCATTGACATCCATCGCACCGCAATCCGGCAAGCCAAGCCGCGCTTGCAACAGGCAAGCCGTACTTGGAAACACCAGGTCCGGGGTTGTGGTACCAACGACGATCAGGCCAATTGCATCAGGCTCTATACCGGCAGCTTTCATTGCCCGCTGTGCTGCAACCTCGGCCATGTCGGCACTGGTTTCATCTTCATGCGCCACCCGTCGTTCTCTGATTCCGGTACGCTCACGAATCCATTGATCGGAGGTATCGAGGATTTTCTCCAGATCCGCGTTGGTGACAATTTTTTCCGGTAAATAACTGCCGGTTCCCATGATTCTAGAGTTTTTCATCTAGTGCTCCTTCAATGTGATAACTACGCGTTCAGCGAGTTGGGAAGTGGTTGACCGCAAGGCGTGCCTCACAGGTAATGGCCTGGTCCTTGCCAAGAGGCACAACGCCGTGGACGACCACTTCCCAGTTCGCCCGAAGGGAGGCTCCCAGATATTCCAGTACTGCGTTGCAGCCCTTGAAAAGGACCAGCCATTCTCTACGGCCTGCGTCTTGTCCTGGAACATCTGGGAGCCTCTGAATCCGTAATTATCACATTGAAGGAGCACTCTCAACCTCTATGGAATAATCCTGGATCATCGATTCAATCTGTTGCGGCACCTGTTGCCTGGCTTCTTCTATCGCTTCAACAATTGCGTAGCCCATTGCCGCCTGACCTGCATTGCCGTGACTTTTGACGACAACACTGCGCAATCCCAGCAAAGGCGCTCCATTATGCTTGGAGGGCTCAAACCTCGCCAGTATTCGCCGTAAGGATGGCCGGGCCAATGCGCCCCCCAGCCTGGCACGCAAACCTGAATGAAACGCAACATCCAACTGGCGGAAAAACATGTTTGCCAGGCCTTCACCGGATTTCAATATCAGGTTGCCGGAAAACCCGTCACACACGGCAACATCGGCCTTGCCTGCAAAAATGTCATGACCTTCAATAAAACCGGTGTAATTAATCGGCAACTCTTTCAGCATGGCATGTGCCTCTTTGACCACCGCGTCACCCTTGCTGTCCTCGTGACCGACATTCAACAGGGCCACGGATGGCTGCGCACTACCGTCAACGCGACTGGCCACTGAGCCCATGATGGCAAACTGCACCAGTTGATTGGCGCTGACATTCAGATTTGCACCCAAATCCAGCAGGCTGGTGTGACCCGTTGCCGATGGGATACGGGACATCAATGCGGGGCGTTCAATACCTGGAAGCATACCCAGCAATTTGACGCCCAGCGCCAACATCGCCGCAGTACTGCCGGCACTGACACAGGCATGCGCCCGACCGGTGGCCACCTGCTCCATGGCCAGCCACAGGCTGCTGCCCTTGCCGCGCCGTAAAGCCTCAACCGGCCTGGCATCAGCTGCAAGCGCATGGCTGGCTTCGATGACTGCCAGGCGATCAGGAACGTCATGCCCCAATATGGGCTGGATATCCCGTTGCATCCCACACAGCAGGATTTCAACATCCGGCTGCGAGGCCAACACATCCAACGCAGCTGGAATGGTAACGGCAGGACCAAAATCACCACCGTGCACATCCAGTGTGATTATCGTTTTGTTGGAATCTGATAACACGTGTTCAGCCTGACCCGGAAACAGAAGCGCCGGGATACTGGTGTGGTGCCCTGGTGCGGGCGCTATTTATTCTTCGTCGCCGTCGAATTCAACAACCGGAGTGTCGATTACTTTGCGACCACGGTAATAACCTTCCGGAGTCACATTGTGACGCAGGTGTGTTTCACCCGTGGTCGGATCCACGGAAAGCGTAGGCGCCTTCAGTGAATCGTGTGAACGTCGCATACCCCGACGTGATGGGGTTTTTCGGCTTTTTTGTACAGCCATGATTATTTACTCCTAATTCAAAAAATATATCAATTCTGCTCTATTCAATCCTGCTCTTTCCGCCCCAGCATTCCCTGTAAGGCGGCGAAGGGATTCTTGTTTCCCTTCTCTTGCCGGGCGATGCTTGCCTGCATCTCCCCACCGGTCGAGTACTCGACCATTTTCATACCGGGTTTGCGTGGTACTTGCGGCAAACCCAGCAAAAGCTCTTCCTCAACCAGGCTGACAATTGCCAGGCGACCATTTTCGGTCTTGACCGGCTCATAATTGTCCGGCAAATCATGTTGTTCGTCATCATCTTCAATGACAGCCAACTCACTGCGCCGATTCACATGCTCGTCGTACACTTCCAGACTGGCCTGGCAAATCAGCGACAAGGCGGCTTCGACCTGTAGGTCCACCACGATCCGATTGTCGATATCGCGTCTGAACGCTGCGACAAACCTGGCATCGCCTTCAGCGGCAACCAGCAGGGGCACCAATCGGTTCATACGTGACAACGGCACCGTACCGCTGAATACCCGTTTGCCCTCGGCAGCCCGTTCCGGCGAAATCCAGTCAGGATATTCCCGCGACATAAGCTCACAATTCCTCGCCCGAACACCTACAATTGATCATTCAGGACGCAAAGCCCGTTGCAGCATTGTAACGAACCAACGTAAACGAGTAATTTTACTACAAAAATGAACAGTGAGTCACCACCCAGAAGCCTAATTCTTGCCTCATCCAGCAAATATCGCAAAACCCTGTTGCAAAGGCTTGCCCTGCCATTTGATTGCCAGTCACCGTCAACCGATGAAGCAGCCGGAAAGGATGAGGCTCCCGCAGACCTGGTTAGCCGTCTGGCCACGCAAAAAGCGCTGGTCGTGGCAAACAAGTTTCCGGCGGCCATTGTGATCGGTTCAGACCAACTGGCCATTTTTGCCGGCCAAACGATCGGCAAACCCGGCAATCATGAAAATGCACGACAACAATTAACCTCATTTAGCGGACAAAACGTCGAGTTCCTGACCGCGGTTACCGTGTTTTGCAGGGAACTGGGATTTTATGAGCAATACACCGACAGCACCCGCGTTTGCTTCCGGTCCCTGCAAGCTGAAGAAATTGAACGTTACCTGCTGCAGGAAAAACCCTATGACTGTGCGGGTGCGTTTAAAGCGGAGTCACTGGGCATCGTATTGTTTGCAAGCATTGTCAGCGATGATCCGACGGCATTGAATGGCCTGCCATTAATCCAGACCGCAAACATGCTGCGTAAGGCCGGTATATTGGTACCATGAACGGCTAATCAAGCTTGCAAGCGACGGTTTTGCCCTTATCTTTTCAGAGGCTCCCTAAAAACCCTGACAGCGGAAACCTGATGAACGAAACGCCAACCAAACAACAAACAGTCAACAACACGAATTACCAGCACTGGAAACTCGCGACAGACCTTGACGGGGTGTTGTGGCTGAGCATCGATCGTGAGGGCGAAAGTGTTAACAGCCTTTCCCTCGACGTACTTCAGGAACTGGAAAGCATTGTCGATGAGCTGGAAGCCAATCCACCCGCAGGGCTGGTTTTACAATCCGGCAAGCCCGGTTCGTTTATTGTCGGTGCCGATGTACGCGAGTTTGACGCTTATGACGATGCTGAAATCGCCAGCGAAGGTATCAGCCGGATCCACCGCCTGTTCAACAGGATTGAAACATTACCCTTTCCAACTGTTGCGACGATTGACGGCTTTTGCCTGGGTGGCGGCCTGGAGCTTGCGTTGTGCTTCGACTATCGAATCGCCATGAACATGGACCGCACACGTCTGGGTTTCCCCGAAGTCCAGCTGGGTATCTACCCGGCCTTTGGCGGCAGCGCGCGCAGTATCCAGCAGGCTGGTGCATCCAATGCAATGTCGATCATGCTCAGCAGCCGTAATCTGCGCGCGAAGGCAGCCAGGGCCATGGGCCTGGTCGATGAACTGGTTGGTCCGCATGGCTCGCTGCGTTGGGCAGCACGCCGGGCAATCAAACAGGCGAGCAAGAGCCGTCAACCCGGTCAGTTGACGCGATTACAGAATATCGGCCCGGCACGCAAGCAGCTGGCGCGGATCATGCGTAAAAAGGTGGCTGCCAGGGCCAATCCCAAACACTATCCAGCACCTTTTGAATTGATCGATGCCTGGGAACAATACGGTGATGACCCGCAACGCATGATGGCGGAAGAATCCATCCGGGTCGGCAAGCTGATCACCGGCGATACTTCAAAGAACCTGCGCCGGGTGTTTTTCCTGATGGAAAGACTCAAGCGTATCGGTAAAAAGACCACCATCAAGGTTCGCCGGGTACACGTCATCGGTGCCGGTGTGATGGGCGGTGATATCGCTGCATGGTGCGTACTCCAGGGTCTGGACGTCACGTTGCAGGACCGGGAACTGAAATACATTGAACCGGCACTTGCACGGGCAAAAACGCTGTTCAACAAGAAGCTGCGGGATCGCAACAAGGTCACTGCAGCAATGAGCCGCCTGATCCCCGATGTAGAAGGCAATGGTGTCAGCAAAGCCGATGTCATCATCGAAGCCATCTTTGAAAACGTCGAGGCCAAACGTGAACTGTTTGCTGAGATTGAAGCGCAGGTGAAGGACGACGCGGTACTGGCCACCAACACTTCGGCCATCCCGCTGGCGGATATCTCTGGTGTGCTGAAAGACCCGTCAAGACTGATCGGTATACATTTCTTCAATCCGGTTGCCAAAATGCCATTGGTTGAAGTGGTTTACGACGAAAAAACGGATGCCAGCCAGATCGGCAAAGGCGCCGCGTTTTGCAGTGCGATCAATCGGTTCCCGCTGCCGGTTAAAAGCACACCCGGCTTCCTGGTCAACCGGGTGCTATCCGGGTATATGGCCAAAGCCATGAGCATGCATATCGAACGCAAGATTCCGTTTGCAGTTCTGGATCAGGCGGCCAAATCTTTTGGCATGCCGATGGGGCCGGTTGAACTGGCCGATACCGTTGGTCTGGATGTGTGTCTGAGCGTCGTCACCTTGCTGGGCGGAAAATCTACGGCAAAAGAAGCCGCCTTGCTGAAGGAGAAAGTTGACGCCGGTGAACTGGGTAAAAAATCCGGTCATGGATTCTATCGCTGGGAAAAAGGCAAAGCGCAGAAAGATGCCGTTGACAGCAGCCGCTACTCAATGGAGGACATCGCGGAGACGCTGCTGCAACCGTATTTCGACGCCTGTGAAGCGGCCCTCGCCGAAGGTATTGTTGAAGATGCAGAGGTGCTTGATGCCGGTATGATATTCGGCACCGGGTTCGCACCTTTCCGTGGCGGACCTTTGCACTACTTGAAGCAACAAGGACAAAAGCAATGACTGAGACATTACGCAGAGTGGCCATCGTCGGTGGCAGTCGTATTCCTTTTTGCCGTTCGAACACCGTTTATGCCGATAAGAGCAACCTGGATATGCTGTCGTCAACCATCGATGGTGTTGTTGACAGGTTTGGCCTGGCCGGTCAGCAACTCGACGAAGTAATGGCCGGTGCGGTGATGACCCACTCAAGAGATTTCAACCTGGCACGCGAAGCGGTACTTTCCAGCAAGCTATCGCCGTTGACACCAGGGATAACACTGCAACAGGCCTGTGCCACCAGCTTGCAAGCTGCTTTGAACCTGGCGGCCAAGATCGCAAGTGGTCAGATTGACAGTGGGATTGCCGCCGGCACAGATACCACCTCAGATGCGCCGATAGTCTTTGGCAGTCGATTTTCCAAGCGCATGATCAAGCTCAGCCAGGCCCGCAGCATGAAACAACGCATGGCCGCCTTAAAAGGATTCGGTCCGTCTGAACTCAAACCGGTCTCACCGACCAATGGTGAAATGCGCACCGGTCTTTCCATGGGCCAACATTGTGAACGGATGGCGCGTGAATGGAAAATCACCCGCGAAGATCAGGATCAACTGGCTTTTGAAAGCCACATGAAGGCGGCAGCCGCTTATGATGCAGGCTTTTTTGACGAGCTGGTCACACCCTGGGGCGGTGTCAGCCGTGACAATAACCTGCGTGCCGACAGCAAGCTGGAAAAACTGAGTAGCCTGCGTACCGCATTTGAACGCGGCCCTGAAGCCACCTTGACCGCGGCCAACAGCACACCCCTGACCGATGGCGCAGCCGCGGTATTACTGTGCTCTGAGGAATGGGCGATGCAACATGATTTGCCGGTCCAGGCTTACCTGGTAACCGGTCGCTCGGCATCGGTGGATTTCGTCAATGATGAAGGTCTGTTGATGGCGCCGACCGTCGCCGTGGCTGAAATGTTGCAGCGAACCGGTCTGAGCTTACAGGATTTTGATTTCTATGAGATTCATGAAGCCTTTGCAGCACAGGTATTGTGTACGCTCAAAGCCTGGGAATCAGAAGAATACTGTCAGCAACGACTTGGCCTGGATGACGCCCTTGGAACCATTGATCGGGAAAAACTCAACGTCAATGGCAGCAGCCTCGCAGTGGGACACCCGTTCGCTGCCACCGGTGCCCGAATCATAGCGACCCTGTCACAAATACTGGCCGAAAAAGGTTCCGGTCGTGGGTTGATATCAGTCTGTACGGCGGGCGGTATGGGGGTTTGTGCAATTTTAGAACGGCCCTGAATTCAACCCGGATTTTTCAAGTTTAAAAAATTGATTAAAAAAATCGGATTGCGCGCATTACCGATGCGTTTAAGCTAAGGTTGACAGAACACTTGGTTCTCACGGGGCAATATGATGAACGTATTCGAGTTCGTTTTCATGTCGATCGACGGTGCAACAATGCCGCTGAAAAATTACCAAGGGCAACCCATTTTGCTCGTCAACACCGCTTCTGAGTGTGGCTTCACACCGCAATACCAGGCGCTTGAACGCATTTGGGAGGACTACCGCCAAAGCGGCCTGATCATCATTGGCATGCCCTGTGATGATTTCGGCAACCAGGAACCGGGTACCGAGGAAGAGATAAAGGAGTTTTGCAGCACCAACTTCAATGTCAGTTTTCCAATGACGGGGAAATATAACGTGATGGGAATATCAACCCACCCGCTGTTTCAATCCATTCGGGAAGAATTTGGCGATGATGCAATGCCGCGCTGGAATTTTTACAAGTACCTGTTTGACCATGTTGGGCAACTGGTCGAATTCTGGCCGTCAAAAGTGGAACCGGATGATCCGACAATCACTCACCAGATCGAGTGCAATCTACACTCCTGGGTGCTTTAACCTGCATTTAACCAGCCTATTTTTTCCGCCGGGTGAATTTTTTTAAACGCTTGCGCTTGGCGAGCTGTCTTGCGGTTAATTTGTTCTTCTTGTCTTTGTATGGATTGGTTCCGCTTCTGAATTCGATGAATAGCGGCGTGCCACGTAGCTTGAAGTGCTTGATATAGACGTTTTGCAGGTAGCGTTTGTACGCCATCGGAATGGCGTCGGTGCGATTGCCATGAATGATGATTCTCGGTGGCAGATTACCGCCGGAATGTGCAAAACGTAAGCGTGAACTGCGGCCCTGGCTCATCGGGGGCTGATGGGCCTCCCAGGCTTTTTGCAATACCCGGGTCAGTTCCGGTGTCGACATATCGATGGTTGCACTACGCCAGGCTTCCTCTACCGCCTTGATCAGCTCTTTGAGACCTGAGCCGTGCAATGCCGACAAACGGATCTGCCGCGACCAGGGTACGTATTGCAGACGCCGGTCCATTGCTGCAAGTACTTGCTTGCGGTCGTATTCATCCATGCCATCCCATTTATTCAATGCGATAACCAATGCCCTGCCCTGTTGCAGTATGTGGCCCAGTAAGGTGGTGTCCTGATCGGTAATCCCCTCGCCTGCATCCAGCATCAAGACCACCACATGCGCCCGGTCGATTGCCTGCAATGCCTTGATGATGCTGAACTTCTCAACCACCTCGGTAACCCTGGATCGTCTCCTCACGCCAGCGGTGTCAATC
>Ga0114949_10002184_pt1 | contig 12137 bp, 8 predicted proteins | sample N074metaG_FD_83505 | JGI IMG/M metagenome (GOLD analysis project Ga0114949, IMG submission 83505) | Deep subsurface microbial communities from Kermadec Trench to uncover new lineages of life (NeLLi) - N074 metaG | ecosystem: Environmental > Aquatic > Marine > Ocean trench > Sediment | place... | reverse complement strand
CCCATAATATGCCCGCCCTGGACCTTGAGTATGCCAACAATGCCCGATACGGGCATGATCTCACGATAGTAGGATGCCTGGGCGGTCGTCTTGAGGAAATACACGTCGCCGCCCACACCGGCATATTCCTGGGAGAACCTGGCGAAAATGCCTTCATGCGGGTCTTGCCGGGAATCGAGGCTGTTGTAAATCAACGAATACAAGACCGAGGAGACGAGGGTATCGCCTTCCGCCTGGCAGATGGCGCGCGACACGCCAGTCGGGCAATTGTCCGGGAAAGCCATGGCGGGCATAAATCCCGAGATAGCAATGTTTTGGAGTTCAATTTTGTAACCCGTCGTGACCTTGAAATTGTCGGTGATCGGCAGGCCAAACGTGACGCCGCCGCCGGTCGTATCAAAGTCGTAGTTGCGGAAGTCGCTTTCGCCCAATTTCTTGCGGAAGACGTTGAAGCCAGCCGAAACATGGCGTCCCAGGAAATAGGGATCGGTGACACCGAATTCGTAGGTGCGCGAGGATTCACCGCCGCCGAACGAAGCGCGGACGATATAGCCGCGGCCAAGGAAATTGCGCTCGGTGACGGAAATATCGCCAATGATGCCATCGCTGGTCGAATAGCCGGCGCCGAATGACAATTCGCCGGTCGGCTGTTCCTCGACAATAACGTTGATGATGACCCGATCACCGGCGGAACCCTGTTCCGTCGTGATCCGCACGGTCTTGAAGTAGCCTAATGCCTTGAGGTGCCGCTCGGCCTTGTCGATCAGCACCCGGTTGAAGGCGTCGCCCTCTGAAATCTCGAATTCGCGGCGAATGACATAATCGCGGGTGCGCGTGTTACCGATAATATTGATGCGCTCAATATAGGCGCGCGACCCCTCATCGATCACATAGGTAATGCCGACCGTGAGCGCTTTCGGGTCACGATCAAGGCGCGGGCGAACCTGGGCGAAGGCATAGCCCGATGTCGCCAGTTCGATTGTCAGCGCCTCCAGCGACCGTTCCACAATGCGGCTTGAATAGGTGGCGCCTTCGCGCGTCTCGACAAGCTTCACCAATGTGGCGGGGTCGATACCGGGAATGATGGTGTCAACGTCGATGACGCCGAAGGTGTAGCGCTCACCTTCGTCAAGGGTGAAGGAGATGAAAAACACGTTACGCTCCCGATCGAGGTCGGCGATCGAGGAGACAACCTGAAAATCAGCGAAGCCACGGTTCAGGTAGTGGCGGCGCAGCTTTTCCTCGTCCGCCGCCAGACGGTCCGGATCGTACGTATCGCTTGAGCGCAGAAAGCCGAAAATGCCGCTCTGCTTGGTATCGACGATGTTGCGAAGCTTGCCGTCGCTGAATGCGCGGTTGCCGATGAAACTGATGCGGGAGACGTTGGTCTGGGGGCCCTCGGTGATTTCGTAAATCACGTTGACCCGATTTTTCGGCAGATCGATAACCTTTGGATCGACGGAAGCCCGGAACCGGCCGGTCCGCCGGTAGAGTTCCAAAATACGCTGGACATCGGCCTGTATGCGCGTCCGGGTGAATATGCCACGCGGGCGCGACAGGATCGTCGTGTCGAGCTGTTCGTCCTTGTATTTCTTGTTTCCCTCAAATGCGATCTCATTGATGATCGGATTTTCGGTGACGGTGACGACGAGCGTGCTGCCGCGCTGCTGAATGTCGACTTTGGAAAACAAACCGGTTTCGAACAACGCCTTCAGCGAGGCGTCGAGATCCGCATCGGTGAAGCTACGGCCTGTCTGGACGCGCAAATAAGCGCCAATGGTTTCTGCATCGACGCGCTGGTTGCCGACGATCGAAATACGGCTGACAGTCGCTGCTTGCGATTGCGAGACGAAGCTGGCCGGCGAGGCAAGGCTCAGCATCAAGAAAGCGGCGATGGCGAACAATACAATGCCGATATGGCCGCGGAGGTACTCGTTTGTCATGTGCCGTTTTGCCCGGTCTTTCGATCGATGAAGAGTGCCCCACAAGGCCTCAGGGAACGCATGCCTGTCAAGCTACGGTATCGCAATCTTTGCACGATCTTTCAACCGCTTAAGACGCTCGGCCAAATGATTTTCCAGTTGCAGTGACCTTTCCGCAACGCCCCTTAAATGCCTGCAAGTCTAACAATATCGTTAAAGGTCACAAAAACAAACAGCATGATGACCAGCGCAAGACCGATCCGAAAACCGATCTCCTGCGCCCGCTGGCTGACCGGACGGCCGCGAATCGCCTCGATGGCGTAGAATACAAGGTGACCGCCATCGAGCATGGGTATGGGAAACAGATTGATCAGGCCGATGCTGACCGAAAGGATCGCGCTCAAATGCAGCAGCGCCGGAATTCCGCCCGATGAAGCGATCACGCCGGACACCTGGGCGATCCGGATCGGCCCGCTGAGCTGATCGGCCGTCTCGCGTCCGGCAATCAGCCGCCCGATATAGGTCATCGTCCGTTCGATGATATGGCCGGTTTCCTTGACCCCCTCCACAATTGCTTGAAGCGGAGTATAGCGTTTAAAAACAAGATCGCCCTCGGCCATATTGCGGGTGATGCCGAGAACGCCGACACGCTGGATTCCTCCCAGGCCATCGGGCATCTCACGACGCTCCGGTGTCGGCGTCAGCGTGACCCTCTCACCATCCCTGTCAACGACGATGGTCAGGGTATTGCCGGCGGACAGGGTGACGATTTGCTGAATCTGCGAAAACGAATCGATCGCCTTGCCGTCGATCTCCACGATCAGGTCACCGGGAAGGAAACCGGCGGCCTCGGCCGCCCCGCCGGGCAGCAACGTATCGACGCGCGGCGCGGTGATCGGCCGCCCCAGCGTTGCAAAGACAACGGCGAAAATAGCGATCGCCAGGAGGAAATTGGCGATCGGTCCCGCGGTAACGATGGCCGTCCGCTTCCAAACGCTGGCATTGTGGAAATGGGTTTTGTCGCGATCGGCGTCCCCAGGTTGAGACGCTTTGGGCAGACTGGCGGCGTTTTCATCGCCGACGAATTTGACGTAACCGCCGAGTGGGATGACGCTCAGCTTCCAGCGCGTGCCGTATTTGTCATTGAAGCCAATCAGCTCCTTGCCAAAACCAATCGAGAATTCCTGGATCCCGACACCGCACCAGCGGCCGACCAGGAAGTGGCCGAGTTCGTGGATGAACACGACCAGCATCAGCACCAAAATGGCAGGCAGGGCGTAGGTCAGCGCAATATCGCCAATGAATGCGACAATTTCGGGCATAAGACCCGCTCTCCTCGATGTCTAAATTCAACTTGCCTCGGCGAACGGCTTTTCCAGTTCGCCGCGTGCGATAATACGGCTTTGGCGGTCCAGTTCCAGCGCATCATCGATGGTCGCCGGTCCATACAGCAAGCCGCGCGAATCCGCCTTAATTATGGTCTCCTCCACAATAGCGGGCAGTTGTGTAAAACCCAAGCGCCCATGCAGAAACGCCTGAACCGCCACCTCGTTGGCGGCGTTCAGCACTGTTGGCGCGCCATCGCCCCTTTGCATCGCCTCACGGGCAATGCGCAAGGACGGGAACCTTTCCGGGTCCGGCTGCTCAAAGGTCAGTTCGCCAACTTTCGCCAGGTCGAGCGTTGCCGGCGCCCAACCGCACCTGTCGGGCCAGTGCAGGCAATAGGCAATCGGCCGGCGCATGTCGGGGGCGCCCATTTCGGCGTGCACGGAGCCATCGACAAAGGTCGTCAGGGCATGGACGACCGATTGCGGATGAACCAGGACATCAAGCTTTTCCGGCGGCAGGTCGAACAGATGCATGGCCTCGATCAGTTCCAGGCCCTTGTTCATCAGCGTGGCGGAATCGATCGTCAACTTGTCGCCCATCGACCAGATCGGATGCGCCAGCGCCTGCTTGCGGGTGGCCACTGCCAGACGGTCGGCCGTCCAGGTGCGGAACGGACCACCCGATGCCGTGATCGTATAGGTGAGGATATCTGCGGTATTGCGGCCCTCAATCAATTGAAAAAGAGCGTTGTGTTCTGAATCGACCGGCAACAGGGTGACGCCATTGTCACGCACCAGTTTCATGAAGGCGGCGCCGGCGCAGATCAGGCATTCCTTGTTGGCCAGCGCAATAGCATTGCCGGCGCTGACCGCGGCGACGGTCGGCCGGACGCCGGCAGCGCCAACGATCGCTGCAAGCACAATGTCAACGGGATCGGCCGCCGCTTCCTGAAGCGCACCTTGCCCGGCAGCGGCCAGGATCGACGTGCCGGCGAGCGCATCGCGTAGCGCTGGCAAGGCCTGTTCGTCGGCGACGACCGCCTTTGCGGCGCCGAGCGAGATGGCGCGCTTGGCCAATGCGGCGGCATTGCCATTGGCGGTAACGGCATGGACGGAAAACCGGTCGCGATCGCGCAAGATAATGTCGGCGGCGCTGTCGCCGATGGAACCGGTTGCGCCCAAAATGGTGATCCGCCGGGCGCTCATGTCAGGGTCCGGGGGAAAGCCGCCAAAAACAGCGGCGCATTCGCGATCGCCAGCAGCCAGGCCAGCGCCAGCGCGACATAAAGTCCGTCGACCCTGTCCAGAACGCCGCCGTGGCCGGGCAGGATCGTGCCGGAATCCTTGACGCCGAAGCGCCGCTTGAAGGCCGATTCGGCAAGATCGCCGGCCTGCGCGCCGAGCGATAGCAGGATCGCAAGAAACAGAGCCGCCACCCAGCTTCCGGTCCCGGCAGACGCGAAAAAAATCAGCGCAACGACAATAGCGCCAACCAGGCCAAATCCGGCGCCGGACCAGGTTTTTTTCGGCGACACGCGCGGCCACAGTTTCGGCCCGCCGATCGCCCGGCCGCCAAAATACGCGGCGATGTCGGTCGCCCAGACGATCAGCGCCACAAAAACGATGACCGGCAAGCCGTCCGCCCCCGCCTGCCGAAAGGCGATCAGCGCCATCGAGGGTATGGCGACATAGACGATACCGAGCGCCACCCAACCATAGGCCCGCCGGATGCAGGCGATGCTCAGCGCCAGAGCGGCCGCCCCGGCAAGCAGCGCCAGCGCCCAGGAAAAGTCGCCGACATGGCCCCCGATATGGGCCAACGCCAAGCCGATCACCAGCGCCACAACGAAGCCGGTGCGCAGCCAGAGCGGGTCGCCGGCGCCGCAAATGCCGGTCCACTCCCACAATCCTATTGCCGCCAGCACAAGGACGAAAATCGTAAAAAACCAGCCGCCGATCCACAAGGCGGCAATCGCGATCAGCGCCAGAATCACGGCGGAAATGAGGCGCCGGCCCAGTTCGGAGGACTGCCGCGTACCGATTGGTCGATCGCGGTCCGATTGGCGGGCCAATTCCGGCAGGGCGCTGTCAGCCATGGCCGACATTACCATAGCGGCGCTCGCGGCAGGCATATTCGCAGATCGCCTCTTCGAACTGATCGTCGCCGAATTCCGGCCAGAGCACGTCCAGGAACACAAACTCCGCATAGGCCGCCTGCCAGAGCAGGAAATTGCTGATCCGCTTTTCGCCGGAGGTGCGCAGGATCAAATCGGGATCGGGCAGACCATGGGTGTCCAGTTCGCCAGCCAGGCTGGCCTTGTCAATATCATCGGCGGACATCTCACCGCGGGCGACTTTTTCGGCAAGCTTGCGGCAGGCGCGGGTGATTTCATCGCGGCCGCCATAATTGAACGCGACGACAAGCTGCAATCCGGTATTGGCGGCGGTGTCGTCCTCAGCCTTGGTGATCAGGCCCAGGATGTCGTCCGGCAAGGCATGGCGCTCGCCGATCACCCGAATGCGGACATTGTTGCTCACCAGTTCCGCCAGATCCTTGCGGATGAAGAGGCGCAGAAGGTTGAGGAGATCGGTAATCTCTTCTTTCGGCCGCGACCAGTTTTCGGCGCTGAAGCTAAACAATGTCAGGATTTCAATGCCGCGCCGGCCGGCGAACCGGACCGCCCCGCGGAGACATTCAACGCCGCGCCGATGGCCCTCGCCGCGCGGCAATCCGCGGGCGCGCGCCCATCTGCCGTTGCCGTCCATGATGATGGCAACGTGTCGCGGCGCCTCGGGCGCTGGGTCGGACGGTTCGATCTGGCTGGTGGGAACGGCCATGTTTGGGCAGGCTGGCGGGCGCTCAGACCTGGGTTATCTCCTGTTCCTTGCTCTCGGTCGTTTCATCGATCGTGGCGATATGTCGGTCGGTGATCTTCTGGATCTCCTCGGCCTTGTCGTGACTGTCGTCCTTGCCGATCTCACCGTCCTTTTCCAGCCGCTTGAGCTTATCCATGCCGTCGCGGCGGACATGGCGGACGGCGATCCGCGCCTGCTCGGCATATTTGTGTGCAATCTTGACCATTTCCTGGCGGCGCTCGGCATTGAGCTCGGGGATCGGGACTCGCAACACATTGCCTTCAACCACCGGATTGAGGCCGAGATTGGCGTCGCGAATGGCCTTGTCGACTGCGCTGACCAGGGACTGGTCCCAGACTTGAACCGACAACATTCGCGCCTCCGGAACGCTGACCGTGCCGACCTGGTTGAGCGGCATCTGCGAGCCATAGGCGTTGACCATTACCGGGTCGAGCAGATTGACCGATGCGCGGCCGGTCCGCAGACCGGACAATTCGGTCCTGAGGACCGATATCGCGCCATCCATCCGGCGTTCCAGATCGCGGTAATCGACTTTGCCGTCACTCATCTTTTGCTCCCCAGAACTGACTGTCGCCCGTTCGCAAGACCGGCCCGGCGGATCGCCTGAATTATTGGGCACAAACCAGCGTTCCCACAGGTTTTCCGGCAATGATATCGGCCAGCGCACCTTGCTTGTGGGCATTGTAGATGATTATCGGCAAACCATTATCGCGGGCAAGGGCAAAGGCTGCCGTATCCATCACCGCCAGACCGCGGCTGATGGCCTCCTGGTAAGAGACCACATCATAGCGTTTGGCGGAGGGATCGCGTTTGGGATCGGCGGAATAGACGCCATCGACCTGGGTGCCCTTGAGCAGCGCGTCGCATTCCAGCTCCAGCGCCCGCAAGGCGGCGCCGCTGTCGGTGGTGAAATAGGGGTTGCCGGTGCCGCCGGCCAGAACGACGATCCGGCCTTTTCTCATGTGCCAGGCGGCAATGCGGTGGACATAGGTCTCGCAGATCGAGGGCATGCCGATCGCCGACATGGCGCGGGCCGATATGCCCTCGCGGGCGAGAGCGGCTTCCATGGCAAGAGCATTCATCACCGTCGCCAGCATGCCCATGTGGTCGCCGGTGACCCGGTCGCCGCCCTTGGCGGCAATGGCCAGCCCGCGGAAAATATTGCCGCCGCCGATAACAAGCGCGAATTCGGTGCCTTTGCGGGCAATATCCGCAATTTCGGCGGCAAAACGGGAGACCGCCTTGTCGTCGATGCCGAAGGACTGGTCGCCCATCAGCGCTTCGCCGGAAAGCTTCAGCAGAACCCGTTTCGGTTTGGGCCGGGTGGGTATGGAACCGGACGCCATGGCGCTGCTCACTGTTTTCGGGTCGCAGCCGAATCCGCTGCCCGCACCGCAATACGACAAGGCCGCCGGCAAGTCACCCGGCGGTCTTTTTCCTTCACCCGCATCGCTTGGCGCAATGCATCGTTATCGTGCCCGCTCGCCGGCGGCGGCAATCATCAATTGCCGGCCACTGCCGCCACTTCCGCGGCGAAATCGGTTTCCTGGCGCTCAATGCCCTCGCCGAGCCGGAAGGCAACGAAGCCGGTAACCCGGACCGGAGCGCCAAGATCGGCCTCGGCCGATTTCAGCACCGCTTCGACGGTGTTTTCGCCATCGATCACAAAAACCTGCCTCAACAGCACAGATTCCTCGTAGAACTTGCGCAATCGCCCTTCAACCATCTTTTCGATGATGGCTTCGGGCTTGCCGGATTGGCGCGCCTGCTCGGTGAACACCGCGCGTTCGCGATCGACGGTCTCAGCATCGAGATCTCCGACATCGACGGCTACCGGGTTCGCTGCCGCGACATGCATGGCGATCTGCCGGCCGAGAGCCGACAATCCGGCTTTGTCAGCGGTCGATTCCAGTGCAACGATGACGCCGATCCTGCCAAGTCCGGGGGTAACGGCGGAATGGATATAACTGGCGACAACGCCGGTCTCGACCTTCAGGACCTGGCTGCGCCGCAGAGCCATGTTCTCGCCGATTGTCGTGATGGCATCGGTGATCGCCGTTTGCACGGACTTGCCGGCGCCGGGAAGTTCGGCGGCGGTGACCGCCGCCAGCGTCCCATCCGTTTCAAGCGCTGCCGCCGCAACGCCCGAAACAAGGCTCTGGAACTGATCGTTGCGGGCGACGAAATCGGTCTCGGCGTTGAGTTCCACGATCGCCGCCCTGCCCTCGCCTTGCACAATGCCGATCAAGCCTTCGGCGGCAACACGGCCGGCTTTTTTTGCGGCCTTGGCCAGGCCCCTGGTCCGCAGCCAGTCGATCGCCGCTTCGATGTCGCCGTCATTTTCCTGCAAGGCGTTCTTGCAGTCCATCATGCCGACGCCGGTCTTCTCACGCAGTTCTTTCACCATCTGCGCTGTGATGGTCATGCCTGTCCTCATTCTCTCTCGTGTTTCAGGTATTTCGCCCGTATCCGTTCCACCGCTCCCGGCAGCGGCTAATCTGCCATCAGCAATGTGGGTCAGGCGGTCTTTTCGGTTTCGGCCATCAGGGTCCTGGCTTGGGCGACCCAGTCGTCCCGTCCGATCCGTCCCTTGAAGGCGAGCGCATCGTCGACGCGGTCGATATCTTCAGCGGTAAAGGCCGCAATCTGGCTGAGCCGGGTGATGCCAAGCCCATGCAGTTTGCCTTCCAGAACCGGGCCAACGCCGGAAATCTTTTTCAGATCGTCGGGATCGCCTTCTGGCGCGGTAAACAGGGGTTGAACCGCCTCGGGCTGTTTTTCCGGCGCAGCTTCCGGTTCGGCCGCAGCTTCCGGTTCGGCCACAGCCTCCGGTTCGGCCGCGGCTTCTGGCTCCGGTGCAGCTTTCGGTTCGGCGCCCGCTTCCGGCGCAACTTCGGACTCAGGCGCAGTCTCGGCCGCAGGTTCCGGTTCCGGCACGGCCGCAGCTTCCGGTTCCGGCGTAGTTTCGGTTTCCGGTTCGCCCGTTACGTCGAGGACGACGGCAGCCGGTTCGGCGGCAAGCGCCGCTTCGGTCGGGACTTCTTCCGCCGCGCCGAGATCGACGCCCAAATCGGCCTGGCTGCGGGAAATTCCATCCAGCGCAGCGCGCGCGACCAGATCGCAAAAGAGCACCACGGCGCGGCCGGCATCGTCGTTGCCGGGGATCGGATAGGTGATGTCATCGGGATCGCAATTGGTATCAAGAATGGCCGCTACCGGGATTTTCAGCCGGCGCGCCTCGTTGATCGCGATCGCCTCCTTGTTGGTGTCGATGACGAACAGCATGCTGGGAAGGCCGCCCATGTCCTTGATGCCGCCGAGCGCGCGCTCCAGCTTGTTCATTTCACGGGTCAGCGACAGCCGCTCTTTCTTGGTGAAACCGTGGACGTCGCCTTCCAGCATCTCCTCAAGCGTCTTCAGCCGTTTGATGGAATTGGAGATCGTTTTCCAATTGGTCAGCATGCCGCCAAGCCAGCGGGCGTTGACGTAATACTGCGCCGACCGGCGGGCCGACTCGGCAATCGGCTCGGAGGCTTGCCGCTTGGTGCCGACAAACAGCACCCGGCCACCGCCGGCAACGGTGTCGCTGATGGCCTGCAAGGCCCGATGCAGCATCGGCACGGTCTGCGCCAGATCAATGATATGGATGTCGCTGCGGTCGCCGAAGATGTATTTCGCCATCTTCGGGTTCCAGCGGTGGGTCTGATGACCAAAATGCACGCCAGCCTCAAGCAGCTGACGCATCGAAAAATCGGGAAGCGCCATTCGTATTCTCCGGTTTGTCCTCCGCGGGCTCAGGCCAAAATAGCCACCGGAAAAGCCGCATTGCAGCTTTCATGCCCGCGTGTGAGATGGCGGCCTTATAGGCGAGGCCATTTTATTGTGCAATGCCGAAATGAATTCGTGGCCCGGCGCTGCCGGTTGGCGAGCCGTTTTTTTGATTTGCCGCGCATTTTTATCCGAAAACCGGTTTCCACTTTTTCAGAAATGCATATTTTATCCTGGCGCGCATTTTTATCCGAAAACCGGTTTCCACTTTTTCAGAAATGCGCTTTAGCGAATAGTTTCGACGTGGACTATACCCGATACCGCCTTGATCGCGCCGGCGATCTGCGGCGTCACGCGATATTGGCCGGGAAGCTGGACCTCGACCTCTTGCCGGCTGTCCTTGAGCATGAGGATGAGGGAAACCGTTCCCTTGCCGCCCGCCTCCAGCCGCCCTGCCAGGGGCTCCAGCGGATCGGCAGTGTCGAGGAAGACGCGAAGGGAACAGGCCGCGCGGACCGCCGCGTCCTCCAGTGGCTCAAGGGCGCCGATGCGCACGCGAATATCGTCGGTTTCGGGATCATATTCAGCCGAAACAGCAAGAAAAACAGACCGGCCCGGCGCAAGTTCGTCACGCCAGTCCGCCAGCCTTTCGGCATAGATCATCGCCTCGAACTGACCGGTCGGATCGGAAAAAGTGACGATGCCGATGCTGCCGCCGGTGCGGGTCCGCCGTTCCTGTATCTGGATGATGGTTCCGGCCAGCTTGCCGGCCTGCATTTGGCCGGCCCGGACGCGCTCGGCAAAAACTTTCCATTGCAAGGCGCCACGGCTTTCGATGAGCTGGCCATAATCGTCGAGCGGATGGGCGGTGAGATAGGCGCCGATGGCGGAGAATTCACGCTGCAGCCGCTCCGCCGGCGACCACGGTTCGGCCGGATCGAGGGTCAGGCGCGGCGGGCTTGCTGCATCGAAGAAAAAATCCCGGACCCCGGCTTCGTCGCGCTGCTGGCGCTCTGAAGCGGCCGCCAGAATGCGGCCAATGCCGGCAAAGACGCGGGCACGGTCGGGCTCCAGCATGTCGAAGGCGCCGGCCTGGACAAGGCACTCCATCGCCTTCTTGTTGGCGATGCGCGGATCGATGCGGGCGGCGAAATCCGACAAATCGGCAAATGGCTGCTTACCGCGAATGTCCACGATATGGCGGACCACCTGCGTGCCGACGCCCTTCAGCGCCGGCAGGGCATAAACAATCTCGCCTTCGCCGGTCTCAAAATCGATGCCGGAGCGGTTAATGTCGGGCGCCACGACATGGATGCCCAGCCGCCGCGCCTCCAGGCGGAATTCGTTGAGCTTGTCGGTATTGCCCATGTCCAGAGTCATCGAGGCGGCGAGGAATTCAACGGCATGATTGGCCTTCAGATAGGCGGTCTGATAGGCGACCAGCGCATAGGCTGCGGCATGGGATTTGTTGAAGCCGTAAGAAGCGAATTTTGCGACCAGATCAAAGACCATAACGGCGTCGGGGCGGTCGACGCCGCGTTCCACGGCGCCATCGACGAAACGGGCGCGCTGGGCATCCATCTCCGCCCGGATCTTCTTGCCCATGGCGCGGCGCAGGAGATCGGCCTCGCCGAGCGAATAGCCGGACAGGGTCTGGGCGATCTGCATGACCTGTTCCTGGTAGATGATGACGCCATAGGTCTCCTTCAGGATCGGTTCCAGAAGGGGGTGCAGATAATCCGGCTTCTCCTCGCCGTGCTTGCGGCGGTTATAGGTCGGGATGTTGTCCATCGGCCCCGGCCGGTACAGCGCGACAAGGGCGATGATGTCCTCAAAGCGGTCGGCCTTCATGCCGGCCAATGCGCGGCGCATGCCCTGGCTTTCCAACTGGAAGACGCCAACGGTCTCGCCGCGTGACAGCATCTCAAAGGTCGCCGTATCGTCAAACGGCAGCGCCGCCAGATCGACCTGGATCGAGCGCTGCTTCAAAAGATCGATGGTCTTTTCCAGGACCGTCAGGGTTTTTAAACCGAGAAAGTCGAATTTTACCAGTCCCGCCTGCTCCACCCATTTCATGTTGTACTGGGTTACCGGCAGATCGGAGCGCGGATCGCGGTATAGGGGGACGAGTTCGGTCAGCGGCCGGTCGCCGATGACGATGCCGGCGGCATGGGTGGAGGCGTGCCGGTAGAGCCCTTCCAGCTTCATGGCAATGTCGAGAAGCCGGCCAACCACGGGCTCT
>Ga0114949_10002183_pt1 | contig 12139 bp, 10 predicted proteins | sample N074metaG_FD_83505 | JGI IMG/M metagenome (GOLD analysis project Ga0114949, IMG submission 83505) | Deep subsurface microbial communities from Kermadec Trench to uncover new lineages of life (NeLLi) - N074 metaG | ecosystem: Environmental > Aquatic > Marine > Ocean trench > Sediment | place... | reverse complement strand
GAGCTTTTCCTGATGACCATACTCGTAATTTGTTTTGCCACTGCAATGATCACCCATCAGCTTGGTCTCAAGTTGGCGCTGGGGGCATTTCTTGCAGGTCTGATAGTGTCTGAGTCAGAGTTTAGTTATGATGCCCTTAGACACATATTGCCTTTGAAGAAAATCTTCACGAGCATCTTTTTCATCTCGATTGGCATGCTCTTGAATGTGTCTTTCTTCGCTTCAAACGCGCCCATGATCGTGGGTCTGACCGTTCTGGTTATGGTGATCAAAACTTCTGTGATCATGGGAGTAGGGCTGTGGCTCAAACTATCCATAAGAAATGCACTCATGGTTGGATTGTCGCTCTGCCAGGTGGGGGAGTTTGCATTTATTCTGGCCAACGCTGGACGGGATGCGGCTATCTTGTCCCCTGAGCAAAACCAGGTGTTCCTTGCGGTTTCTATTTTTTCAATGGCAGTTTCGCCATTCATCATTAATGCAGCTCCTGATATTGCCACATGGTTTGTCACACGAGGTTTCATTAAGAAATTTGCCCGTAAAACAGAATACAAACTCGTCGGAGACCATCTTCATCGTTGCACCAAACGCAATCACCTTGTCATTATCGGATTTGGTACTAGTGGCCAAATTCTTGCCAGCCAGGCTCAGGGGAAAAATATACCCTATTCTATCGTTGAACTCAATGAGAAAATATCCACCAGGCTATTAAATGAAGGAGAGCCGGTGTTCCCGGGTGACGCCAGATATGCAGATGTGCTAATTAATGCAGCTGTAGACAAAGCCAAAACCATTGTGATTGCGGTGCATGATGCGGCTGCTGCAGAGGCAATTACGATAGCAAGCCGTAAAATCAATCACAATGCACATATTATCGTGCGATCAAAATTTACCAGTGAGGTCGATACCCTTATGAAGCTAGGTGCCAATGAGGTGATTCCCGAACGCCTCGAAGCGGCAAAGCGCATATCTGAGCGCACGATCCTGCAGTTCTCATAATATGGGTTGATGCTCTTTACAACAGCGTCGTTTTCGAAGCCAGGTAAGAAAGACAATCCATAGATCATTCCGGAAACAAGCTTGCATCCAACCCCGGTATAATTACAAGCGCATTTTTGTAATATACTTTCTTTAATATTTCATCTGGTAGATTCAGGCCATACATTTTCCAAAAGGCATGATATCTTTTATAATAGGGAAAGTACTCATCAGCGGTTTCTAATACGCGGAAGTAGGTGTAATATTCCTCAGGATGGTAGGAGTCCTTTCCAAACAGGATGCGATCCTGATTTTTTTCAAAAAACCAATTCGACATACGCGGTTGGCGCCCAAGCTCAGCGATAATAGCGCCAATTTCGACATACATATTGGGCATTTCCGCAAGAAGTTCGTCGAGCTTTTTAAGGTCGTTTGCATACCATCCGAAATGGGCATTGATAAATTTTGTGTTCTTGTGACGGCGCATGACGTCGTGCTGCTCAGCAATGATTGTCTCCCATGGAGCAGGATCATCAGCTTCTCTTTTTCTTCCGGGTCGAAGCTTGAGTTCAAGCCATCTTTCATTCAGACTGTCATGTGGTGCCCAGAATGCTCTGGGGTCCGCCGCGTGAATCAATACAGGAATACCCAGCTCACCGCACTTGTTCCAGATCGCATCCAATTTTTTATGATTGAGGGGGATCCGTTTGCCAGAGCTATCTTCATTGTACATCCCCTGGCTTTTGTAAATTTTAAGACCACGTGCGCCATTCGATACATCGTAATCCAGTTGTTTCATCGTTTGTTCTTCCCAGTCTACTTCGTCGATCGTACGAAAATTTATATTGCTGAAGACAACCATTTGATTTGAGTAGCCCTGGTTGCTGATGTTGGTAGTCATATTCCTGAGTACTTCACTATTGCGACCACTGAGGTTTACGATGATCTTCATATTTAAGTCTTCCATTTCGCCTGCAAGTTTTTGCAGGTTGTCGTCATTTGCCCATTGCCAGTGATGACTGTGTACGTCGATAAACGGGTATTTGGAGTGCGTTGTGGGATGTTCCGGAACCACCAATGTCGATGGCGGATCGTAGGATTCGAAATCGATATTGATTTCGAGGGGCGGGGTTCTTTGTGCCCAGCAAAATGCAACAGTGAATATCAAACAAGTAGATAAAAGTAGTCGACGGCAAATATTGTTCATTCGTGTAGTGTGAATAATTGTGACAAAATGAGTGATAAAACTAATGAATCGAGAGAATAAATGCGGGTCGATGACGTGCAAGGTCCGCTCGTGCTACCAAATGAGATACTAATCGTGATACTAAAGATGATTCTCACGGCAAACGCATATCTTGCTCCTATGATACGACGAACATACAGAATGGATCCCGGCAGCATTGCAAATATGCATATCTCGGAGGAGGAATTGGAAGACCCGGGTGCCGGTGAAGTACAGGTAAAGGTAAAGGTGATTGGTCTCAATTTTGCAGATTTATTTACCGTTTGGGGCATGTATAAAGCGGCTCCGTCAAAGGACTTTATACCCGGGCTCGAGTATTCGGGTGTTGTCTCGAAGGTTGGGGCAGGTGCAAACTATGTAAGGGAGGGGGATCGTGTCATGGGTATTACAAGATTTGGTGCTTATGTAGATACCCTCAATATCGACGCCCGGTATGTGATCAAGATACGCGACGAATGGTCATTTGCAGAAGGGGCTTCATTCCTTGTACAGGCACTTACTGCTTATTATGGAATGGTCGATCTTGGTCGCCTGCAAAAAGGTGAAACCGTGTTGATTCACTCTGCCGCCGGAGGTGTTGGCCTCCAGGCAAACAGGATTGCCAAGCGGTTTGATGCATATACGATTGGGTCAATAGGGAGTGATCACAAAATTGAAACGCTTAAATCGGAAGGATTTGATGATTGGATCGTAAGGTCAAAGAATTTTGCAAGCGATTTGCGCAGCGCACTTGGTGATCGCAGGTTGGATATCATCATGGAGTGTATAGGTGGTCATGTCCTGATGGATGGGATCAAGCAGCTGGGAGTACAAGGTCGAATGATTGTGTACGGTAGTGCGAGTTTTACAACCCCCGGAGATCGGCCCAACAAACTTAAAATGATGTGGCGTTATTTAAAACGTCCTAAAATCGACCCATTGCTCTTGCCCAATTCAAATAAATCCGTAATAGGATTCAATTTAATTTGGTTGTATGCGCAAATAGAAAAATTTGAAGAGATCCTCCATGCCCTGGAAGACCTCGCGTTGCCAGCTGCAATCATTGGTGAAAAATATCCGTTTGAAAAACTACCTGATGCAATTAGAAAGCTTCAATCCGGAATGACAATAGGGAAGGTGGTTGTTGAGGTAGGGGTTGAATAGTGAAGGCTTTTATCCATTGAATACTTATTAAATAAGTGCTTCTTGAATAGTAGCCTGATAAGTTGATGGACACTATACTCTTTGAAAAAATAATGCCCGGAAAGTACTGTCTCCGGGCATTAATTGTAATATTATAAGGGAAAATACTTGCCGTGATTATTGACCATCCGGTCCTGACATGTCTGTGTTTAATGTCCATATTTCATCCCATCCATCAGAAAACACATCATCCCATTCTAGATTGAATGCGTTCCATGTATTTTCTCCATGGTGTTTTTCAAAGTTCTCTCTGAAATTATCTGGTTTGTCGAAGTCTGACCAGGAGTTGATACCACTCACAAGTGCTATATGGCGTCCAATTTTCCATCCTTGCCGAAATTCATTGTAGTAGACACTCCAGGGTTGGCCATCATCAGTAGCCTTGACGACGTCGCTCACTTTTTTCAACATTCCTTGTAAACGATGAACTTGGCCTTCTCTGATCTCGACGTAACTAATCGAAACCATTGGTGATTGCTCATCGGTTTTGTATGAAAGATCATCATCCTGGCGCCAGTATTCTCCATTTTTTTGGGACTTGATATGCGGCAATACCTGAGAAGTCCAATGATCGTCATGTGCTCCAGAGGGTCTTGAGTCCAGGTCAGTGTATGTGCAAGGCCCCATCATCCAAACTAATTTGCCAACGTCCGGTCCGCTTGAAATATTCCAGACCAAAGCCGTATAAACCCCATCTTTGTGATAGGTTTTATTGTGCTCTGACATGGCTTTTTTCAATCCCGCCAGGTCAGCGTGGTTTGGTTGGAGGCGTACAGTTTCGTACATGATATAACCTTCGTCGTCATCTTGTGCCGAGAGGTTAAAAGACAGAGCTACAATGAGTAGCAGAATGAGATTTCTCATAATTGGTGTTTAATTAAGTGATATAATGCAATACAATTTTTTCACAACTAACGATGCACATTGAACGCATGGAAATATGCCTGTTACGATCACATCAGAATGCGAGGATTTGGCTTTTTTTGGGTGTTCAATGCCAATAGTAGTTTGCTACGGTTCTTAAGATACATAATCTTGTGGACTTGCATGTATTACATACTTCATCGTGCTTAAGAAAATAAATGATCCAATTGGGTCGCTAGTCGTTAACAAGTATGCTCACTATAGCCTCAGAAAGATGCTGAGACCAGAGATTTCGGGATTTAAGGACGCCAGGAATATTGCTTTTCTAGTCCTTCAACCAATCAGTTGCTTCTTGAAAATCCGTAAATGCTCTGACCGAATACCCCTGGTTACGAAACACAGTCTCATTAAACGTAATGTCTTCTGTAATTTTTTGATATACCGCTGCGATTTTGATGTCCCGGGGAAGGTTAAACTTCTTGGCTATATGAGGGCGGTTATATGCGGTCCACACGTCAATTTCAAATTGCCCCTTTCGGTAGTCATAAAGGCACTTCTTGCAGTTGTATTTATCGAGGTATTCGACAAGTTTTGAAAACCGATGACTATCCTGACTTGCCTTGTTTAGGCCAAGAACAGTAACGTGTATATAATCCTGATCACGAATGTATTCATACAGACGCGTGGGTGCTTTCATTGTGTATGCACTTAATGACGGGGTATCATAATGTTAACAGTTATTTGGATAAAAGTCAATGAAATCGACATCTAAGGGTATTTAAGTTTCAAAGCCTTTACACCTTCTTCGACCAGCTCTTTCAAAATTACGGTATCCAGATCGACCAACTTATTGAAATAAAGACACGATTTACCTGTCTTGTACTTGCTTAATTTCGACATTAACTTTGGGAATCAATTAAAACCGGGCATGACGTATACCGTAATATTTCGTGCGCGGGGCGAAAATCCCGTCAGGAACCAATCGCCCTCGTGCCCTCTTTCATAGACATAGTGATATGAGCCAAAAACGACAATACTCTGACCCTACATTTGCGGCTCCTGACCCGTCACTTCTTTCATCAATTTGAGTAAAAGTAAACAGTCACTCCGTTTATGGTCGTCGTCATTGCCCAGGAGAAATTGATCGACACTTCCATTGTTCTGTGCTGTTTTTACCTCTGCCATAGAATCCAGAGAAGATTACTAGTTGATGCGTGGACAAAACTGTATGTAGTGAAGGTTGTGAAATTCCATAGAAATGACTAAATTATTGAGCGATTTTGCCAAGAATCAAGCACTCAATTCGAGACGACGATGACTCATTGACAGTTGACAACTGCTAAATCGCTCTGGAAGATCATTTAACACTTTTCAATTTTACAAAAATCAAATACTAAACATGGCACACGATTATGAAACTCTAAGAAGCCTTGTCAGAGGTGGCATCGTCCTACCGGGAGATGCAAATTATGACGAAACAAGAAAGGTATTTAACGGAATGATTGACAAAAGGCCGGCCTGCTTTGCTATGTGCATCGATGTCGCTGATGTGATTAATACCGTTAATTATGCACGCGACAACAGTCTTCGCTTGTCGATCCGGGGAGGCGGACATAATGGCGGTGGACTTGGTCTGGCGGATGACGCTCTCTGTTTGGATCTTTCAGGCATCAAGTACACCAGGGTAGATACTGCTGCAAAAACGATCCGCGTTGGAGGTGGTAATACATGGGGCGAAGTAGATCACGCCGGTCATGCCTGCGGACTTGCTGTTCCTTCTGGTATTATCTCCACGACCGGCGTTGGTGGACTCGCTACCGGTGGTGGACTTGGATATCTGAGCCGCGCTTTTGGACTCACAATTGACAACTTCCTCGAGGTTGATGTTGTTCTGGCCGACGGTTCATTTGTCACAGCCAGCGCGAATCAGCATCCGGATCTGTTCTGGGCCGTACGCGGTGGTGGCGGAAATTTCGGAGTCATCACATCCTTTCTTTTTCAGGCCCACGATGTGCATACGATAATGGGTGGTCCTACTTTTTGGGAGCTTGAGCGCTCTGAGGAGATCCTCAAGTGGTATCGCGACTTTATCGTCAAAGCACCGCGCGAGCTGAACGGTTTCTTTGCATTTCTGACTGTCCCCCCTGCACCACCGTTTCCCGAATTTGTTCAGGGAAAAGAAGTATGTGGAGTCGTTTGGTGCTACACCGGTGATCACGATAAATTTGATGAGATATTTTCTGAAGTGCGTGCAACAAATCCACTCCTGGATGGAACGCATGAACTTCCTTTTCCGGCATTGAACAGTGTGTTTGACCAGTTTTACCCCACAGGAGACAATTGGTACTGGAGAGCGGACTTCGTAAATGAAATCAGTGATGCTGCTGTCGCAGAACACGTCAAGCATGCCAATAAGATGCCAACTGGCGCATCTACCATGCACATGTATCCGATCAATGGGAAGTGTCATGATGTTGGGCATAGTGACACACCTTGGGCCTATCGCGATGCCAATTGGTCGATGGTCATGGTAGGCGTGGATAATGATCCTGCAAACAATGAAAAGATCACAAAATGGACGAAGGACTACTATGACGGAATGCATCCCTATTCTGCCGGTGGCGCCTATGTCAATTTTATGATGGATGAAGGTCAGGACCGGGTGCGAGCAACCTATGGCGATAACTATGATCGCTTGACGGAGATTAAAGCGAAGTATGATCCCGATAACTTTTTCAGGATCAACCAAAATATTCAACCTAAGGGTTCGTGAGAATCCTAATTGGGGTAAACGAAAAGCCCGGGCGCTGTATGCGACCGGGCTTTTTCGTTTACCCTCGATCTATGATTTCTGATCTATGATTTCTGATCTGTGGTTTTTTGGAAATGACCAGGACTGCTATTTGGTTTTCCAGTCAGCTACCGACTTCTCAATTTCACTTTTCGAATTCTGATAGTAGTGATCGTCAGTATTTGCCATTCCTACTTCTGCTGATTTGGCGGCAGTAGCAACTGCACCAGTATAATCACCACTTGCCGCCTGAGCTTTTGCTTTTATATATAAATTCCAGGAGTGCTGGTGTAGCGAAGTTGATTTGTCAGCCCATTCCATTGCTTGCTTCGTTTCCTTTTCCATGTCAAGAAGAAAACTTGCACCATTTGCGTAGATCGCCCATTTATCATCATCACTCGCTTCATCAAGCGCCTTGTCCACATTAGCCAGTGCCTCCTCGAGTACATCAACCTTGAATCGCACATAAAGACGTGCTTTACCCCATGCCATCTTGAAATAACCTTTGTCAGCGGTTTGATCGTGAATCGTGTATGTCAATCTCTCCTGGCTGATCTTCTTAAACTGTGGCTTTACGTCAACCCGCAATGCATCTTTCGACTCGTCATATGCATATGCTCCCCACTGATCGGAAACCGTATTAAAAACAACTGTCCATTTGGTATCATCACCGGCAACCGGTATGACAAAGAATGCGTACTTCCCAGCCGCCAATGGTTTGCCTTCAAGACTCACATCAGTACTGAATTCTATAGTCGTCGCTGCATTAGCACCTGCGCGCCAGATTGCATCATATGGCACGACATCTCCCCAAATGGTGCGTTCCTTGACAGCAGGACTGGAATAATCGATCGAGATTTTTGTCAGACCGATTGTATATGCTACACTGGATGCCAGACTCTTCTTGGGGAGATCCTGTGCAGACACGTTAGATCCCATCAGGATGGCAAATCCCAAAAGAAATAGATTTTTAATCACAATTTTCATACGATAGATTTTTTTACTTAAAATTTTAAGAGCGCAAATATAATTGAACAACGGAACTTCTTGTACGCTTCTTGTGTCTGCACGAACACAATACGGGAAAATGTGACAACTCTGCACTCCTGTGTGAAAAGAACAACGCCTTTGGGATCTTAGCGGCTTTGTGAGAAAACGACCAAACCCTTACGACTTTGCATCTTTGCGAGAAAACTGCCAGGCACTTTGTCAGTGCACTCTTTATTCGATACCAAGAGCGGTTTATGTCGATATCCACACCTCCTCTCTTGTCATTGTAAAGACAGTAGCTTACTTTGTGAGACATATTGAAAACCCACCACAAATTGTGATATGAAAGTAAAATTTGCATTGACCCTCATGACATGTTTCATGATCATAGCATTTCCAAATATCCAGATTCATGCGCAAACTGCAGTGCAGATCGTACAAAAATCAATTGACCTGCTTAATGGCAAGTCTAGCCAGGCCACAATTCAAATGACCATTGTAAGGCCAAAGTATGCACGCAGTCTTGAGATGAAAACCTGGAGTTCAGGCAATGACTACTTCATGGTATACATCACGAGCCCGGCCCAGGAGAAAGGCCAGGTATTTATGAAAAGAGAAACAGACATGTGGAACTGGATCCCCAAAATTAGCAGAATGATAAAAATCCCACCTTCAATGATGAGTCAAAGCTGGATGGGGTCAGACTTCACCAATAACGATCTCGTCAAAGTAAACAGCCTTGCAGTGGATTATACGCATTCCATGTTGGGAGAAGAAGAAATTGAGGGATACGACTGCTACAAGATTGAACTCATACCCACTTTGGAATCGCCTGTAGTATGGGGTAAAGTGAATATGTGGATTTCGAAGGAAGAGTATTTTCAAATGAGAATGGAATATTACGACGAAGACATGGAACTGGTTAACCTGATGGAGGCTTCCGATGTAAAACAATTTGGAGACCGGATGCTCCCTTCGAAGATGGTTATGATCCCTGTGAAGAAAGATGGACAACAAACGATGATGGTCACTCTCGAACAGTCGTTTGATGTCGCCATAGATAGTGAGTTCTTTTCACAACAAAATATGAAGAGGGTCCGATGAAGCAATCCCTCATCTTCGCATGGCGCAATTTGTGGCGAAACAAGCGGCGCACAATTATAACAATCAGTTCTATTGTATTTGCAGTAATGATCGCATCATTAATGCGGGGTGTACAATTAGGGAGTTATGATAAAATGCTGAATGATGCCATAAAATCCTCAACCGGTCATTTGTCCATCATGGACAAGGATTATTGGGAGAGCAAAACCCTGATAAATTCATTTGAGTATACGGACGAACTTGACAGCCTGATAAGGAGTGATACACATCTGAGTATTCGCGCTCCTCAAATTTCTTCCGGATGCCTTGCATCATCCGGACGTAATACACGTGGCGTACTGATCATGGGTGTCGAGCCCGAAATTGAGGACCAACGCTCGGGTCTTAGAAGTAAGATTGTAGAAGGCAAGTATCTGGACCGGGATAGTGAGGGAGTAGTGATCGGGGGAATGCTCGCAAAATATCTGCATCTGAAAGTTGGCGATAGCCTCGTGGTACTGGGCCAGGGATATATGGGTATGACCGCTGCCGCCGAGTTGGAAGTCGTTGGACTATATCACCATCCAATGGCCATGATTGACAAGCGATTTATTTATACCAATCTGAATACCGCAAGCGAGTTATTTTATATGGATGGGCGCCTTACATCTGTCGATCTTGTACTGGATGATTATCATGATCTCGATTTAGCGATGACAAAATATGTCGATGCTTTGGATACGACTGTTTATGATATCCGCTCCTGGAAATCAATGAACAAGGTGCTTTTGCAACAAATTGAATCTGATAATTTCTTTGGCAAGATAATTATTGGAATTCTTTACCTCGTCATTGGTTTTGGAATATTCGGAACGGTTCTGATGATGGTCATGGAGCGGAGGCGGGAGTTTTCGGTAATGATGGCATTGGGCTTGCGCTCGTCAAAACTGGTGCGTATTGTCCTTGCAGAAACTATTATGATGGGTATAATTGGAGCACTTATCGGATTGGCTTTGAGTTTTCCGCTGATCTATTATTTTCATCTCAACCCCATACCTCTTACAGGTGATAATGCAGAAATTTACCGGGAGTTCAACCTTGAGCCGATACTTGAAGTTGCAATCAAACCACTTAGTCTGCTTCGGCAATTTGTTATCGTATTAATATTGAGTATTGTAGCGGCCATTGGTCCGGTCAACAGCATAGGCAATTTCAATTTTGTTTCAATCATACGCGGTCGGGAATGATAGTACAATTGGCATGGCGAAATATCTGGAGAAATCGTGTGCGCAGTCTTTCTGTTGTACTCGCAATTTCTGTCGGGCTCTTCGGTACACTTTTCGTTTCTGCTATTTCACACGGCATGATAAACCGGATTATCCGGTCGACAATCGACAATAATATTTCGGACATTCAAGTCCACTCAGAAGAGTATGTGATTTCAGAGGAATTATCGGATGTATTCCTTAAAGAAGATGTCCAGCCTGTGATTGACGCAAATTCCGGGGTCATTGAATCCTATGCTTATCGCGTTCGAGTCGAAGCTATGGCTAGTTCAGCAAATGGCTCGTATCAGGTTACCGTTCTCGGAATTGATAAAGAGCGGGAGATAATGGTGACAAGTATCCATGAGTTGATCGTGGAAGGGGAATATTTTGACACAGAAACCAAGCTCAAAGAAATCTGCGTTGGAAGAAAATTAGTAGAAGAACTCGACGTCAGGTTGGGATCTAAAATCGTGTTGAGCTTTGCGGATGTCGAAGGAAATATCATGTACGAGAGCTTTAAGATCACAGGGATTTATAAATCTAATCATTCTGAGTTCGACAAGGTGACAACGTATGTGCTGCAAGAAGATATCATCCCAATTCTGAAAACTGGCACATCAAATTTTCATGAGGCTGCTTTGCGGGTGTCGGAAGATCATCTGGATCACGTTTATTCAAATCTTAAGCAGGAGCTCCCCGGTTTTGAAGTAAAGCGTTGGTTCGAAATAAATAAAACACTTCGTGCCATGAGTAGCATGATGGATTTGTCGACTTTTATTATGATCACGATTGTGCTTATTGCGCTGATATTTGGCGTGATCAACACCATGCTCATGGTCGTCATGGAGCGTAGGAAAGAACTTGGAATGCTGCGTGCGTTGGGAATGAATAATTATCTGATCGGAAGAATGATTGTTCTCGAAACTGTCTTTCTAAGCATTATCGGAGGAGTACTTGGTAATGCACTTACCTTATTTGCGGTGAAGTGGTTTGGATCAAGGGGTATCAAATATGAATCAGCCGCCGAAGGATTGGAGCAGATGGGCATGGGAGATACACTCTATCCGGAGCTCGCTGTTCAAACGTATTTGGCAATTACCCTGCTTATTCTGGTAACAGCATTAATAGCTTCAATTTTTCCAGTGAGAAGAGTCTTCCGGCAGAACATAGCAGAAACACTTAGAACTTAATCAAATGGTCGTTATAGAAAGTATTGATGTGCACAAGGTTTATAATCCTGATACTATTCCTGTGAAGGCGGTAGATGGTATAAGTGTGTCTTTTGAGTCGGGAGAATTTACGGCCATAGTAGGGCCTTCAGGATGTGGGAAAACCACTTTCCTTAATTTGATCGGAGGGCTGGAATCCCCGACCAAAGGTAAAGTGCTCATCCATGACAAAGACATCAGCACATTGAGTAAGAAAGAACTAACTGATTACAGGCTGCATAATATTGGGTTTGTCTTTCAGGCCTATAATTTAATACCCGTAATGAGCGCGTATGAAAACGTAGCCTTTATCATGCAATTGTTGAAATTTCGAAAGGAGGATATTGATGAACGCGTCAATTTCCTTTTAAATAGAATGGGTGTTTGGGATAAAAGAGATGAAAGGCCGGGGGCGCTGTCAGGTGGGCAGCAGCAACGCGTGGCTGTTGCCCGCGCACTTGCTTCAAATCCCAAATTTATCCTGGCAGATGAACCAACTGCTAATCTCGATAGTAAATCGACAGGTACG
>Ga0114949_10002182_pt1 | contig 12141 bp, 10 predicted proteins | sample N074metaG_FD_83505 | JGI IMG/M metagenome (GOLD analysis project Ga0114949, IMG submission 83505) | Deep subsurface microbial communities from Kermadec Trench to uncover new lineages of life (NeLLi) - N074 metaG | ecosystem: Environmental > Aquatic > Marine > Ocean trench > Sediment | place... | reverse complement strand
GCTGGTTCACCTGATCAGTTTTTCGGTCTCCGTGATTTACGTAGTACAGGTGCTGCACGCGCTTGCGCCGGAACGCAAGCAGGACCCTCTGCGCGACAGCGTTGCATCCGGCATGCTCATGGCGGTTGGCGCCACCATACTGACAGCGCTCATCGTCGCAGGCTTTGCTTTTGCCGAGATCCTCGATGATGCGGGCCCCGATCGGCCCATCACGGTGATGGCCCACCGTGGCAGCTCGCTGAAAGCGCCGGAAAACTCCCTGAGCGCCATCCGACTGGCCATGGAAGAAGGCGCGGATATGGTCGAGATCGATGTGCAGGAGACCGCCGACGGTGTCGTCGTCTTGTTGCACGACTCGGATCTGGCCCGCATTGCCGGTGTAAGACGCGGGATACACGAAATGACGCTTGCCGAAATCCGGGAACTGGATGCGGGCAGCTGGTTTTCGGAAGACTTTGCCGGCGAAAGGATTCCCACCCTGCGTGAAGCGCTGGAACTGGGATGGCCGACGGTGGGTTTCAACGTGGAACTCAAATACGCCGGCCATGACCGGGAACTGGCGGCTTCGGTGATCCGCATTCTGGACGAGTCGGGTTGCACGGAATGCGTCATCAGTTCTCTCAACCAGGGGGCCGTGGAAGAGGTCCGCCGGCTTGCTCCGGACAGGCGGGTTGGTCTGATCGTGGGTCAGTCACTGGGCAATTTGATGCGTGTGGACGCGGACTTCTTCGCCGTACGCACGGGGCTGGCTTCCCGGGATCTGATTTACGGGAGCAGGCGGCGCGGACGGGAAGTGATTGTGTGGACGGTCAACGATCCCGTGGACATGGCCCGCATGGCCGCTTTGGGAGTGGACGGAATCATGACCGATAATCCCGCCTTGTTGCGTACAGTGATGGAACAGCGAGCGGAACTCAGCCGCGCCGAACGCGTGGCGTTTTCCGTACGGGCGTGGTTATCGCGCTAATATCCGCGTTGCGCGCTGACCACGCGCGGAACGCCTGCCAGGTCCTCGAACACCTGAATATCGGCAAACGCGTTTGGCCGCATCAGATCGGTGACGCGATCGCGCTGATCGTAGCCGTGTTCCACCAGTAAACGGCCACCGTCGGTGAGGTGCGCGGGTGCCTGGCCGATGATGATCTTCAGGGCATCGAGTCCCTGTTCACCGGCAGCCAGCGCCAGGCGCGGTTCGAAACGACAATCGCCCTGGTCCAGGTGTTCGTCGTTGTCGGGAACATAGGGTGGATTGCTGACGACCATATCGAAAATTTCACCCTCAAGTCCGTCAAACCAGTCGCTCTTGACGAAACGGATGTTGTCGAGTTCATGCTCAAGGGCGTTGCTCCGCGCCACTTCCAATGCGGCGGGCGACACATCTGTAGCGGTGATCGCCGCGCGCGGTCGTTCCCGCGCCAGGGCCAGGGCGATGGCGCCGCTTCCGGTCCCCGCATCAAGAAGCGACACCTCCAGGTCTTCCGGAACGACATCCAACGCGGCCTGCACCAGTGTCTCGGTGTCCGGTCTGGGCACCAGCGTCTCGGGGGTAACTTTCAATGTTATGGACCAGAACTCGCGCAAACCGGTGATGTGCGCGACGGGCTCTCCGTCTGCCCGCCGGGCGATGGCGCGACGGAAGTCCTTCCACGTGGCCGGGTCCAGGGTCGAGTCAGTGTGCCCGTAGAGCCAACTCCGATCCCGGTGGCAGACCGCCGCCAGCAACACTTCGCTGTCCAGTCGGGCGGTGGCGCTGGCGCGCGCCAGATCCGTCTCCGCGGCCCCGATGGCCTCGGCAATGCTGATCGTGCGGATCGCTCCCATCCCGTTTTGCTCAGTTTTCAAGCGTAGCCAGCTGGTCCGCCTGATGTTCCTGGATGAGGGGATCGATGACCTGGTCCAGGTTCCCTGCCAGTACATCGGTCAGCTTGTAGAGGGTCAGATTGATCCGATGGTCGGTAACGCGACCCTGGGGGAAATTGTAAGTGCGGATTCGTTCGGAACGATCACCGCTGCCCACCAGCAGGCGGCGTTTCTCCGCGGTCTCCTTCGCCTGTTTTTCCTGCTCTGATGCGAGCATCCGGGCTTGCAGCAGGCTCATGGCGCGTGCGCGGTTCTTGTGTTGGGAACGTTCGTCCTGACATTCCACGACGATCCCGGAAGGCACATGGGTGATACGCACGGCGGAATCGGTGGTGTTGATGTGCTGACCGCCTGCTCCGGAAGCCCGGTAGGTATCGATCCGCAGATCGGCCGGGTTGAGATCCACCTCTTCGATCTGGGGCACTACCGGCAGTACCGCCACGGTACAGGCGGAAGTGTGAATACGGCCCTGGGATTCGGTTTCCGGCACGCGTTGAACACGGTGCGCGCCGGACTCGAATTTCAGTCGGCCGTAGACGTCGTTGCCCGTGAGGCGCGCGATAATTTCTTTGTAACCACCATGTTCGCCGGCGCTCTGACTCATTATCTCGACGTTCCAGCCCCGCGCCTCCGCGTAGCGTTCGTACATGCGATGGAGATCACCCGCGAACAGCGCCGCCTCGTCGCCGCCAGTGCCGGCCCGGACCTCGAGAAAGACGTCCGCTTCATCCCGAGGGTCGGTCGGCAAAAGAAGAACGCGGATCTGGCGCTCCAGATCCTCCAGTTGCTGCGAGTGTGTGGTTATTTCTTCTTCCGCGAGTTCGCGCATCTCGCTTTCGCTCTCTGCGAGCATGGCCTGCGCCTCCGCCAGTGCCGTCTCGCTGTTTTTGAAACTGCGGAACGCCACCACTACCGGCCGAAGTTGTGAGTACTCCCTGGATAAGGTGCGAAAGCGGTCCTGATCCGAAATAATTTCCGGATCGGACAGCTGGGTCTCCAGTTTCCCGCTGTGGGAAACCAGCGTCGCCAGTTTTTTTCTCATGCTCTCGTTCACGACTATGCTTCCATCGCGACCGCCGCACAGACGGCGTCGCAGGCGGGGAGGATACAGCTAATGCTCGTCCAGAGGATCGGGGCGGGCGGCGTCGGACGAGTCATCCGACGGGTCATCGGGAACGGAAGTGGAAGAGGATCTGTCAGTGAGACCGAGCATGCCCCGGGCGATGTCGAGCACTTCTTTGCGCCCCGTACGTGCGGCCCGGCGCAGACTCACACTGGGTTGATGCAGCAGTTTGTTCGTCAGTGTGTTGGCCAGAAACCTCAAAACGTCTTCCGGGTCGTCACCCCTGGCCAGCAGGGCGCGTGCTTTTTCGAGAGTCCGGTCGCGTTGCTCCTCCGCCAGATGGCGGTAGTCGCGGATCAGTTGAACCGCGGACAGAGATCGCTGCCAGTCGGAGAAATGGTCGGTCCACAGGTTCACGATGGCTTCGGCCTCGGCCGCGGCTTCGCGACGTGAATTCAAACCTTCCTGGATGACCTGTTGCAGGTCATCCACGGTGTAGAGATACACATCATCAAGATCCGCCGCGCTCGCTTCCACGTCACGAGGGACTGCGATATCGACAATGAAAAACGGCCGGCGTTTGCGCTCCTTGAGCGCGTTCCGTAGAGACTCGGTGGACAACACCGGTTCGCTTGCGCCCGTGGAGGCGATGATGATGTCGGCATCGCTCAGATGTTTGTGCACATCGTCCAGGGTGATGGCATAGGCGGAGAACTGGCGGGCGAGCTCGTCGGCGCGTGACAGGGTGCGGTTGGCGAAGATCATGCGATCCACACCCTTGCCGGCGAGATGGCGAGCCGTGAGTTCCACGGTGTCACCGGCGCCAAGGAGCAAAACGGTTTGCCCTGACAGGTCGCCGAATATTCGGCGAGCCAGAGTTACTGCGGCGAAGGCCACCGACACGGGACTGGAACCGATCCCGGTACTCGCGCGGATCTTCTTGGCGACGGCAAAGCTGTGCTGAAAGAGTTTCTCCAGTTGCTGACCCAACACGCCGGCTTCCCGCGCCAGCCGGTAGGCGTCTTTCATCTGCCCCAGAATCTGTGGCTCACCCAGCACCATCGAGTCCAGCCCGGCGGCGACGCGCAGGATATGCCTGACCGCATCGCGGTCCTGATGGGTGTAGAGAAACGGGTCGATTTCTTCGTGACGCAGATGCCGGTATTCCCGCAACCACTGTCGCGGCAACTCGAGGACCTCCTGTTCTACGCCGCAATAAATCTCCGTGCGATTGCAGGTTGAGATAATGGCGGCTTCTGCCACCCCGGTGTGGGCGACGAGGTCGTGGAGCGCCGCCGCGGTTTCCTCGGGCGGAATGACGACTTTCTCCCGCACCTGGACAGGAGCGGTCGTGTGGCTGAGGCCTATGGCGAGCAATGACATGGCGTGTTGGCAGCATTGTGCAGCCTGGGTTCGGTGGGCTGCGGTATAGTTAGCCTTCAGTCGTCCTTTTATTCAGGGATTATGAACCGACAGGGACACATTATATCTCTCGGGCTGTCTGTGGCGTTGATGCTTGCGGCCTGCGCGAACGCCCAGCCACGCGCCTACGGTGACCCCGATGACCATGCGGTGCCGGCCCGGAACGAAACCCCGGCCCCTGCAGCCCCCGTCACCCAACCGGGGATTCCTGAGACGGTCACGAACATCGATCCGGAGGTGCTCTATCACGTGCTCTCCGCCGAGATTTTGGGTCAGCGCAGCGATTACGCAACCGCCACGCGAATGTACGTGAAGGCTGCCATGGCGTCCGAAGACCCGGAGATCGCCGAACGCGCCACGCGGGTTGCGCTATTCGCCAAGGATGCCGAATCGGCGCAGCTGGCCGCCGCCCGCTGGCTGGAACTGGAACCTGATAACCCTGCCGCCCACCGCAACCTCGCGGCGTTGGCGCTGCGTGAAGGATCCATGATTCAGGCCGCGGATCACCTCGGCCAGGTCCTCGACTACAGCTCTGAACAGGGGCAGGCCTGGTTGCTGATTACTGAACTCCTGCGTTATGCCCGTGATATTGACGGCGCGCTGGAGGTGATGTCGAAGCTCGTGGATGAGTACCCCGACGACGCGGAGGCATATCTGGCCTTTGCCGCGTTGCTGCATCAGAAAGGTGTGGAAGATCAGGCCCTCGAAGAGATCAACAAGGCCTTCGACCTCCAGGGTGCCTGGCCCGAAGCGCTGAGTCTGCGTTCCGCGATCTACCAGGACCTGGGGCAGCTGGAACAGGCGCAGGAGGACCTGGCGGATGCGGTCGGGATGGAGCCTGCCGACGAAATATTGCGGATTCGTTACGCGGAGTTGTTGCGTCAGATGGGTCGCTACGATGCGGCGCAGGCGCAACTGGCGGAACTGCCCCAGGACTCCGCGGTTCTGGTCCAGCGGGCATTCGTGGCGCTGGCCGCCGAGGATCACACGCAGGCGGAAGAATTTGCACGACAGCTTCTCAGATTCGGTGAAGACCGGAACGCGGCCTACTTCATCCTGGCCCGCGTTGCGGAGGAGCGGGGTGATATCGACACTGCGCTTGCCGAGTACGCAAAAATCGACGACGGGCGATTTTATCCGCAGGCCCAGACACGTGCCGCCTATTTGATGGCCGAAAACGGAAGGCTGGACGATGCGCGGGAACTGTTGCGACGCCTGCGCGCCGACAACGTGGATCTGTCCGAGGATCTGTACCTGGCCGAAGGTGATTTGCTCGTCCAATCGGGTTTGGAGAATGTCGCTTTCGATCTTTATACGCGGGCAATCGAAGAAGCGCCCAACAGCACCAGCCTGAGATACGCACGCGCATTGCTGGCTGAAACCCTGGATCGTCTGGACATTACGGAAAACGATCTCCGCGAGATCATCCAGCGTGAACCTGACAATGCTGTCGCTCTCAACGCGCTCGGGTATACGCTCGCCGACCGAACCGATCGTTACCAGGAAGCCCTCGCGCTCATCGACGAGGCTTACCGGCTACAACCCGATGAGGCGGCCATCGTGGACAGCATGGGCTGGATTCACTATCGCCTCGGGAACCTGGACGAAGCGCTCATGTATCTGCGCCGCGCCCTGGATCTGGGCTACGATCCGGAAATTGCCGCACACTTCGGCGAAGTACTCTGGATCGTTGGCGAGCACGATCATGCCCGGTTGATCTGGGCTGACGCGCTCGAGCGCACCCCGGAAAGCGATATCGTGCAGGAAACGATGAAACGTTTCGGCCAGTGATAGGAGCCTTTCGACTCCTTTTGTTTGCTTGTGTTGCGCTTCTGGGCGCGTGCGCGACCTTGCCGCGGATCAGTCCGGACGATGCGGAAGCCTTGCAGCGCTGGCACGAAGAACAACTTGCTCATTTCGAAGACTGGCGACTCAGCGGCAAGATCTCAGTGCGCGATGACCAGGACAATTTCAGCGGCCGCTTGCACTGGCGCACGAGTTCCGGCAGTTACGAGATGTTGATTGTGGCGCCCATGGGGCGGGGCAGTTGGCGTCTGGAAGGAAGCGCGGCGGGGGCCGTACTCACGGACGAGAAACAACAGGTTTGGCGCGGTGAAGACGCAGAAACCCTGTTGTTTCAACGGCTGGGGTGGCATGTTCCCGTGGATGATCTGGTTTACTGGATCCGGGCCATGCGCGTGCCGGATCGTGTCGCCGAGGTGGAATTCGACGCCTGGGGACGGATGGGGCGCCTCCGCGAAGCCGGCTGGACCGTCACCTATCAGGCCTGGCAGGAGAGCGCAGGCCTGCAAATGCCACGCAAGATGGTCGCCGCCAGCGACCCCTATCGCCTCAAACTCGTCATCAACGAATGGGCCCTGGGTGCCGGTTCTGAAGCTGAACCTGAAGATGCGCCAGAACCCGGGCCGGAGTCCGGGTTTGACTCCGGGTTTGAAGCCGGGCCGGAAAATGGGCCTGGAAACGGATTTGGCCCCGGGCCTGAGGCTGAAAAAGGCGGCTGACATCCGATGGCCCCGGAATGGACAAGCTGGCCAGCACCGGGAAAGCTCAATCTCTTCCTGCATGTGGTGGGCCGCCGGCCGGACGGTTACCACGAACTCCAAAGCGCCCTTCAGTTCATCGATCGCTGTGACCAGATCCACCTGCGGGTACGGCGCGACGGGGCGGTTCGCAGGCTGTCCAGCCTCGAGGGCGTCCCAGAGGAAGACGATCTGACTGTACGGGCGGCGCGTTTGTTGCGGGCGCGCACCGGTTGCCGGCTCGGCTGCGAGATCCGGCTCGACAAGACCCTCCCCCTGGGCGGTGGTCTGGGGGGCGCAAGCTCCGATGCGGCGACCGTCCTGAGGGCGCTAAACGTGCTGTGGGGCCTGGAACGGGGGGCCGAGGAACTGGCGGGTCTGGGCCTCGAACTGGGCGCCGATGTGCCCTTCTTTGTTTGGGGAACGGCGGCCTGGGCAGAGGGAATTGGCGAGCGCCTGACACCGGTCAAGCTGCCGGAACAGTGGTACCTGGTGCTGGTCCCGGGCGTAGGCATCGAAACAGCCGGCATTTTCCAAGCCCCGGAATTGACACGAAATTCCGCCAAGATCACAATAGCCGACTTTCTTTCGGGCGCGGGCCGCAATGATTGTGAGCCCGTAGTGGTGGGCAGATATCCCGTCGTCGCCGAAGCGTTGGCATGGTTGCAGGCCCGTACGCCGGCCCGACTCACCGGAACCGGATCGTGTGTGTTCGGCTGCTTCGCCACAGCTGATGAGGCGGAAGACAGTCTGCGGGCGGCTCAGGGGACTTTCGAAGGATTTGTGGCGCGCGGACTCAATCGTTCGCCCCTCATGAAATGCGTGTAGCCGGGGTTGAGCGTGGTCGGGCGCCGAGGTTTCTGGGGCGTAGCCAAGTGGTAAGGCACGGGGTTTTGATCCCCGCATGCGCAGGTTCGAATCCTGCCGCCCCAGCCAACGGAAACGGCCGGAACGTAGTTGCAACATGAACGGCGTTCCACGCTGTATTGAATGAGAAACGACGCCAAGAAGAACAGGGAGTCAGGGAACGATGGTGTCGGGTACCAACGAAGAAGCAAATGCATCTGCGCTCGTTGAACGAAGCCGCATACACGAAAACGAGGAATGAACAAGGTAACCGCAGTGACGGACAGCTCCAGCGTCATGCTCTTCGCAGGCAACGCTAATCCGGCGCTGGCTCAAGAGATCGCCAACCATCTGCAGGTGCCGTTGGGCAAGGCGATCGTGGGCCGTTTCAGCGACGGTGAGGTCATGGTGGAAATCATGGAGAACGTGCGCCAGCGCGAAATCTTCGTGGTGCAACCCACCTGCCACCCAGCCGCGGAGAACCTGATGGAGTTGTTGGTGATGGTGGATGCGTTGAAAAGAGCGTCGGCCGCCACGGTGACAGCGGTGATGCCTTACTTCGGATACGCCCGGCAGGATCGCCGGCCCCGGTCCGCGCGTGTCTCGATCACCGCCAAAGTGGCGGCCACGATGATCGGTGCTGCCGGAACGGACCACGTGTTGACCATCGATCTGCATGCGGACCAGATCCAGGGCTTTTTCGATATCAACATAGACAATGTGTACTCGTCGCCAATCCTGCTTGGGGACATCTGGCGCCAGAAATACGACAACATGATCATCGTATCCCCGGATGTGGGCGGCGTGGTGCGTGCGCGGGCACTGGCGAAACGACTGGATGACACGGGCCTGGCGATCATTGACAAGCGTCGGCCCAAAGCGAATGAAGCTACGGTGATGAATATCATCGGTGAAGTGGAAGGAAAGGTTTGTATCCTGGTGGACGACATGGTCGATACCGCCGGGACACTGTGTGCGGCATCTTCCGCACTCAAAGAACACGGCGCCACCCGGGTGGTGGCGTATTGCACACACCCGGTATTGTCCGGGCCGGCGGTCAAAAATATTTCATCGTCCGACGTGGACGAGGTCGTGGTAACGGACACGATTCCGTTGAGCCGGGACGCGGCCGAGTGTGATCGAATTCGGCAACTGAGCGTTGCTCAGATGCTTGCCGAAACGATTCGCAGAATGGAAGTAGGCGAATCGGTCAGTTCACTGTACGTGGACTGATTTTTTGAGCCGGTTTCTGGTCGCGGAAACCGGAAAAGGAAGCAACAAAGGAGTCAATGCCAATGGCAACTGTTGAAATTAACGCAGAACTCCGGAACGACAAGGGGAAAGGTGCGAGCCGCCGCCTGCGTCGGGCCGGTCAGGTCCCCGCTGTCGTCTATGGTGGCGGCAAGGAGCCGGCAACGCTGACGCTCGACGAGAACGAGTTGATGCTTGCCCTGAGCAACGAAGCTTTTTACTCGAAAATTCTGGAACTCAAAGTGGGCGAGAAGCGCCAGAAGGTGGTGTTGCGCGACATTCAGCGCCATCCTGTGCGTCCTACTGTTCAGCATGTGGATTTTCAGCGCATCGTTGCGACGGAGAAGGTGCGCATGAACGTGCCGCTGCATTTTGTTGACCAGGACGAGTCTCCGGCCGGCAAGATGTCCGGGGTGGTTATCTCTCACCAGATCACCGCCGTGGAAGTCAGCTGCCTGCCTGAGCACCTGCCCGAGTTCATCGAGGTGGATCTCTCGACGATTGACGTGGGCGACACGATTCCTCTGTCGGATCTGAAACTGCCCGACGGCGTGATCCTGGCAGCCAACGAAGTTGAGCTTGCCGAGCCCATGGTAACGGCGGCGCACGTGCAGGAAGTTGTCGAGGAGGAAGAGGAAGTCGAGGAGCTGGAAGGCGAAGCCGTGGAAGGCGAAGAGGGCGAAGCGCCGGCGGAAGGCGCTGCTTCCGAAGATGGAGGCAAGGGCGACGGCGAAAGCTGATCCCCCTGATCCGAGGTGGCTTCAACCATCCGACTCATTGCGGGCCTGGGAAATCCAGGCCCGCGTTATTCAGGGACCCGGCATAATGCCGGTTCCTGGTTCGCTGATGGCCTCGCCCGGCGTCTGGGCGAAGCGTTCAAGGACGAGTCGAAGTTCTCCGGAGCGGTTGCCCGCTCCGGGGAGCTGCGGTTGTTCAAACCGGATACCTTCATGAATGAGAGCGGCTACGCGGTCGCACGCATTGCCGGGTTTTACAAGGTGCAGCCCGGGGAGATCCTCGTGGCTTACGACGACCTGGATTTGCCGCCGGGGACGGTGCGTCTGAAACGCGATGGCGGCCACGGCGGTCACAACGGCCTCCGGGATGTTGAGGTGCATCTGGGAAGCCGGGGTTTTACCCGGGTACGCATAGGGATCGGGCATCCCGGCGACCGGGATGCGGTCACGCCCTGGGTGTTGGGACGACCCGGCGCCGATGATGAGCGCGCGATACGCGACGCCATTGAGCGGGTACTCGATGTGATGCCGATGGTCCTTGCGGGCGACTTCGACAAAGCCGCAACAGAACTTCATACGGAATCGAAACCAGCGGAATAGGCGTTCCGCCACACGGAAGTGGGATAACCATGGGATTTCGACTTGGTATCGTGGGTCTACCCAACGTGGGCAAGTCCACGCTTTTTAACGCGCTGACCCGTTCGGCGGCCGCGGCTGCGAACTATCCTTTCTGCACCATCGACCCCAATATTGGCATGGTTCCGGTGCCCGACCCGCGCCTGGACCGCATTGCCGGGATCGTGCAGCCGAAGAAAGTGGTGCCGACCAGCATGGAATTCGTGGACATTGCCGGGCTCGTCTCCGGGGCCTCCAGGGGGGAAGGGTTGGGCAATCAGTTCCTGGCCAATATCCGGGAAACCGACGCTATCGGGCACGTCGTGCGCTGCTTTTCCGACCACGATGTGGTGCATGTCTCCGGCAAAGTGGATCCCATGTCCGATGTGGAAACCGTCAATACGGAACTGATCCTGGCGGATATGGATACGGTCGAGCGGGCACTGGTCAAGGCCGAGCGCCAGGCCAGGACCGCGGACAAGGACGACATGGCCTGGCGCGACCTGGTCAAACGCCTGCGGGATCACCTGGATACCGGCCAGCCGGCCCGGGCGCTGGAGTCCTCCGGGGAAGAAAAGGCCGCTCTCAGGACCTTGCAGCTGCTGACCGACAAACCGGTGCTCTATATCGCCAATGTGTCCGAAAACCATCTGCAGGCGGACCCGGCTGTCGAATCTCTTTTGGCCCATGCCGCGCAGGAAGGCGCGGAGGTGGTCGCGGTCTGTGCCGCGGTGGAGGCTGAACTGGCCCAACTCGAACCCGCGGATCAGCAGGAGTTTCTCGGGGAACTCGGACTCGAGGAACCGGGTCTGAATCGGGTGACCCGCGCGGGTTACCGCCTGCTGGGGCTACAGACCTTTTTCACCGCTGGCCCCAAGGAGGCCCGGGCGTGGACGGTCAGGGCCGGGGCCAGGGCGCCGGAGGCGGCCGGGAGGATTCATACGGACTTCCAGCGGGGGTTTATCCGGGCCGAAGTGGCGAGTTATGAGGATTTCGTGGCCTGCGGCGGCGAAAGCGGCGCCAGGGAAGCTGGGAAGCTTCGCTCCGAAGGGAAGGACTACGTGGTTCGGGAAGGGGATGTCATTCATTTCCGGTTTAATGTCTGACTGATGAATGGGGACAGTTACCTCATTAAATCGGAAATCGGGGACAGTTACCTCATTTCCGTTCAGAACCCGGGCTCGGCGGGCAGCCAGACCAGGAAATGAGGTAACTGTCCCCGATTTAATGAGGTAACTGTCCCCATACATCGTGGGTTCGGCCCGATTTTTGCTATTGACAGGTCTGAGGGCCGGCGTCAAAATTGCCGGCTTGCTTGCTGGGAGGGGTTCCCGAGCGGCCAAAGGGGGCAGACTGTAAATCTGCTGTCACTGACTTCGGAGGTTCGAATCCTCCCCCCTCCACCACATGAGAGGTGGACGTTTTTGGCTGCGGGCGTAGTTCAATGGTAGAACCTCAGCCTTCCAAGCTGATGGTGTGGGTTCGATTCCCATCGCCCGCTCCAGACGAAGGCTGACTGAGTACATACAAGTTGAACGCCCACATAGCTCAGTCGGTAGAGCACTTCCTTGGTAAGGAAGAGGTCACCGGTTCAAATCCGGTTGTGGGCTCCAGAGCCCGGGCACACCTTTATATACAGGTATGGCTGTTTAGGTATGGCTGCTGCACGAATCGCTTACGCGGAGTGATCTGACAATGTCCAAGGAAAAATTCCAACGCACGAAGCCGCATGTAAATGTAGGGACGATCGGCCATGTTGACCATGGCAAGACGACGTTGACGGCGGCCATGACGAAGGTTCTGGCTG
>Ga0114949_10002179_pt1 | contig 12146 bp, 11 predicted proteins | sample N074metaG_FD_83505 | JGI IMG/M metagenome (GOLD analysis project Ga0114949, IMG submission 83505) | Deep subsurface microbial communities from Kermadec Trench to uncover new lineages of life (NeLLi) - N074 metaG | ecosystem: Environmental > Aquatic > Marine > Ocean trench > Sediment | place... | reverse complement strand
TTACCGGCTGTATATCGCCATTCATGCTTCTTTTAGGCTGTTAGTATCCCGGTTGTCTGGCGTCAACTAACTTGGCCGGTTGTACTAATTGTCGCCGAACATCGGTAGTTAGGCGCCAGTATATATCGGCCAAATATCGGTTCTGGAAAAAGCCAGTTAGATTGTTATTTGGTTAGTCTTTGCCACAGGTTGCGCCAGAGCCATTTCGTTGCTCTCTGGAAAGGCTCTGCAGTGTGGTCCAGGGGCTCCTCTATCTTCTCCAGGTCACTGACACGTTTCAGCCCTCGGGTTGCCACAGCACCAGTCAAACGCGCCCTGTGTATCCCTGCCAGTGATCTGGAGGGTAAGCCTGCTCTGTTGCCCGGCCAGACTCTCCACAATGGCAGAGTAGTTGAGGTGCTTGTGCATCGCGACTCCTTTCGCCAATCGTATGGATTGATAGGATCAGGGTCAGCCCACAACCCCAGCCTCCTGGCTTTGGCTTCATCTTCGGCAGACTCATAACGCCCACGATCCTCAGGCGGCTGCTCCTTGGCATAATACCGATACCACCATGCCATTCCTGCTAGTAGTTGGGCATGATTTGCATCAAGGGTCTTGCCGCAGGAGGGGCAGTCAGCCGGCTGCACCCACACCTTGCCCAGGGTGCGACCATAACGGTCCGACTTGGTCGATTCCACCAGCACGTCTTTGCCGGCCACCATGAATGCCAGGCGATCTCGCGAGACAGTACCGAACGGCTGCCCTCTCTCAGGCGCGTCAATGCCTGTCAGGCGGACTTTGTGCTGGACCTGATCCGAGTCCAGGATCTTTATAGTGTCGCCGTCAGTGACCGCCACTACGTGTCCTGTGACGTCGGCGTAGGCTACTGAGGCTGTGAGTAGAAGTAGTAGGTCGAATCTCATTAATCTAGCTTATCCATCCCTGGTGGCGTTTTCCAGCAACGTAAGTTCAAGTAGGTGGTTTGGATCGCTTCATGGTTCGCAGCTTAATGGAGGGTGGCAGCACTGAGCAGGATGATTATTCGGGATTCGAGATTTTCTTTGTAAGCGATCATGGTATTTCCTTTATGTGTGAAAAGGCCGCGTAGGGTACGCAAGCCTTAGGGGTTTCTGGTGTGTGTATTTGGGTACAGCCTTCGAGATATTTGGCACAGAGTGCCCGGAGGGCATGTATCAAAAACGGTTCCCACAACTGGGGTACGTTTGTAATGAAATCAATGGGTTAGATTTGAGTTTTGCGGGGATCTGTGGGAACTTTCTAGGAGTCTAAGTACTTGATATTAAACACTTTTTAGGGGAATGCGGTGTTGGCTTTTAACCAATTGGTCGCGCGTTCGAATCGCGCACGGCCCACCATTTTCCTGTAAAAATATATAGTTAAAGACTGTGTGACGTCAGACCTTTTGGTGCCATATGGTCTGACGTCACACAATCAACAGCTCCTGGCCCCAAAAGAGGTCGGGAGAGTATCAAGAGTTGAGTTAATTTAACGTATTAAAAATTATTCTGGAAATGAGTGATCGGATTGGACTTCCCCCCGTAAAATTGACACCTTCGAGCCTCAAAATGAGGCCTGCTCAAAGGCCACTGAACTGACTATCACAAGACAAGTCCGAGTGTGGTTAAGCAGCAATACTTTGCAGCACTTCAGGGTTTAACTGGGCTACTTTGATAAGTGTCACTGCCGCACTGTCGGGTTGCTTTCGCCCCTGCTCCCAATCTCGAATAGTACCAACGGGAACGCCTAGCAGTTTTGAAAAAGCGGGTTGAGTTAATTTGAGCTGTTTACGAACAGAAATTGCCAGTAGCTGCTCTGATGTCCAGGTTTTCGCTGGTGCGCCTTTTTTGATGGCCAGTACATCATCAAGTAGTGCTTGTCCTGCGGCGGTCATTTTTTTAGCCATTGATAGCCTCCTTAATCCTCTTCGGTTCATGAGCTGGAATATTCTCTCGCTCATTTTTTGCATACAGTGATAATAGCCAGGTTTCTTTTGCAGCGGAGTTAAAATAAATGACTCACACGCCGCCGCGTTTTCCAGTGCCTTCTTTGCCCCAGCGGATTTTTCTGACACCGCCAGAGCTGGGAACAATTTCTCCCGCTTGGGGGTTACTGGCAATATAGACTATAAAATCTTCATATTGCCTGGACGTCCACACTTTGGTCGCTTTGGCATTGAAGATATTGGTCTCTATTATCGTGTTCATAATTGAGAGTATACGGCTAAGCCGTACTTAGTCAAATTAATATATCCAACTACCCTCTCACCATTCGTGGGGAATTCGTGGGGATAAGTAGTCTATTGTTAGTCATCGTGGGGCATTGTAGGCAACGGATTACTTGCCAACTAGTTGATATTAAGGGAGTTTTAATTGTTGTCGTGGCTTTTAAGCAATTGGTCGAAGGGGGCGGCCATCCGTTTCGAATCGCGCACGGCCCACCATTTTCAAAGGATTAGCAGTTAACAGCTGCTAACTCCCCCCTACATCTGCGCATCCAACAGCTCCGCCTGACCGGAAAAACCCGCGATCAACTCCCGCGCCAGACGCTCTGCCAACTCGCCGATGGCGGTATTTTCCTTTGCATAGGCGAGGAAGTACTCGACGTAGAAGTCTTTGAAGTGGTCCGGCAGCACCACGCAGTACTCGCCGCTGGCGAGTTTTTCACGGCACACGTAGCGCGGCAGATAGGTCATGCCCAGGCCTGCGTTCATGGCCTCGAGAATCGCATAGGTATTGTCGATGTGGTAGGTGTTGCCGAAGCGGGGCAGGTCGACGTTAGCCAGCTGGTCTTGCCAGAAACCGGTCGTGCCGTGGTGGTAGATAATGGCGTGTTGGGCCAGGTCGTCGACACCCCCTATCGCCGGCATTTTATCCAGGTATTTACGGCTGGCCACCAGCTGCATATGCATATTCCCCAGCGGGATCTGCTGCAGCGACCCGCTCTCCTGCCGGCCGCAGAGCAGGAAGATATCACCCTCGTCTTTCTCTGGGCAGATGATGTTATCGCTGACATGAAAGCTGAATTCCAGCCTGCGCTCTTCATCCTGCAGGGCCTGGCAGGCCTGCAATAGAAAGTGGCTGACGGCGCCGGTGGGGCCGGCAATGCGTACCTGCTGGGGCTGTCGGCTGTCGTCGCAAAGTTCGAACAAGTCGCGCTGCAGGTCTTGAAACAGGGGCCCGCAGCTGGCGGCAAGTTGCTCGCCGCGGTTGGTGAGCTGCACTCCCTTGCGGGTGTGGCGCTCCAGCAGGCGGATATCCAGCTTCTCTTCCAACGCCTTGATCTGGTAGCTGACCGTGGACTGGCTGACGCACAGCGCATTGGCGGCTGCGGTAAAGCTGCGATGCTGGTAGACCTGCCAGAAGAAGATCAGATGCGGCATCAGGTGTTGCAGTTTTTGGATCGGGTAACTGACCATAGTTGCGGTATTCCTGGGCATCTCGCCTCTGTTGTGGTTGTCGCTCAGTGCGGTGGCGGCTTTGACGGCTGCGGGCAAGAGCAACGCCCAGCGGTGATAGATTTAAATTTTCGATCTCTCTCATGCAAACATTCAATTTTTCGGACTCCGTGGCCCTTGATAGACTGCATGCTACTAATGAATAGTACAGGGAATAGCACAGTGTCGGTATTACAGGGTATTAAGGTTGTGGAGATAGCGGGATTGGGGGCTGCCCCCTTCACCGGCATGATGCTGGCGGATATGGGAGCTGAGGTCTTGCTGGTGCAGCGGCCCGGCTCGCTGCCAGCGGGCAATACCGCTTTCGATGTCAGCGGCCGCGGCAAGACCGCCATCGAGCTTGACCTGAAGAACCCCGCCGACCGGGCGACGCTGCTGAAATTTGTCGCGGCGGCCGATGTGCTGTTGGAGGGCTTTCGTCCCGGCGTGATGGAGCGCCTGGAGCTGGCCCCGGAAACGCTGCTGGCCCACAACTCGCGGCTGATCTACGGCCGCATGACCGGCTACGGCCAGGGTGGCGAGCGCGCACAGGAGGCCGGACACGATATCAACTACATCAGTCTGACCGGGGCGCTGCACGCCATGGGTCAGGCCGGCGGCAAGCCTACCCTGCCGCTAAACCTGCTGGGGGACTTTGCCGGCGGCGGGCTAATGCTGGCCTTCGGTGTGGTGTCGGCGCTGCTGCGGCGCCACGACACGGGCCGCGGCGAGGTGATCGACACCGCCATGGCCGACGGCGTCACCGCGCTGATGGGCAATTTCTACAGCGCCCGGCAGGTGGGCTTCTGGAGCGATAAACGTGGTACAAATCTGCTGGATTCCGGCGCACATTTTTACGATGTCTACGAGACTTCCGACGGCGGTCATATGGCGGTGGGGGCGATCGAAGACAAGTTCTACCAGAACCTGCTCAGCACCCTGGGGATAGAGGGCGAGCAACTACCGGCGCAGATGGACGACAGCCAGTGGCCGGCGATGCGGTCGCGCCTCGCCGAGATCTTTAAACAGAAGAGCCGCGACCAGTGGACGGTGGTGTTCAGCGGCCGCGAGGCCTGTGTGACACCGGTGTTGAACATAGCTGAGGCCGTAGACGACAGTCACCTGAACAGCCGCCAGCAATTCTATCAGGCTGGTGACGCGCGACTACCGATGCCTGCGCCGCGCTTCCAGTTCGAGCCCAGCGCCACACCATCGCCGCTGCAAGTGGGGGATACCGCCGCGGCACTGGCGGCCTGGGGCTGTACTGATGCTATGGCCGACGGGAGATGACAACATGAACCTGGCCGATATCTTCGAGTACGTGGCGCTAGCCGTACCCGACCGCGAGGCATTGGTGGCGGGGGCGCGGCGCTATAACTACCGGGAGCTTAATGCGCGGGCCAACCGGCTCGCCAACTACTGGCTGCAGCAGGGCATCAAGCCCGGCGATACCATCGGCGTGCTGGCGCAGAATCGCGGCGAGTGGGTGGAGGCCATGCTGGCGGCCTTCAAAATTCGCGCTGTACCTGTCAATATCAACTTTCGCTACGTGGCCAGCGAACTGGACCATCTGTTCAGGGATGCCGAACTGAAGGCACTGGTGCTGGAGCGGCGTTATATACACCAGGTGCAACAGGCGCTGCCACTGCCGCAATATCTGCTGCTGGACAGCGACGACGGGCGGGCAGCGGATGCAGAACTTGCCGGCGCCGTGGACTACGAGCAGGCCCTGGCCAGCACGGATGAAAGCCAAGACTTTCCGGCCCGCAGCGGCGACGATATCTATATGCTCTACACCGGCGGCACCACTGGCGTTCCCAAGGGCACGCTGTGGCGGCACGAGGATATCTTCTACGCCGCCCTCAAAGGCGGCAACCCCATGGGTGAGCCTATCGCCAGTCTGCAGGAGCTGGATGCGTTGTTGCCGAATTCGGCGATGACCATCTTCACGCCGGCGCCGCTGATGCACGGCGGCGGCCAGTGGACCGCCCTGATCACGGTGCTGTCCGGCGGCCGCTTCGTGATGTACTGTGAAGGTCGCTTCGACGCCCACCGGGTCTGGCAGATCGTCGCCCGGGAGCAGTGCAACTCGCTGCTGATTGTGGGTGACGCCATGGGCAGGCCACTGGCGGAGGCACTGGAAGAAGTGGACTACGAGCTGTCAGCATTATTTGTAATCAGCTCCGGCGGCGCCATACTGTCGTCGGCGGTAAAGACGCTGCTCTGTGAGAAGTTGCCGAATGTGTTTATGCTCGACAGCCACGGCTCTACCGAGACCGGCCACAACGGCTCGATGGTGGATGTACAACTGCCCGATGGCGAACAAGGCGTGCGCTTCCAGTTAGCGGACTGCGCGGCCGTGCTGGACCAACAGCTAGTGCCGGTGGCTTCGGGGGAGACTGGCATGCTGGCCCGCCGCGGTCACATACCGCTGGGCTATCACAATGATCCGGCCAAGACCGCCAGCACGTTTGTCAGCGACCGCCAGGGTACGCGGTGGGTGTTGACCGGCGACTATGTTCGCCGCCACGAAGACGGCCAAGCCGAGTTTCTGGGGCGCGGCTCGGGCTGTATCAACAGCGGCGGCGAGAAGGTCTTCGCCGAAGAGGTGGAGGCGGTGTTGACGGCGCACCCTGACGTCCTCGACGCCGCCGTGGTCGCCACCCCCTGTCCCCGCTTCGGTCAGCAGGTGACGGCGGTGGTCCAGCTGCGGGAGAATCGCGAGCTGTCACTACAGGCGCTCAACGACTTCGCCCGCCCGCAACTGGCACGCTACAAGCTTCCGCGTGCGCTGCTGATCATTGACACACTGCCGCGCACGCCGGCGGCCAAGCCGGACTACGGACGGATCAAGGCCTATGCCGAGCGCACACTGGTTCACGAAGAGGAGAGTTAAATGTCTGCGGTATTGTTTGAGAAACGCGAGCATGTGGCCTGGTTGACGATCAATCGACCAGCGGCCAAAAATGTCATGAACGCTGAAGTATTTGTCGGTCTATCCGATGCTTGGCAGGAGGTGAGGGATGACAAAAATATTCGGGTGGCCGTATTAACCGCCAACGGTGATGAAGACTTTTGCTGTGGCGGTGATCTCGCCGAGGTGATTCCGCTGTGGACTGGCCAGCGCCAGCCTGAAACCGATTTGGAACGGCGCCTGGTTGATGACTACGGCATTGTCGATCGGGTCCTGTTAAAGGATCAGATTATGGAAAAACCCGTGGTTGCAGCGGTTAACGGTCGTGCCCTGGGGGGCGGTTGTGAAATCCTGCTGGCAACGGATTACCGTATTGCGGCAGAGCATGCACAGTTTGGTTTGCCTGAACCCAAGCTGGGTATTATTCCCGGTGGTGGTTCAATGGTGCGGCTGGCACGGCAACTGCCCTGGGCCCATGCCATGAAAATTTTGCTGGGGTGTGAGCCGGTGTCGGCGCAGGAGGCGTTGGCAATGGGGCTGGTTTCTGAAGTGGTCAGTGGCGACCAATTACTTGCCCGGGCCGAGGAAGTGGCGGCGCATATCAGTAGCCTGGCACCGTTAGCCTTGCAGGCAATCAAGCGCACAGCGCTGGAGACTCACACCATGAACTGGGAGCAGGGTTTTGCCTTTGAGCAGGAACAGGCTGGCAAGATAATGAAGACTAAAGATGCCAGAGAGGGGACCCGCGCCTTTAGGGAAAAGCGCGCGCCCCGTTTCGAGGCCGAGTAAGAAACTGACATGTCTACTGAGAGAGAAAAACATGAACGCAATTAACCCTACTGATCACGTTTCCGCCGAGATGCAGCGAGTTTTGCAGTTGCAGAGAAAATCATTCCAGGCAGAGGGGCGGGTCAGTGTAAAAACACGAGTTGACCGTATAGAGCGCTGTATTGATTTGGTGATCGACAATCAGGATAAGCTGGTCGACGCCATGATGTCTGATTTTGGGCATCGGTCTCGACACCAGTGTCTGATGGCCGACATTTTTGCAACGCTTGCGATGGCTAAACACAATAAAAAACAGGTCGTCAAATGGGTCCGTTCAGACAAGCGTAAAGTGAACTTCCCGTTGAACCTGTTCGGAGCCAGAGCCAGGATAGAATATCAGCCTTTGGGTGTTGTGGGTAATATTGCCACCTGGAATTTCCCTGTTCACACTGTGCTTGGCCCTATGCTCGGCATGCTCGCGGCGGGCAACCGGGTCATGCAAAAATTCTCGGAGGTGGCGCCCGCTTCCGGGGAGTTACTCGAGACGCTGTTTGTTAAATACTACAACGAAGAAGAAGTTCGTGGATTTAATGGCGGGCCAGAGGTGGGCGCCGCTTTTGCCAGCCTGCCTTTGGATCACATTTTGTTTACCGGGGCAACGAGTATAGGCCGCCATATCTTGCAAGCTGCCGCCTTAAACCTCACGCCCGTTACTTTAGAGCTCGGTGGTAAGTCACCGGTTATTATCGATGACAAGGCAGACCTTAAGGACGTCGCCGAACGTTTGCTGGCTGGCAAGGCGCTCAATGCAGGCCAGGTTTGTTTGAGTCCCGACTATGTTTTCATTCCCAAGGCAAAAAAAGAGCTCTTTATCGGAGAGCTCAGGGGGGTGACCAAAGAGCTTTTCCCAACCGGTCTTCGTGATAATCCCGATGTTACCTCCGTGATCAACGCACGCCACCAGCAGCGCTTGCAATCCTATATAGATGATGCTTGCGACAGGGGTGGTGACGTGCGTGATCTGAACCCCCTGGAGGAAGATTTCAGTCAGCAGCAGGGCACGACCAAAGTGCCGTTTACCCTCATCGTTGACCCGACCGAAGAGATGCGTGTCACACAAGAAGAGATCTTCGGGCCTTTGCTAATCATCAAAACCTACGAAGATGTTAGCGAGTGTATCGACTATATCAATGCGCACGACCGACCGCTGGCTCTGTACCTGTTTGGTAAAGACCAGGTCTTGCAGCGCAAAGTATTGGATCACACGCTGTCAGGCGGGGTGACCATCAACGATGTGATGATGCATGTTAGTTGTGAAGACCTTCCCTTTGGAGGAGTAGGGGCATCGGGTATGGGTAACTATCACGGTTTTGAAGGTTTTAAAACCTTTAGCCACGCGCGATCTATATACACGCAAAGCAAAATAAATCTAATGAAGCTAGGTGGAATGCTTCCCCCGTACGGCGAGAAGTGTGAGAAGGCTTTGGCGGGCATGCTAAAAAAATGAGGGCCTGGCGCCCGATTAAATGGGTGCGCCATTCTTCGCAGTTACCATAAGCAGAACATGAGAGAAACGAGATGTCTGAAATCGTATCTGTAGTTGATGCCGCCAGGGCAAAAGCCTCTGTCGGCATGGAAATTGCCGCTATTGCTGCTCTTGATCCAGAGCGCTCGGCGGTTATTTCCGAGCACGGTAATCGCAGCTTTAGCGAAGTCAATGAGCGAGCCAATCAGATTGCTCGATTGCTGCGTGAGCAGGGTTTTAAAGAGGGGGATGGTATCGCGCTACTGTGTGGCAACCGCCCTGAATTTATCGAAGTACGTTTCGCTGCTCACCGCATTGGTGCGCGATTAACGACCGTTAACTGGCATTTGTCCGCAGAGGAAATCGCCTATATCGTTGAAGATTGTGATGCTGTCGCTTTGTTTGCCGATGTTCGCTGCTTGAAGGCGACAAGGGAAAGCCTTAAGCAGGCCGATAAGCTGAAAGTGAAGCTGGCTATCGGCGGGGAAATTGAGGGTTGCGATAATTATGCGTCGGTACTCGACCATTATTCCTGTGAGAATATCGACAAGCCCTCTTTGGGGACTGTCATGCAATATACCTCGGGAACTACCGGTCGCCCCAAGGGAGTATTGCGCAAACAGCCCGATCCAAGTGCCGCCGCTGATATGCAGTCCTTGTTGTCGGCGGTCTTTCAGTTTGAACCCGACAGTGGCATGGATAAATCATTGGTTACCGGGCCGCTCTATCACGCTGGCCCCTTTAACCTCTGTATGACAACACCCATGACCTCGGGCATTGGTTGTGTCGTCATGGATAAATGGGAGCCCGAAAAGACCCTGCAACTCATCGATCAGTACAAGATCACCCACAGCTTTTTTGTGCCCACCATGTTTATGCGGATGTTGCAGTTGCCGGATGCTGTGCGCAGTCAATACGATGTGTCATCGCTACGCTTTATTATTCACGGTGCCTCTCCCTGTACCATTGCAACCAAACGGGCCATGCTCGACTGGTTTGGTTTGATAATCTGGGAAATGTTTGCCGGTACCGAAGGGCCGGGCACCATTGTCAGCCCCCAGGAGTGGCTTGCCAAACCCGGTACGGTGGGAAGGCCCGGTCCCGGCCAGATGAAAATATGTGATGGGGGCGGCGCGGAGGTAGCCGCAGGCACAGAGGGGGAAATATGGGTGGTGAACCCGGCCGAAAGTAGTTTTGAGTATTACAAGGCGCGTGAAAAAACTGCGGAGTGTCAGCGCGATGGTTATTTTACGGCCGGCGATATCGGCTATCTTGACGATGATGGCTATCTGTTTATTACCGGCCGTAGTGCGGAGACGATTATTTCCGGTGGCGTCAACCTTTACCCGCAGGAAATTGACGACGTCTTACTAAGCCATCCCCAGGTTGCCGATGTCGCCTGCGTCGGTGTTCCCCATCCCGACCTGGGTGAGGAGATCAAAGCCGTAGTGCAATTGGTCACTGGCACGTTGGCAACAGATGCGCTGGCCGCCGAACTCATTGCCTTTGTACAACCGCAGTTGGCCAGGCAAAAATGGCCGCGCAGTGTAGATTTTGTCGATCTTGTGCCGCGCAGTGAGGCGGGTAAAGTCTACCGTCGCAAAATTCGCGACAGCTACTGGGAAGGCATGGACAGCAAAATATAAATCCTGACATTTTTATTTCAGTTAATTTTATTTTATAGAGTAACGAATATGAAAATTGAATTTACTCCCGAGCAACTCGCCCTCCGGCAGGAGGTGCGTGAATATATGAAGCAGCGCATGGCACCTGCATTGTACGAAGAAATGAAAGACCCTGAATACGCTGAGGGCGGCGGGCCTGAGTTTCGCAAGCAGTTTGCCCAAATGGGTGAGGATGGTTGGATCAGCCTGAGTTGGCCCAAGGACTTGGGCGGCCGCGAGGCAACACCTATGGAACAGTATATTTTTACTGAGGAGGTCATGGCCTCGGGCTTTCCCTATCCCTTTCTGACCACAGAAGCGGTGGGGCCAGTACTGGCCGAGCACGGCAGCGAAGAGATTCGTGAAGAGGTGGTGCGCAGCATCTTACAGGGACAGACGGTTATTGCCATCGGTTACTCGGAGCCGGCAGCGGGTACGGATCTTGCCAGCCTGACAACAAAAGCGGAACGTGACGGCGATGACTGGATCATCAATGGTCAAAAAATGTGGACCAGCCTGGCGAACTATGCCGACTATATTTGGTTGGCGGCTCGCACCGATCCCGACCCCACCAAAAAGCACAGAGGCCTGACCATGTTTTTGGTACCCAAGGATACACCGGGCTTTTCGCTAACGCCGGTTTGGACGCTGGGCTGTCGAACCAATGCGACGTATTTCGACAATGTACGCCTGTCCGACAAATACCGCGTGGGTGAAGTGAATAGGGGATGGAAGCTCATAACAGGCCAGCTTAATCGGGAGCGCCTGTCTTTGGTTAACCACGGTCCGGTCTTCAATCTTTACCGGGAGGTGGGTGAGTGGGCTGCTACAACCGAGGCCGGCGATGGCCAGCTGCTGATTCACAAGCCCTGGGTACAACACAATCTGGCCAAGGTGAAAGTGAAGTTGGAGGCGCTGAAAATGATGTGTCTTAAACAGGCCTGGTTGATGTGCGAAGGTAGTTTGGGCATGGCTGAGGCCTCTGCGGCAAAGGTATATGGTACCGAGTTCTTTGTTGAGGCCTATCGCCTGTTGCTCGAAGTTATGGGGCAGGCGGGGATTATTTGTGCGGGTTCTCCGGGGGCTGTACTGCAGGGAAAAATTGAGCATCGCTACCGCGTCGGTTCGATATTAACCTTTGGTGGCGGCTGCAACGAAGTGCAACGCGACATTATTTCTGCGGCTGGGCTGTGGATGCCCATGGCGAAACGGTAGGGGACAGATTATGAATTTTTCATACAGCGAAGAACAACAAGAAGTTAAAAACCTTGCCCAGAAAATTTTGGGTGACCAAACAGAGAATGAACAACTAAAAAAGATCGACACTCAGGCTGACCGTTTTGATGCAAAACTGTGGTCTGATTTGGCCGAGGCGGGGTTGATCGGTGTGGCCATTGATGAGGCCTACGGTGGCATGGGTTTTGGTTTTGAAACCCTCTGCCTGTTGGTTGAGGAAGTGGGTAGAACAGTCGCCCCCGTACCCGTCGTGCCGGTGCTGGTGAGTGCGGCGTCAACACTGCAAAAATTCGCCAGCGAAGAATTAAAACAGCGATACCTGCCGGCGGTGGCCAGTGGTGAACAATTGTTGACGGCGGCGATTATCGAGCCGGGCAATGAAAATGCCGCCAGGCCAAAAACCTCCGCGGTAAAAACTGAACAGGGTTGGTTGCTCAATGGTGTCAAGCACGGTGTGCCCTTTGCCGCCAATGCCCAGCGCATATTGCTGACGGCGCAATCCGACCGGGGCCTGGTGGTGCTCTTACTCGACCCGGAGGCGGACGGGGTGACGTTAAATCGCCAGCATGTGACGGCCGGTGAGCCGCAATATGAAGTCGTAAT
>Ga0114949_10002177_pt1 | contig 12149 bp, 5 predicted proteins | sample N074metaG_FD_83505 | JGI IMG/M metagenome (GOLD analysis project Ga0114949, IMG submission 83505) | Deep subsurface microbial communities from Kermadec Trench to uncover new lineages of life (NeLLi) - N074 metaG | ecosystem: Environmental > Aquatic > Marine > Ocean trench > Sediment | place... | reverse complement strand
TGCGGGGATCCAAAATCGATCCGGTTGTAATGACGATGTCAGCATCCTTGCCCTTCTCAAGAGAACCGACGCGGTGATCGATCATGAGTGCTTTGGCCGGTTCAATGGTCAGTCCGCGAATGGCTCCTTCTTCCGTCCATCCGTAACGCACGGCCATGGTCGCTTGAAAGAACAGTTCTTCTTCGGGAATCACCGGGGCGTCCGTGTTAACCCCTAGATTGACAATGCCGCGCTTATAAAATTCCGCAACGATGCCGGTGATCTGTCCGGTCTCCGGTTCGAGGCGAAATCCACGCGGGCCGGCCATGACGGGGATGTTTCGTTTGATGATCTCTTGCGAGATTTTGTAACTATCAAACGTACCGTGGTCGATGACCACCTTGAGCTTCATTTCGTCGTGCAAAATCCGCAGCGTGGATTGCACGACTTGATAGGCCTGGGTATGAACGACGACTGGAATCTCACGGTGAAAGAGTGGTTTGAAATACTCAAGTCGCAGATTCAGACGAGGCTTCTCTTTTCGACGGCCGGCTTCAAAGTCGTCCCATTCGCGGACATACAACATCCCTTCACGCAACTGTTCTCGAATGACGTGGTTCATTCCCATTCGTCCCGAACCGACTTCACCGCCGCTGCGTTCCGGGTTGCCCGATTGAGCGATCTTCAGCACGCCGGGGGCCCGAATCAAGACGTCCTTTAACTTGCCGGGACCGGTCTTCATCAGTGCCCCCCAGCCGCCCATGTTTGTGCCGCTGCCCGGAATGTAGCAGATCGTGGTGACACCGCCGGCGACGGCAACTTTCAATTTTGGGTTGTTGGGGATAATCTGGTCCCAAACGCGTAGTTCGGGATTGGTCTGATACACCATTTCATTGATGTCGCCACGAGATCCGCCGATATGGCTGTGGGCGTCGACAAGTCCGGGCATGGCAAACTTGTCGCTGTGATCGAGCACCGTGTACCCGTCCGGAATCTCAATTTCGCTCGAGGGGCCAACGGCCGTGATCTTTCCATTAGCAACCAGAATCACGCCATTGATAATTGGATCTCCCGCACAGGTGATTACTTTGCCCGCGCGAATCGCAAACTGCGACGGCGTTTCACCTGAATCGCTCGACGCCGGCTCGACTGCCGTGGCGAATTGCACACAGAGACCCACCAGGAGAAAACTCATGAGTCGTTTCATTGCACCCTGCCGATTGATCACCGATCTTGTTCCTTTTCATAAACCCACTGACCGTCAATCATGACCGCCAGGACGCGACTGGACAACTCGAATGGCGGGCCGCTCAGCACGACAAGATCAGCGTCCTTACCGACGACGATCGATCCCAGCTGATTCTCGAGCGATAGCAACTTTGCCGCGCCGTGAGAGAGGCCGGTCAACGCGTCACTTGCGGCCAGCCCTTTCCGCACGGAATAGGTCACGGCCAAGGGAAGCGACTTGACGCCCGTCGTAGCCTGAGACCGGAAGGCGAACGGAATCTGCCGGTTTGACAGCACTTGCGGCAAGTTGACCAATTTGCGATCGACGGTATTAACCATCGTTGGTCCGACGGCGAAGCCAACGTCTTTCTCCGCCAGTAGATCGACCACCCGTACCGCCTCGCGGGCACCCGTAAAGATTACCCTTAGCTTGAACTCGTCGCGAAACAACTTGATGGCCTCGCGTAGCTCATTGGCTTGGTTCGCTTCCACCATCGCGGGTATCTTGCCTGCGAATAGTGCTCGATAGGGTTCCAAACTCGTCGACGATTTTGGCTTTGTCGGCTCTTTTGGTTTGGTGGGTGCCTTGAGTGCCGTTGCTGCCGGCGTGGCTTTCTTGTCCTCGGTTTTTTTATCTTCTGTCTTCTTGTCCTCGGTCTTCTTGTCCTCGGTCTTCTCGTCTTTGGCGGCCGAAGTGGTGCTCGCCGTCTTGGTGGCGTCGGTTTTCGTACCGGTCTTGCTGGCCGCCGCTTTTTCCTTTTCTGCTTTTTCCTTGTCCGCCTTTTCTTTCGCGGCTTTGGCGGCCGCGGCTTTGGCGTCCGCGGCTTTCTTGGCGGCATTATATTTGACCAGGGCAGCCTCGTATTCTTTCAGCTGCTTCTGGTAGACCTTGAACTGCTCATCGTAACGAGTCCAGGAATCGACGTATGTCTTGGCCCCCGCAAGCGTTTTCTTAAGTGCCGGCACGGTGCTCGTCAAATTGCCCGCAACCGTGAACCGCAGGGCGGCGGGGTCTTTGAGCACACGCAGTGTTTCACCCAATTTGAACGCCACCAATGGCGTCGGCGCCGAGCCTGTTGAGCCGAACAGCACGGTGGTGACGCCACCTTGTCGCGCGATGGCGACGGCTGGATCGCCAGAATAGAGTTGCTCGCCCAGTTTGGTTTGAAGCGAAATCGTTCCGGATAACGGACCTCCAATTCCGAGACCCGTGTGAAGATCGATGAAGCCGGGGACGATGACGCCGTCAGGAAAGGATCGCACCTCGGCGTCCAAGGGTACTGACACATCGCTGCCGACGCCGCGGATGATTGAGCCATGCACAAGCACCGATCCGCCTGCGATGACACGACCGGTTCCATCGTAGATTGCCGCCGCGCGAACCAACGTTATCTTTTCGGACGTAAGACGATCAAAACGGCGAGTGCCGCCGACGTAGGTTGCCAGAACCTGGGTCCGCGTCTGAAACGGTTGTCCGCTCAAGATCACGAAGTCGGCGTCTTTCCCTTTCTCCAGCGTGCCCACCCGATCGTCGACACCCAGCAATTCCGCTGGCCATTGTGTCAACATACGTAGCACCTCTTGCTGCGATAGCCCGCCTTGTTGAAAGAGTCCTGCTAGAAACAAGATTTCATTCAGGTCGCTATCGGACGCGGCGTGAAGGCCGACCTTCATCCCGGCATCGATAAGCCTGCGAGCGTTCTCCCAGGGCATCGGCGGTGTTGGCTGCGCTTCGTCTGGAATCGGTGGACTGCCGATACGGCCGGGTCGAATCGTCGCATTTAGAACGACGCCGCGGACCATTGGTGACAGACTTGCCAGGCGACTACCAAACGAATTCAGGTCGACCGGGTCGACCAACAGAATTTTCAGACCAAACTCTTTTGCCAAGGCGACCGCAGCGCGAACTTCGGCGCCCTGTGACGCCGTGATGCGGATCGTACCACCGTTTTCTCGATAGTCGGCAATCGTCCCCAATAGCAAGTCCGCCTCGATATCTTCGGTTGTTCCTGGCACATACTGTTCCGCGGCGCGGAACATGGCCCGGAGACCGGAAACGGCTGATGCCAGGCTACGACCCAGCTGTGGGCGGGTAGTGTCAAGTGGCCGATCGACAGAAACGGCACCGACCGGCGGCCGATAGATTGTCGGCGGATTGCGTGAAGCCGAACTGAGCAGCACGCGCAAACTCTCGGCTCGAGCCAATGTCCGTCCGTCAATCGAATTTCCCACCAACTTGACGACCGCACCCTGACCGGGAACCAACCGACGGCTGCCGGGCGAGATTTGCACGGTGGTCACACCGCCGGCCAACAGATTGTTGAAGTCGGCAAAGAAATCAAATCCATCGATGGCCAGCTGCGCGGGGGCGATTGTTTCATTCCCATCTTGACTGCCTGTGGCAAGTCCAGTCTCGGCAATCACCAGTCCAGGGATGATGACCGCGTCGCCAAGGTCATGGACGATGGCATTTTCGGGAATCTGTATTTCCGCTTGCCGTCCAACCTTGATCACTTTGCCGTCGCTGACCAAAAGTACGCCATCGGACACGATCAAATCGCCGCCGGTCCAGATCCTACTGGCGGTATATGCTTCCACCTGAGCGGCTGCGCCTCGCGGCACCGTGCCCCACCAAATCAGCATCGCCAAGCAGCCCATTGCGGCCCGAGACCATGGATAAACTCGATTACGATTCATGCTTGTCTTCTGGTTCTTGTTTGCTCGTTCTTGAAGTGATCTAATCCGCCGCCGATCATTTTGCCTTGGGGGCCAGCAACCCGCGTAGTTTCGTATCTTTCTCGCGTTCGTAAACGACCTTGCCGCCTACGATCGTGGTTTCGACCCAGGTCTTCAACTTCAACGGATCGCCGCTGAGAATGACCAGGTCGGCATCTTTGCCAACTTCGATCGAGCCCACGAATTTGTCCACACCCAGAAACTCCGCCGGCCGGAGCGTGATCGATTTCAGAGCCTCGTCGACGGACACGCCATATTTTACGGCGGTCGCCGCCTGGTACCACAAGTAGCGGCCACCGAGCGTCGGGCGGGTTGTCGCGCTGACCAGATACGTAACTGGAATCTTCTTGTCGTGGTAGATCTTCGGCAAGATGATTTTCTCGTCGTCTCCGGTGCGCGGGTCGGTCTTCCAAAACACCAACGTGTCGCTCAAGATCACCGGGAGTTTGCTGGCTGCAATCTGGTCTACTGCCCGGTAACATTCCGGTCCGAGCACGAGCATCGTCTTTAGTTTGTACTGTTTCGTCAGCCTGAGTGCCTGCACGACATCCATGGCGTTGGCACAATAGACGAAGGTCGACATCTCGCCTCGCAGCAACGACTTCATCGCCGACAACTGTTGCTCGGCGTTCGATGGAGCCTTTGCCGCGTCCGTCTTGCTCGTTTCTTTCGATGCAGTGGCCTTATCCTTCGCCGCCTCTTCATCCGCTTTGATGGCACGTCTGGCTTTTTCAAATTCCTTGCGAAGATTGGCCAGATGACTCATCCGGCTGGCCCCCGAGGCGGGGCTGAGCGAGATCTTGATGCCGGCATATCGCTTGAGGATCATGTCGTCGACATAGCTGCCAGCCGTCTTGATCACGGCGGCCTGGCCTCCGATCATGGTGCTGTTGCCAGGTACGACGGCCACTGTCGTTACACCATTTCGCCGGGATTCCTCAAAGTACGTGCGGCTCGGATCGATCGAGTCAATCACGGACAAGAACGGTACGTTGGTATTGCGTTCGTTGGCTTGAGACATGCCGCTGGGATTGTGTACATCGACAAAGCCGGGCATCACGGTCTTGCCCGCGGCATCGATCACCTTGGCATCGATCGGGATCGTGAGGTCCTTGCCAACTGCGACGATCTTCCCGTCGCGAATCAGAATGACACCATCTTCGATTTCATCGCCCACGATCGGGATCACGCGGCCGGCCTTGATCGCCAGCTGTTGTGCGGAGGCGAACGACGTGGTTAACAGACCCACCAAGATCGCCAGGGAAGCAAGTCGCGAATTCTTCATTGCACGAGGCCTATTCTTTTTTGTCTTCTGCATCGATGAGCATGCCGTCGACGATGACGGCTTGAACATTCGTAGTGAATTCAAAGGGATCGCCGTTCAGCACGACCAGATCGGCATCCCGGCCGACAGCCAGCGATCCAACGCGCTGCTCGATACCGAGCAGTTTGGCGGGCTCGATCGTGATCGCACGAAGCGCCGTCTCTTCCGGCAATCCGAAGCGGACGGCAAACCTGGCTTGCTCGAGCAAGTCGTCGCCGGACATCGCAATCACAACACCTGCTTTGTGCAGGACTCCGGCGCGATTCCAGGCAGGATCGGTTCCTTCGGCACCCGAGGACAACGTCGTTCTGAGCGGACCCAGAATGACGGCCAGTTTCTTCTCGGCCAAGACCGCGGCCAGTTGATACGATTCCTCGCCTCCAACAATCACCGGCGAAAAATCAAACTCCTCGGCCACTCGCAGTACCGTCTCAATATCGAAATGCGTCCGGCTCACGCAAAAAATGCGGCGATTTCCACTCAGTGCTTCCGCCACCACATCAGCCGAACCCGCTTTCGTCGCTGAATCCTGCATGGTACTGCGGAGCATCCACACGACGCCCATGCGGTTGGTGGGTTGCCTCAGGTAGATGGAATCTGGACGGGATCGCGCGCGGTTGCGGTTGCGCGGATCGGAGGCCAGCGTGATCACCAGGCCGGTGTCCTGCTTGACGATTCGCTGGGCAAAGTTACTGCCAGTTGTCTTGGCCGCCAACGAGATTCCCGCGATGACATTCTCCGTACCGGGTGAAATGCCAACCGTCGTGACGCCCGCGTCCAACGCTTCGCGGAATCCTCGCGATTCCCAGTCGATGGCCGTCTGCACATCAAAATTCGGCGTGATTTCCCGTGTGAATTCCGACGAGCCGCCCGTAATTCCGAGCTGGCTATAGGCGTTCACGAAGCCGGGCACTACCACGACGTCGCCAAGATCGACAACCTTGACATCGTCCGACACTTCAATGGTCTGTGAGATCTGTTTGATTTTGCCATCGTGCACCAGGATGGCCACCGGTTCAATTGAAGGCCCGTCCAGCGTGATCGCCTTGGCGGCTTTCAGCAGCACGTCGCCGGCGTGCGCGACGCTGCCACCGCAGAACAAAGTGATCAACAATGTGATAACGATTCGATTCATGTGCCGTGCTTTCGCGGATACAACCTGTTACGGGGTTTCGCTCGATGGTGTGGCTGCGGACTTCGAATCGGCCGACGCTTTGGCTGCAAAAGCAAGTTGGCCATCGATCACGACATGGCTTGGGCGGCAACGAAGGTTCAGCGGCGAACCGTTCCAGACAACAAAGTCGGCGGGTGCTCCCCCGACTAGCGCACAGGTGTTACCTGGCATGCCAAGCAGTTTTGCGCCGCCGTCGGTCAGGCCGCGCAGAGCCGCCTCGTGCGACATGCCGGCATTCATTACCAACGCCGCCGTCATCCGGCCGTCTTGGCGGGCCGTCGATCCGAATGCGATGTTTACACCGGCCGCGGAGGCTTGGGCCAATCCGTCGACGTAACGATCATAGTCACCCACGCGAACGGGTCTGGCGACGATGCCGATATCGAGCCGTTTCAGATCGTCGATAAACGGAGTAACGTCATCAGGGTTTAACAGCGTGCCCCGAATCTGGAAGCGCTCGATCAATTGAATCGCCGCGCGGATCTCGGTCGCGGAATTCGCTTCGAACAACGCCGTCGTTCGCTTGCGGAGGACAGATTTGATCCGTTGCTTCCGTTCGTCCAGCAAAAGCTGCTGAATGGCGACGGGAGCAAACAACCTGGACTGTGACTCTTTTCCTTCCAGCACGGCACGTATCAATTCGACCTGTCCTGCCAGCGTGGCGGGATAGCGAGACGTGGTTCGGGAGGTGCCGGTAAGAACGAATTTCATCGCGTAGACATTGGCGCGTACTGGATTGGCGGCACCAAGTCTCACCTGACAGACAGCACCAGCCAGGACGTTGGTGGAACCAGGCGAAAATGCAACGCGAAGAAAGCCGGCTTCAAGCAGTTTTGTGACGCGGGGGTCGTTTGGATTGTAAGCGTCGGCAGCTTGAATATTGGAAGCGTCGGCCTCGCTTGAATCATCAATGGACGAAGCCGCTCCCAAGCTGCTATGTGCAATGAGCAACCCGGATGTCACCGGTGCCGCTCCGAGGTCGTAGACAGGAATGCCCGAGGCCAGTTCTTCGTCCGGGGCGAGCGTTACGATCTTTCGATTGCGAACCAGGAATCGTCCCGCTTGCCACCTGCCTTTACGCAGTAGCCGAGTGGATTTGATGACAAAAGTCTTTGGCAACGACGTGGGCAAATGCCGTTGTGCCATCGCCACGACCTCCGGCGGTGTGCCAGTATTGGCCTCGTAAACGATTTTGCCACCGGACAACGTCATGCGAACGGGCGTGGCAGGGTCGAGTGGATCGCCGGCAAATACGACGACGTCGGCACGTTTTCCCTTGGCCAGTACTCCCAACTGATCGTCAACTCCAAGGATCGCCGCGGCATCGCTAGTGACCGCTTTCAAAACACGCTGGGGCTCGATGCCCGCCGCCACGGCCGCTGCCGCCTGGACACGCAATAAACGCGAAGTCCGCGGCTGTTCGCCGAACGTCGCGAGCGCCCAACGCACGCCGTCCGAAGTCAGCGAGGATAGCCATCCGTCGCCTCGACCTTTTCGATAGCTGGGCAAGCTTTCTAATTGTACGATCGGGCCAAGTACCAGATTCGTGCGACGCTTAATCAAGTGCTGAAGCTGCGCACGCGGATAGCTGGCCCCTTCCAGAATGATTCGCATCTTGTTGAATTCATCCGCCAGCTTGAAGACGTGCGCGACGTCGTCTTCACGGTGGGCTTCGATGCGGAGCGGGATGTCGCCCGACAAAACCTTCAGGAGAAAGTCCTTGGCGGGATCCGGAGTCGGTTTGGTCGGGGGCTTGGCCGTCGTCGACTTGGCGTCGGCAGGCTTCTTCGCCTTGTCGTCGCTTTTTTTCTTATCAGGGGTCGGAGAAGGTTCGGCCTTCTTTTTTGTCTTGCTGTCGCTTCCCGTTTTTTTCTTCTTGTCAGCATCCGTTTTCTTCTTCTTGTCGGCGTCCGCTTTCTTCTTCTTACCGGCGTCCGCTTTCTTTTTCTTGTCGGCGTCGGCTTTCTTTTTCTTGGATTCGTATTCGGCGTACTTTTTCTTCTGCTCGCCATATGTCTTGGCAGAAGCAAAGGCCTTCTTCAGGCGATCGTATTGCGTGAAGCGATGGCGGGAGGTTGTCGAAGTGCCCGTTGTTCCCAAAGACGCCTGTCCACCCGCGGCGGACCGGATCACGAGGGCGTCAACCGATTCACTCGGTGCCACGGCCAGGACCGCGCCGCTACCACCTAAGGATCCAGACGGCTGCACATAGACGGCCGTCACTCCTTGCCGGGCAACTTCGCGCCAGTCCTCGGAGAGAGGATCGACACCGTCGAGTACATTGAGCCGGCCGTCGCTGGCCGTCTCACGCGCCGCAGCTTGTGTTAGCCATAGCGTGCTGCGCACATCGATTAATCCGGGGGTCACGGTGAGACCCTTAACGTCAATCCGCCGAGCGTTCGCCGGAATTTCGATACCGGCTCCTACCGCGACGATCTTGCCATTGTGGATCAGGATGTCACCCGTGAGGTTGCCCTGATCCGTTTGTGTCAGGAGGCGACCCCCGATCAGGGCAATCGGTACGTCTGGCTCGGCAGCCCCACCCGATAGTGGCCCGTTTACGACAGTAATGGCAATCAGGAGGAAGGACAACAAACGAAGGTTCAGCATCAAGATAGCTCACTGACTGCGGTCCACCGAATGCGCACTTTGCACAATATATATGAACCAAACTACCACGCAGCATGGCTCAAATCCAGATAATACGCCTGAATTCCGCTCCCCTGGGCGACCAATCGGTGTGGAAGCGGCAGTGCTTCAGCCAAAGCTGCAGTGCTTCAGCCAAATGGGAGCGTGCCCGCAATGGGTACGCTCCCGACGAATCTGCGGTCAGTGCCGTCGCTGATGAAACATGTGTGCACGGTAAGTGCGTGACCCACAGCTAGATTCGGTTGACGAAAATGTTCCCTATCGAAAAGTCGTGGTAGACTCTGTTGCTTTCTTCCGCTGAGGAAGTTCACTAGAATGCTCACCGAGTATTCCGTGATGAAAGTTCGGTAGGCATCCTGTCTGCCGTGCGAAGACAAATGAATACCCCTGGTGCTGCGTCCAACATCAATTTTGGGATTGGAGTGGTTAGTACAAATCTCTCTACCCTGAAATTGAAACTGGATGAGGCACAAGTGCTTTGTCAACTTTAGTTACGGGTTCAGCGTGTGCCACTGGCTTTGCCAGTGCACGGGGTTTTTGACCTGCTCGGACACTGGCAGAGCCAGTGGAACGCAAAGATTGAATCCTGACAGTGCACCTGATCTTGACGAAGCACGTGGCATACGCCTTTAACGCACTTTTCCAACAACGCCTTTTCAATCAGCACCTGGAGTCTTAGATCTATGAGTGGCGGTACACAATCCGACAATTCGTCAAACACACTGATTCGACTTTCGGTGATGATGTTCCTGCAGTTCTTTACTTGGGGAGCTTGGTTTGCAACGCTTGCGCTTGCGTTGGGAAGCAATGGGCTCGGCGACTATATCGGTGCCGCCTTTGAATCAGCACCAATTGCGGCAATTTTTGCGCCACTTTTCCTGGGCTTGGTGGCGGACCGATTTTTCCCGTCGCAAATCGTGATGGGGGTGCTAATGCTCTTGGGCGGAATCATCATGTGTTGTGTTCCGTACTTCGCAGCCCAAGGCGCAGCAGGTGGCCAGATGATGGTCTGGTTGATGATTGCCCACATGTGCTGTTACATGCCGACGCTGGGACTGAGTAATACGATCACCTTTACGAATCTGCCGGCTGATTTGTATCCGAAAACGCGTGTTTGGGGAACGATCGGTTGGATTGCCGCAGGTCTGGGGGTTGGATTCGCAGGTTGGTCGGATTCGCTGAATATCTTCTGGTTGGGCGCGATCTGCTCGATCATCTTGGGCATTTATTGCTTCACCTTGCCCAACACGCCACCCCCGGCGAAGGGCCAGCCGCTCAATATCAGATCTCTCTTGATGCTGGACGCGCTGAAGTTGATGAAGAATCCTGGCTTCGCAGTCTTCGCGATTTGTTCGACCTTGATTTGCATCCCGCTTGGCTATTACTACGGTCAAACTTCCAATTTTCTCGGCGCGGCAGGATTCAAGGAAGCTGGATCGATGATGACCATCGGTCAAATGAGCGAAATCTTTTTCATGCTGCTGATTCCATTCTTCTTCCGCAAGCTCGGCGTGAAGGTGATGTTATTGATTGGGATGGGGTGCTGGGTTCTTCGATATGCACTTTTTGCGATGGGAGCACCGGATCAGGTCGCCTGGATGCTGTACGCGGGCGTTGCCTTACACGGAATCTGCTATGACTTTTTCTTTGTCACGGGGTTCATGTATACCGACAACAAAGCACCTAAAGAGATCCGTGGTCAAGCGCAAGGCTTGCTTGTCTTCCTGACTCAGGGGCTCGGGATGTTCTTTGGATTTCGCTTTGCCTTTGGCGGGACGATTCCCTTTACCAACATCCTCTTGCCAAACACGCTCAAAGTCGGCGAATCAACATACGGTGCAGCTCCCTCAGGAACACTGGTCGGAGAAATCAATACTGCCACCGCCGGTCAAAGTCGCAACACGCTTGAATCCCTGCTGGCGATGTTCGACAAGAGTTATCCAGAAGCCGAGTCAATCACGTCGGAATTGATTGCGCAGACGGGAGGCGAGTGGCAACTGTACTGGGTATTCCCCGCAATTCTGGCTGGCGCCGTATTGATTGTGTTTGGCCTGTTCTTCTGGGACAAGATGACTCCGGACGCTGAGAAAGAAGCAGCCGAGAAGGATTAACGTCAACGCGCGGTCAAGACTCAACACCGTCTGACACCGTATTGTCTGGGTCCTCAAAGAGTGCAGGGTCCTAGCCTCTTTTTTGATGACCTTTCGGCTTTGTCTTGATGAGTCATGGCCGGCGTTTATGAGTCTTCGTCTAAGCTCGTTCCGGAAGAATCCAAACGCTTGACGATCCAGTCTGGGGCACGTCGACAGTCCAAGATGGCGTAAACGTCAATCCACTCATCTCTTAGCAGGTAGTAGACGGCGAACGGAAAGCGTTTGGTCAGCAGACGATGAAAGTCGTCTGCCTTAGCATGGACACGAGCAAAGATTCCAAGTGACCGTATGTCTGCCTGGATGCTGTCAAGAAAGTAATCGCCCAATCCGGCGACTGTTTCTCGTAGAATCGCCAGCCTTCTCGCGGGTCTTCTTTCGCAATGTCACGAAGGCGGATCGTCGCGGAGCTCCTCCCGAAGTTCCGCGATGGCGGTATCCCAGTCGAGAAACTTGAGTTTTCCTTAAGCAGCGATCCGCTGACGTTCCTGCAACCCTATCGTGTGATGTGACTGGGGAAGTGCCCCCTGTTTTACTGCGGATAAATCGCGTTTTCAGAAAACGCCGTTTGGCCTTCATGCCAAGTTTGAACGCGATATTGGGTACAGATTTTCAAAGTGTACCCACTTTCAAGCCACCAAACCAAGTCCTGCCATCCGTCGTGGGTTTGTGAGTTTTCAGAGGAGGCATTGCAACGGCCAAGCAGTTGCATCGCGGTCAGATCCGTCCAGAGGTGTCGTATCCGCTTCAGGAAGCATGCCGATTTCCAGGGGTGGGGGATCGCTTCCTTGCGTGTAGCTCGTCGAGCCTGCCTCAAGGTCAAGTACCTAGGGCGGTACGGCTACATCATGGGAAACGAGATCATTCGCCACATCAATGAAGTCGGCAAAGACATCCGATAGAGGTGGGT
>Ga0114949_10002172_pt1 | contig 12172 bp, 9 predicted proteins | sample N074metaG_FD_83505 | JGI IMG/M metagenome (GOLD analysis project Ga0114949, IMG submission 83505) | Deep subsurface microbial communities from Kermadec Trench to uncover new lineages of life (NeLLi) - N074 metaG | ecosystem: Environmental > Aquatic > Marine > Ocean trench > Sediment | place... | reverse complement strand
GAACTGACGGATGGCGGCGTCGGTCGTGGGTCCGATGTCCTCGACGGCCTCGAGCTCTTCGGTGCCGGCCCGCATGAGACGCTGCATGTTGCCGAAAGCCGAGGCGAGAAGCCGAGCGGCTCGCTGCCCGACGTGACGGATCCCGAGCCCGAAGATCAAGTGGTGCAGCGGCCGGGACTTCGACGCCTGCAGTTGCTCCAACAGGTTGGCCACGGACTTCGGTCCCATGCGCTCCAGGGTCGCCAGCCGTTGGGGATCCAGATCGTAGAGATCGGACACGTCGCGCACCAGGCCCAGCGTCGTCAGCTGCCCGACCAGCGCCTGGCCCAGCCCCTGAATGTCCAGCGCCCCGCGCGACACGTAGTGCAGCAAGCGCTCCTTCAGCTGCGCCGGGCACGCCACCCCGGTGCAATACCGGGCAACCTGGCCCTCCTCGCGCACGGCTTCGGACTTACACACCGGACAGCGGCGCGGCATGCGGAAACGACGACTCTTCGCCCTGCGCTTGGCGGGGATCATCTTGATCACCTGCGGGATGATCTCCCCGGCCTTTTCGATCAGCACCGTATCCCCGACGCGCACGTCCTTGCGGCGCACCTCGTCTTCGTTGTGCAGGGTAGCGCGGGAGACCGTCGTTCCGGCCAGCTGAACGGGCTGCAGTTCGGCCACGGGGGTCAGCTTGCCGGTCCGGCCGACCTGCACGACGATCTCGCGCACGCGGGTCGTGGCCTGCTGAGCGGGATACTTCATGGCCACCGCCCAACGCGGGAACTTCGACGTCGCTCCGGCCCGCTCGCGTGTCTCGAGGTCGTCGAGCTTCACGACGACGCCGTCGATCTCGTAGTCCAGCTCGCTGCGGCGGCGTGACAGGCGGTCGAAATAGTCGAGTATCTGCTCGACCCCGTCGCAGCGTTCGTTCAACGGATTCGTACGCAGTCCCAGCTCGCGCATCAGATCCAGACTCTCCGCCTGGGTCCGCGGCTGCGCGCCCTCGAACGCGGCCAGCGCGTAGAAGAAACAGTCCAGGCCGATGGCCGCCGTCACCCGTGAATCGAGCCGCCGAACCTGCCCGGCGGCGGCGTTACGGGGATTGGCGAACAACGACTCGCCGGCATCGGCGCGCTCGCGGTTGAGCTTCTCGAACGTCGTCCGCGGCAGGAACACCTCGCCCCGCACCTCGAGTCGGGAAACCGGTCGCACGAGACGGAGCGGGATGGTTCGAATGGTGCGGACGTTTGCGGTGACGTCTTCGCCCGCCATGCCGTCGCCCCGTGTGACGCCGCGCTGGAGCACGCCGTCACCGTAGTGCACGGCGATGGACAGGCCATCGACCTTGGGCTCGACCATGTAGCTCACCGACTCTGCGTTCAATACCTTGAGTAACCGCTTCTCCCAGTCCCGCAGCTCCGTCTCGGTGTACACGTTGTCCAGGGAGAGCAAGGCCGTGGTGTGGCGAAACGTGGCCAGGCCCTCGGCCGCCTCTCCTCCGACACGCAGGCTGGGTGAGTCGGGAGTCACCAGATCGGGGAACTGCGCCTCGATGTTCAGCAGCTCGCGCTCCAGTCGGTCGTACTCCTCGTCGGCGATCTCGGGATCGTCGTCGACGTAGTAGCACTTGCGGTGGTACGCGATCAGGTCGCGTAGAGTCTCGGCCCGGCGCCGCGCCCGCGTCTTGGCGCTGGCCCCGCTCACGATCCGCCGCGGGTCGACAGCGGGTCCGGATCCGCGGCCCGGCGAGGGTGGCGGGGCAGCCGCATCCGAAACGTCGCGCCCTGGCCTTCCAGGCTGTGCACCTCGATGGTACCTCCGTGGCGTTCGAGGATCTGCCGGGCGATGGGCAGTCCCAGTCCCGTACCGCCCCCACGGCTCGAGTAGAACACCTCGAAGATCCGCTCCTGAACTGCGGCCGCGACTCCGGGGCCGTTGTCCTCGACCTCCACCACGACATCCCCGCCGGACCCGGCCCGCGTTCGCACCGTCACCCTGCCTCCGCTCGTCAGCACCTGGCGCGCGTTGACCAGCAGGTTGATCAGGGCCTGCTTGAACTGGGTCTGATCCGTTTCGACGTGCGGCAACAGGGGCTCGAGATCGGCACACAACTCGACCTGGCTCTGCCTGAAATCGGCCTCGAGCAGTCGGATCACGTCGCGCACGACGAGATTCAGATCGCCGGATTCGAGGCGGGGCCTGGGCGGCCGCGCGTAGGCCAGGAAGTTGTTGACGAGGCGCTCCAGTCGCTTGATCTCCCGCTTGGTCGACTCGAATAGGTCGGTGTGCTCCGGATCGGCCAACTCCGATCGGGCCAACAGCTCCTCCTCGAGCATCTGCAGGTTCATGTTCATGGCGTTGAGCGGGTTACGTATCTCGTGGGCCAGACCCGACGCCAGGAGCCCGACGTAGGAGGCGCGGGCCGCAGACTGGCGCGCCTGTTCCAGATTGCGGTTCTTTCGCAGTAGGTACAGTAGATAGAACAGGCCGACGCTGAGCAACAGCAGGGCCACGGCACCGGCAATGGCAATCCTGATCCACAGCCCGCGGCGAAGGTCCTCGAGCTGTTCGTGCAGCGCGTCCTGGGAAACGGCCAGCCGTACCTGTCCGCGGGAGACCAGGTCCATTCCGCGCAGGGGCACCTCGATGTAGTCCATTTCGGGCCAGCCGTCCGGCAACTGGCCCTGCCGCTGCAGGTACAGGCGGTGCCGCACACCCTGGCCCAGCTCGCGTATCAGCCGGGCTCCGGCCTGATTGCGGAGCTCCACGGACTCCACGTAGAGACTGTCCTTGATGTGCGACCGGACCAGGCGGCGCAGACTGTCTCGATTCAACCTGAGCCAGCTGTCGTCGATCGGCCGGCCACCCGCGCGCATACCCAGCACGTCGCGGGCGATGGCCACGGCCTCGGTGTGGCCCAGGGCCAGCCGCTCCCGCAGCACGTTGAGGCTCAGCTCACGAAACGCCAGCTCCCCGCCGACCGCGACCAGCGCGATGAACAGTACCGTGAAAATGACGACCGCCCGCAGGGTCTCACGCCAGACCGGATAGGCGAAAGTATCGCGAAACCCGGTGGCGAACCTACCCAATCCGACTTTTCGCATACTTTTCATTCTATCCATTTGTGTAAACGCCGATATACGGCTCGCGGTGCAGACTCCGCAGTCATTCGGGTCGATCGCTCGGCCGCCTTGACCCTCGGCTGATCGGAACGTAGATCATTGAATTAGATTAAAAGGAATTCGGCCGATGAGCCAGAACGCGGAGAATCGGGATTGAAGGTACAATAGACTCGCGAAGAATTTCGAGGAGTGAACATGGAGCCACAGGCTGCAACGAACCACAACGGAAGCATGCGACTCGGAACCTATCTCCGACGCCTGCGCTCCGGGTATGGCTACTCACTTCGCCGCGTTGAAGAGCGAGCACGCGCCGAGGGCGGCGAGATCGACAACTCCCAACTCAGTCGGTACGAAAAGGGAATCTGCTACCCCTCGTTCGACAAGCTGCGTGTGCTGGCCAGCGTATTCAACGTTTCCATCCAGTCCTTCTCCGATGTGGTCGAGCTGGAGACCTACGAACAGCTCGATCTGCAAAGTACCGAACCCAAACAGCTCCTGGCGGACGGCACGGAGGCTCTGCGCTCGGGGGACAGCGGGCGCGCGTTCGCGCACTACGAACGGGCCCTGGAGATTCTGCTCGACCAGAACGGGATGTCACCGGAAAAGCGCGAGTTGCTCGGCCAGGTGCGCGTGCACCAGGCCATCGCCCTCGGGCGGTTGGGCAAGCTGTCGCTGGCCGAGCAGGAGCTGCGCAACGCCTTGCGTGCGTCGGAAGATCTGAGCCCCGCGCTGCGCATTCGCGCAGTGGTCACTCTCGCCGGTATCCACGCCCAGCAGGGCGAGCGCTTCCTCAGCGAGCTCGAGGCCGGGCGGGCCTTCGAGATGGCTCAGGCGGAATCCGAAGACCGCATGGCCGTCATGGCCCTGCATATTCTGGCGAAAGTGCTCTACGAGCAAGGTCGCTATCGCGACGCGATCGAGCGCTTTCGCGAGACCGCGAAGCTCTACGAGGAGTGTGGCGATCAGTTCGAAGCGATTCGCGTTCGCGTCAATATCGGCGCAAACTACGTCGCGATGGGCAAGGTCCGGGAGGGCATCCGCCTCTTACGCTCCGCCCTCGAGGAAGCACGCATCGGCAAACACCGCCGGTTGGAGGCTCTGTCCTGGAGCCACCTCGGTGAGGCCTACTACCAGAGCAATGATCCGAAGCGGGCCCGCAAGTGTTTCCGGGAATCGGACATGTTGGCTGGGCGAGGCCAGGACCGGCACAACGACGTGCTGTTCCTGAATGCGTACTACGAGTGGAAGATGGCCGGCACCGAGGACAACCCGACACGAACCAAGATCGCGTTGGGTCGCCTGAAGATGCTCCGGTCGACCCTGGAGCGGAGATTCCCCGAAGTCGAAGACTTTGATCGTTACGTCGAGAGGAGGCGGGCCCATGCGTAAGAAACTCGCCTTATTCGGAGTTGTGGTCGTTCTCGTCGCTTTCGCCGCGAGCACGCTGGTGTCTGCGCAAACGCGATCGGGGATGGCCAGGGGTGGAGCCAGGACCGTGAAGGCGGCAGAGGCTGACGTCGCTCAGGGAACCCTGACGATACAGCGCCTACTCCAGAACCGATTGGAGTGGACTCGACGGTTGGCCAGAGCCCTGAGCGCCCTGGACCGGGCTCCCGCGCCGCCGGCCAATGGAACGAACACGATCATCGACGAGCCCGACCCCGCCGGCTACGACGATGAAGATCCGCCCGAGGAGGATGATCCGGAAGAGGACCCCCCTCCGATGACGGAAACGAGCGAGGACGCACCTGGGTCGGTTCAGGCCGGCTGACCGGAGACCTGCGCTCGGGTCGGCCCCCAAAGGGGCTACCAAAGTGTTCCATCGTCCTACTTTCGCCTTTATTTTCTAAGCGTTAGCCCGCTGCAGTGCTTGACACTGCTTCTTGTCCCCCTTATCATTCCGCGCGGTGGTCTGGAGTGGACTGAAGTGGTCCACGGGCTCCGTTCCCTGGAATTCCGGGATGCTTGGTGGCAGCGACGGGAAGGTGGCGATGCGGCACAGGGCGCCCCTTCCGTTGAGCCATCCCGGCTGATCGTCCCGGCGGAGTGGGTTTCATGTTGCGGGGAAACGCTCTCGCAAAAGTTGACGAGAAAGGACGGTTGAAGCTCCCCGCCGTCTTCCGTTCCATCATCGAACCCCGTTACGGCAAAGGGTTCTTCGTGACCAGCTTTCGGGGCGATTCGGTCCACGTCTACCCCATGGAGGTCTACACCGCTTTCGAGGAGCGGCTCGTTCGATCCTCCCACGTCGAACCGCTGGTCAATCGACTGCAGGACGCAGTCAACTACTTCGGGCAGAGTGCGGAAATGGATGCCCAGGGCCGCATCCTCATCCATCCGTTGCTCCGCATGAAAGCCGGCATCTCCGGCGAGGTCGCTGTGATCGGCAAGCAGAACTACCTCGTCGTCTGGAATCGCGAGACATTCGAGAAGCGGTTGGATGCAGAGCCGCTGACCGACGCCGACATGCAGGAATTGGCGGCGCTCGGCTTCTGAGTGTAGCGCATGTTGCAACTACTGCAGAGCGAGGAAACGTCCGTGACCGAACCGCTAGCGCATCAGCCGGTTCTCCCGCAGGAGACACTGGAGCTGCTGGCGCCGAGGCGCGGAGACATCGTGGTGGACGCCACGGTCGGAAACGGCGGACACGCGGAACTCCTGCTGGAAGCGGTCGGTACTACGGGCCGCGTCGTGGGCATCGACCGCGACCCGCAAGCGCTGGAGGCCGCCGGCCGACGGCTGGGTCGTTTCGGTGACACTTTCGTCGCCATTCGGGGCAACCACCGTGAGCTCGGCCGACTGCTCGAGGATGTCGGCATCGATTCGATCGATCGGATTCTTTTCGATCTGGGCCTCTCGTCACTGCAGCTCGACGACGCGGCCCGGGGCTTCTCGCTGCAGGCCGACGGTCCGCTGGACATGCGGATGGATCCCTCGTCGGGACGCACCGCGGCCGACCTGCTGGCTACGTTCACCGAAGAGCAACTGCGCCAGATCCTCTGGCGTTTCGGGGAAGAGCGGCATGCGCGGAAGATCGCGCGTGAGATCGTACGGCGCCGGACGGAGCGCCCGTTGCAGCGAACTCGCCAGCTGACGGAGCTCATCGAACGCACGCTCGGTCCCCAGGCCCGGCGCTTCCGGATCCACCCCGCCACCCGCACCTTTCAAGCGCTGCGCATCGCGGTCAATGAGGAACTCGTGGGACTCGAGGCGCTGATCGAGGAAGCCGTCTCGTTGCTGCGCCCGGGAGGTCGCGTGGCAGTGATCTCCTTCCACTCTCTCGAGGACCGTCCCGTCAAGCACTCGTTCAAGGCACTGGCCCATCGCTGCACCTGTCCGCCGAAGTTGCCGGTGTGCGGGTGCGGGCTGCAGGACCAGCTTCGCATCTTGACGGCGAAGCCGGTGCGCCCGAGCACCGCCGAGGTTGAGCGGAACCACCGAGCCCGCAGCGCGAAGCTGCGCGTAGCGGAACGACTTTGATGCGCGAACGTGCAGCGCCCGGCCTGCGGCGATGGGTCAACCGTGCCGTCGCTCAAGAGGTCGATCGGTATCGGGCGCGCTGGCTGTGGGGTGTGTTCGTCGCGATGCTGCTCGGCGTCGCTCCGTTCGCCGCGTACTTGTTGGAGAAGAACGAGTGCCTGCGCCTGTCGTACGAGGCGAGCGCGCTGCGCCAGGTGAATGACGAGTTGATCGAGCAACAGCGCCGGCTGCGCATGCGGCTCAGCGATCTGGAATCTCTACCGGAGATCGAGATCTGGGCCACAGAGCGCCACGGCCTGGTCCGCCCTTCGCCGCAGCAGCTCGTCGTCGTCCGTCGAGCGCCGCCGGAGCGTGAAGAATTCCGAGCGTTGGGGAGCACATTGCATTGAGCGTCGTGGCCGTGACGACCAGAGTTGGGATCTGATATGGAGCAAGCCATTCGAAGGCGCCTGGCACTGGTCGTGGTGGCAGTTTTTCTGGTAGCGATCGCAATCGGTGCGCGGCTGTACGATTTGCAAGTCGTCAAGAGCGAGGAACTGCGTGCGCGCGCCACACAACAACAGCAGCGCGAGGTGGAAGTGCCCGCCACTCGAGGCGCGATCCTCGACCGTCAGGGGCGCGAATTGGCGCTCAGTCTGAAGACGGCGTCGCTGTTCGCGCATCCCCGCCGGGTTAGCGATCCGGGTAAGGCGGCCCGGCTGCTGGCCGGGATCATCGGCCCCTCCGCGAGCGAGATCCGCAAGCGACTGCAGTCGAACAAGACCTTCGTGTACCTCGAGCGCTTCCTCGAGCCGGATCAGGTGGCAGCCATACGGAAACTGGATCTGCCGATCGGTGAGAACAAGCCCTTCGGCTTCCTGCCGTCGGCGAAGCGCTACTACCCGAGGGGCCGACTCGCGGTCCACGTGGTCGGATTTGCCAACATCGACGGCGTCGGCGTGGAAGGCATCGAGAGGCAATTCAACTACGAGCTGCAGGGCGACTCCACGGTCTACCTGGTCCTGCAAGACGGGCTCAACGGCCGTGTGCGACAAAAGACGCTCAGCGCACCGAAGAAGAAACCGCGCGACGTGATCCTGGCGATCGACCTGGTCATTCAGCACTTCGTCGAGCGCGAGCTGGAGCGGGCCATGCGCGAGACCGGAGCGCAAGCCGCGTCGGCCGTGGTCATGGACCCGGCCACGGGCCAGATCCTCGCGCTGGCCAACCGGCCGGCAGCGGATGCGAACCGCTACGGTCAGGCCGGCGACCAGGCGCGGATCAATCGTGCCGTGGTTCATCAATACGAACCCGGTTCCACGCTCAAGGTCGTGACCATGGCCGCAGCGCTGGAGCACGGAAAGGTGCGGCCGCAACAACAGGTCGATTGCGAGTCGGGCTCCTACACGTTCCGCAGGCGTCGCATCCGGGACACGCCGCCAAGGGGCATCCTCTCGGCCGCCGAGGTACTGGAGAAGTCGAGCAACATCGGCATGGTAAAGATCGTCAACCGGCTCGATCGACGAACTCTGCACAAGAAGATCGCGGATTTCGGCTTCGGCGCCCGGACCGGAATCGAGCTGCCCGGTGAGTCGAGCGGAGACCTCCGACCGCTAGCCGCCTGGAGCGCTCAGACCCAACCCTCGCTGGCCTTCGGCTACGAGATCAGCGTGACCGTGCTGCAGATGGCCTCCGCGTTGGCGGTGATTGCCAACGACGGAGTCCGTATCCCTCCGCGTCTGGTGCTCGGCCTGCGGGACGCGGATGGCCGCGTCCGACGATTCGATCCGCCGCCGGCAAATCGGGTCATCAGCAGCCGCACGGCGCGGGAGCTGACCTCGATGATGGAGGGTGTGGTGCTCCGCGGGACGGGAACCCGGGCCCGGCTCCCCGGCTATCGTCTGGCGGGCAAATCGGGCACGGCGCGGAAGGTGGTCGACGGGCGCTACTCCGCTAGCGATTACATGGCCTCCTTCGGCGGGTTCGGTCCCGTGAGCTGGCCCCGGCTGGTTACCCTGGTGGTGATCGATACGCCGCAGGGCGATCACTTCGGCGGGCAGGTTGCAGCACCGGTGTTTCGGCGCATCATGGAGGACGCCCTGAGCTACGTGCGGGCGCCGCGTGACGAAGACGCCGTGATCCTCGCGGGCGGACGGGCCGCCAGATGACCGTCCAGGCCACACGTCTGTCTGCCCTGCTGGCCGCCTCGAAGGTCGAGTCGCTGTCCGCCGTAGGTGTGGATCCGGTGATCCGCGGCGCCACGCTCGACTCGCGGTGCGTCCAACCGGGGTATCTCTTCTTCGCCATGCCCGGCTTCCGCGTCAACGGCGAGGCCTTTGTCTCCGACGCCATCCGCGGCGGCGCGTGTGCCGTGATTGCCGAGTCGCCTCGGCCCGCGCAGCTGGACTCGAGCATCGGCTGGGTCCAGGTGGCCGAGCCGCGGCGCGTCGCAGGTCTGGTCTCCAGGGAGTACTTCGGGCGGCCCGACGAGAAACTGGCGCTGGTCGGTGTGACCGGGACCAACGGCAAGACCACGGTGACCCACCTGCTCGAATCCATCGGCAGGGCCGCGGGACGCCGCTGCGGGCGGATCGGCACGGCCGGCTACTCGTTCGACAACCGGCAGCGACCGCTCAGCCGCACCACTCCGGAAGCGCCCGAATTCTATCGCCTGCTCGCCGAGATGTACGAGAGTTCGGTCGATCTGGTGGCCATGGAGGTCTCGTCTCACGCGCTGGCCCTGTCGCGTGTCGAGGGCGCTCGGTTTTCGGTCGCCGCGTTTCTCAACCTCAGCCGGGATCACCTGGACTTTCACCACGACCTGCAGCGCTACTTCGCGGCGAAGGCCAAGTTGTTCGAATCGCTCGGCGAGGACCAGTGGGCCGTGTTGCCGGCCGATTCGCAATACGGCCGCACGCTCGCCGAACGCACCGCCGGCCGTGTTCTCACGTTCGGACGATCGGCCGAGGCCCAGGTGCGATTGCTCGACGAACGGTGCTTGCTCGACGGATCCGCGGCGATCCTCGAGACACCCTCGGGCACGCTACCGATCCGCACGTTTCAACCGGGCCCGAAGAATCTCGAGAACATCGCGGCGGCCGCTGCCTGCGCGCTGGCCTTGAAGCTGCCGCCCGAGTCGATCCCCGCGGGTGTTCTGGCCCTGTCCGGCGTGCCCGGACGCATGGAACGAATCGATCGCGGACAGGGCTTCACGGTTCTCGTGGACTACGCCCACACCGCCGACGCGTTGGACAATCTACTGCAGTGGGTGCGGCAGGTCGCCCGCGCCCGAGTGATCGTCGTCTTCGGCTGCGGCGGCGACCGCGATAGCGGCAAGCGGGCGGAAATGGGTCGGGTCGCGGCACGCAGCGCCGACCTCATCCTTCTTACATCCGACAACCCGCGCGGCGAGGATCCGCAGCGAATCCTCGAACAGATCGCCGAAGGGGTGCGGACGGTGGATGGGGCGTCGAGCCGCTCGCGGATGATTGCCGACCGCGAGCAAGCTATCAGCGAGGCCATCTCCGACGCACGCCGGGACGACGTCGTCGTGATCGCCGGCAAGGGCAGCGAAACCACCCAGGTCATCGGCGACAAGCAGCGGCCGTTCGACGACCGCGAAGTGGCCCGCAGGATCCTGAGCGATCTGGGCTGGACGGAGGAGCCGCGTGCCGGAGCTTAAGCTGGCCGAGCTCGTGGAGGGAACCGGAGGCAACCTGCTTCGTGGTGACCTCGACTCCGTCTTCAGCTCCTTCGTAATCGACACGCGTCGGTTGAAACCCGGGGGTGTGTTCTTCGCGCTCAAGGGTTCCCGGACTGATGGCCACAAATTTCTGGAGCAGGCGGCTCGTGCCGGTGCGGCCGCGGCAGTGGTGCAGCACGAACCCCCCGCGGGCCAGATCACCCCGCCGGCGCTGATCCAGGTCGACAACGCGGAGGCCGCGTTGGGTCGCTGCGGATACTGGGTGCGCAAGTCCGCCCGGGTCGAAAAGTGGATCGCGGTGACGGGCAGCAACGGCAAGACTACGACCAAGGAGCTGACCGCTGAGGGCCTGGGCGGCGGCCGACGCGTCCACCGCACTCCGGGCAACCTGAACAACCAGCTCGGGGTTCCGTTGACCTTGCTCGGTCTGCCGCAAGACGCCGAGATGGCCGTGATCGAGCTGGCGACCAGCGGGCCCGGCGAGATCGCCGAGCTGACGAAGATGACCGACCCCGACGTCGGCCTGGTGACCAACATCCGCACGGTACACATGGAGACCTTTCAGTCGATCGACGACGTGGCGGCCGCCAAGGGAGAGCTGTTCGCCATGATGCGCGAGGACTCGGTCGCGGTGGTCAATCTGGATGACGTCAACGTCCGGGTTCAGGCAACTCGACACGTGGGTCCGCGGGTGACGTTTGGCCAACACGCGTCGGCCGATCTGCGGCTGGAAGGCATCGAGAACCACTTTGTTCCGGGAGCCGCTCTGACGTTCAACTACCGCAACGAGACGATCCGCGTGCAGTTGCGCATCGGCGGCGCCAGCGCGGCCCGCGATGCGCTGGCCGCGCTGGCCACGGTGGCCGCCGCGGGCGGAGACGTGTGCGACGCGGCCCAAAGGATGGAGCACGTAGACGCGGGGGACGGCCGCGGCAGGGTGCACCGGCTCGCTCGCGGAATGCTCCTCGTGGACGACTCTTACAACAGCAGCCCACCGGCCCTGGCCGCCGTGCTGGAGACGCTGCGGCTCAGCGAACCCCAGGGCCGGCGGGTGCTGGTCATGGGCGACATGCTCGAGCTGGGCTCGATGAAGGCCGCGTTGCACCGCGAGGCCGGCAGGCGCCTGGGTGCCGCTGGCATCCAGCTGCTCGTGGCCGTGGGCCCGCTCATGCAGGAGACGGCCGACGCCGCGCGCAGAGCGGGCGTGGGCGAGGTGCACCACCACGCCGACTCGGTCCGTTGCGCAGAGTCCATCGGCAACCTCGTGCGCGATGGCGACCTGATCGTGGTCAAGGGCTCGCGGGCCTTGCGCATGGGGCGCATTGTGCGTGCTCTGACCTCTCGCTTCGCGGAGGGGCACTGATGTTCTTCCGCCTGCTCTACGAATTCCGCGACAGCGTCAGCGCGTTCAACGTCTTCCAGTACATAACGGTTCGCACGGCGATGGCGGCGCTGACCGCTCTGGTCGTCTCGTTCTTGCTCGGTCCGCGCATGATCAGAAGTTTGCGCCGCCTGCAGATCGGTCAGGAGATCCGCGAGGATGGACCGTCTTCGCACCAGTCGAAGAAGGGTACGCCGACGATGGGCGGACTCCTGATCATCGTGGCGGTGATCGTGCCGACGGTTCTCTGGGCCGACCCGGGAAATCCGTTCGTGTGGATCGTCGTCACCTCGATGCTGCTGTTCGGCGCGATCGGCCTGACGGACGACTATCTCAAGGTGTCGCGGAAGCGCAACCTGGGGCTCACGGCGCGCAGCAAGTTCACGCTGCAGGTCATCGTGGCTCTGGCTCTCGGGTTGTTTGTCGCGCGGTTCGCCGGGCACGAGCAGTTCAGCACCACGCTGTCGTTCCCGTTCTTCAAGACGTTCAATCCGGAGCTCGGGTGGTTCTTTCCCGTTT
>Ga0114949_10002170_pt1 | contig 12175 bp, 10 predicted proteins | sample N074metaG_FD_83505 | JGI IMG/M metagenome (GOLD analysis project Ga0114949, IMG submission 83505) | Deep subsurface microbial communities from Kermadec Trench to uncover new lineages of life (NeLLi) - N074 metaG | ecosystem: Environmental > Aquatic > Marine > Ocean trench > Sediment | place... | reverse complement strand
TGATCTGATCCGATCCAGGATAGTTTCGACAGCGGCGTGTTTCTCGATCGCTGAAGACATTGCCGCTTCGGTCGCTTCAATTTCCAAGCGCTCGTTCTCCGTCAGGTCCCTCTCATACTCGCCGTCAGACAACGCGTATAAAACCAGTATCCGGGCATCTGGCAGATCCTGTTCAAGCGATTCGCGAACATGACCGGTAAGAGCTGCCCAGTGGAGAACCATCTGGGAGAGAGACGGATCATCTTTACATGCCCGTTTCAAATCCTTCAGATCGCCTTCAGAGATCTGGTCCTGCAGCAGAATATGTTCTATGGTCGTTCTCATTCGTGCGCTTCTATACTCCATTCAGCCATCGAGCCGCTCGTTGGGGTTTGACTCAAAGCGTAGATCATTCTCAAAATCGACCCAAAAAAGCACTTCCAAAAAGAAAAAATGCGATTTCCAACGCCGCAGACAGCTTCGAATTCGGGGTGAGTACGTAGCTTACGCTTGGGATATAGCCGCAGGAGGGAGTGAAAAAGTAACAAGGAGATTGCAGGATTCATCACGCTGAATTTGACAGGAAAGACCACATTATCATCCACCAGAGAACGGAGATAAGCTGCCTCAGCTTATCGAACGCTCGTTTGACCTGCATTTTAACCGCGGCTTCGGTTGTGCCTACCATATCCGCAATTTCTTCGTATCGATACCCGTACTCGCGCAGTTCTATAATCTGTCTGGCCTTGGGGGAGAGTTGCGCAAGCGCCCTCTCGACATCGATGGTCGCGGCAGCATCTGCCTGATAGGTACTCCCTTCAGATGGAGCAAGCTCGTCGAACAGAGTTTCCTTGGCAGAATAGCGACCCCTGAAATAATCCTGCAATTCAAACAGGGCGGCCTTCATTGCAAATCCCTTGAGCCGAGACGGGTCTCTCAAATCGACAAGACTTGTCGACACGCGAACCAGTGAGTTTTGAACCAGGTCATCGACTTCAGCCCGCGAGCCTATCCGACGAATAAAAAATCCCCGAAAAATATTCTGGAGGTCTTCCAGTAACAGAGTCAGGGCCGATTCATCCCCATCTTGAGCCGCGGCCGCGAGTTTTCCCAGATCGTTCATTTCGGAGTGGCTCAGTCGATGATCGGTCCGACCGGATACGTGCCCAGCACTTTCACGGACGCAGCTACTTCTTCCAGATGGCGAAGGGCGTTCTGTATCGATTCATCCTCGGTTGATCCTTCCAAATCAAGATAGAATAAATACTTGCCGGGGCTGCCCACGAGAGGGCGGCTTTCAATCTTGAACAGGTCTATGTCTCTCAAGGCGAATACTGCCAAGCTTTTATAGAGGCTCCCCGGGATGTTTTCTCGCTGTGCATAGACGACGGATGTTTTGAACGGACCCCTTTCTGGATTCAAAGATCCAGCATCGTCCATTCTGGCCAAAGAGAGGAATCGCGTGTAATTCCGGTGATCGCTTTCGATACCTTCGGCAATTGCCGTAAGCTTGTATTGAACTCCAGCGATCGCGCTGGCGATCGCTGCTCTCGAACCGTCTGCTCGTTCGGAAACCATCTTCGCGGCTCCGGCGGTGTCGTACACGACGACAATTTCAGCTTCGGACAGGTGTTCACGTAAAAACGATCGGCACTGACCGAGGGCTTGCGGATGCGAGCACACCGACTTGATATCTTTCAATTCGGATCCTGGGACGACCAGCAGGTTATGTCTGATTCGAAGTTGAATCTCGGCTACGATCCTCAGGTCCCGTTCCTGAAGCAGGTCATAGTTCTGGTGGACACTTCCGAATAGAGAATTTTCAATCGGAATCACACCACGATCAACAGCTCCAGAGCTGACGGCTTCAAAAACGGCCTCAAACGATCCCGACGCAATCGCCGTCGCGTTCGGGTGTAGAGCCAGCACGGCCTCTTCACTGAACGCTCCTGATTCCCCCTGAAAAGCGATGTTCATGTGGACCTTGAAAAACGTGGATGCTGGACGGAGCTGGATAGGATGAAAGGACGGACGACTCACATTCGATCAGGGGCCGAAATACCCAGGACGGTCAGTCCATTCCGAAGCACAATTTTACTGGCAATCGCCAACAACATACGCGCCGAGGCCAGGTCTTCGGTTTCACCGATGATACGACAATGACTGTAAAACTGGGTGAATTGAACGGCGACTTCGCGCAGATAGGTGGCCACTCGATGCGGCTCGCGTGACTCGGAAGCCCGGGAGATGATCTCAGGAAAGTGTAGCAGCACTTTCACGAGGGCGATTTCCGAATCGTGTTTAAGGAGATCCAGGTTTGCGTTTTTATCGGCAGCGAAACCAACTTCCTCCGCTTTCCTGAGAATCGAACAGATTCTCGCGTGGGCGTACTGGAGGTAGAAAACGGGATTTTTATCGCTGGCCTCTCGAGCCAGATCCAAATCGAATTCGAGGTGTGTGTTGGCCGAGCGCATCAAAAAGAAGAATCGGGTGACGTCTTCACTTACCTCGTCAATCAGGTCATCGAGCGTCACGTACTGGGCCTTTCTCGTGCTCATTTTCACGGGTTCATTTCCGCGAACGAGCGTGACGAATTGATAAATGACCACGTCGATGCCGCTTGGATCGTACCCGAGCGATTTTACACCATTCACTACGTCCGGAAACGTAGCGATATGATCGGCACCGAAAACATCGACCATGAGACTGTATCCTCGTTCAATTTTGTCGATGTGGTATCCGATATCGGGTAGACGATACGTAGGCTCTCCAGAGCTCTTGATGAGTACCGTGTCCTGCTCCTTACCGAATTCAGTGGTTTTAAACCAGGTAGCGCCGTCTTTTTCATAGGCAAGATCTAGCTCTTTGAATCGGTCAACGATTTTCCAGATACGGCCGCTGTCGTAGAGTGTTTTCTCGTTGAAGTAGGAATCCATTCGGATACCGAGTCGCTCGAGGGTAGCTTTGATTTCAGTGAAGATTTTTTCTTTGGCAACGGTTTTGAAAACGTCGCTTTCTACGTCGTTTTCCAGTTCCTTTCCGTATTTGGTAAAAATCTCCGCGGCAATCTCGTCGATATAGTCGCCCAGATAACCGTCGTCTGGAAAGGGCTCGGGGACTACAATCGTCTCGTCGTCCGATCCAATTGTTTTCGTTGCGATTTCAGGATTCACCCTGGCCAGGTATCTAGCTCTGACCGACTCGGATAAAACCCTCATCTGTCGGCCGGCATCGTTGAAATAGTACTCTCGCGAAACATCGTATCCCGACCACGAGAGAAGATTGGCGATCGTGTCTCCCAAGACGGCATTTCGGCCGTGTCCAACGGTAAGAGGCCCGGTCGGATTGGCCGAAACGAATTCAACCAGGGCAGTTTTTGGCTGTGGATGATCTGAAGGAGACGGGTCTTTCGAGGAAACTCCCTCCACTGCTTCCTGGGAAATCGAGCTTTTCCCATAGTCGTCAGCTGCTTTCAGAATCTGTCGAAGACCCTCAAACAAGTGTTCTGATCCGAACCAGAAATTCAGAAAACCGGCACCGGCCACCTCCACGCTTCTAATTTTTCTTTTGTCGAGCGGAAGCGCGTCCAGCCTATCGACAAGCTCCTCCGCAATCTGGCGAGGCGATTTGCGAAATACCTTTGCCAATTGCATCGCGGCGTTAGAGGCCAGATCGCCGTGGTCAGGATTCCCCGGAGTTTGAAATTCTACAGCGAACTCTTCCGGCACGTCTCCCATTTGAGAGAGTGCGTTCTGAATATTATTTCGAAGGTATTCGTGTATCTCTGGCATAATAAACGGCCATATTTCAGAACAAAAAACCCCGACCCAGTTGGCCAGGGATTTCAGCCACAAGCTACGAAATCGTGCGAATCTGTGGACACTCAAGCGCGATGGACGCGTGAAAGAGAATAAAACATTCGCACACAGCCCGGCGTTAGAAGTCACGATCTGACCTGGCCTGAGCGGCCCCAAATATGATTTTCTGTATTCGAATATGCGAACGGGTCGATACATTCTACTGGTCTTCAGTGTAACGGCACTGCTCGGTTCTGCGCGTCCAGTTTCTGCGCAGTCGGATTACTCGTTTCGCGTGGCACGCGTTAAGTATGGAGGGGGCGGAGATTGGTATAGCGATCCACAGTCTCTCAGAGAGCTTCTGGCGTTTGTTCGAAATCAAACACACATCGATGTATCACCGCGAGAAGAAGTGGTGGAATTGTCCAGTGACGATCTATTTTCTTTTCCTTATGTGTATCTCACCGGACACGGGAATGTGCGATTCACTGACGACGAAACAAATCGCTTGAGGCACTATCTGGAGGGAGGTGGTTTTCTCCACATAGACGACAATTACGGCCTCGACCCGGCCATTCGAAGAGAGATACGAAAGGTGTTTCCGGATAAAAACTTTGTTGAACTCCCCTTCAGCCATCCGATTTACCACACGAGATTCGAGTTTCCGAATGGTCTTCCCAAAATACATGAGCACGACGGGAAGCCGCCCCAAGGATTCGGAATCCTCTCTGAAAAAGGTCGCCTGATGGTTTTCTACTCCTACGAATCTGATTTGGGTGATGGTTGGGAGCCCGAGTCCGTACATAAGGATCCGCCAGAAAAGCGACTCGCAGCGCTCAGGATGGGAACGAATATTATCGCCTACGCGATGATGAATTGACAGCGATGACTGATCGCGCGCCGCCGATACGCGGTCTTCCCAAGAGAAAATCATCTTCCCGACGTACCTTTCGAATCCGTTTCTGACTTCCATTCCGAACGAGACTGAACAACCATTACCCCCCACCCAACGAAAGACCAAATGTCCGTACTTGAAACTGCAGATCCAGAGGTTTTCGACGCGATCTCTAAAGAGGTGGCTCGTCAAAACGACGGATTTGAGCTCATTGCTTCGGAAAACTTCGTTTCCCGGGCCGTCATCCAGGCGATGGGCACGCCCTTGACCAACAAATACGCGGAAGGCCTTCCGGGTAAGCGGTATTACGGCGGTTGCCAATTCGTGGACGTCGCAGAGGAACTCGCAAGAGAGCGGGCTAAGGAGTTGTTCCATTGTGATTGGGTCAATGTTCAGCCACACTCGGGCGCGTCGGCCAACGCCGCAGTGTACCTTACACTACTCAAACCGGGCGACACATTTCTGGGATTGGACCTTTCGCATGGTGGTCACCTGACGCATGGCAGTCCAGTCAATTTTTCGGGCATCCTATACCACGCAGAGTACTATGGTGTGGAAGCCGAAGGGGAAATGGCTGGATACATCGACATGGATCGGGTTCGAGAGAAGGCGAAAGAATTTCAGCCGAAAATGATCTCTATTGGAGCGTCTGCTTACAGTCGAGATTTCGACTATGAAGCTTTTCGAACCATCGCCGACGAGGTGGGAGCCTTTCTCTGGATGGATATGGCTCACACAGCCGGGCTAATTGCCGCCGGGCTTCTCAACGATCCGCTTCCTCATTGCCACGTTGTCTCTACGACCACCCACAAGACATTGCGTGGACCGAGAGCGGGGATGATTCTCGTAGGAACGGATTACGAGAACTCATTCGGGAAAGTGGCCCCCAAATCGGGTCGCGTAAAAATGATGAGCGAACTGTTCGACTCGGCGGTCTTTCCAGGCATGCAGGGGGGTCCACTCATGCACGTCATCGCCTCGAAGGCTGTCGCGTTTGGTGAAGCGCTGAAGCCGGAGTTCAAGGCCTACTCTGTCCAGGTGATTGAAAATGCGACGGTGATGGCTGAAGAATTTGTCAACCGGGGTTACTCCGTGGTTTCCGGAGGAACAGATAATCATCTGTGTCTGATTGATCTCAGAAGCAATAAGCTGACCGGGAAAGAGGCCGAAGCCGCCCTGCAAGGTGCAGAAATCACGGTAAACAAGAACATGGTTCCGTTCGACGATGAAAGCCCGTTTGTTACGAGCGGAATTCGATTGGGTACACCGGCCATGACCACACGTGGATTTGGTCCGGACGAGTTCAAAACCGTGGTTTCCATGATTGATGAAGTGTTGTCGGATTCCACCAACACCGACGTGCAGTCGAGGGTACGGCACGAAGTATCCGAAATGTGTAAACGGTTTCCGCTGTATGACTTTGTGGTCGCGTAATTCGAATCCGTTTACTCCGTCCAGTGAATTCGACAAGGTCATTCGAGCATTGCGAATCAATCGAGACCTTTTTTTCGTAATCTGATGATTGCAGGCTCTACCCCGGATATCCGTTAGATGTTTACGTATGAATGACTGAAAGTCCCCTTTCTTCCACCGCATATGCCGATCTGGTCGAGCTTGGACGCAGGCTATACGAGAAAGCCCTGGTTCGTCGCGACGATGAGTCGATTACTGATCCACGCGGTCAACCGATAGGCTGGCTGTTGGATACCCGGATGCCGATGCTCGACGGTCAGATATTCCGGGAAGTAGGGCAGGTTCTCGCGGAGCGCCTCAGAATGAAAAAGATCGATCAGGTGGCGGGATACGGCTTCGGTTCATACGCGATGATCTGTGCAGTCATGTCGTCCCCGATTTTGCCGCCTTTTAATGGTGGTTTTATTCGCGAGGAGCGGAAACCTCACGGGCGACGACGTCTGGTTGAAGGTCCCCTTGATCGGGACAAGCCCCTCGTTCTACTGGATGATATCATCAATAGCGGACGGAGTGCCACGACCGCCCTTAAACTTCTCCAGGGTGATGGATTCAACGTGGTCGGTATGATGACTCTGTTCAACTTTACGTGGAGCGGAGGTCGTACGAGACTGGAATCTCATGGTATCTGGGTTGACTCGATTCTCGACCTGAACCTGCGCGAGAATGGACAAAATGGTTCGTAGGGATCGCCTTGTTTTTTCGAAGGAATCCATTTTTTCGTAGCGTCGTTGATACTGGCTCCGAGAAGCCGTCCGATTACCCATGTCTCTGATTGATCAGCTCAAATCCAAATTCAAGTCGTTCTCTTCGAACGGGGCCAAGCAAGACACCTCCGAAGGTTCGGTTGCGCGTCACGAAATGGCGGAGATGGGTTTTCTGGACCATCTTGAAGATCTCAGATGGGCCATTTTGAAGGGTCTGGGGGGCGTGCTTGGTGCGATGGTGGTGGCCGTATTTTGCAGAGGCTGGATCATCGAAGGGTTGCTTCTGGGGCCCAAAAAGGCCGATTTTTTCATGTACAAGATTCTTGGTATCAGTACCACGGAGTTCGTACTTCAAAATCGAACGGTTACTGGGCAGTTTTTTGCCGACATCGGAACGGTCGTCGCAGTCGGACTCATCATAGGGTCGCCCCTGATTATCTACTACATGTGGAAGTTCATTGAACCGGGACTCTACCCAAAAGAGAAATCAGGTCTCCGGTTTTCGGCGGTGTTCGCAACACTGTTTTTCATGCTTGGAATCGCGTTCGGCTACCTCATTATTACGCCACTCGCTCTCCAGTTTTTTGCTGGCTACCAGATATCTCCGGAAATCTCCAATGAGTTCGACATTTCCAGGTATTTCAGCATGATTACGTTCTGGACGTTCGGTGTTGGAATTCTATTTCAACTCCCGGTCGTTATTTATTTCCTGGCTAAAATGGGTATTGCGACACCGAACGGGCTGCGGAAATCGCGTAAATATGCGGTGATCGGATGCCTGGTCCTGGGAGCCATCTTCACCCCTCCGGATCCGATCTCGCAGGTCCTTGTCGCCACACCCCTTCTGCTGCTGTACGAAGGATCAATCTGGATAGCGGTTGTGGTTAAGAAAAAACAGGATCGAGAGATGGAAGAAGCTCTGCGTTAGAGCTCCGGACCCTTCGGCCCCCCCATCGCGTCATAGACTGGATTTAAATACTTGTCCAGTACTATGAAACGAGTTCACATTATCATCATCGGAGCCGCGCTTCTCATCTCAGCCGCTACGGGTGGCTGGATGGCCAGTCAGCGGGCGGACGATGATCTTTTCGAGCTGAAAAAGAATTTCGAAATATTCGGGGCTCTTTATCAGGAAATCGTGATCAATTACGTTGACGACGTTCGTCCGGGACCCTTCATGACGGCCGGAGTGGACGCCATGATGTCGAGGCTGGATCCATACAGTATCTATTATGATCAGGCAGTAAATGTAGACATGGATCTTCTGCGGCGCGGGCCGCTCGGCGACGTAGGGATTAATATCGGGATGAGAAACGGGCAAATAACGGTACTCTCGCCAGAAGCTGAAACCAGTGCCTATATACAGGGAGTGAAAACGGGTGATGTCATTCGATCGGTGTCCGGTGTAGATACCGCCGAGATGACGGTTCAGGACGTGGTCGGTCTACTGCGAGGCGACTCGGGTTCGACCGTTACGATTACCGTGGAAAGGCAGGGCGAACCACGGATTCTGAAATTCACCTTGCAGAGAACGATTTCCCGCACAGAAAACATTTTGTATTCAGGATACCTGGACGATGACCCCGAAGCCGGCATTGGCTATGTGCGACTCTCCGTTTTCGGCTCCCGTTCGGCTCGTGAAATTCGACGAGCGCTTCGAGCGATGGAGCGAAGCGATGGACTGAAGGCAATTATTCTGGATCTCAGGGACAACCCCGGCGGGATTCTCAACGAAGCAATCGAGACGGTTGCCCTCTTCGTTCCGAAGGGAACCCTCGTGGTTTCGACGCGCGGCCGAATCGATGGCATCACACAAAATTATGCGACTCAGGAAGATCCGTTTTTTGAGAACATTCCAGTCGTCGTTCTCGTGAACGGAATCAGTGCTTCCGCAAGCGAGATCGTCGCCGCAGCCCTGCAGGATTTGGATAGGGGTGTCATCCTAGGAGAGACGACATTTGGAAAAGGGCTTGTCCAAGTGATGAGGCAGCTGCCTCATAACACGTCCATGAAGTTGACGATCGGACATTACTATACGCCAAGTGGTCGCGATATCCAGTCCAAAAAAATCTCGTCAGATGTGGTACAGATCTCAACGCCTGAAATTGACACGTATCGGACGGCATCGGGACGGGAGGTTCGCTCAGGAGTGGGCATCGAGCCGGATATTCGGGTTTCGTTGGAAAAAGAAGGTGAATTGGAGGGTGCCATCAAGCGATCCGGTGCCTTCTTCCAATTTGCGGGGGATTACGCCACTTCGCGCGGTGACATACCATCCGATTCGTTGTTCTTGGATGACGACGAAATATTTTCTGAGTTTCAGACGTGGTTGGGTGAAACGGGCTTTCGCTACGAGTCACGGGCCGAGGTTCTCCTGGACTCCTTGAAGTCACGACTTACCGGATCGGGATATCAAAACGCCATCGAGCAGCTCGAGACTGTTCGCGGATTGACCATCGAGGGAAAACGGCAGGACCTGAATCGATATCGAGACCGCATTATCACGCAGCTCCGCAAAGGGATATTCGCCCGGTATCTAACCGAAGCCCAACAAATTCGAAGGGCGCTGGACAGAGATCCGGTCGTGGCTCGAGCACGGGAGCTCGCCCGGTCGCCCGACTCGATTAAATCTATTCTCGGATCGTGAAAGAACCCATGGTTCAATTTCATGCTGACTGAAATTCTATTACTGGTTTTCGCGGGTGCCGCCGGTGGTTTTGTAGGCGGTTTGGTCGGAGTGGGGGGAGGGCTAATTTTTGCACCGGTTCTTTTCTTCTACTTCCAGGGTATCGGTATTCCGCCGGAAGTGATTGCACCTCTTACCATTGGCTCGAGCCTCTTTTGCACTCTGGTTGTTGCCTTGTCCGCTGCCCATTCCCAGTTCCAGAAATCGGCGGTGGACTCGAGAATAGCGTTCAGTGTGGGGTCAGCCAGTGCAATCGCCGTCGTCCTGATAACGTTCTTTGTCACAACGACATCCTGGTACAATGCGTCTGTATTCGAGCTCGTGTTTGCATCGCTTCTGATAATTGTGGCCCTACAGATGTTTCGGCGAGCAGCTGCAAAATCAGGTAAAGCCAAATCAAAAGCTTCTAGCAAGGGGAACGAGTCCACCGATGACTCTATTCCGATGGGCCCCCTCGGCATCGTCGCTACGGGTGCCGCCGCCGGTGTGGTTTCCACAGCCGCAGGTGTCGGTGGGGGCATCGTATTGGTTCCGGTATACCACCGGCTATTCAAGATGTCCATGATTCGCAGTGTGGGTACGTCAAGTGCCACGATTGTTCTCGTCTCAGCGGCCGGCGTAATCAGTTATGCGTACGCGGGATGGGAGCTGGATCTGGCTCCGTTGTCGGCAGGCTATATCGACGTGGGTCGAGCACTTCTTCTCTCTGTTCCAGCAGCATTCACCGCTCGATTAGGAGTGCAGACAGCCCATCGTTTTAACCAAGCGCTGCTAAGGAGAAGTTTTGCGATTGTGGCCGTTTTGGTCGCCATTCGACTTCTTATGTCGGTTTTGGGCTTTGAGTAGTCTAAAATTCAGATAAAGAAACCGCTCGAGTTGGCTCCCGTATGAAATTGTTCATTATTCAATTTTGCATGGCATTCATGAAAGGCATTAAAATAATCCCGATCCTGGCAGGCACGCTTCTATTGTTGGGTTGCAAACAGGATGTTCAGTCTCAGCAGCAACTGTTCCGCAGCCCCGAGACCACGGAACACGTTCAGGATGGCATTGCCACAGGCCGAATGAACGCGATTACACGGGCGGTCGAGTTTGCATCTCCGGCGGTTGTCAGCATTAACGTAATCAAGACTATTCAGACGGTTGACCCGTTCTCGGATCCCTTCTATCGTTTCTTTTACGGAAGGCAGCGCTCTCGCGTACGGGAACGTCAGGTTCAGAATATGGGCTCAGGGTTTGTCATTTCGCCAGACGGATACATTGTAACGAACGATCATGTGGCCGGACAGGCGACGGCCATCACCGTAGCACTTCCTGACGGTCGTACCTATCAAGCCGATCTTATCGGATCGGACCCCACATCCGATTTGTCTCTCTTGAAAATCAATACAGAGGATCCACTGCCTTTCCTGACTTTCTCCAACTCGGGAAATCCGATCGTAGGGGAATGGTCCATCGCTCTCGGCAATCCTTTCGGACTGTTTGAAGCGTCCGACCCGACCGTGACTGTGGGTGTGGTCAGCGCCACAGGACGCGATCTTCAACCCCAGGAAGGAAGAGCGTACCGGGATATGATCCAGACCGATGCAGCGATTAATCGAGGAAACTCAGGAGGGCCGTTGCTCAATGCACTGGGAGAAGTAATCGGTATCAATACAGCCATTATTACACAATCAGGAGGATCTGTCGGCATTGGATTCGCAGTTCCAGCCGAAAAGGCCGTTAGAATTCTGACCGAACTGAGGGAGCATGGATCCGTTGATCGTTCGTATTTCATCGGGCTTCGCGGGCAAAGTATGACCACACGAATCGCTCGGAGACTGAATTTGTCGCGGTCAGATGGGGTCCTGGTCGAATCCGTCGATCCGAATTCTCCGGCAGAGACAGCTGGATTCAGGCCGTGGGATATTATTGTATCTGTTGAATCCGAACAGGTGGATTCCCAGCCTGAATTTGCCGCTCGTCTCTACGATTTTCGTCCGGGAGACACCGTGGAGGTCGAAGTCGTCCGTAGAGGCAGAACCGTAACGTTGATGATGGAACTGGGTCGTCGGTCGCGTGGATGACCTAGTGCCCGTATACCTGGCCCTCTTCGAGCCTTTCTCCGTTTCGCCCATTGGCCCGAAACCTTACGGGAATGGTTCTATGCTGCAATGCACCCGTAATCGTGAATACCTCGAAGTGAAGGTGTGGACCCGAAGAATATCCGGTATCTCCTGAATAGGCTATCAGGTCTCCGCGTCGAACGCGATCGCCTTCATAGACGCGCACACCATTGGGCATGAGGTGAACGTAATTCCCAATCGTACCGTCTGAATGCTTGATCCGTACATAGTTGGCTTTCGACTTCAGCGCCGGATCAAGACCTCCCTGGAACCTTGATTCCTCTATTTCAACAACGATTCCGTCTCTCGCCGCTCGTACTCCCGTGCCTCTCGGCATATCCCAGTCAATGGCATTTTTCCCCTCGTGGGAGGCCAGGCCATTGTACGTCTGACTCACCATGAAAGACTCGTGGCGACCGAAGGGCAGACTGTAGACATACTGATCGTCGTGGGTGGCGTTTAATAATCCAACAACCCATTTTAGGTCGAAATGGTAACCCCATTTCCGATTCGGTTTGGCGATTCGCAGATTTAGC
>Ga0114949_10002169_pt1 | contig 12178 bp, 13 predicted proteins | sample N074metaG_FD_83505 | JGI IMG/M metagenome (GOLD analysis project Ga0114949, IMG submission 83505) | Deep subsurface microbial communities from Kermadec Trench to uncover new lineages of life (NeLLi) - N074 metaG | ecosystem: Environmental > Aquatic > Marine > Ocean trench > Sediment | place... | reverse complement strand
CCCTCAAAACCATTTCTCTGGAAACAGCCGATTTTCTGCTGATGTAAGTGATCAAGAGTCGAGTCAAGCTTTCGACATGTCATGTATTCAATGCGAACTGTCGAATCTGGTGCTGGAAGCGACACGACCTGACCAGGATATGGTGGATCTGATTGAATTAGCTTTTCTAGATGGGCAGATAGATTGCCAGAAGGTTGATCTGACTTATTTGTGGGTGAAATGTCAGGAATTGCTACTGATGTAGGCTCACGCAATCGCTATAGATATTGTATTTGTCACAAATTTGTCACACGGCGTACTCAATACAGGACAAAACGACGCAATAGTAAGCTACTGAATTCGGTATTCTATTTAGCTACCCGTTGTCCTGAATTGCGCTGGTTTGCGCAGAAAGCGGACTCTTAATCCGCTGGTCCGGGGTTCGAGCCCCCGGCCCCCCACCATTTTAAGTTGACCATCAGGACGAATGCGCTAAAAAAGCGTATAAACTGTCGGCACTAAATAACGACAAAGCCAAATCCGCCTAAAGACGGAGACGGAAAGCCACGGGTCCTCGCTTCCTTTGAGAAGCCATGGATGACTCCCCGAAGGACCCAGGATCGCCGAGCTGCCAATGCTGTAACGACCGGTTTTCATCTGGTGTTACACAGGGAGGATTCTATGAAGTCCTTTTGTTGTGCGGTTATTTCATTGCTTCTGGCCTCTGCATGTACGCCGCTATCCGAAGAGCCAGTACTCGATTCCGGCGACGTTGAGAATACAGCCCGTGAGTTTCAGGTTCTTGCGCACACATACAATTATGAGGGGCTACGGAACGCGACCACGGCTGACTTTGAGTTCCTGATATTCGGCTCTCGAATGAATCTGGATGAGTTCGAATCGATGTTGCAGGACATGCAAGCGAGCGGCGACGGTGAGCCCCTCGGTATCTATGAGATGTTCGATTTTCATACGCGGATAATCGGAAATGTAGCGTACTCGACCTGGAAATCTGACGAGTGGCTGGAGGCTTCCATCTTTGTTCGCGATGGTGACCGATGGTTGGTGGATCAAGCATTTGCGATCCCGATCGAGACAGCTGACGAATAGTCACGGCGAGTTAGCGACAACGATTCAGTCTATAAGAAGCAACTTGTAGCGGATTATAATGCGACCGACAGCAACTCTTCTTACAATTGGTCTCGCGCTTTTCGCGCCCGTAATTTGGGGGCAGACATCCGACCTTGCAACCAGAAACGTCGTCGAACGGGAGGTGCTTGAGACGCAGTCCAGACGTTTCCAGGCGATGGTGGATGTCGACCTGCAGACTCTTGAAACTATTTTGTCCAGCGAACTAACGTATACGCATACGTCCGGCCGCATGGAAACAAAGAGGGAATTTCTCTCTTCTCTACAAAATCGATCCATTATTTATGAGTCGATAAAACCTGCCGAAATCATTATTCGCGTCTACGGCAGTACCGCTGTCGTAACCGGCATCTCTGAATTGATAATTGTTTATCGGCAGAGACCGATGATGTTCTCCATTCGTTTCATTGAGGTCTATTACAAGAATGATGGTGCCTGGCAGTTGATCGCATGGCAGTCGGCCGACCTGAGTTAGTAGGTAGGTGTGCCCTCCAGTCCCGCTGCAACCACTACAGTCACTATCGCAAGTATGCCGACGGTCAGGCCAAGGGTTGCACCAGCGCTAAACTGTTTGCTGGAAATATCCCGCATGTCCGCGTAAGCAATAAATTGACCGTCGCCGCCTATACCGGCATCTGTGATTTCGCTCACCTCGAATTTCACTACGCTGCCATCGTTCTTGGTAATTTCGACTTTGTCGCCCAATTCAACCTGGCTTGATACCGTTGCATGGTCGGCCGACGGCAACGGCTTCATGGTCGAACACCCACTATTGAATGAAATGATCATCAATAAAAGGACGACTCTGTGAATTAAAGGGTATGTGCTGGCAAGTGCATTCATCGTGAAGCTCCCTTTTACAAGTTATCCAACTATACTACAAGCCTTACACGGCGTATAAATTGCAGTACTAAAAATAAGCAAGAAGGCCATCATAAACCGACGCCTGTTTTGCCAGTCTTCCCTCGCGGCTGCTGTTGCAGCGTCACTCCCCGCCACGCAGAGCGTTGCATCAATGTTCGCTCATCTGACCGCGGTAACGTCGGACATAAACGCCGTGACGGGTGCCAGCGCCGAAGTGACATTGAAGCAAGCGGCGGTACAGGAACTTGCGGACAGCCTGCGCGGCGACCTGCTACTGCCAGGCAACGAGGCTTATGAAGCGGCCCGTATGGTCTTGAACCCATCGATAGACAAACATCCTGCTCTCATTGTGCAACCCACCGGCGCGGCCGATGTGAGCAGTGCAGTGCAGTACGCGCGACAGGAAAACCTGCTGGTTGCTGTCAAATGTGGCGGTCACAGCATGGCCGGCAAGTCGACTTGCGATGGCGGCATGCTGATCGATTTGTCCCGACTTCGCGGCGTGCACATCGATCCATCAGCGCGCACTGCCCGTGTAGCTGGCGGCAGTCTGCTGGGCGAACTGGATCATGAGTCGATGTCCTATGTATGGCCTGGTTACAACAGCGGGCACGGTGTCGCATACCGGTGTCGGCAGTATCACCCTGGGTGGCGGATTTAGCCGAGTCGGACGACGATTTGGCCTGTCGCTCGATAACGTTCTTTCCGTGGACGTTATTGCAGCGGATGGCGAGTTCCGCCGCGCCAGTGCCGAAGAAAATCAGGACCTCTATTGGGGCGTGCGTGGCGGCGGTGGCAACTTTGGCGTCGCGACCTCGTTCGATTTTCAGCTGCACCCGATGGATCGAAAGGTGATTACGGCGAGCTTCATTTTCCCATTCTCCGACGCCAAAAATGTCATGAATTTTTTCGGCGAATACGCAGACAACGCGCCCGACTATATGGATGTCACGGGTGGTATCTCCGCATCGCCGGGAGAGGATCCGGTCGCATTGATCGTTATTGCCTACAGTGGACCGCACGATAAGGCTGAAGAAACGTTTGCGCCCATCAGAAAGGTCGGAACGGTCATCATGGAAGATGTAAAAGTGATGGACTACGTTGCTTTACAAAAATCCGGCGACATCGACGACCCGCGCGCCAACGGCTCGTATATGAAGACCGGCTTCACCGGAGTGTTCACCTCCAAACTCGTCGATGATTTCGTTGACACCTTCGAGCCGAATCCGGAAAGGGCCACGCGAATCATTTTCCAACAATCAGGCGGCGCAATTGGACGGATAGCGGCCGATGCAACTGCATTCCCGCATCGCGATTCGAAACACAATATGCTTTCGATCGTGGGCTGGAAGATGGGCATGGATCCGTCCCAACATATTGCCTACATCAAGAATCAGTGGAAGACCCTGGAACCGCACACGATCGGGTTCTATACCAACGACTATTTCGCGGAGACGCAGGCAGAAATGAATGCGAATTACCGTGGCAACTACGAGCGCCTGGTTAAACTGAAGAATCAGTACGACCCGACCAACCTGTTCCGCTTGAATTCCAACGTGCCGCCGACCGCGTAAGACATGAGAAAGTGGTTTGGCCGCGTGTTCAAAACGATTGCCTCGATCCTGGCACTGATCGTCGCCGTAGTATTGTTTTTTTGGCTACAGGCAGACTTTCGCGAGAGCGAAACCCGCCACGATGCAGCGCCTTCTGCAGGGCGGTTTGTACAGGCAGGCGATGTCGAAATGTTCGTGCAGGAGATGGGCCCTGAGGATGGCCAGGTCATTGTCTTTATCCACGGTACTGCCGCATGGAGCGGTCTTTGGCTCGAGACAATGGCTCCGCTTGCAGAAGCCGGCTATCGCTGTATCGCATTGGACATTCCACCCTTTGGCTTTTCAGAAAAGCCCACTTCGCCTTCATACGGCAACGAGGCTCAGGCGAATCGTATTATCGCGCTATTGGATGCACTGGATGTTCAACGAGCCGTCCTGGTTGGCCACTCATTTGGCGGCGGTGCGACGATGGAAACCGCGCTTAAGATACCGAATCGAATCGATGCGTTAATTCTGCTTGCAGTTGGCGGTTTGAACCTGAATCTTCAGCCCGAATCAGAGGATGAAGAGACGTCGGCTTTGGAGATGTTTCTGAGTACACCCGCATTGCGAAACCCTGTCCTGGCGACGATCGCGATGAATCCGTTGTTAACGAAAAAAGTTTTCTCAAGAATAGTGCTCGATCCAGCCGATGTCACTGCCGAGAGAGTCAAGATTTTGCAACAGCCGTTGGTATTGCAGGATGCCACAAATACATTTGGCGAATGGCTGAATTACGCCGTAACGGTTGAGGAGGAATCATTGACCTCGGATCCAGCGAACTACTCGACCCTGACGATGCCGACACTAATAAATTGGGGCGTTGACGATACAATTATTCCATTAAGTGAGGGTGAGTATCTTCACAGCATTCTGCCCAACTCCCAATTGTTTCTTATGGAAGGCATCAATCACATTTCTTATGTTGAAGAAAACGAAGAATTCGTTGAGATGATGCTGGAGTTTTTGCAAAAACAAATCAATGCCGTGAATTGAGCCGTACTCACAGGTACGTGTGCTAGTGTCTTTAAGGGTCAGCGGCCGGCCAGCTGTTCAGCAGAAACTCAAGTATTTCGTCTGCCTCTACATCCGACATCCACTGCGGTGCTTTGCCTCGCATGCGGCTCACCGTGTGACTCCAGAAGTCGGCAGGGTCCGATTTTTCGTCGAGATTCTTGAAAACCCGCTCCAGCGTATGACACGCCGAGCAGCGAGCAGCGAAAATATCGGCCGACGTAGCATCGTTGTTTAACTGAGCGGTCGCCGAGGCTTCACGAGATTCTGATTCCAGGTAATCAAGCACCCGCTGAACATCCTCATCGGACAGCCAATCGGTGCCGCTGCGACTTTGCATGCGGCTGACCACATGACGGAGAGAATCGCCATGCAGCTCGCTCAGCAAAATACGATTGGTCGTGTGGCATTGACCGCACTTTTCCTCGAAGAATTCTCTGTCCTCATCCAGTGCCGCTTTCATGGATGCTTGCTTCGAGTGGGTTTGAAGGTAGTCGAGCACCGATTGCTTTTGATCTGTCTTCAGCCGTGCGAGCGGTGCCATGAGGTCGAGTTGCTCAGCCCAACCCTGCGGTGGCGGTTGGCCCGGATCGGGCAGCTTGTGACAGGCGGAGCAACGCTTCTCGAACAGCCCTTGCCCGTCAACGGTGGCAGCCCAGGCGGGGGCATGTATGACTGTCAGTCCGTGAATGAATACAGACCAGATCAATATCCAGATTATTTTTGACATTGCCTTTTCATTCTCCGTTTGAAGCGAAGAAAAGCGGCGACGCTCGGACCATTGCGCCACCGCCAGTTTACACGCTATCCCTTGCTAGAAAGCAGCAACAAATTGCAGAGTCACTCGAGAGTCCTTCTGATCAGTAGTCGGAGCGTCATATCGGTTCCAGTACTCAAGATAGCCCTTGATGTTCTGGTTAAAGTAATAGCCGATATTCAGAGTGACTTCATCGAAGGAGTCTGCGCCATCGTTTGTCTCGTAAGTATCAAAGCGGATTAACGGCACCCAGGTTGGCCGCAGGGTATCGTCGCGGAACGTGTAAAATGCCTGCAGCGACGCCGTATTATTGCTGTCCTCGCCGGGTCCGCGTGGATCGAGCGCATCACGATCATCCGTAGCCGAAATGTACAGACCCTGAATTCGCAGGTCTGTAAAGTCGGCCAGAAACTGCAGACCGGTTCGATTGAAATCGCGATCGGCAGCATTGTCTGTGCCGTCCATCACGAATGCGCCAACCATGATGGACTTCGTTATATCGAAATTGAACAGTCCGCTGTACACAGCCGCATCTTCGCCTTCTGCGTCTTGCGCGCTGCCGCTGAAGTTGACGTTATAGAAGAAGCGGTCGGCAAATCGTCCGTACACACCAATGTTTTGCCTGACGGTCCGAAAGCGGCCGCCAGCGTCGGCTCCACCAAACCTTTGGTCAATGGCGCCAACGTGCCCACGTGTCAGGCGGAAGTGATCGCCAATGATGCCATACGAATCGGCCCAGAACGTAGGACCGTAGACGAGCTGAACATTGAACTCCTTGCTGTGGTTAAAGGTCAGAACAGCAGGAGCCAGTTCGAGTTCAAATCCTGTTTCGTCTTCGGCTTCGATCTCAAAATAGCCGGACCACTTTCTTGCGATATTGCCCGCAACAATAATTTCAACTTCATGCAATGCGCGGAGTTTCTGGTCGCCCGAGTCCTTTTTGTCATAGGGCCGAGCCACCAGCACAACTGAGATCGGTACGTGTTTCTCTAGCTGCAAGAAATCGGATACCTCTAAAATGTCGGTTACTTCTTCGGCTGTTAGAAATCGGTAACCGTTTTCCTTGAACTCACGACCCGTTGCATTGAGCTGCGGATACGCTGTGTGACACGCGGAACAATTCAATTCGTGCTTGCGTGCAAATGAGGGAACTGCGTTTGCCGTTGTGCTCCAGACGAAGCCAAGAACGGTAACTGCCGCTATGAGAAGTTTTTGCGTGCGGTGGGTCATGACTATCTCCCTGCTCGTGTCGGTAATCCCACAAACTGATGGAGAAAGTCATTTTCGGCCCAACAGAGGTGGTTTTTTTGATGATGCCGAAAATGTACTACCGGTGGCCTCGCGTTGTTATTCGTAGTTGACGTTGTCAGTGCATTGTTTTTACCTATACGAATGCGTAGTGCCCGCATTTAATTGCGTCGCCGCCGCGTATCCAGAACCGCGCCTCTTTTTCACTTTGGAAGACGATCGTATGCGTTACATAATTCTGCTGACATTGTTCGGCCTGGCGCTGCCTGGCGTCGCGCAGGAGAGATTGCCTGTCATCGACATGCATCTGCACGCTTTAGGTGCTGCCGATCAAGGACCGCCTCCCCTGGGAATGTGTACACCGTTGACGCATATGCCCTATTGGGATCCGAGCGAACCGTATGGCGCGACCTTTATGAAGATGCTTAAAGAACCGGACTGTGATGACCCGGTTTGGTCACCAATGACAGACGACGAATTATTGCAACAAAATATTGAAGTGATAGAGAGGCTGAATATTTTTGGAGTCCTGAGCGGCACGCCAGAACGCGTCGACGAATGGCAGGCAGCATTGCCTGGGCGGTATTATCGCGGCTTGGGGTTCAATGTGGCCAGCAGCGAAATAACACCGGAAATGATGGCAACGATGCATGCGGAGGGTCGATTGGATGTGCTCGCGGAGGTTACGAACCAGTATGCCGGCATTGCCCCGGACGATCCGCGAACGGAACCGTACTGGGCTTTGGCGGAAGAACTCGATATACCGGTCGGTATTCACATCGGAACGGGCCCTCCAGGTGTCGCCTATCTTGGTGCCAGGGGCTATCGCGCCAGGCTGCACAGTGCGCTGACGCTTGAAGAAGTGCTAATAAGTCACCGGGGATTGCGTGTCTACATCATGCATGCAGGTTTTCCGATGCCTGATGACCTGCTTGCCGTTTTGTATTCGTATCCGCAAGTCTATGTAGACATTGGTGTCATCGTGTATACACAATCTCGTAAAGCTTTCTATCGATATCTTCGGGGAATAACGGACGCTGGTTTTTCACATCGCGTGATGTTCGGCTCTGATCAGATGGTTTGGCCTGGCGTCATTGAACGTTCTATTCGCACGATTGAAGAGGCGCCGTTCCTTAGCGCCGATACGAAACGCGACATTCTTTATAACAATGCCGCTCGTTTTCTTCGCTTGAGCGAAGACGAGATAGCGAGGCACCACAACGAGTAGTTTCGAACTATTTCGCCACCGATCTGGAATAGCAAGGTAGCCATTTGGGAGTCGAGAGCATGGTGCAATACGCCAGATTTGACCACAACTCACCCCGACTGGCGTCAGATAAGCCCGGCAGACGCCGCTTTAGTGGTCGAGATTGCCTCCGGACAGACCGTATTGCTGTATACTGCGACTCCGTTTTCCGAAAAAGAAAAAAAATTGATTACCGTAGATACCGATATTGGCAGCAATATTGAGAAAACCCATTTCGCACTAATTCCTTCCCAAGAGTATTCGTTTTCAGCAGATTTGGCTGAATCCGCTGAGTTCTTCAGGCAGGACTGGTCGCACCTGGAGCCAGATCCCTACATGGCCGATGGCGGCAGCTACCGATCGAGGCGATACGGGCTGTACCAGCTGTCCTGTACAAGCGGCCAGTTGGCCCACATGCCCGGCGCGTCCTTTTATCAAAGCATTGACATCAATCCTCTCAACGGCGGCGAGCAAAGACACTTTGCACCACTGGCCGCCGACACCATCGATAATCCATTTTTGCGTGAAGTCATACAGTTTGACTTTGCTCAGCTGACTTCGAGCAAACACATCGAAGGCGACTGGCTCATCGGCGTTCATCAGATCCGGATCGTCGCCAGCCCCGGAGTGCCGGGAAATCCCACACCCGAGGGCACACACCGTGATGATGAAACCTATACTTCGCAACATCTGATTTCTCGCCACAATATTGGAGGTGGCGTGAATTTCTTTTACGGCAGTGAGTCGGCGCCGGCGGCAGCTCCGCAAGCCGTTTGGAAGCAAGAGTCTTACTTCGATTCATATTATTTTGATCGTACGCTGTGGCACAGCGTTTCTCCGATCGTTTCCGGCAAGTACGACGGTGGCGGGCACAGAGATGTCCTCCTCATTGACTTCGTAAAGTTATCCGAGGTCGCAAGCAGGCACTAAAGATGGCGGTTTATGCTCGTCTGGACATGACCGAGGTCGAGAGTCTTGTTCGTCGGTTTGGTGTTGAGGACGTTACCGGTTTCTCCGCCATGGACGGCGGCAACGAGAACACCAATTATCGCGTTGAGACAAAATCGGGTAAGTACGTTCTCACGCTTTTCGATCAAAAGTCGTTAGAGCAAGCAACCAGGCTTGCAAGCCTATTGGTCCATTTGACCGACCACGGTATTCGTACCTCAAAAATTGTTGTGCCGCTCGAAGGGCCTGTCGTACTGCTGCACGATCAAAAGCCCGTCATGTTGAAGCACCACGTCGACGGCGGCATAAGCAACGACTTAACCGGCAAGCTGCTGCATCAGCTGGGTGAGGAAATGGCGCGGTTGCATGAGATTCCCGCGCCATCTTATCTGCCTGACTCGTTTCCCTATGGCCGCAGCTGTTTTCCCGAGGTGATCGATTCGAGCCTTGATCATGCTTTTATCGGCTGGCTGTCGGAGAAGCATCGTTATCTGCAAAAGCGGATCCCTCAGAATTTACCAATGACCCTCATTCACGGTGACATCTTCTTTGACAACCTGATTGTTCAAGGCGATCAACTCATGGCGATCATCGATTTTGAAGAAGCTTGCCATTACTACCGCAGCTTCGATCTGGGCATGGCAATCGTCGGTACGTGCCGAGACCGCCACGGACTGGGTTTCGAAAAAGTGAGCGCATTTTTGGGCGGCTACCAGAGCAATGCGAGTCTGCAGCCAGTCGAGCGAGAAACTCTGCAGGTTTTTTCCGTATATGCTGCCGTAGCCACGTCGTTTTGGCGATTCAGGCAGTATCACCTGCGCAGACCGGAGCCTGAATTCTTTGACAAGCACGTCGAAATGCAGACCCTCGCCGACACCATTTCCGAGTATCCGAGCTCGAGTTTCGTGGAGTTGTTTGGCTAGCCAGACGCTGGACAGGGTTCAACCTGGGGTGTCGTCGCAATAAACTGGACAAGCAAGGCATGCGAACTGCGATTGACTATTACTCGTCGTAATTACTCCGGGTCTTAATCACCCCAATCCCGTGATTTCTCGCCTCTGAGAATTGCCCATTCGTCGTCCATCATGGTGATCAGCTGCTCACGTGTATAACTGTATTCCTGATCGTGATTTAGATGCAGTAGTTCCTCCATCGCTTTGCCTATCGTGATCATCGCTTCAAAAGGATTATCGACAACCAGGTAATGTTCTTTCGGATTTTCGGCAAACAATGCATGCTGAACCGCCTCGGCAACGGCAGTTGCCGGAGGAGCGGATGAGCCACTGCCTTCAGCGACATATTGTTCACAATCCTCCCGGAGTTCGAGCATGAATTCGCTAAAGTATTTGTATTCCCTGGCGTCGTTCCCGGAAATCATTCTCTTGCAGCGCGACATACCGATTTCAGAATGATAATTGCCCGGTTCGATTGCGCTGACTTTGACACCCAGTTCTGCCATTTCCCACGCCAGTTGATCGGTATAGGCCTCAATCGCGTGCTTGCTCATCACGTACATGCCCATACCATGAATGCCGCCGGAAAGGATTCCGCCGATAGAGCTCATGTTCACAATTCGACCTTTTGATTCAATGACCATTGGCGCAAACGCTTTGCTTATTCGGAATACACCATAGACATTCACGTCGAACAGAAATTTCAGATCCGATATGTCAGCCTCAATCAGGGGATCGTGAATACTGACACCGGCGTTATTGACGATGCCCCACAGACCACGGCCTTGCGACTCGATGAGCTTCACGGCCGCGTCGATCTCCTCGGGCACGGTGACATCGAGGCGCACAGCCAGAATGTTGTCGATCTTGTTGAGCGCTTCGATGTCACTGGCTTTGCGCGCGCCTGCATACACGAAGTAACCGTTACCAGCGAGGTGCTCCGCAGTCAGGCGGCCAATGCCGGTGCTTGCACCGGTGATGAGAACGGCCTTCTGTGTTTCGGATTCTTCAGCGAAGCTCGTGCCAGAATATAAAGACAGTGAAACGATTGCGGCTAACGTCAGGTACATTATTGTTCTGAACATTTGTTACTCCCTTGCTATTCACTGTGCAGGCACCGCCATGTTTTGTTTGATTTTTGGGCGGTAGTTGCAGCGATTGAGCTGGATCATATCATCACGATGATCGCCGACGAGACAGCGACCAGGCACTAACGCGCCCCGTCTATTTTCTGTTGAAGCTTACTATCGATCAACGATCCGATTATGCTTGGGTTCGCAATGGACGCTCTCGCCACAATGGGTAACTGGATATCCGAGAACGAATCGCTGTTAAGTGGTATGGCGGCGATGATCGTGCTCGCGGGTGTGTTGTGGTTTCCGCTTGGCGCAGCGTACCGCAAGCTAAAGCAAAGTAATTCAAGTGGACACAACGGACTCGCAGTCGACACGCCTGGCGAGGGCAGTCCCGAGCGAATCACGCTGAAGGATTTAACCGCACCTTCGTCACATGAGATTCAATTCGCTCAAAGCGACGGCGTGCGAATCGCCTTTAGCGATCGTGGCAAAGGCCCGCCCAACCTGATCCTGGCAGCCGGCATTATCAACCACTTGAATATCATGGAGCATTTGCCGCCCTGGCGCGACACGCTGAAAGCCTTATCTCAGTTTGCTCGAGTCCTGAATTTCGACAAGCGCGGGCAAGGGCTGTCCGATCCAACATTGAATGCACCGAGTCTTGAGGATCGCACGCGTGACATCGAGGCAGTGATGGATGCAGCGGACCTGGAGCGCGCGATTCTGGTGGGCGTTTCGGAGGGCGGTTCGACATGCATACACTTCGCTCATACGCATCCGGAACGGGTACAGGGACTGGTACTAATCGGTACGACGGCCAAGTTCATGCAAAGCGATGACTTTCCGATCGGAATACCCAGGCAATTGCTCGAAAACCTGGGAAATCTATGGGGTACCGGGAAGCTCCGCGATATTTTCTTTCCAAGTATTTCGCGCGAGCAGATTGACGACAAAACCTACAAAGCAATGGAGCAACTCATCGGATCGCGTGGCGCCGTGCGACAAATCCTCGAGACGATGATCAATACCGACGTTCGTTCACTCCTTTCTGAAATTACTGTTCCGACATTGGTCATTCATTTTTCGGGTGATCTTGCGATACCCATCCGTCTCGGGCGCTACGTCGCCGAAAACATTCCAAACGCAGAGTTCATGGAAGTGCAGGGGGTGGATCACGTTGATCTTTCGCAGTCGCCCGAGGCGGTTGCGCGAGTAAAAACATTTTGCGAGGCGATACGATGACAACAATGCAAAAACTCTCCGTTTCGATCGCGGCGATGATTATCCCATTCTCATTCGTCTTTGCTGACGAACCACGCGAGGTTTTCGAGTTCGAACTGGACGCAGCAGTT
>Ga0114949_10002166_pt1 | contig 12184 bp, 7 predicted proteins | sample N074metaG_FD_83505 | JGI IMG/M metagenome (GOLD analysis project Ga0114949, IMG submission 83505) | Deep subsurface microbial communities from Kermadec Trench to uncover new lineages of life (NeLLi) - N074 metaG | ecosystem: Environmental > Aquatic > Marine > Ocean trench > Sediment | place... | reverse complement strand
CCCAGGGCTAGCGCTGGCGGGAGCGTCCTATAAAGGAGTAGGGATCCCTGATTGCATTCAGTCTGGATGGGATGCAGCGGAGAAAGTCGGCCGCACCCTCGTGGATAGCATGAACGCAAAATAAAGATTCCTTAATGAATGGTGGGCTGGTGGGAGCGCCCTACCGACACCGCGGGTTCATCGTGCAGGCACCGGCTACGTCGCGGACAAAGGCGTCGAGGTCTACATTCTCGGGCATGCTCAACGCTACGATTCGCCGCCCTACCTTGACGCTCGCCGACGCCGCGCATATTGCCGAACAACATTTTGGCATAACCGGCAACGTCACAGATCTACCCGGCGAACGGGATCGCAGTTTCAAGGTATCGACGGAGACCGGTGAGGCGTTCGTCCTCAAGATCTCGTGGGAGGGGGAGGATATCTCGCAACTGGAGTGCGAGAACGCCGCGCTCGCGTGGATTGCCGACCGTGCACCGTCCCTGCCAATTGCCAGGATACTGAACGCGAGTGATGGCAAGGCAATAGTGCGAGTTGCGGCATCGGACGGCACTGAGCATTTCGCCAGGGTGATGACGCACCTTCCAGGCAAGGTACTCGCCAAAGCGGCGCCCCACTCCGCCGCTTTGTTGGAAAGTCTCGGCGCGGGCCTAGGCACCCTCGATGGCGCACTTGCCGACTTCGAACACGAAGCCACCAAACGCGAGTTCCTCTGGGACCTGGCCCGTGCGCGGGTCGTGATCGAACAACACCGTGCATCGGTGATCGAAGCGGAACGACAGGCCATTATCGACCACGTCGTCCACCTATGGGACCGTACGGTCGAACCCGCCTTGGGTGAGCTGCGACGCAGTGTCATTTACAACGACGCGAACGACTACAACATTCTGGTCAATGTCGACCCTTCCAAGGCACGTGAGGTGTCCGGCTTCATCGACTTTGGTGATATAGTCGAGAGTCACACGATCTGTGATTTGGCCATCGCGATGGCCTATGTGATGCTCGGAAAACGAAAGCCCCTAGCAGCCGCATCCGCCGTCACAGCGGGGTATCACCGGTCCCACCCCATCACCGACCGCGAGATCGACCTCTTGTTCCCGCTCGCCTGCGCCCGGCTCGCCGTGAGTGTTTGCCTATCGGCCGCGCGAAGAACCGAATACCCAAATGACGACTACCTGCACGTGAGTGAGGACCCAGCATGGCGCACCTTGGAGCAACTCACGACGATCGACCCCCAGTTTGCTCGGGCATACCTCCGCGTGCGAACGGGTGAGTTTACGGCGCTCCCAGCTGTGCGGCCGCTAAGCCGATGGTTACGCGGGCACCGCGAAGCGTTTGCAGCGGTCGTTGATCCGGACCCGAGATCATCATCAACCACGGTATTCGACCTGAGTGTCGGGAGCACGTTGCTGCCTGATCCAATAGCCATGGCGGGTACCAACGATCTGTCCGACGTGCTCTTCGGCGAGATGACGAGGGTGGGTGCCACCATCGGCATAGGCCGGTACGACGAACCGCGACTGTGGTATACGTGCGAGGAATTCGCCGACGCCGATGGAGACCGACGGACCATCCATATCGCGGTCGATCTATTCGTGCCTGCGGGAACCTTCGTCCGCGCGCCACTCGACGGAATCGTCGAAAGCGTGCAAGACAATCCGGGCCTTCTCGACTATGGCCCCACAGTCATTCTCCGCCACGAACCACGAGATGGTCCACTGTTTTACACGCTGTACGGACATCTGAGTCGATCCGTGCTCACCCGGCTTGCCTGCCGCGACAACGTGAGCGCAGGACAGACCTTTGCCGAGTTGGGTACGTTCGAAGAAAACGGCAACTGGCCGCCGCACCTACACTTTCAGATCATCACCGACCTGCTTGGGACGGCGGGCAATTTTCCAGGCGTGGCACCGCCTGACGAACGAGACGTTTGGACAGCATTATGTCCCGATCCGAATCTAATTCTCGGGTTGGATAAAGATGTCCGATACGATAGCGGGGTAGGCGAACGGACACTACTCGACCAGCGTCGCGCCCTGGTTGGTCCGTCGCTAAGCCTTTCGTATGCCAAGCCCCTCCACATCGTGCGGGGACGTGGCGTCACACTCTATGACGTGGAGGGGCGCGACTACCTCGATTGCGTCAACAACGTGTGCCATGTCGGTCACTGTCACCCCAAGGTCGTACGAGCGGTTCAGCGTCAAGCAGCCGTGTTGAACACGAACACGCGATACCTGCACGAAAACATCGTGCGCTACGCGGAACAATTGACCGCCCGGCTACCCTCCTACCTTAGCGTGTGCTTCTTCGTGAATTCGGGAAGTGAGGCAAACGACCTGGCGTTGCGGATCGCGCGAACGGTAACGGGACGACGCGGCGTGATCGTCATCGATGGCGCGTACCACGGCCACACCCAGTCGTTGATCGACGCGAGCCCTTACAAGTTTACGGGCCCTGGCGGTGCCGGACAGCAGGCCCATATCTACACGATCCCGATGCCGGATCCGTATCGCGGTTTACACCTTGGCGCCGACTCTGCCGAAGAGTACGCCGCGTACGTCACCCGTACCGTTCACGCGATTCGTTTAGCGGGACAGGGGCCGGCGGCGTTCATCGCCGAGAGTCTGCTAGGCTGCGGTGGGCAGATCGAGCCGCCCCCTGATTACTTGCGTCACGCATTCGACGGCGCGCGAGCGGCAGGCGCGCTCTGCATAGCCGACGAGATTCAGGTTGGTTTTGGGCGGATGGGATCACACTTCTGGGGCTTCGAAACACAGGAGGCCATGCCCGATATCGTGACCATGGGGAAACCCATTGGCAATGGGCACCCTCTTGGCGCCGTGGTCACGACGCAGGCGGTCGCTGACGCGTTTGCGAATGGAATGGAGTACTTCAACACCTTCGGCGGCAACCCGGTTTCGTGCGCGGCTGGCCTAGCCGTATTGGAGGTGATTCGCGAGGAGGACCTTCAGCAAAACGCCCACACGGTGGGTGGCGACCTCAAGTTGGCGCTGGCGGGGTTGGCCGAGCAGCATCCCATCATTGGAGATGTACGAGGGCGTGGTCTCTTTCTCGGTATCGAACTCGTGCGTGATCGCGACCGGCGATCGCCGGCCACCATGCAGGCGCGCTACATCATCGAGCGACTGCGTGCCGAACGGATCCTATTGAGTACCGACGGACCGGACGACAACGTACTCAAGTTCAAGCCGCCGATGGTTTTCGATGCACGAGACGCCGAACGATTAGTGGCGGCGCTCGATCGGATTCTTGGAGACGATTTCATCACCGCGTCGATGGGACGCTAGCCATCTAACCGCTACGCAAGTTTAAGCTCCTCGAGCAAGGCGACAAACCGCGGATCCTCTCGAACACGATCGAACATCGGATCTACCGCCAACCACGTGAGCCATGGCGCCCGCTCCTCGACCGCCTTGTTCATCCATTCGAAACCGACGTCGTCTTCCTCGAGAGCGAAGTATACCATTGCAAAATCGAACGCCGACACGTATCCACCAGCAGATCTCGCCTCCAAGTCGCCGAGCAACCGTCTCGCCTCATCTTCTTCACCGGCAAACGCATGGGCTGCCGCCAGGTAGGCGCGCGTGGTCGACCGCTGAGGCGATAGTTCGACCTCGGTCTTGAACGTCTCGACTGCCTCGACATATTGCCCAAGTTGGAGATAGGCCTGCCCGAGCCAGATGAAGGCCGGTTGATACGCTGGTTCCATCTCGAGTACCTTGGTAAGTTCATCGACGGCCTCATCATTTCGGCGCGCGAAATGGTAAGCCATGCCGAGTAGTACGTGAACAATGAGCCCGAGCGGATCGAGTTCGACCGCCCGCTTGGAATGGGAGATGGCCTCTTCGATTCGCCCCATCACCATCAAGAACTCAGCATACCAGTGGTGTGCGGTGGGGTAGCCTGGATTGAGATCGAGGGCCCGGATAAATTCCCGCTCCGCATCCTCCCATGCCCAATCGTGCATCATCAGCACGAAAGCCAGCGACGTATGCCCCTCGGCTAGGTCGTCATCGAGCTTGATCGCCTCGAGCGCTTGCGCCTTGGCCTTGGGAAACGCTTCCTTGGGAGGGACCGCACGATACCACCCGAACAAACTCTTGGTATCCGCTAACGCCGAATGCGCCAGTGCGAATTCCGGGTCCTCGTCTATCGCCTTCCGGAAGTAGTCGGCTGCACGATTGAGGCCCGCACCTCGCAGATTCCAGAAATATCGACCCTTCAAATACAGATTGTATGCTTCGATATTGTCCGTGTGCCGCGTGACAAGGTGTTCGTCACTCGACTGAACGAGTTTCACCTTGAGCGTTCCGACGATGGCCCGAGAGATCTCGTCTTGAATCGCGAAGACGTCGTGCATCTCGCGATCGTATTGCTCCGACCAGAGGTGGTACCCTGTTCTCACGTCGATGAGCTGCGCCGTAACGCGGAGCCTGGTTCCGGCACGCCGTACACTGCCTTCCAACAGGGTGGTGACGTTGAGCTGCCGACCAATGCTACGGATGTCCTCGGAGGCACCTTTGAAAACAAATGCAGAGGTCCGTGACGCAACACGAAGCGCGGAGATCTTGCTCAGAGCATTGATGACATCCTCCGTGATACCATCGGAGAAGTATTCGTTCTCCGGATCCGCCGATAGATTGGCAAAAGGCAGGACAGCGATAGATGGCCCCGGCGCTCGCCGTATGCGTTCTCTGGTCGAGATGGTCGGCTGTTGGATCGCTTTTCGTAGCGCCGCGGCGAACTCGTTCGCCGTCCTCGGTCGTTGATCCGGCTCGAGCGCGAGACCTTGGGAAAGTACAGCGTCAACATCCGCCGGAACGTCGTCACGAAACGAGGTGACGGACGGGACGGGTTGCGTAAAGCGCTTCGACAGGATAGCCAATGGGGTGGGGCCGGAGAAGGGCGGTTGCCCAGTGAGCATCTCGAACACAATACATGCAAGCCCATAGGTGTCGGCCCGTCCATCTACATGACTCACGGCTTCGATCTGTTCCGGACTCATGTAGGTGGGTGTACCAATCGAAAGCCCAGTACCGGTAATTTTCTCCTTGTCCTCCGCCCCAATCGCCAGTGCCACGCCGAAATCCGCGACGATGGCGTGCCTTTCCTCGAGAAGGATGTTAGCCGGCTTGATATCCCGGTGGACGATCCCTTGCCTATGCGCATAGGATAGCGCGTCGGCGACTTCGGTCGTAATCTCGAGGATGTCGTCGATCGAGAGGCGGCCCAGGCGATCGATACGCTGGCGCAGTGTTTCGCCTTCCACAAACGGCATTACGTAGTAAAGCAACCCCTCCGCGTTACCCGAGTCATGCACCGGGAGGATGTGCGGGTGGCGAAGTCCAGCCGCCAATTTGATCTCACGCTTGAATCGATCCGCTACGAGAATCAGTTCCGGCCGCAGCACCTTAACCGCCACAAGGCGCTCGTGCCGAAGGTCGCGCGCCCGATAGACCGTCGCCATTCCACCGCGCCCACATTCAGCCTCTATAGCGTAGCGGTCTCCGAGCGCTAGCGTTAGCCGGTCGACGATCTCGCTCACCTGCGCGGTTCCTTGATTCGGTCCCGCTGCCGGAATGCCGGTGGGGTTCGGCACCCGCTGAGTGTTGTCATAGTTCGATAAAAAGTACCGCAGAGGGAGACTCTGAGCGAACCACCTTGCCATGCCACGATATCACTCCGATACTTCGAGCGACAACCATCGAGGAAAATGTCATGAGGCGTCTCTGTATCAGTACCGTTGCCGTGGGTGTCTTTCTCATTCCCGTCCCGTCCCAGGCCCAGGAGATTGGCCCGGCGAGCGGATCTCTCGTGATCGTAGGCGGCGCCATGCGAGATACCGCTATCGTCAATCGGTTTATCAGACTCGCGGGCGGCCCAGACGCGCCAATCGTCGCCATTCCGACCGCAGGTGGTGGTGAAACGTACGACGCGTATTGGTCCGGACTCCGCATGTTCAAGGAGGCCGGTGCGACCAACCTCACGGTACTCCATACAACCGACCCCACTGTGGCCAACACCGATGAATTCGTGGAGCCGCTCAAGCGGGCCCGTGGCGTATGGTTTGGCGGCGGTCGGCAGTGGCGACTCACAGACGCCTACCTCAATACTAAGGTCCACGACGAATTGTGGCAGGTCCTCGAACGGGGTGGTGTGATCGGAGGTTCGTCCGCCGGGGCCACCATTCAGGGCTCCTACCTTGCCCGTGGTGACTCCCGCACCAATACCATCATGATGGGCGACCATGTAGAGGGCATGGGATTTCTAAAGAATGCGGCGATCGATCAACATCTCCTGCGAAGGAATCGCCAGTTCGACCTTCTCGAGATCATTGCCGCACACCCCGACCTGTTGGGCATCGGCATCGACGAGAATACGGCGATCGTCGTGAGCGGAGACGAGTTCGTCGTGATAGGCCAAGGGTACGTCGCGATCTACGACCACAATCGCCAGATCGACTCAGGTGGAATGTTCTACTTTCTCGCTCCCGGCCAACGCTTCAATCTAGTGACCCGGGAGGCATTCAGAATGGTTCAGCAACCCGAACCGATCGGCCGTGTCGTCGAACGGCCGTGGCCCGAGAACGACTAGTCGCGGACCGGTACCGAACTGCCCGGCACCCAATCGACCCGCTTCAATCGCTCCATCAATTGCAGGACCAGGTCTCGGTCGGCGTGAATCGGTAGGAACAGGAAGTCCCCGGGCCGGGCCCAGGCGAGCGCCGCACGAACGCCCTGCCATTCGGTGTCCACCCGTTCGAGCTGTTCAGTGTTCGCGCCGCATGCCAGTAGCTCCTGCTCGATCAAATCGGGCACCTCGCCCTCTTGGCGGCCTCGGAGGTACTTTCGCATCTCCTTGATGAGAACGCGATCCGGCTCGAGCCCCTAGCGCCGCGGTTGGCGTCAAGCCAGCGATCTCAGAACCCGGTGCGGTCTACCACTATCTTCCCGTTGTTCATGACCAGCAAGACGTCCTGGAAGGCGCCGATGTCGTCCAGCGGGTTTCGCTCGAGCACCAGCAAATCCCCCTCGAACCCCACGGTGACCTGGCCGACCCGATCATCTATTCCAAGGAGCGCGGCGGCGGTGGTCGTCGCCGCCCGAAGGGCCTCCAACGGAGAGAGGCCGACATTCACCAGTTCTAGAAGCTCGTGGCTCAACCGGAGTACGCTTTCAGGACCATACCCCGTATCCGTCGCGGAAACGATACGCACCCCCCTGGCGTGCGCTCGTGACACCATTTCGCGGACCCTCGGCAACATGTGGCGGCCCCTTACGGTGAGCACGGCATTATCGTAGTCACCACCGGGCATAGCCAGGTCGGCAACGACCGCGATGGTCGGAACGAGAAACGTGCCGCGTTCCACCATGAGGTCCAACGTTTCCCCGCTGAGATAGGTGCCGTGTTCGATACTGCGGACCCCAGCCAAGACGGCTGCGCGCGCCCCGCCATCTCCGTGCGCATGCGCTGCAACCGGAACTCCGGCCTGCGTAGCCTCATCGACCAGGGCCGCGAGTTCGGCCTCGGTATAGAACGGGGTTCGCGGATCGGTCTCCGGAAGTCCGGCTCGTTCGGTCGCGTTCGTCTTGATGAAATCGACACCCCGCGAAATCATGAGTCGCGCCATTCGCCGCATCGCATCTTCACCGTGGACATTGCCCCGAAGATCGGCCATGTCCGGCGCATCCATGAACAACGCGTCAGCTGGAACAGGACGCACGTGGTACCCGGAAGCGAGGATCTCCGGCGTCTCGATAACGCCTTGGCGTCCCAACTCCCGAAGCCCAATGTCGACGAAATGGGAAACCCCCATGCTGCGGGCCGTGGTCACACCAGACAGCAGGGCAAGACGGGCGGCGGCGAAGTCACTGATGTGGACGTGGGCATCGATGAGTCCCGGCACCAAGTAGCGACCGTTCAGGTCGATAACCGTCGCGCCTTCCGGGGCGGCACGGCGATCGCTGCCCACGTAAGTGATCATGCCGCCTTCGACGACGACCATCCGAGCCGTCACCATTCCCCGCGCAGGATCGATAATATTGGCGTTGATAAACGCGGTCGAGCTGTTTTGGCCCGCGAGCGAGGTCACGCCTACCATTGCGCTCAGACACGCAACGATCAGTGTTCGGGACATTTCGAAGTTCCTCCGATAGGGCTAACATCGTGAGGCGTAAGAAGATGCCTCCCGATCGGGGACGGGCAAGGGTCCGGGCGACACGGGTGCGGGTGCAGCCACCGGCACGCTAACCAGCGTCGCTTCATCGGCAGGGCGGCGAGTTGGGCCTCCAAGTAACGGGAATATCAGGAATCTTGTGTTTGTGAGCCTTTTACATCGGCTGGATGTAAGCTCACAATTAGCCGATGTAGGCTTCTGCACGACGAATCGAAGCTTACAATTGACCAATGTGAGCTTGCAATCGACCGATGTAGGCTTCTGCACGACGAATCGAGGCTTACAATTGCCCGATGTGAGCTTGTAATCGACCGATGCAGGCTTCTGTACGACGAATCGAAGCTTACAATTGGCCGATGTGAGCTTGCAATTGAGCGATGTAAGCCTGTGGGCGACCGATGCAAGTCGTGCGATTCACGGACTCCGGAGCAGCGCCGATAGGGCTAACATCTTGAGGCGTAAGAAGATGCCTCCCGACCGGGGACGGGCAAGGGTCCGCGTTTTCAACGGTCGTGGGGGGCGGTCTTGGTTGCGGTCGGTCTCTACATCGTCCGGATGTTCGCGATTACCGGGTTCTCATCGCTACTTCTCGCATCGGGCGTTCAGCACCATCGCAAGCACCATCGACACTCCGATACCGAACTCGATGGGCATTCGCCAAAACACCATGGGTTTTGGTGGTCGCACATGGGTTGGATCACGGCCCCGGCCAACTTCCCGACGGACTTCGATCAAGTTGAAGACCTCGCCAAGTATCCCGAACTGCGCTTCCTCGATCGCTTCGACATTCTCGTTCCGATCTTACTCGCGATCGTGCTTCTTTTAATTGGTGGCTGGCAATGGCTGGTCTGGGGCTTCTTCATCAGCACCGTGGTGCTCTTCCACTGCACCTGTTTCATCAATTCGCTGGCGCACGTATGGGGCACGCAACGTTACGACGTCGGGGACGAGAGTCGCAACAACTTCTTCCTCGCGCTGGTCACGTTTGGCGAGGGCTGGCACAACAACCACCACAAGTTCCCGGGTTCCGCGCGCCAAGGGTTTGTCTGGTGGCAGGTGGATCTTACGTATTACGGCCTCAAGGCGTTGCAGTGGCTCGGCATCATCCGCGACTTGCGCCCAGTCCCAACGAGGGTGCTCGAAGAGGCGTAGGGCCTAGACCTCGTCGGCGCGCACCATCGCTTCCAACTCGAATGCCGGACAGATCGACTGCTTGACGTAGTCGAGCAGGCTCTCGCCGAGACCGTGGATCTGAGCTTCGGTAGTCGGGTCCGTGCAGTTTCCCTGGTCGTCGAAAATTTCCGTGACTCGCGCAACCGAAACGGGCCCAGGCAACACCAACGCGCCCACGTGGGAACACACGCTGCGAAGGTGCTCCAGCGACTTGACCGCGCCGATCTTTCCACTTGCAACTCCCAGGAGGGCCACGGGCTTTCCTTTGAGTGCGGACGGAAACCCGAGATTCTCAATGATGAGTTTCGTGATGGCGGAGAACGACCCGTGGTATTCGGGCGTCGCGAACACGATGGCGGTACACGCATCGATGCGATCCTTCAGCTGCCCAGCGTCGCCGTCACCGTCTTGGCCCGGCGCGAAGAGCCTGAGCTGCCGCGGGTCGATCACGTCGACCTCGACGTCGGGGTGACCCTCGAGGACGTTGACCACCATCGCTGCGACTTTTTTCGTGTAGTTGTCGGCCCGCGCCGATCCGATAATGACGGCAATTCGCACATTAGCTGGGGGTCTTTGGACCACGGTATGACTCCTTCGCACCTGGGCTGTAGTTAAGAGTCGGTGTCGAGTGGTCCATAGTCAACACTCGGCAGCCAACCTGGACAGCGCCTAGATCAAAACAAAGCGGCCCCGGGGATTCCCCCGGAGCCGCTTGCTTCAGCCCATCGTGCCTAGATCATTTCGGCTTGATGTGGAACCTGCCCGATTCGATCGACAGCGGGCGTGGCGCCAAGTGGGTCGCAGGTTCGAGTCCTGCCGGGTGCGCTTGCAAGACAACGACGTACAGCATTCAGCTCTGCCTCAGCCTTCGAGCGAGCAAAACGAACGGGACGATTGACATGTAGATGTACACAGGGCGAGACAGCTGCCTCGCCCTGTTGGTCCGCACCGCTTTTCCCACAGCAGTCCTTAGAAGATTCCCAGCGAAGCGCTCAGACGGATATTTCGGGGGTTCTGGAAAAACCTGGTGGCCCCGAAGAGTGTTGTCGCGTCGTTCGGATCCTGGTTGTTGACGTCGTTCTTGATAGCGGTCACCGCTCCAGAGTTGAACACGTTGAACACATCGAGCGCGAAAAGCCAATCGACGCTTCGAACCTGGAGTGTCCAGTCAAGGTGCAGGTCCAAGCGATATAGGTTGTCGAGCGTCCGGCTGCCGCGCTGCTCGAGAAACATCCGTTCGCCGGCCACGTCACCGAACAGTGCAGGCTCCAAGAGCGTTCCATTCGACCCGACGAAGTCATGCTGTCGGGTATCGATCCGATACACCGGTGTATAGGAATCACCGGCCGAGAGTGTCAGAAACCCTCCGGCTCGGAAATTGGCCGGCAAGTCGCCCACCGCACGGACCATGAACTCCCATTCACTGTAGTTTGGCATGTTGCCGAAGAAATTGATACGTTCGTTGGGACGTACGAACGGGCCCGCACCGGAGCCTCGGGGATCATCGTAGCCGTTCACAGTGAAAAAATCACCTCGTAGGTTTGTCCAGACGACAGAGGCCAGGAGCGACCACGTGCGAAAGGCCCGCTCGACCGTGACCTGGACCTGGTCCATCTCCCTCTCGGCGTCGGAGGAGGTAAGGACGAGGTCTTGGTCGTACGTCAGTGCAGCCACCTCCGCCGCGGTCAACCCGAGCGCTTCCAGTTCTTCGGGAAAAAACCCGCCGACGGCTTGATCGAACGCCACGATATCTTCGTTACTGATGAAAACACTGGGAAGCTCGAGCGCGTTTCCGCTTTGGTCGAGAATGGGGTCACCGGTGTCCGCGTCCAGCACACTCACATTGTTCACCTCGGTGTAGTTTGTGGCCTGATTGCGATCCACGAGGGAAACGATATCGCGGTTCCGTCTATTCACGTACACAGCCCCGGCCTTCCAGTTGTCCGCAAACTCCCATTCCAATCCACCGATGAACTGATCCATGTAGGGCTGGCTCCAGCCCTCCACGGGTCCAACTTCCTCTCCCAGTGGAATTGCCAGGAAGAGATCGAACAGCTGATCGCGCTCCGCTTCGGTGTATGTCCGATCGAGCTCGGGGATCCCCGGATCGATCCAGTCCCAGAATTCGAGATCGGTGAAGACGTTGCCACCCATCGTGCGGTCAAACATCTGGGCGAACATGTTCTGGTAATATCTGCCCCAGTGGGCCTTCGCCACGAGACCTTGGTCTTCCAGGACCGTGAACGTGGCACCGATACGGGGTGCGACTTTCAAGTCGTCGGTGGCCTTGAACCGCGATCCGCTGCCGTCACCCGGTGTCAAATCACCCCTGAAGTAATTCAGTCGCAGACCCCCGCTCAACGATAGCCGCGGCGAAAGCGTGACATAATCTTGCAGGTAGAGCGCCGCGTTCGTGGACCGTGCGACAAGGTTGATATCCGCTCCCCAGTCACTGGAGATGAACCCCCAGGTACTCGGATCGTCGGCATCGAAGGTCACGCCCGCTTCCTCTTCGGGGCGCCAGGCGAGTTGACCGGTTCGAAGTTCGCGCTCGTCCCACCAGCCCAACGTGTACTGTCCACCCACCTTGAGATGGTGTTTCACGCTCCCGGTGTTCCAATACGAATCCCAATCTGCGTTGATGGAGAGGTTGTTCGGGGAGTCGTTGTTTCCGAACGCCGCGTTACGGAACGCTTCCTCGTTGCCATCCAGCCGTTGGACTTGCTGCATAGCCCCGTTCAGCGGGATTCTGTCGTTTCGCCCGTTGTAACCGGTCACCTTGACTTCCGTCAGGTGATTACCGCTCCAACTGCGTTG
>Ga0114949_10002164_pt1 | contig 12185 bp, 7 predicted proteins | sample N074metaG_FD_83505 | JGI IMG/M metagenome (GOLD analysis project Ga0114949, IMG submission 83505) | Deep subsurface microbial communities from Kermadec Trench to uncover new lineages of life (NeLLi) - N074 metaG | ecosystem: Environmental > Aquatic > Marine > Ocean trench > Sediment | place... | reverse complement strand
GATGGCAGGGAAGAGTTTAATCTTCAATTATCACAGGAACGTGCCGATGCCATAAAAGAATATATTGTCTTTTTTGGCTTTGTAGATCCGGGGCGAATCCGCGCTGTTGGTTATGGAAGCTCCCAGCCAATTGTAACCGAAAAATCGGAAGAGGACAAGCAACTCAACCGCCGGGTTGAATTTGAACTGACCCAACGTTCCATTAATTAAAAGAATGCCCTGAATATATCGTTAAAGATTACATATCCCATAAGGCCAAGCAACATAAACATGCCCACCTTCTGAGAAATTTCAAGAAACTTATCGCTTGGTTTACGACCAGAAACTATTTCAAAAGTCAGGAACATAACATGACCGCCGTCCAGGGCAGGGATTGGCAGAAAATTCATAAATGCAAGAACCATAGATAAAAGTCCGGTTATGCCCCAAAACCGGACCCAGTTCCACGTTCCTCCAAATACCTCAGTAGCTATCCGAATTGGCCCCATGAGGGATTTAGAAGGATTAATATCGCCCGTAAAGATTTTGCCCAACGCTTTCGCATTTACATATACAGCTGAAAAGGCTTTTGAACTCCCCTCAATTATAGATTCACCAAAAGTAAAATCCCTGTGAGAGTAGGTTAAAAGATCCTGAGCACCAAAACCAAGCAACGCGGTGGAATCAAGATTTGCGATCATGGGAATTTGCTCTTCATCTCTCAAAATCATCAATTCAATTGTGGTACCGGCTAGGCTGGATTTTAATTCACTAAAATCAAGAAAATATGGTGTCTCGATCCCGTTGATAGAAATAATTTTATCTCCAGCTTTTAACCCAATTCTTTCAGCTTCAGTATCCGGCAAGACCTCTCCAACTGCAAATGGAGACAATGGTATTATGAATTTATTTTGGGCATTCTTCTCAGACAGCTTTTCAATTAGATTGGAAGGGATGAAAATGTCCAGTTCGTTTCCATCTCGAAGGACAGTGTAGTAGCTATTACTACCTAATAATACATTTGCACTTTTAATATCATCAAAGTCTTTATAATCCTCGCCGTTAATTCTAATTATTTTATCTCCACGTTTCAGGCCAATTTCTCTCCCAAGCTCAAGGGCTTCAATACCAAGTTTATTTACTTCATCTTTTGATATGTAATTTTCTCCCACGAAATACGTAAGATTGATAAAAATGATAACACCGGTGATCACATTTACAACAATTCCACCCATCATTACAATAAGCCTTTGCCATGCCGGCTTGGCTCGGAATTCATAATCTTTCGGTTCCTCCTTCAGTTTTTCGGTATCCAGAGATTCATCAATCATACCGGAAATTTTCACATATCCGCCAAGCGGTATCGCACCCAAAGAGTACTCCGTCTCTCCTATTTTTACTCCAAATATTTTTGGTGGAAAACCGATAGAATACTTCTCCACACGCATATTAAAAAATTTTGCAGCTACCAAGTGTCCTAATTCGTGCAATCCAACCAAAATCGATAAGCTCAGAATTATCTGAGCGGTCATAACCAATCCTTCCATTTTATAGTCTAATTTTTCCTACTAATTCTTTTGCTTTTGCCCTCGTTTCAATATCAGTATCAACATAATCTTCGTAAACAGGCGTTGAAATAAACGAAGACTTCTGTAAACAAGTTTCGACAATATCAGAAATTTGCAGAAAACTTATGTGATCATTTAAATATGCATCCACCGCAATCTCATTTGAAGCATTCAAAACACATGGCATATTACCACCCTGTCGAAGGGAATTGTATGCAAGATCAAGACTACGGAAAAGTTTATTATCTGCTTTTTCAAAGGTTAACTCCGGATACCGCGTAAAGTCAAATCTCTCAAAATCATTAGCAAGTCTTTTTGGGTAACCAAGAGCATATTGAATAGGTAACTTCATGTCGGGAAGTCCCATTTGAGCTTTCATGGATCCATCTTCAAATTGAACAATGGAGTGAATAATTGATTGGGGGTGTACAATTACTTCCACCTGATCCGGGGTAACTCCAAACAACCACCTTGCCTCTATCACTTCCAATCCTTTGTTCATTAGGGTAGCAGAATCAATTGTAATCTTGTCTCCCATATCCCAATTAGGGTGTTTCAGTGCCTGCTCTTTCGTAGCCTGGCTTAAAAATTCGAAATCCCGACCTCGAAATGGACCACCACTGGCGGTCAAAATTATCTTTTCAATCGAGTTGTGAAATTCCCCCGCAAGGCATTGAAAGATTGCAGAATGTTCTGAATCTACGGGATAGATATTGACGCCATTTTCTTTGGCAAGATTGGTGACAAGCTCACCTGCAACCACTAATGTTTCTTTATTTGCCAGTGCAATATTCTTTCCTGCTTTTATCGCCTCTATTGTTGGATGCAAACCAGCATATCCGACAAGAGCAGTCAAAACGATATCCACAGTTTCCATGGATACTACTGAAGCAAGTGCATTTGCACCTGAAAATACCTTGATGTCATATGGATTTAAAGCATCCAATACATAATTGTATTTGCTTTCATCAACAATCACAACCACATTTGGTTGAAACTGAATTGCCTGTTGAATAAGAAGATCTGCATTTGATTGCGCAGTCAACACCTCAGCCACCAAATGATCCTTCTGAGAAGCAATCACTTCGAGAGTTTGTTTCCCAATTGATCCGGTGGATCCAAGTATAGCAACCCGGTTTTTTTGTATTTCCTTTTCTGACACGCTATTCTTCCAGAATGTATTTGATTATTTCACCAGCTATTTCCCTATCGTTGGCAAGTCTTGGTGTTTTGTTTTGACCTCCAAGTTTACCCTGCGATTTCATATAATCCCTGAATGCATCCCTCTTCAGTATCCTAATCTCCAAAGGTTTTAAAATAAACCCCCGGATAAGGTCCTCATAATATGCATTCAGTTTTTGAAGGTGCAAATCTAGTTCTTTTTCAAAGCCCATCAAATCATTTGGTGCATGTCTGAATTCAACAAACCATTCATGAAGTGGTAATCCTTCCTGAGGAGTCACTTGCGGGGCCACGGAAAACTCGATAAGTTCTACCTCGGGATAGCCTGACATCGTCATCTTCATTGCGTTTTCCACTTCCTGACCGATCACATGTTCACCAAACGCGGAGATAAAGTGCTTGATCCTGCCTGTTACCAGCACCCGAAACGGGCTTGTGGAGACAAACTGTACCGTATCGCCAATTGAATATCCCCATAAACCAGCATTGCTGCTCATAATCACAGCATAATTTACCCCCGTTCGTACTTCTGATATATTTAATCTTGCAGGATTTTCATTGAAAAATTCATCTTCTGGTACAAATTCATAGAAAATCCCAGAATTCAGGAGTAAAAGAAGTCCTTCAGAATCCTGCCGGTCCTGGTATGCAATAAACCCTTCAGATGCAGGATAAGTTTCTATGGAATCAATGGTTTTTCCAATGGTATCAAATAATTTCTTTTTATAAGGTGAAAAATTTACACCTCCATAAACGAATAATGAAAATTCAGGGAATACTTCCTTAATTGGTTTTCCGGTTTTTTCAACAATACGATCGAAATACATCTGGACCCAGGGAGGAATACCACTTATCAAGGTCATGTTTTTTGACAAGGTTTCTTCAATAATCTTTTCCACTTTTTCCTCCCAATCCTCGATACAATTCGTAGCATAGGTTGGCATTTGATTACTTCTGAGGTAACCGGGAACATGATGATTAACAATACCTGACAATCTTCCTGTATGAATTCCTTCTGTAAGGGACATTTCAGGACTTCCTGAAAGAAATATTAAATTCCCATCAATGAAGGAACTGTTACCAGTTTCATAGATATAGTTTAAAAGAGCATTCCTTGCGCTATTGATATGGTTAAAAATCGAGTCTTTTGTAATAGGAATATACTTTGTGCCGGACGTGGTTCCGGAAGTCTTCGCAAAATACAAGGGTTTGCCGGGCCACAACACATCAGCTTTACCCTGAACTAACTCATCAAAATATCTTTTCAGCCCTTCGTAATCTCGAACCGGAACTGACTGTTTAAAATCATTGTGATTTGTTACCTGGCTTAATTTATGATTTAAACCAAAGACGGTTTTTGAGCCCTCTTTAAGGAGGCTCTGCAATATTTTTTGTTGACTTCCTTCAGGATCCGAGGACCACTTATTTTGCTGGTCAACAATTATCCTTGCAAAAGGTCTGCTTAATAATGATCTTACTCCCATTCCCCCGCAAAAATAGTGATAATTGGAGGCCCCCAAGCAACAAGAAACTTTTCAATTCGTTGATCGTAATAAATTCAATCCATGACAAGTTGACATTTCCATTTATTGCATGGTATTTGATGTACAAATGAAAGCCTGAAAAATATAATTATGAAAAATCTCCTGGGAATCATTGTTTTAAGTTTTGGATCCGGTGTATTCGGCGCCTACTTCTACTCCACGTCTATTGAAAAACCGAAAGAAAGTTTTTCATTAACGTCATTTTCAGCACAAGATCAAGACAGCAAACTTATCGATAACAGAACTGATCTTGTTATAAACAGTTTGCCAGATGATGATAGATTTATTAAAGCTTCTATAAATGGCACATCGAGTGTTGTGTACATTAAGAACATTTCATCGAGATCATACCGAACATCTTTTTACGACTGGTATTTTGGTGACCGGGGCAGAAATATTGAAACAGTAAGCAGCGGATCCGGGGTGATTTTATCTTCTAATGGGTATATAGTTACAAATAATCATGTTGTAAGCGGGGCCGATAAAATTGAAGTTGTACATGAACGAAACACATACATTGCTGAGTTAGTCGGTACGGACCCTTCAAGCGATTTGGCCGTTATAAAGATAGACGGGAAAAACCTGCCTGCCATTAAAACAGGAGTTAGCCGGGATGTGAAGGTTGGGCAATGGGTATTGGCAATTGGGAACCCCTTTAATTTGACCTCAACCGTTACCGCTGGAATTGTTAGTGCAAAAGGAAGAGACTTGAATATTCTTGAAGACAAATTTCCCATTGAATCATTTATTCAGACCGATGCCGCAATCAACCCGGGCAATAGTGGTGGAGCACTTATAAATACCTCGGGTGAACTTGTAGGTATCAACACTGCTATCTTATCCAGAACAGGATCATACGCAGGATATGGGTTCGCAGTTCCTGTAGATCTTGTGAATAAGGTTGTTACCGATATCATTGAGTATGGTGAAGTTCAAAAAGCATTTATTGGAGCAGGTGTCATTGATCTTGATTCGGAAGTGATTAAAAATCTTGATCTTAAAGTAGATGCTTCATTGAGAGGTGGTGTTGTTATAAATCAAATTCAAAACGATGGTGCTGCCAAGAAAGCGGGGCTAAAAGAAAGTGATATTATTATTGAAATAGATGGTCAGGAAATTTACACAAAAAGTGATTTTGAAGAGATCATAGGTTATCATTCCCCGGGGAATATTATAGGCTTAACGATCATTCGTAATCAAAAGTCCTTGTCAAAAAAAGTAACCCTTACAAACAGGGAAGGCACCACAACCATATTGAAAAGAGAAGTTTACGCATCGGAATATTTAGGTGCAGACCTGGAGACTGTTTCTAAAGTTGAAAGAGATATGCTTGAAATAGATTATGGGGTAAAGATTTTGAAAGTCTACGATCGGGGACTACTATCAGAACTTGGACTAAACGCTGGATTCATAGTTACCGAAATCAATTACAAAAACATCAAGAGTCCTGAAGATCTTTCAGAAACACTTTCAAATTACAGAGGCCGGGTCAGGATGGTAGGATTAGATGCAACCGGGAGAAAAGGGTATTATACCTTTTACCTGAGATAGAATTAGTGGAGGGCGCGAAGCTTTAGCTTTTTCTTAATATCATCAACCGAATCCTTAAAGTGGGTGTTGGTATCTATCATATCATTCACAGATTGAACGGCATGAATAACAGTGCTATGATCCCTGCCGCCAAAATGAAACCCAATGGATTTAAGTGAATGATTTGTATACTCCTTGCTAAAGTACATGGCAATCTGACGAGCAATCACAATCTCTTTCTTTCGGGTCTTGTCTTTCAATTGATCCGTTTTGAGATGGTAGTATTCAGAAACTGTTTTCTGGATATAATCAATGCCCACTTCAGTTTCGATGTCCTGGACAATATTTTTTAACACATGTTTGGCAAGCTCGAGATCAATTTCTTTGCGGTTGAGAGATGCCTGAGCTATCAGTGAAATTAAAACACCTTCCAGTTCACGGATATTTGTATCAACACTATAAGCTAAATACTCAACTACATTTTCAGGAATAAATATCCCCTCAGATTCTATTTTATTATTAATGATTGCAATCCTTGTCTCTAAATCAGGTTGCTGTAAATCTGCAGTTAATCCCCATTTAAATCTTGATAACAGTCGTTCCTGCAATCCTTTCAAATCCCGCGGCGGGCAATCACTCGTCATGATTATTTGTTTAGAGGATTGATGGAGATGATTAAAAATATGGAAAAATATTTCCTGTGTTTTTTCTTTCCCGCTGAAAAACTGAACATCATCAATAATCAAAACATCTACCTGAAGATAAAAATTGGTAAATCCTTGAATTTCGTTATTCTGTACTGCCTTTATAAACTGGCTAATAAATTTTTCGGAAGATACGTACAGAATAAATGTATCCGGGTGCTGAGATTTTATCTGATTTCCAATAGCATGCCCCAGGTGTGTTTTGCCCAGTCCAACACCACCATAAATAAGTAGTGGATTAAAAGAGGTGATTCCGGGTTTGTTTGCCACAGCATGGCCAGCAGAGCGTGCCAGACGATTACAGTCCCCTTCAATAAAATTTTCAAACAAGTATCCGGGATTCAGCTGAGATTCTCTCTGATAAGCCTCAACAATGTCAATTTGAAAAGGGCTTTTAAAATCTTCCAATGTTCCATTGCTTCTACCATATGATGCCGTATGAACAGGAGAGTTTTTATTCGGGTATTTCACTGAAAGTGATTCTTGCAGCTCTGTTCCCTTGTCTATAATAACAGAATACTCCAGTTTGCCTTCAGGTCCAAGGACGGAATTCAGGGCTAATTTTAATATATGTACATAGTGCTCCTCCAACCATTCGTAGAAAAATTGACTTGGAACTTGAATCGTGAGTGACTTTCCTTCGATTTTTATAGGTTCAATAGGCGTAAACCATGTTTTAAAAGTTTGTTCGCCTATTCGCTCCTTTATTATTTGGAGACACTCATTCCATACTGCCCGGCTGTCCAGATTCATTGACTATATAAAAAAAAAATGTTAAGCTAATTCGAAAGCGGACATCAAATTTGATAAAAAAATACTTAACAAAAAAATGTGATTATACTTGACTTTTTCAAAAATATACTGAGTGAGGTTTTTTACTATAAAGGATTAAAAAGTTATTGGAAAATTATAGAGAATTCATATCATATTGCAATACCAGATCCAGCCCAATCTGAAAAAGAACATCCTCAATTATAAATTATTGAATTAATTTAGCCAAAGTTAGAATCAGGAATTACTTAATTTTTATGGACGAAAATTTTCACCTTTCTGAATTCAATCCTTCAACTTTTTCTGATTGGGTGAACCAGGCAAAAAAGGATCTCAAAGCAGACGATCTTGAATTCATGGATTGGGACATTGGAGCATTCAAAATTTCACCCTATAAAACACACGAAAACATCGGTGATGTTGAATATCTTGATCGTTATCATAGCCGATTCTCACACCTGTCTATTGAAACAAAGAATTACTTTGAGTCACCTTCCGGTTCTCAAAACGTATCAGAAGCAATTGAGAATGGCGCTGATGGGATCCATCTTCAGGGCACTAAAAGTGAGATATTATCTGTTCTACAGGACCTGAATAATTCTAATCAGGAAATATCTTTTACTCTTGATGAGGATCATGATATTGTGGATTTAGTAAACTCTCGTCCTCAGATTGGGTGGATAAAGGGGATATCTCCAAAGAAAAATTTAAAGCATCGACATCTTCTTCTAACCTCTCAAAGTGCTGAACCTGCAGAACAATTATTTGAGATTGTATCAAATGCAAAAGAAACCATTGATGGATTGTTGGATTATGGATGGACTATTGAAGAAATTTATCCGCAATTATTTATTTCAATTTCAATAGGCACAAAGTATTTCCTGGAGATTTCCAAATTACGTGCTCTGAAATTATTACTTCATTCAGTACTGGCATCCTATTCAGAAAATTACCTGGAATTTCCACCGGTTTATCTGTACGGATATTCTGAACGGTATGTAAACGATGATTACTCGCCTCATGAAGGTATTGTGAAGAGTACTTACGCAGCAATGGCTGGAATCATTGGCGGATGTGATGGTATAACTATTCAACCGGAAAATGATGAACTCAACGCTAGCCATATTGCGCTAAATATTTTCAATCTATTGAAGGAAGAGACTTTTCTGGATAAAGTTTCAGATCCGGGAGCAGGATCCTATTATATCGAATCAATAACAGATCAACTAATACAAAATACCTGGTCAAAAGTGTTTCCGGATTTATCACTAAATCCCACGAACTTATTCAAATCTGAATTTGAAAATAGTAAAACCGGGCAATGGAAAAGCCCTGAAGGTATTTTAATTAAATCCACCTATTTTAAAAAGGATATTCAGGATCTTGATCATACCAATTTTGCTGCAGGAATTCCGCCATATCTTCGTGGTCCATACGCATCAATGTATGTTACCCGCCCCTGGACCATCAGGCAATATGCCGGCTTTTCTACCGCGGAAGCATCAAATGATTTTTACAGAAAAAACCTGGCAGCAGGCCAAAAAGGTCTTTCAGTAGCATTTGATCTTGCCACTCACAGAGGCTATGATTCAGATCATCCCAGGGTAAGTGGAGATGTGGGAAAAGCAGGAGTAGCAATAGATTCGGTATTGGATATGGACATACTGTTTAATAAAATCCCTCTCGGGGAAATGTCTGTTTCTATGACGATGAATGGTGCTGTGTTACCAATTATGGCCTTTTATATTGCTGCTGCCAAAAGACAAGGTGTTAGCATTGAAAAACTATCTGGGACTATTCAAAACGACGTTTTGAAGGAATTCATGGTTCGAAACACTTACATATATCCTCCCGAAGCCAGTATGCGTATCGTTGGAGATATCTTCAAATTCACTTCCCAAAATATGCCACGCTTCAATTCAATAAGCGTAAGTGGTTATCATATGCAGGAAGCGGGTGCAAATGCAGCTATTGAACTGGCATATACGCTGGCAGATGGGATCGAATACGTGCGAACCGGAATTAAAACCGGTCTTGATATTGATTCTTTCGCTCCAAGAATCTCTTTTTTTTGGGGGATCGGAATGAATCACTTCATGGAAGTAGCGAAAATGCGTGCTGCTCGTTTACTCTGGTCAAAAATGATCAACAAATTTAATCCAAAAAATAAAAAGTCCCTGGCACTTCGAACACATTGCCAAACTTCCGGATGGAGCTTAACAGAGCAAAATCCTTATAATAATGTTACACGTACTGCTATTGAAGCGATGGCAGCAGTACTGGGGCATACACAATCTTTACATACCAATGCACTCGACGAAGCCATTGCACTGCCTACTGAATACTCAGCGGGAATCGCAAGAAACACGCAGCTATACCTTCAAAATGAGACAGGTATCACCAGGGGAATTGATCAATGGGGAGGATCATACTACGTTGAAAAACTAACGAATGATCTTGCTCAGCATGCGTGGGGATTGATTCAGGAAATAGAAGATCTGGGTGGGATGACAAAGGCAATTGAGTCTGGGATTCCAAAAATGCGTATTGAAGAAGCTTCAGCAAGAAAACAGGCAAGAATAGATTCCAAAATGGATACTATCGTGGGAGTAAATAAATACAAGTCAGGTTCCATCTATGATTTTGACATCAGGGAAGTAGATAATGAAGAAGTAAGAAAGAAACAAGTGGAAAGTCTACAACAGTTGAAATCAACAAGAGATAACCATAAAGTAAAAGAGGCACTCAAACAACTCGAGGCAGGCGCTCAATCCGACACTAAAAATTTGTTAGAATTGTCAATTAACGCCGCACAAAATATGGCTACCTTAGGTGAAATTAGTGATTCACTAGAAAACGTATTCGGCAGGTATAAGGCTAAGAACGAGACAATCAGCGGCGTGTATTCAAAAGAAATAAAAGAGGATCCGAAATTCTCTGTTGCATTAGAGGCCACAGATTCATTTGCTGTGAGTGAAGGACGAAGACCACGAATAATGGTAGCAAAGATGGGTCAGGATGGACATGATCGAGGGGCAAAGGTAGTTGCTACCAGTTTCGCCGACATTGGATTTGATGTAGATATTGGTCCATTGTTCCAAACACCTGCGGAAGTGGCCAAGCAGGCAATTGAAAATGATGTGCACATTGTAGGTATTTCCACCCTGGCTGCAGGACACAAGACATTGATTCCTGAGCTTATTAATGAATTAAAAGCATTGGGTCGACCTGACATTCTTGTGATTGCCGGTGGTGTAATACCCGAAAAGGATTATGAGTTTCTTTACAAACATGGAGTAGCGGATATTTTTGGTCCTGGAACCATTATTTCAGATGCAGCAATTCGAATAATTGAAAAGCTCCAAACAACATGATTCAAACTGGCCTGTTTATTGATAATCATTTGATTTAGAGAATTGAAAGGAGTAATTTCAACTTAGGGAACTTAGGGAACTTAGGGAACTTAGAGAACTTTTTTTTTATGATATGGGACGATTTGCATTTCTTCTTTATTCCATTGCTTTTTCGTTGCCTGTCCAGGCACAAAACTGGGAGAAAGATATTTCTGCAATAGACGAATTATTTAATCGAGGAGATTATAAGGGAGCCGCCAATAAAAATTCGAAATTTAAAAAAGACATTGATAAGAAGTTGGGTAATGATCACCCGTACCAGGTACTTTATAAAATAAAAGCTGCCCGCAACAACCTTGCACAGGGGTACCTGGTAGATTTTGAACAGCATATCGGGAGTGCAGTAGCCACAAGTGTTGCCATAAATAATAAAGAATCCAGAGAGCATGCTTATGTTTTAATCGAAGTTTCCAGTCTTTATATTGAATACGGTAATTTCATCCTTGCCGATAATTATCTAGACAAATCACAACAAATTTTAGAATCAAATGGGGGAGTGAATGAAGATGATCAAGTGGTTATCGATTTCAACAGAGCTTCAATTTCCCTGGGCAAGGGATTTTATACGGATGCTATTAACGACATTGACGGGCACCTCGATTATTATAAGAAAAGGGCGATTAGTAAAGAGGCGAGGATAAACGAAAAAGGAAAACTTAAAACTAAAAAATTAAGCAAAGAAGACATATTTGTCAGGTTTGGGGACTATGCAAAACTACTTAATCTTAAATCTCGGGCCCTGTGGAAAAAGGGAGATTTTAATGCAGCTGATTTGGATTTTGAAAAAAATGAACATTGGATTGGGGATCAGAAAGAACTAGGAAGAAAGAGCGCAGCATATACTCAAAATAAACTTTGGCATTGGCAAATGTTGAATCAGTATGGTGTAAAGAAAAAGGAAATAAGAAAGAACTTTGAGGAAATCATGTTTAAGATCAAAGTTGATCACCATGAATCACATATCCTTGTTCAGGAGGTATATGAATCATTACTTCAAATTTACCTGGAAAATAATGATGAGTCCAGGTATAAAAACCTGAGAGCAGAGTATGAACATGTGATAGACAAGTATTTCAAAGTCCCAAAAAGAAAAAGTCTTTACGAAATCAATCTGACGTTTATAGATCTGAATTCCCGTCTTGACCGGGATAGGACCAAAAACCTGGAGAAGAATACACTTTTAATATTGAAAACTGCTGACGCTTTGCCTGTTTATCATAGCAAGCGACTGGAGTTACTTGAATTTCTCTATCAGGTTTCTCTGGCAGACCAAAGGTATCAGGATGCTCAAAGCTATGCAGAAACGATTGTAGATATTCAGGCAAACCTTTACGGAAAAGAGGCTGTGGAGTATCACCTAGGTCAACTAAAGCTAGCAGAGTATTATTTGTCTTATTCCAATAAATATGATGAAGCTAAAAGAATATATATTGAAAGTTTCGACAAAATCGTAAAGCCTCAGATTGAAACAGGTCATATTGATTACATTGAAAT
>Ga0114949_10002160_pt1 | contig 12192 bp, 10 predicted proteins | sample N074metaG_FD_83505 | JGI IMG/M metagenome (GOLD analysis project Ga0114949, IMG submission 83505) | Deep subsurface microbial communities from Kermadec Trench to uncover new lineages of life (NeLLi) - N074 metaG | ecosystem: Environmental > Aquatic > Marine > Ocean trench > Sediment | place... | reverse complement strand
GGTGCCTTCTCCGGCCGGCTTTTCCAGCCCGGCGGCGCGTCGCAGGCGGGCGCCACACAGCTCGGCACGGTGGCGTTCGACGTCGAGTGGCGCCAGGCTTTCGACGAGCCCATCAGCCAGGGTCTCGGCGGCCGCGTCATCCGTAACCTCTCGACGCTGACGCCCGACACGCTGATCACGCCCAACGAGCAGTTCTTCGTCCGCACGGCGCGGCCCGGCAGGCTCGGGTCGACCGCCAACTGGAAGATTGCGGTGAGCGGTATGGTCGACGAGCCTGGCGCGCTCGAGCTCGACGCATTGCTGCCGTTGGTGGCGCCGCAGGGCGTTTACCTGCTGGAATGTTCCGGCAACCCGCGGCGGCGCAGCTTCGGGTTGATGAGCGCTTGCGAGTGGAGCGGCATCCCGGCGGTGGACATCCTCGAGCGCACCCGGCCGGCCGGTGGCGCCACCCGCGTGTTGATCGGTGGGTTCGACGAGCATAGCGGGGTCGGCGGCGGCACTCCCGGGGCCAGCTGGATCTTCGATCCCGCCGATCTCGAAGCGGCCGGCGCCTTCTTCGCCACGCACATGAACGGCGAGCGTCTGCCCGACGACCACGGCTTTCCCGTGCGGCTGTTCATCCCGGGTTGGTACGGCTGCGCCGCCGCCAAATGGGTCGATCGCATCGAGTGGGTCGACGACTCGGCCCCGGCGACCGGACAAATGAAGGAGTACGCCTCGCGTACCGGCAACGACGGCGTGCCGGAGCTGGCGCGCGACTACGTCAAGGGCGAAATGGACCTCGCCGCGATGCCCGTGCGGGTGGAAAAATGGATCGCCGACGGACGCATCTACTACCGCGTTGTGGGCATCGCCTGGGGCGGCAGCCACCGCGTCGACGCCCTCGAGGTTCGGTTTGGCGAGGACGCCGCGTGGATTCGGGTGCAGGAATTCGAACACCTCAACCCCGCCACATGGAACCTGTGGTCGCACGTCTGGCGGCCGGCTGCTCCGGGCAGCTACCCAATCCGGTTACGGGTGCCTGACGCCGGCGTCGTGACCCGCAGGCTCGATCGCGGCTACTACGATCGTACGGTAACGATCGAGGAAACATGATTGTTCGAGCGCTGGTTATCTTGCTGATCCTTGGCGTGGCTCCGAACGCCTTCGCCCAACAGGTTCCCGATCGTGATTTCCGGCCTCCCATCGAAAACCCGGCGTTTAGCGAGGGCACCGGGCCGCTCGTCTTGATCGACGGGGCGCACCACAACTTCCACACCGTCGACGGCCGCTATACGACGTTCGCCAACCTGCTGCGGCGTGATGGCTATGTCGTGGAAGGATCGGCGGTGCCGTTTACCGAGGAGGCGCTGCGCGACGCCAAGATCCTGGTGATCGCCAACGCCTTGAACGAGGCCAACGTGCAGAGCTGGTCGAACCCGGTGCATCCCGCATTCACCGACGCAGAGGTTGCCGCTGTGCGCGCCTGGGTCGAGGCGGGTGGCGCGTTGTTTCTGATCGCCGACCACATGCCGTTTCCGGCCGCGGCGCAATCGTTGGGGGCTGCCTTCGGCATGGAGTTCAGCAACGGATACGCCCGCAACGGCAGCGGCCAGGGCGGGATCACCTTCAGCCGAGCCGACGGTTCGCTCCTTGCCCACCCAATCATTGAAGGGCGGGATCCTTCGGAGCGGGTCAACAGCGTCAGGACGTTCGGCGGCCAGGCCATGCGAGCCGAGCCCGGCGTCGCGGTGGAGCCGCTGATGCTCTTCGACGAGGGGTCGGTGTCGATCCTGACGGAAACCTCCGGCCAGTTCAGCGACGACCTGCCCCGACAACCGGTCGCCGGGTGGTTCCAGGGCGTCGTTCTGCGCCATGGCGGCGGCCGTGTGGCGATCTCCGGCGAGGCGGCGATGTTCTCCGCTCAGCTATCCGGTCCGAACCAAAACCCGATGGGCATGAACCATCCTGAGGCGGCCGAAAACCCCCAGTTTCTGCTGAACGTCGTGCACTGGCTTTCGGGTCTTTTGGACGGGTAACGGCTCATCATGACGATGCCCCGGGAAGAGATCGCCGAACGGCTCGGTAGAACTCGATCACCTCGCGCGCGTTGGTGATTCCTTCGGCCACCACCCAGCTGTCGATCTGGTCCCAGTCGATGTCGTTGGACTGCTGTGTCGCCACCAGCACCGCCTGTTCGAGAGATGGAGCGTCTTGCCAGGAGGCAGCTGCGATAAGCCGGTCCATGACCGAGTGTGTCGCGGTGATGATGCGCACGTTGCCCGCCGGTGTCGACAGCACTGCGCACTCCGATGCGTCGACGTAGGTGCCGCCAAAGCTCAGCGGTGCAGGTGGGAACTCCAAGTACCACCTGGTGGCCGGGTGCTCGAATACAGACAGGCGTGGGCGCCCGGTGTGGACGAATCCCAGGGGCTCGAGAACCGGTTTGAGCTCTTCCAGCAAGGCTGTCGTCACGAAGTCCAGGTCTTCGGATTCGTACCGATTCTCGGTGTAGACCGACACCGCGCTTCCTCCCGAGAGCGTCGCAACAATGCCCGCCGCTTCCAACGCTTCGGAGACCAGGGCGGCCAGTTCGGTCAGCGTCGTCTTTCTAGTGATACTCGGTGTTCCCATCGCCAGACGGTTGCTCCCTCTCCTTCTCCCTCTCCCTCTCTCCCTCTCCCTCTCCCTCTCCCTCATGCCGTTCTATCTCTTGGCGTACCGTCGGGGCCGTCTGCGTGCCCGATAGAACTTCTGGATGGTCACATCAGGCAAGCGATCAAGTGCCGAGCGAAGGAACGTACGGAGCGCGTTCGCGACGGGATTCCGATTGAAATAGTAGAAACGAGCCGGCCCTTCCTTGCGACTGACGAGAAGACCGAGTTCTTCGAACTTGCGAAGCTGGTTTTGAGACTGACTGAGCGACATCCCGAAGGTTCTGGCAATCTCGGCCGCATAGCCCTGACCGTAGTTCTCGAGATACATCAGAACCTGGTAGGCGGCTTTGCTGCCGAACAGCCCGAGGAGTGGTGCCTCCGAGATCGTCGCTGCTCTCACAGTCTTCATGACTCCACTGGCGGTTGTTTGGAGTGGATCTTGTAACCCTAATATTAGGTTTATACACCTCTATTTTAGGTAGATCAACCTAAATATTAGCTCCCGGCGGCCAGCCGGAGGCCGAACGCACGGGCGGCACGCATCGGACCCACGGTATGCGAGCTCGAAGGGCCGACGCCGATGGTGAACAGGTCAAGGGCGCTGATGGACATTGGCGAAGTGTAGTTGACGGCGCGATCCGTCAGCGAACCGGGAGGCTACCCCCGCGGTAGACGCTGGTGTCCTTGTTGTATTCGTGCCAGTCGAACCAGAACTCGGTGATCGAAGCGATGCGCTCGAGGTGCCGCCCCTCCAACGGGCCGGAGGTGGCAACGCCGCGGAAATCGAACCGGGAGCCGCTGGTGGCGTCGAAGAACGCCGGCGGGTTGGCACCGGCTACTGCGTAGAGTTCGAGCACACGGCCATCGAGTCGCCGATCGAAGGCGCGAACCGACTTGCCGTCGTCGGCCACGGCAACCATCACCGGCGTTGATCCGACGGTGTCGGAGATCGGTGTCTGTTTCTGCAGCGTGCCGAGCGGATAGGCCTTGGCGCGCCCGTCGATGTTGATACCGACCACCAGATCGCGGGGGCCGAGCTCGCCGTCGGGAATGAGCTGCTCCGGAACGGCGAAACTGGCCTGCAGGTCCTCCACCCAGTCAGCGGCGGCGTAGTCCGCGAGACGATTGTCTTCCACCGACAGCACGCGCCCATCCGGGTTCTCGGCGCGCCACAGCTCGAAGCTGAGAATCTCGTAGGGCATGGCCTCGAGGCGCTCGCCCTTCAGCGGACCCTGGATGGCCTCGCCGGTGACCTGCTGCCACCAGCTGCCGGTTTCCTCGTCCTCCATGATGAAGTTCTGGTTGTTCACGCCCACGAGCCGGAAATGCAGGCTCTGACCGTTGACCTCGGAGCGCCACACCAGACCGGTGTGGCAGAGTGCTCAGTAGGTCACCACGTAGGGTTCGCCATCGATCTCGTCGTGAACGATGTGGTAGTAGGCCACCATCAGGATCGGATAGGCGCGCGCCTCATCGCCCACCGATACGCCCATGACGTATTCGCTCTCGGCCACATGAGCGGCGCCCGACGCCGCTTCATAGGCAATCGTTTCCGGCGGCGCGAACATCATCCATTCGATGAGATGTTGGCCTGAGAAAAAGACCGAGCCTGCCAACAGCAACATCGGCAGTGCGCCGATGGCCGGCGCCCAAACGGAGGTTCGCTGTCTCCACAGGCGGTAGAAGATCAGCCCACCCACCGCGAACAACGCGATGGCGGCCGTCGTTCCCCACGAGCGCACGGCATACAGCCACTCGATGAGGTCGGGGGTGTGGTAGGTAAACGGTTCGGTCAGGGCGGTGGGTATTGCCACCAAGACCGCGGATACCAGGGCCAAGCCGAAAAGAGCGACCAGGCTGGGTACGGTTTTCTTCATAGACGCTGGCCCTTCGGTTTTCAGTGGATCAGGTGCAGCTCGGTTTGGCGCCGAAGCACCCAACGCCGCCGGCCATCGGCGGTGACCTCGGCTTCTTCTTCCATTGCCATGCGCACCGCCTGGTTGTCCCATTCCGGCACCGGCGTGGTGACTTGCAATTCGGTAGAAAACCACATGCTGGGGATCACCGGCACGTCGCCGCGGCCGGGTACGCCCTCCTGGTAGTCCCATAGGCCGATCAGCGGCCCGGCGCCGTGGCCGTGGTCGCCGATGGGGTGAGTGTACATGGTGCCGTTGAGCCCCTCGGCGCGCATGCGCTCGAGCACGGCGTGCAGGATCTCGTTGCCGGAGCGTCCCACTTCCATCTCTTCCAGCAGCAGGTCCTGTAGCCGCTTGGCGTTGTCGAGCGCCGCCTGCAGGCCGGCCGGCGCCTCGGTCTCGCCTTCGCGCAGCACGTAGGCCATGTGCTGTGTGTCGGTGTTGAGCCGCATGGCGGTGATGCCGAAGTCGCAGTGCAGAACGTCGCCGCGCTCGATCACCGGATTGCCCCCCAACTCGTTGCCGGCGACGCCGCGCCGCTGGATGCTTACCGAGGGCTGGAACCAGGTCCCCAGCCCCATGTCGTTGACCCGCTGGCGCATCCACCACACCACGTCCGCGGTGGTAGTAACGCCGGGCTCGATGACCAGGTTGGAGAAGGCTGCCGAGATCACCTCGTGCACGATGGACTGCAGGCGCCGGTACACCGGCGTCATGCTGGGTACGCGCATGGCGAGGTAGTCGATGGTCAGGCGCGGGTTGCGCACCACACGGGCGGCGTACTCCGGCCCCAGGGCCTCTTCCATCTGCTCCCATTCGCCGGCGGTGAGGCCATCGGCAAAGTTGTGCTGATGGTCGATGTTGACCGCAATCACCTGCGGATCACGTTCCTTGACGAGCTGCGCGAACAGGCGCCATTGGCCGGCGCCCCAGAGCTCTGCCTGCTGGTTGTTCGAGGTCGGCAGGTTGGTGCGGTAGGCCTCGTACAGCCCGCCTTGCGATCCTCCGCCGAGCGCCAACCGCTCGACGCCTTCGGCGGGGCCGCGGTCGAAGAACACGTAGATGGTGCGGCGTCGCGCCGCGAAGCTGGTGGGGGCGACGAGGGCGCGGAACACCGGGTCCTCGTTGTACTCGCGCATCGCCACTATCCACATGTCGACGCCTTGCTGGCGCATGATCTTGGGTAGGTTGACCTCGAGCCGCTCCTTGGTCCACGCCTGCTGGATGACGGCCTGCTCGCGCAAGGTACCGAACGGCCGGGCGGCGTCGTAGCGCCCGGTCTGCTGCGCGGTACCGATGCTGGTGGCGCCCGGCACAACAGAGGACGACGCCACCGCGGCGGTGGCAAGACCGGCGGCCAGCGCCAAGAAGAGGATTGAGACAAGCAGCTTGCGATGCATGGGAGCGTCTCCTCGCAGGTGAGTGGGCGCATGGTGCCAACCCAACGTGCCAAACACGCCCCATGGAAACCCACCGGCAGCATGGGCGCAAGAAAGAGGGCGCGCCACCCACCAACAGGCCATGGCCTGCCGGGCCGGCCGGAGAGTCTCGCTGCGCGGTTTGATAGAGTCTGGGTGGCCCTTTTCCTGTTTTTCCAGCCGGACGTCGAAGAGCTTTCGGAAGTCTTTCGGCACCCTGCCCACCATGGGGATCCCCGATGAGCCACTTCTCCGCCCCTTCTCCAGGGAGCCGTAGTGAAAGCCCGTTGCCACACGTTCGCCGCGGCCCGCTAGGTCGCGCGGTTGCGTTGCTGGCGGCCCTCCTCGTCTCCACGGCGCCTGCCGCCGGGTTCGGCGCCCAGCAATCAGATGCTGCGTGGCCGGGATTTCGCGGGCCTGGCGCCGCCGGTGCGGTCGTTGCCAGCAATCTCGCAGGTGCCGATGCCATGTCGCTGGAGATCGCCTGGAAACGGCCGATCGGCAGCGGCTACTCGGGGGTGAGCGTCAACGCCGATCTGGTGGTTACGATGTTCGTCGAAGGCGACACCGACGCCATGGCGGCTTTCGACCCGGCCACCGGGGAGGAGTTGTGGAGGTTTCCCATCGGCCCGACCTACAAGGGCCACGACGGCTCTTTCGACGGGCCCATGTCGACCCCGCTCCTGGTTGGCAACCTGGTGATCGGGCTGTCGGCCTGGGGGCGCCTGTTCGCCGTCGACCGGCTGGACGGCGAGCCGGTGTGGGCCACCCAGCTCACCGAGGACCACGGCGCGGTGCTTCCGGAGTACGGGTTCGCCACCTCGCCGTTACTGCAGGACGGTGTGGTGGTGGTGCAAATCGGGGCACCGGACGGAGCCCTCGCCGGGTTTGATCCGGGCACCGGCGCGTTGCTGTGGAAGGCGGGAGAAGACGTCATCGCCTACCAGTCGCCGGTCTCCATGAGTATCGGCGGCCGCTCGCAGGTGGTGGCGGCGGGGATGACCGAGCTGTTTGGTGTGAATCCGGCGAGCGGCGAGATTCTGTGGGAATTCGAGCATGGCGGCACGGGATACCTGGGCGCCCAGAGCCTGGTACCGGTGGCGGCCGGCGGCGACCGTGTTTTCCTTGCCTTCAAGGACGAGGCCTCCACCGTGATGGCGATCGATCCGGCGGCGGTCGCCGGTGCGGCATCCCTGTGGGAGGATCGCACGATTCGCAACACCTACTCGGTTGCCGTATACCGCGATGGGTACGTGTACGGGTTCAGCAGCCGCTTTCTCACCGCAATCGACGCCGCCACCGGCGAAGCTGCATGGAAGTCGCGCCCACCGGGCGACGGGTTTCTCATCCTGGTGGATGACCATCTGGTCATTCTCACCAAAGACGGCAGCCTCCACATCGTCGAGGCGACGCCCGAGGAGTATCGCGAGAAGGCGGCTATCCAGGTCTTCGACGACCTCGCCTGGGTGCATCCCAGTTTCGCCATGGGGAGTGTGTTCGTGCGCAGCATCAGCGAGATCGCCCGCATCGATATCAAGCTCGGTACCCGCATGGCCGACGGCATTGTCTACGAGGCCGGTCTGCCGCCGGCGGGTAGCGAGTTCGCGGCATTCCTCGCAGAGGTCGACGCTGCCACCGACAAGGTCCAGGTGATCGACGACTACCTCGAGGGCAAGGCGTTTCCCCTCGTCGAGGGCGATGATCTGGCTCATTTTGTGTATCGCGGTGAGGGCCGAGACCTGGCGGTTGCCGGCGACATGATCGGTTCGCGGCAGGAAGCGCGCATGCACCACGTCGAGGGCACCGATCTCTTCTACTTCTCCGCGCCGCTGCTGCGCGAGGCGCGGCTCAACTACCGCTTTATCCGCGACTACGAGGACATCCTCGACCCGCGCAACCCTCGCCGCACGATCAGCGATGTGCACGCCGCGGATATGGCCGTCGCCGAGCCGGGCCAAAGCAGTCCCATGTCGTGGATGGCGATGCCGGCGTGGCAGGCGCCGGCGCACCTGCTCGAGCCGGGGGCCGGGGTGCCGCGCGGCAATGTCCTCGAGCGACAGTTCGACAGCGACATCTTCGAAGGGCCGCAATCGGTAGAGGTCTATCTGCCGCCCGGATACGACGACGGCGACCAGCGCTATCCGGTTGTCTACTACCACGGTGGCTTCCTGGCGGGGCCGTTAGGGCACGTTTCGGTGAGTCTCGACAACCTCATCGACAACGGCATCGATGGAGGGATTCAGCCGGTGATCGCCGTGCTGGTCAACGTTGCCCCCGAGGCGCCGGTGCCGCCCGACTATTCGCGCGTGTTCGCCGAGGAGCTCGTACCCTTCATCGACGCCGAGTTTCGCACCGTCGCAACGGCGGAGGGGCGCGCCAGCGCCGGCGCGGGGTGGTTTTCGTTTCCCGCTCTGTACGTGGCCTTCGACCACCCCGGTCTCATCGGCAAGGTGGCCGTGCAATCGTTGTTCATGCTCGACAACATGCGCATCCCGCTCGAGGCGCTCATCACGACGGCGGCCGAGCACCCCCTGGACTTCTACATCGAATGGGGTGCGTACGACCTGCAGAACCCGCAGGAAAACTGGGACGTCCGCACCTCCTCGCGGGATTTCGCCGAGTTCTTGCGCGCCCGTGGCTATCCGGTCGCCGGCGGCGAGGTACCCGACAGCACCGGGTGGGATAGCTGGAAGAACCGCAACGATGTGGTGCTGCAGGCGCTCGTCGGGCGCTGAGCGGAACGAGCGCGAGGGCGCGCCTTGTCCTCGCACGCCCTCGCGCTCGCTCGCTTCGTGACTTGTTGAGATATCTGGTGCGTTTTCTGCGGGCAGCGGCGTCAGTCGGACTTGAAGCCGATGTCGATGTGGGCGCCGTCGCAGAAAGGCTTGTTTTTCGACGCGCCGCAGCGGCACAGCGTCACGCGATTGCGTACCTCGTAGGTCTCGCCGTCGGCGCTCTGCACCGGAATGCCGCCGCGCACCCACAGCGGCCCATCGGCGATGACGGCGACCTCTTGCTCGAGGTCCTGCTCCAGGGGAGTTTCGATGGGTGGCTCATAGTATTCGAGGCGGCCGGAGGGACACTTTTCGATCATGTCGACCAGCAGCGCGCGAGCCTCGGGGTCTGCGGCTTGCTCGACCAGATCCCATGCCTTGGCGTGCTCCTGCACACAAAAACCAGCGTGGTAGCACAGTGTCTTGTCGTCGGTCATAACGATGCCGTCGCCCGCATATGGTGTGCGCCGGGTGGCGGTGGGGGCGCGATCCGCGGTTTCTGTGCCATCGAACTCGATACTGTTGTGGGAGCCGTCGCAAAAGGGCTTGTTGGTCGAGGCACCGCAACGGCACAGGGAAAACGACTCGGCGGTCTCGACGTCATCGCCACGTTCCCAGTCCACCGGCCTGCCGGCGTCGTTGTTTACCGGCCGAGAGCGGTACAGAGGGGCTCCGGTGACCCGCAGCGGGCCATTCTCGATGATCTTGACGTTCGGGCTGCTGGCATCGTTCATGTCGATTCCTTCCGGGGCGAGAACGGGATTCCCCCTAATGTACACGTCGGCCGCACGAGTGTCCGTCGGCTGCCCCGCGGCGGGCTCGCGACGGCGAGGCGCAGCAACAACCTGCGAGACTGCCCGCGTGCGGGCCGTTGCTCCCGTTGGCCGCGCGGGGCTAGAGTCTGATCGCCCTCCACGCGAGCCAAACGAGGGATTGCATGAACGTCACGCGCCGATCGAAGTTCGCCTGTGGTTTATGTGTCGTCGGTGCTTCGGGCTTCGCCGCCCTGGCGATGGCCCAGCAGTGGACACCCGAGAAACGCGGCAGCGACAACATGGAGGTGGTCTCCCACCTGCCGCTCGGTGCGCGGCTGTCGGTGGCGGACATCGACATCGAACAGGAGCTCGAGCGGCCCTATGCCTACGTCGGTCGCATCAAGCTCTTCGAAGGGGAGAGGGGTACCGACATCATCGATCTCTCGGACCCCAGCCACCCCAAAGTCATCTATCGGTGGCGCATCGAGAACCAGGACCTGCACCAGGGCCTCGGTGGTATGGACGTGAAGCACTTCAAGTGGAACGACCGCTACTACGTGGTGCAGTCGCTGCAGTTCGGCCAGGGGGGGCCGGACGCAGATCTCGGCGCCGTGGTGCTCGATGTTACCGGGCTGCCCGATCCGTCCACGGTCACCGAAGCCGGCCGCATCCGTGCCCCCGACCACCCCGGCGGCTTCCACAACATCTTCATCTACAAGCACAGTAACGGCCGCGTGTTGCTGTTCACCACCGTGCGTGGCCCCTATGCGCATGTCTATGACCTCGGTTACGTCGTCGACGGCAGGGCCGACGAGGCGCTGGTCGCCACCGTGCCGGTGGGCGACGAGGGCGGCGATTTCCGCGGCTACCACGACATGTACGTCGGCTATCACCCCGACACGGAATCCGACCGTTTCTACGGTGGCGGTACCGGTGGCTACTACGTGTACGACGTCACCGACCTCGAAAACCCGGCGTTGCTGGCCTCAATCGTCGGTGCCCAGGGCATTACTTTCGGGCATACCTTCACGCCGTCGCCCGACGGCCGCTATGTGGTCGCCGAAACCGAGTACCAATACGCGCCGCTGCGCATCTTCGACCTCCAGCCCGCCCTCGACGGCGAACGGCAGAACATCCGCTCCCCGATCGGCGCCTGGACGGCGGATTGGAAGCATCTGGTGCACAACCACGAGGTGCGCTGGCCGTTCGTGTTCGTGTCCGGTTACGTCGACGGCGTACAGGTGTTCAACGTCATGGATCCCGAGAACCCGGTCACCGTGGCCTGGTACGACACCTATCTCGGTTCGCTCAACGACGATTTCACGCCGGTGTTCAACGGTACCTTCGGCATCGACGTGCGCAACGCCGACGGCCTCATCGTGGCCTCGGATTCGACCAGCGGCTTCTGGGCGTTCCGCATGGAAGGCTTTCAGGGTTGGAGCGGTGAGCAATGGGGATATCCCGACATCTCCAGCGCTCAGAAGTGGGACAAGGGGCCCGGTGGAGGCGGGCGATGACCCCGGTGGGTCCCTCCAACCGCGCGAGGTACGTGCCGGCTTGATTCGCTTGCCGAGGGTGTTCTGCGCCGATCGGTCGCGACCCGTTGACAGATGCGGGGTAAGCTCGGCAGCCAAGATCGTTACCAACCTCAGACCCCGCCCACCGTCACGGCGACTTGCTAGCCATGGAACTCCTGACCAGCCCCGAAGCGTGGATCGCTCTGGTCACGCTGACCCTCCTCGAAATCGTCCTCGGCATCGACAACATCGTCTTCATCTCGGTGCTGTCGAGCAAGCTGGAGCAGTCTCAGCAAGCGCGCGCTCGCACCGTGGGATTGCTGCTCGCCATGCTGATGCGCGTCGCGCTGCTGTTCACCATTGCGTGGATGGCGCGGCTCACCACTCCGCTGTTCGAGGCGTGGGGTCACGGGATCTCGGGCCGCGACCTGATTCTCATCGTCGGTGGCTTGTTCTTGCTGGCCAAGGCGACGCACGAGATCCACGACAACGTCGAAGGCGAGCGCGCCGAAAGTACGTCCAGGGTCGCGGCTTCGTTCAGCTCCGTGATCGTGCAGATCATGCTCCTGGACGTGGTGTTCTCGCTCGACTCGGTGATCACCGCGGTGGGCATGGTCGACGACCTCCGCATCATGGTGGCGGCGGTGGTCATTGCCATCGGCGTCATGCTGGTGGCGGCTGGCCCGGTGAGCACCTTCGTCGAGGCGCACCGGACGGTGAAGATGCTGGCGCTCAGCTTCCTGCTGTTGATCGGCATGTCGCTGGTCGCCGACGGGCTCGGCTTCCATATCCCCAAGGGCTACATCTACTTCGCCATGGGGTTTTCGGTGTTTGTAGAGTTCTTGAACCTCCAAGTGCGCGGGCGCCGGGGCACCCGATGATTCCGCGGGCGCCAGGGCACGCGGGTCCTCGAGAAGTTCGGGCTTGCGCGGCTTAGTCTTGCGCCGGGGCCCGAACTAGATCCGGCTTGCGGTTGCGGTAGAGGTTCGGGTCGACGACCGTTTTCATCGCATTGGTGTCGAGGTGGCCGCCGAGGAAGGCGCTCACCTCCGCGACGAACGGCTGAGGTGCTTGTAGGGCCTGGGTGAAGTGCACCTCGATCATCTCGAAATTGGGGCGCTTGCGCACCATGAAGCGGACGTCGACCAGATGGCGGATGTAGGCTTCTTTCGCCGC
>Ga0114949_10002159_pt1 | contig 12196 bp, 11 predicted proteins | sample N074metaG_FD_83505 | JGI IMG/M metagenome (GOLD analysis project Ga0114949, IMG submission 83505) | Deep subsurface microbial communities from Kermadec Trench to uncover new lineages of life (NeLLi) - N074 metaG | ecosystem: Environmental > Aquatic > Marine > Ocean trench > Sediment | place... | reverse complement strand
GATTATGTAAGAGGTCCGCAAATGATTAAAAGTGAAGATACCTTTTTAACATCCTATGTGATTTTTGACAAGAAAGAGGGGTATGCCGAAACCAATGTGGTCGAAGATGCTCAGGCATTATTACAAGAAAAACTGGACTCGGGTGCATTTAAATTACCAGACGGAGTAACCTATAAATTTACAGGAAATTATGAAAACCAAATTAGAGCTTCTAAAAGATTAATGATTGTTGTACCTATTTCGTTAATCTTGATCTTTTTGATTTTGTATTTCCAGTTCAAAGATGTTGCGCCATCCTTAATGGTTTTTTCAGGGATTTTTGTTGCTTTTTCAGGAGGTTTTATTATGATATGGCTTTATGGTCAAAGCTGGTTTTTAAACTTTGATATGGCGGGTGTGCATATGCGGGATTTATTCCAGTTACATACGATCAATTTAAGTGTGGCAGTTTGGGTTGGATTTATTGCCCTATTTGGTATTGCTACAGATGATGGTGTTATTATGGGAACTTATTTGACCCAGGTTTTTGAAAAAGAAAAACCAAAAACTGTTAAAGAAATTCGTATCTCTGTTTTACATGCAGGCTCAAAAAGAGTACGTCCTGCGATGATGACCGCAGCCACGGCAATCATTGCATTAATTCCGATATTAACAGCAACCGGAAAAGGGGCAGATGTTCTAATACCTATGGCGATACCATCTTTTGGCGGAATGCTTTTGCAGGTAATGACTATGTTCGTTGTTCCTGTGTTATATAGTACATGGAAAGAAATAAAACTGAAAAACAATAAAATATAATAAGATGTTTATTAATAAATACACTTTAATTTTTTTAAGCTTCTTTATGACGATTTCATTTTGTGGAATTGCTCAGGGAACAGAAGAAAATTTAGAATATTATTTGAAAATAGCGGCTGAAAATAATCCGGAATTAAAAATGAAATTCAGTAATTATATGGCGGCGATGGAAAAAGTACCACAAGTAGGTGCCCTACCAGATCCTGAATTTACCTTCGGATATTTTATTCAACCCGTTGAAACCAGGGTAGGGCCACAAAGAGTAAAGCTGGGTTTGATGCAATTGTTTCCTTGGTTTGGTTCATTGGGAGCTAAAGAAGATGTGGCTACCCAATTGGCAAATGCAAAATATGAACTTTTTGAAAATAATAAGTCAAACCTATTTTTTGAGGTTAAAACGACTTATTATAATTACTATTTTACAGAAAAAGCAATTCAAATAACGAAAGATAATATAGAGATTCTTCGAATTTTTAAAAACCTGTCATTGGTTAAAATTGAAAATGGCACGGCTTCTATTGTAGATGTATTGAGAGTGGAATTGGAATTGAATGATTTGGAAAATCAATTGGCACTGTTTATAGATACTAAAAATGTGCTGCAAATAGGTTTTAACAATTTATTAAATAGAAATAAATATGCAACCATTGCCGTTCCTGAATCCTTGATGGAAGAAAAGTTACCCTATGAAAAGGTAGTATTGTTAGATTCTATATATGCCTCCAATCATGAAATTAAGAATATTGACCATAAATTAAACGCTTTTTTGAATCAGGAAATTTCAGCAAAAAAGCAAGGAAATCCTAGTTTTAAGATTGGCGTTAATTATATTATTGTCGATAAGAATCCGGGCTCTATGGCAAGTGATAATGGTAATGATGCATTTTTATTTCCGTCAATAGGAGTGACAATACCTCTTTATAGAAAAAAATATAAAGCCCTGATTAAGGAAGCTCAATATTTGCAAGAAGCTGAAAAAGCCAATAAAGCAAATACAAAAAATACATTGAGTAGCATTTTTGAAAAAACGTATAAAGATTTTAGTGATGGAGAAAGACGCATTGAATTAAATATAAAACAATCGGAAATAGCGAAAAAAGTATTGGATGTATTAATTACTTCTTATTCAACAAATTCAAAGGATTTTGAAGAGGTTTTACGAATAGAAAGACAATTGTTGGGGTATCGGTTAGCATACCAAAAGGCATTGATAGATAAAAACGCAGCCACTGCATTCATGTATTATTTGTTGGGAAATTAAGCCCTCTAAATCTCCCAAAAGGGGGAATTATAAATTAAAAACATTTTAAAATGAAAAAATATAAAAATTATATCATCGCAGCCCTTATCCTGTTTTTAGGAATAATTATTGGGAATATTACTTCAAGTGATCGTAAAACAACTTCTCATAATGAAGACGAACATGATTTTGTTCAAGACCCGATTAGCCAATTATGGACTTGTTCTATGCATCCTCAAATAAAAAGGGAAAAATCCGGAAATTGCCCTATTTGTGGTATGGAATTGATTCCGGTAGAAATGTCAAATGGGGGTGGAGAAACGATCGCATCCAACGAAATTGTATTGACCGAAGAAGCCATTCAGTTGGCAAACATTCAAACTAGTATCGTGATAAAATCGAGTGCAAAAAAAGAAGTTAGATTATTGGGTACAGTTAAACCCGATGAGAGAAGGCAATATTCACAAGTATCACATATACCGGGAAGAATTGAAAAATTATATTTAAATTTTACCGGTGAGAAGGTAAGAAAAGGCCAAAAAATCATTCGTTTATATTCTCCTGAATTGGTTTCGGCACAAAAAGAATTGTTTGAATCCATCAAATCGAAAGATGTTTTTCCACAACTATACAAGGCATCCAGAAACAAACTCAAACTTTGGAAGTTAAGTGACAATCAAATTGATGCGATAGTAAATTCGGGAGAAATACAGGAACAAATAGATATTTTATCAGACTATACCGGTTATGTAATGAAACGAAATGTAGAGTTAGGAGATCATGTTATGGAAGGAATGAAATTATTTGATATCGCAAATATAGATGTCGTTTGGGTGATGTTTGAAGCATATGAAACAGATATTCCCTGGATACATAATGGAGATATAGTAGAATTTACCATGCAAGCCATACCTGGGAAAATGTATAAAGGTAAGGTAACATATATCGATCCCTTTATTTCTTCTGAAACCAGGGTGGCAAAAGTCAGAGTTGAAATAAAAAATCCGGGCCATAAATTATTACCGGAAATGTATGCCAGTGGAATTATCAAAGCCAATTTGACTGGTGTAAAAGATGCCTTGGTAATCCCAAAATCATCTGTGCTCTGGACAGGTAAAAGAGCCATAGTTTATGTAAAAGTGCCACATGATAAAACCATATCGTTTATATACAGAGAGATAATTCTTGGAGCAGATTTAGGCGATTTTTATATCGTAGAAAAAGGCTTGGAAAATGGTGAAGAAATAGTAACCAATGGAGTATTTAGAATTGATGCTTCGGCACAACTTTTAGGACAAAAAAGTATGATGAATCCAGAAGGGGGCAAAGTAAACGCAGGCGGGCATGCAGGTATGGAAATGGGTGATAATACTAAAGATAAAAATGAAAATAAAGAAGAGATGACTGGGATGATTATGATAGATAAGTCAAAAATAAATTCCGAATTTAAAGCCCAATTGGGTTTAGTTGTTGACAAATACATCACTCTAAAAGATGCTTTGACTAAAGATGATGCAACATTGGCTCAGAAACATGTGAAAAATATAAAAGCAGCTATTGAAAAAGTAGATATGCTTCTATTACTTGGTGATGCCCATAATGTTTGGATGAAAGCGCTCAAACAGATAAATAAAAATATAGCGGCCATTCAAAACAATGACAATATTGAAATTCAGAGAAAAGCTTTTGGTTTACTTGGAAAAAATTTATCAACAGTTATTGACATGCTAGGGATAAAAACACCAGGAGACAAGGCTTTATATCTGGAATTTTGTTCGATGGCTGATAACAATAAAGGTAGTTTTTGGCTGAGTTATGATAAAGAAATATTCAATCCTTTTTTTGGCCAAAGCATGATTTCTTGTGGTGAAGTTAAAAAAACATATGAATGATATATTATGTATGAGATAAAGGAGTTGCAAATAAAGGGAATGGTTTGTAACAGGTGTTTATCAACTGTTAAAAAAGAATTACAATCTCTTGGTGCAGAAATTTTGGAATTAGAACTGGGTAAGGTTATCGTAAAATATCCCAAAAATTCGATCAAAATTGAGAACATTGAAAATGTATTGAACAAAAACGATTTTGAACTGCTGATCGATGAAGAGTCAAAAATCATTGAAAAAATTAAATTGATTCTTATTAAAATAATTGATGATATTCCCATTGTATTGAAGATTAATTTATCAGATAAATTAAAGCATGATTTAAGCAAAGATTATTCTTATTTAAGTAAACTGTTTTCAAAAATAGAAGGGATTACTATTGAGAAATATTTTATTCAGCTAAAAATTGAAAAAGCAAAGGAATTGATCCAATACAATCAATTAAATTTCACAGAAATCGCTGACGAATTAGAATATAGTAGCGTTAATTATTTGTCGAATCAGTTTAGACAAACAACTGGGAAAAGTATGAGTGAGTATAAAAAACTTTCTTTATGGAATAGAAAACCTTTGGATAAAATTTTATAGATATCAACCAGAATTCTATATATGTAAAGAGGTTTTCTGTAATATCTTTGTCTCATAATAATAAAGTTTCTAATAAAAGTATATTACAATCATTACCTGATTCAATATCTTTAATTAACATAGAATTTAAAGACCTGTCAAGAGAGAGTTCTAGTCATTTTTTAGTAAAAATTTTGGTTCTCTCCTTTCTCAGGCACAATAAAAATATAATCTAACTATTAAATTATTTACCATGAAATTATTAAAATTATCCATGAACATGTTGGCAATATTATTATTTTCTATTACAACCATTTCTTGTGCAGAAAATAAAAAATCAGAAAATGCTCATCACGATACAGAAATGAAAAGTAACGACGGTCATAATCATGAGCATAATGAAGCAGCTTCAAAAGAGAATAATTCTATGAATTCTGAAAAAATGGAAAACTCAGATATAATTGGGCAAGATTCAAAAAAATCTGATTTAATTGTATCTACTTATTTACAATTAAAAAATGCTTTAGTGGCAGATGATAGTAAAGAAGCTGCGGTTGCCGCCAAAGATTTGTTCAAGGTTTTGAAGGGTTTTGATATTACGGGATTTTCAAAAGAAGATCAAAAAGAATTAATGGATATTATTGAAGATGCATCTGAACATGCCGAACATATCAGTGACAGTCCTATTGATCATCAAAGAGAACATTTTGTCACATTGAGTGTAGATTTAGTCGATCTTATCGCAATAGTAGGTTCAGAAAAAACATTGTATCAAGATTTTTGCCCTATGGCAAATGGCAATAAAGGGGCTATTTGGTTAAGTGAAATCAAGGAAATTAAAAACCCTTATTTTGGAAGTAAAATGCTTACCTGTGGATCTGTACAAAAAGAGATATAATATTTGAAACGAAAATTAAAATATACAATATTCGTATTGCTTATAGGGTTTGTAGGTATGCAATTTATACCTACAAACCTCAACCAAAGTGATGTCATTCCTCAGGAAGATATTATTAACTATTATAAGGCCCCAAAAGAAGTTGCTTTTCTATTGAAAAATTCTTGTTACGACTGCCATAGCGATAACACAGATTATCAGTGGTTCAATAAAATAAAACCAATTTTTTGGGTCATGGAGAATCATATAAAAGAAGGTAAAGAAGATCTGAATTTTAATGAATTTGCAAGTTATTCAAGACGAAGACAAAAAAGTAAATTAAAATCGATAATAAGTCAGATAGAAAAGAATGAAATGCCTTTAAAATCTTATAATTTAATGCATAAAAGTGCAATTTTAGATGATACAGATAAGACAATACTTATTAAGTGGATCGAGAAACTCAAAGATAGTATTTAAATTAATAAAATGAAGCACACATACAAAATAACCGGAATGACATGTGAAGGTTGTAAGAGCAATATCGAAACATCCTTGGGAATATTGAATGAAGTAATTAGTGTCAAAGCCAATTTAAATGAACATGAGGTAATTGTTGAAATGAAGTCCCACATTTCTATTGAAAAACTGCAAGAAACCTTATTAAAATCAGGACTACATTATACCATTGAAGTTCCAGGTGTAAAAAAAGAACATGTCAATCATGAACACAATCAAAAACCAATACAAGATGGAAATGGGTTGTTTTATTGCCCCATGCATTGTGAAGGAGGCCTACCTGCCGGCAAGGCGAGTAAAACATACGATAAACCGGGTGACTGCCCCGTTTGTGGTATGGATTTAATCGAACAACCGAAACGGGTTCAAGAAACACAATATACTTGTCCCATGCATCCTGAAATAATTAAAGATGCGCCCGGATCCTGTCCGATTTGCGGAATGGATTTGGTTCTAATGAAACCTTCTCAAAGTGAAGAAAATAAAACCTACCAGAAATTGCTAAAAAAAATGAAAATAGCGATGCTATTTACAATACCCATTTTTTTAATAGCCATGGCAGACATCTTACCTAATAATTTTATGTTAGATACCATGTCACAAGAAAAATGGAATTGGGTGCAATTTGCATTATCTCTGCCAGTGGTTTTTTATGCATGTTGGATGTTTTTTGAACGCGCGTGGAAATCAATTATAACTTGGAACTTGAATATGTTCACACTTATTGGAATTGGTGCAGGTGTTGCCTTTGTTTTTAGTGTTATTGCACTTTTGCTACCCAATATTTTTCCTGATGAATTTAAAACAGAAAGTGGAACAGTTTATGTTTATTTTGAAGCTGTTACGGTGATACTTGCTTTGGTTTTATTGGGTCAACTATTAGAGGCAAAAGCACATAGCCAAACCAGTGGGGCAATTAAAGAATTATTGAAATTAGCACCTACTGAGGCAATATTGGTAATGCCCGATGGTCAGGATAAAGTGATATCTATCCATAACATTAATAAAGGAGATTTATTACGGGTAAAACCGGGAGGTAAAATTCCGGTAGATGGTAAAATTACAGAAGGTATTGCAAGTATTGATGAATCTATGATCACAGGAGAACCTATTCCAGTGGATAAAAAAACAGGTGATGATATAAGTTCGGGAACCATAAATGGGACAAAATCATTTGTGATGCAAGCAGAAAAAGTTGGTTCGGAAACTTTACTTTCACAAATAATCCAAATGGTAAATACTGCTAGTAGATCAAAAGCTCCTATTCAAAAATTGGCAGATAAAATTTCAAAATATTTTGTGCCCATTGTTATTTTTATCTCAATTATTACTTTTGTTGTCTGGAATTACTTTGGCCCTGAACCGGCTATAGTTTATGCCTTTGTTAATGCGATAGCAGTATTGATCATCGCTTGCCCTTGTGCACTCGGTTTGGCAACTCCAATGGCCGTAATGGTTGGAGTAGGTAAGGGAGCGCAAAATGGTATTTTGATAAAAAATGCAGAAGCTTTGCAAAATTTAAACAAGGTAAATGTGTTAATTACTGATAAAACCGGAACAATAACAGAAGGAAAACCATCCGTCCAAAAAGTTGTAGATATCTCGGGGAATAAAGATAATTCATTACTTCAACTAATAGTTTCATTAAATCAATTTAGCGAGCACCCGTTGGCAGAAGCTGTTGTTAAATATGGAAAAGAAAAAAATATAGCACCATTGCCTTCTGATGATTTTGAAGCTATTATGGGTATGGGGGTAACGGGTACAGTGGATAATAAGAAGATTGCTTTGGGCAATAAGAAATTAATGGTACAAGTTGGTTCAATGGTTTCAGAAGAAATTGATAAAGAAGTAAGGGCCGAACAAAAATTGGGTAAAACGGTATCCTATATTTCTGTAGATAACAAAGTGTCAGGATATGTATGTATTACAGATGCCATAAAAGAAACAAGTAAGCATGCCATTTCATTACTCCAAAAACAGGGAATACAAGTGATTATGCTTACAGGCGATAATATCAATACGGCCAAATCCGTAGCCGCTGAATTAAATTTAACTGATTTTAAAGCTGAATGTTTACCTGAGGATAAATTAAATATAATAAAAGAGTTACAGGCTAAAAATAAAATTGTTGCTATGGCAGGCGATGGAATAAATGATGCACCTGCATTGGCTCAGGCGGATATTGGTATAGCCATGGGAACAGGTACTGATGTGGCTATAGAAAGTTCAGAAATCACCTTAGTTAAAGGAGATTTATTGGGTATAGTAAAAGCAAAGAATTTGAGTCATGTTGTGATGAAAAATATCAAACAAAATTTATTTTTCGCCTTTATTTACAATGTATTAGGAATTCCGGTTGCCGCGGGGCTTTTATATCCGGTTTTTGGTATATTACTTTCACCAATGATAGCAGCTGCAGCGATGAGTTTTAGTTCGGTTTCTGTAATTGCCAATTCTTTGCGGTTAAGAAGTATAAAATTGTAATATAAATACATAAAATTTAACATAATAAAAAAAACTTTATTCAGGTTTGATTTAATTCAATTACTTAGCGCTTTATTAGTTAAGGATTTGTGCTTTAATCTTATTCATATTAGTGAAATTTATAGAGGTTTTGCGATTAATATAAAAAAACAGAAGCTGATATTTATCATAGATTGGGAATAGTATAAGGTTTAATTTTGTTCAATAAATTATAATCTTTATTTTTTTTGAAGAAAATAATATCCATCTTATTAATTCTTATTCTGTTATTTTCAACATTGTCTTTTAATGTTGATAAACATATTTGTATGGACAAAGTTTATTCAACTTCTATTTTTGGTAAAGCAGCCATGTGCGGTATGGAAATGGAAAATTATGATGAAAGTCCGGATGATTGTTATCTTTCAAATGAAGATTGCTGTAGAAATGAAAATCAAAAAATTGACGGCTCAATTCCTAAAAAAGAAAAAGAAATAAGATTGAATTTAATTCATACTTATTTTCTTACTTCTTTTAGTGTTTCCAAGTATTTTTTAATTGATCCAAATTTAAATATTTATAATCTTTATAAAGATTACCCACCGCCTAAAGTCATAAAAAACATATCTGTTTTATTTCAAGTTTTTATAATTTGAAAAACTTCATTGTATTATAAATTATTCATTGATCAATAAAAAGGTTAAAAGAGTCTTTTATTAATACATATCTCAATCAATTTATTTATAGTTAACCAGCTGGTTATTAAAGTAATAATTTTAACCTACTGGATATATATTGATTAAAATCAAAGCATATCAACAACTCGTTTTTAATAAAATAAATAAAATGAAAAAAATAATTTATACATTCTTGTTGCTATTATTTATAGGAGCATTTACAAACGAAATATTTGCTCAAACCAATTGGAAAGCACCAATTGAGGCAGATATAATGGTAAATCCTTTAAGTGGTGATGCAGATTCAGTAAAAAAAGGAAAAAAAGTATATACACAAATGTGCGTTATCTGCCATGGAGCTAAAGGGAAAGGAGACGGTATAGCAAGTGCATCTTTAAATCCAAAACCTGCAAATTTCATTGAAGCAAATATTCAAGAACAAACAGATGGAGCAATTTTTTGGAAATTAACAAATGGGAAAGCACCTATGGCTGCATATAAAGATATTTTATCTGAAACGCAAAGATGGGAATTGGTCAATTACATTCGAACTTTTAAAAAATAACAAATCAAAATGAAAAAAATAATATTATTAATGCTTTTATTTTTCATGATTGAAAATATAACAGCTCAGGACAATGAATCTAAAAAATATATAGATTCTATTACTAAAGAAGCAGTTTTAAAATATGGTTATAAACCAAGTAAAACTCAATTTATGATTAGAGGTTATGGTCATACAGGATTTACGTATACAGAAACAAATGGAGAGAAAAAATCTACATTTGATGGTGGAACTTTTGCGCCAATATTTTTATTTAAGCATAATGATAGGTTTATGTTTGAGGCAGAACTAGAATTTCAATTAAGTGGAGGTGAATTGGAAGTTGGATTTGAATATGCCGATATTATGTATATAATTAATGATTATATGACAGTTAGGGCAGGTAAGTTTTTATTGCCCTTTGGTACATTTATGGAAAGATTACACCCTTCATGGATAAATAAATTCGTGAGTAAACCCCTTGGATTTGGGCATGATGGTATTGCCCCTTCATCAGATGTAGGAGTTGAATTGCGAGGAGCTTTTTATTTGGGTAATACAAAATGGAATTATTCAGGGTACGTTGTAAATGGGCCAACCCTTAAAGACGGCAGTGAAGAACCGGAAGAAGCAGGAATGTTATCTTTTGAAAATTTAAAGGACAATAATACGAGTAAAGCTTTTGGAGGACGTTTAGGCTTTTTGCCTCTTTCCGATTCTTCCGTTGAAGTTGGGGTTTCTGCCTATGGTACAGGAGGTACAGGAGATAAAGGAACTGATTACGAAGATGTAGGTGCTTTTTTATATGCATTTGATTTTTCTTATGTAAAACAAATTCCGGCAATAAGTGGTTTGATAGACTTTAAAGCTCAGTATAATAATTCCAGTGTTGATGATGCATTATATTTTGATGAACATGAAGAAGAATTCTATTCTTTTGATAACCAAAGTGATTCATACTATGTGCAATTGAGTTATCGCCCAACAATGGCAGGCAATGATTTTGTTAAAAATTTGGAATTAGTGGGTAGGTATTCAGAATTAAATACTCCTGAAGGATCTGAATGGGAGTCGGAGCAATCACAGTATTCATTAGGAATTAATTATTGGCTGAGCTGGCGTTCATTAATAAAATTCAGTTATGAATCTTATGATATTGAAGGAGGTCATGGAGATCATGGAGCAACAAATATAGATAGTTTTTCTATTCACTGGGCAATAGGATTTTAATAATAATAAAATATAAAATAGTATGAAAAAATATAAAATAATAATAACAACAGGATTGCTTTTGAGCTTGGTAGTATTTTTATCTTCCTGTTCATCAACAGAAAGTACTTATTCAAAAGTTGATAGTAATAATATAGTTTACACCAAATCAGGCGTGCAACTCTGGGGGGAAAATTGTGTGAGATGTCACAGTATCCCATCACCTGCAAGCTATAACGATACAGATTGGGAAACTATTGGATTGCATATGAAAGTTAGAGCAAATTTAACTTCAATAGAATCTAAAAAGATCTTTAATTTTCTTAAGGCGGCAAATTAAAATATGCATAATAGGAAAAACTCCAAATAGAGTTAGATACTCAGTAATTTATTCTACCGTTGTTGGTAAAATACCAACAGCGGTAGAATTTGAGTATCTATGTTAAATAAAATTTATTTTTTGACCTATTTGTGGAAAAAGGTTATTTTTAATGATACTATCCCAATGAATGTGTAAGTAAAAAATATGAGGGTTTTATCTTTTATTAAAGCTGAACTCTTTTTTTAAATATAGTTAAAAATTGATTAAGGATAAGAAATGTTAAATCGCAGATAGCTTTATTTTATCTAAGCAATATTACTTCATGAAAAAAGTTTATAATACTCTAAAATACTAAATTAAATAATTCAATTATGAAAAAAAATACTATCGCAGTAACGCTATTTTTATCGTTAAGTTTGATTCTTATCTCGTGCAATGAAACAAAAAAAGAGGTTAAATCTGAAACTACGGAAGAAGTAAAAAAAGAAGTTGAGGAAATTAAAAAAGAGGGAGAATCTGAAATTCATGAACATTCTGACCAAATGGCTATGGTAACATTTCAATGTCCAATGAAATGTGAAGGAGATAAAACTTATACAGAAGAAGGAAAATGCCCAAAATGTAAAATGGAATTGAAAAAAATTGAAGTAGAAGTAGAAGGATCAGATGATACTGAAAAATCTACCGAAGATAAAGAAGAAAATAAGTAGTACACTTAGTTAATTGTCTTAAAAAGCGATTGATATATTATATCAATCGCTTTTTTTATGATCAATACCGGCTTTGACAAAACTCACAAATAAAGGATGTGGATTTAGTACGGTACTTTTATATTCAGGATGGTATTGTACACCAATAAACCAAGGGTGACTTGGTAATTCAATAATTTCTACCAATCCGGTATCAGGATTTATACCTGTTGCTTTTAATCCTGCATTACTAAGTTGTTCTAAATAATCATTGTTAAATTCATAACGATGACGGTGACGTTCACTGATTAGTTCCCTTCCATAAATTTCATAAACTTTAGAATTCTTATTTAATTTACAGTCCCAAGCTCCCAAACGCATCGTACCTCCTTTTTTTGTAAT
>Ga0114949_10002152_pt1 | contig 12215 bp, 10 predicted proteins | sample N074metaG_FD_83505 | JGI IMG/M metagenome (GOLD analysis project Ga0114949, IMG submission 83505) | Deep subsurface microbial communities from Kermadec Trench to uncover new lineages of life (NeLLi) - N074 metaG | ecosystem: Environmental > Aquatic > Marine > Ocean trench > Sediment | place... | reverse complement strand
CATCCCCGCCTGCCGCGCCTGCCGGGATTGACTGGGCGCGGCTCGACGCCGCCGATCTGCTGGCGATGCCGATTCTCACTGAGTTGCGGGAGTTACAGCGGCATCGCCGCGATAGCGAGCCCGCGGAATGAACGTGTGCGGCTGCGCCCGGCGGCTGCTGCTGGAAGCGGCCGTTACCTTCGGCGTTGCGGACACGGTCTGCCGCCTGCTCGGAATCGACGCGCCGCTGCAATCCGAAGGGGTCCCGATCTGGTAGCCGGCCGCGGCTACTGCCGGGCATGCCGATGAGGAATCGGTGATTCCCGTATACTCAGCGCTAAGATTCTTGGGGCTGGGGTGGCCGCAGCGATGCACTGCTTGCGCATACTGGTTGTCGTATTCCTGGCACTGGCGCCGGCTGGCTACGCGCGGGCGGCAGCCGCGGACGGTTCCGCAGAGAGGCAAACGGTGCCATTTGAAATTCTCGAAGCCGGTATTCCGGAACTGCAGATCGCCATGGGTGCAGGCCGGCTCACCGCGCGGCAATTGCTGGATTACTACCTGGCGCGCATTGCAGCCTTCGATCGTGCAGGACCGAAGCTCAATGCCGTGGCCGTGATCAACCCCGCTGCACAACAGATTGCTGACGCGCTGGATCGCGAGCGTGCCGATAAGGGACCACGCGGTCCACTGCATGGCATTCCCATCATCGTCAAAGACAATTACGAGACGATCGGCATGCCCACCACGGCCGGCTCCGTTCTGCTCAAGGGATTTCAGCCGGACAATGATGCGTTGCAGGTCTCACGGCTGCGCGCGGCGGGAGCCATCATCATCGGCAAAGCCAACATGCACGAATGGGGCTACGGCATCACGACGGTGGGTTCTGGCTTTGGCGCGACGCGCAATCCCTACTCGACGCAGCGTAATCCGGGTGGCTCGAGCGGCGGCACGGCTGCCGCTGTCGCCGCCAACTTCGCCGTCGCCGGCATGGGCAGCGATACCTGTGGCTCGATCCGGATTCCGGCGGCACACAACAACCTGGTTGGACTCAGAGGAACCCAGGGCCTGTCGAGCCGGCGCGGCATTGTGCCGCTTTCCCACACCCAGGACATTGGCGGCCCACTGGCGCGCAGTGTGGTCGACCTCGCGCTGCTGCTCGATGCGACGGTAGGCTTTGATGCGGGCGATCCGCAGACGGCCGACAGCGTTGGCAAAATCCCGCAGACCTATCTTGCGGCGTTACAGCCTGATGCGCTCCGGGGTAAACGGATTGGCGTGGTGGAAAATCTGCTGCTGGTAGACCCTGAAGACACGGAAGTGGTCTCGGTGATTGGCGATGCACTGGATGCGATCCAAGCGCTGGGTGCGCACCTCGAGCGGATCCGGATTGCGAATTTTGCTGAGCTGGTGGGCACCCGCCTCAATGGATTTTTTGTCCTGACGTATGATTTCAAGTACGACATCAACCGCTATCTTGCCGGACATGCCAATGCACCGGTGAAAAGTCTCAGCGAGATTCTGCAAAGCGGCAGTTATCACCCGGCGGTGGCTGAACCGCTGCGCAACTCAGAAGCGATGAACGCAGCAAGTGAAGCCGACTATCTCGCTGAGCTGCAACATCGAGCGGTGTTCCGGCGCGCGGTTCTACAGACGATGGCGGAATCCGAACTCGATGCGCTGGCGTATCCGACGATCCGCCGCAAAGCCTCGCTCCTGGGTGAAGTGCAACCGGGCAGCAACTGTCGCTTGAGTGCCAACACCGGGCTGCCGGCGATCAGCCTACCGGCAGGATTCACGGCGGACGGCCTGCCGGTGGGCATAGAATTGCTTGGCGGCATGTGGCAGGAAGCGGATCTCTTGGGCATGGCCTACGCCCTGGAGCAGGCCGTCAAGTTGCGCCGCAGCCCGGTGCTTGCAGCGACCAACGAACAGGATGCGTGGTGAGATGACAACAATCGCGAAGTGGCAGCAGCGGCGCAGTTTCTGGACCTGGGGTTATGAGTCCGATGAACCCAGTGAGGCGGTGCGCAAGCAGGCAGCGGCCAGTATTTCCAAGCGGCTTGGCCGTGAGGTCAAGCCTCCAGACATCCCGCGAATCGAGGACATCGAGCTGCGCGCGGCTCGTATCAAAGTCCCCGCTGCGCTCACCGACTGGGTCAGCTCTGCGCACGCCGAACGGGTGTTGCACACCCATGGTGGCCATCCGCTGGAACTGCTGGCGGGCCTGCGCGGCGAATTCGCCGCGCCGCCGGACGCGGTGGCGCACCCGCGCGATGATGCGGAGCTCGAAGCTACCCTCGCCTGGTGTGACAGCAAAGGCTATGCCGCGATTCCCTATGGGGGGGCGACATCGGTCGTCTGGGGGGTGTGTGTGCCGGAAGCTGCCGCCGCCGCGGTCACCGTCGATCTCGACAATTTCCACCGTGTGCTCGAAATCGATCAGACGTCGCGCGCCGCGCGCATTCAGGCGGGCGTGCTCGGACCGGATCTCGAAAACCGCCTGCGGCCGGAGGGTCTCACGCTGCGGCACTTTCCACAGAGCTTCCCCTGGTCGACTGTCGGCGGCTGGGTGGCCACGCGGTCCGGCGGCCATTACGCGACCAACCACACGCATATTGACGACTTCGTCGAGAGCATTCGGATGCTCACGCCCAGTGGCTGGTGGGAGTCCCGACGACTCCCCGGCAGTGGCGCGGGACCGAGTCCGGATCGCCTGGTCATGGGTTCGGAAGGCATTCTCGGCATCATTACGGAGTGCTGGTTGCGGCTGCAGAAACGACCCGTCTATCGGGCCACCGCCGGCGTGGTGTTTGCCGACTGGGCGACGGCGGCCGATGCGACCCGGCAGGTGGTGCAGGCGAAACTCTGGCCCGCCAATCTGCGTTTACTGGATCCGGCGGAAGCACAGCACAGCGCCGGGCTCGATGGCCGCCAGGCGCTGCTGATCATCGGTTTTGAATCGGCCGACGTGCCGCAGGGCGCGTTCATTCGTGAGGCCATCGAGATCGCCAGGGCGGGCGGGGGCCAGATCGCCGATGACGCCATCCGCATCGACGATGGCTCCGGCAAGGCAACCGGCCGCGAGGGCGCGGTCGGTGCCTGGCGGGAGGCGTTCATCGGCGTCAACGCGGGCGCGGCCAACGGGCTCGGCCTTCTGAGCGACACGTTCGAAACCGCCATCACCTGGGACAAGTGGCCGGCCTTCGACGCCCACGTGCGGCAAAAGGTTGGTCAGGCATTGCGCGAGACGCTGGGCGAGGGGACACAGCTGAGCTGCCGCTTCACGCACGTCTATCCCGATGGTCCCGCGCCCTACTACAGCTTCTCGGGCGTTGCCGCGTTGGGCGCCGAATTCGAGCAGTGGCAGGTCATCAAAGCGGCGGCCACCGAGGCGGTCGTCGGTGCTGGCGGTAGCGTCACCCACCACCACGCGGTCGGCCGCCTGCACCGCACCGGCTGGACGCGGCAGATGCCGGACCTGCACATCGAAGCTCTGCGGGCGGTAAAGCAGCGGCTGGATCCGAACGGAATTCTCAATCCCGGCGTCCTGTTCGACTGAACCGTCCAGCGTAGCTGGACGCTCTCGCACCAGCGAAACCCCTTGGCTGGTTCCTGTCCAGAAATTCCTGCACTGCGTTCGATGGTGACCGCGTTGCGGCCAAGGGTTGTCTATACGGCCGCCGCGCAATCGCTCCGCGATCCCCTCAAGTCGCGAACTTGCCCGAAGACGGTCAATTCGCTCATTCGGTTGCGCGGTCACCGTCCGCATAGACAACCCTTGGCCGCAACGCTTAGCGACTCCGGATTCGAATAGTCTGGACAGGAACCAGCTTCAAAAGACACTGACTTGTCTCGTACGCGAGACACTGACTTGTCTCGTACGCGAGACACTGACTTGTCTCGTACGCGAGACACGCTTACTTGGTGAGTTGCACGGGTGAGCGCACAATCGCCCAGATGGAAGCAATGGGCTTCATCTTGCAGGCGAGTTACCGCGTTCAGGGCAATGGGCCCGTGGTGCATCTGTACGGCTGTCTGGAAAATGGCGAGACGTTCCTCGTGCGCGACCGCCGACCGCGGCCCCATTTCTATGTGCCGGCCGCCGCCGCCGAGCTCGCGCGGCAGGCGGGTGCTGTGGCCGTACAGGCCAGCGACCGGCAGACGTTTCGCGGCGAGGCCGTGAGCCGGGTGGAGGTTGCCGTGCCACAAGACGCCCCGGGAGTGCGCGATCGTCTCCATGCGCAGGGTGTTGTGACCTATGAGGCAGACGTTCGTTTCGCCGTGCGCTATCTCATCGACCGCGATATCCGCGGTGGCTGCCTGATTCGTGGCCCTGCCCGGCCCGGGCGGGCGTCCACCGGCTCGGCACAGGCTGGCTCGGGGTTCGACTGGGTGTTCGACGAACCCGAGCTCAGCAGCGCCGAAGTCTCGGTGACACCGCGCGTTCTGGCGTTTGATATCGAGACCGACCCGAGTGCGACGCGCCTGTTGGCGATCTCGCTGTATTGCGCTCCGGGTGGGGGCGCCGGTGTTGCTGGGACCGCGCCGCTTGAGCCGGTCGACGAAGTATTGATTGTTGATCCTGCGGCGCGGGAGATGCCGGACGGAGCCTTCGGTTTTCCCGATGAGCATTCGCTGCTCGAGGCATTTTGTCAGCGCGTGACCGCCATCGACCCCGACGTGTTCACCGGCTGGAACGTGATCGATTTCGATTTCAGCGTGCTGGCGCGGGTCGCTGCGCGGGTGCGCCATCCGCTGCAGCTCGGGCGTGAGCCGGGCGCGCTGCGAATTCGTCCTGCGCGGGGTTATTTCGGCAGCGGCAATGCGAGCATTCCGGGTCGACTCGTGCTCGATGGCATCGATCTCACGCGAGGTGCGTTTCTGCGTTTTGCCGAGTTCAGTCTGGACGCGGTGGCGCGGGAAGTGCTTGGCGAAGGCAAAGCACTCGAGGGCGACGTCCGCGATCGCGCGGCTGAAATCATCGAGCGTTATGAGCAGGATCTTCCGGGTTTTGCAAACTATGCCCGCACGGACGCCCGACTTGCTCTACAGATCGTCGAGCGGCTGGATCTCGTGAACCTGGCTTTTACCCGCAGCGCGTTGACCGGGATGACGCCGGATCGCGTTGCGGCCAGTATCGCGTCTTTCGATTTTCTCTATCTGGCGGCGCTCAATAAAAGGCGCATTGTTGCGCCCACGGTACATTCCGATGACTCCCGGGTGTTTGCAGCGCAAGCCGGCGGTCACGTCTTCGAGCCCGTGATCGGCGTGCACGATCTCGTCTGGGTGTTCGATTTCAAGAGTCTTTATCCAAGCATCATGCGGACGTTCAATATCGATCCTCTCGGCTTTGTCGCGGCAGCCGATGTGACGCCGGCGGACATCCGATGTGTCAACGACGTCGGATTTCGCCGCGAACCGGCGATTCTGCCCGGCATGCTGGACACGTTGTTTCCGCGGCGTGAGGCGGCAAAGCGCAACGACGATGGCGTCGCATCGCAGGCGATCAAAATACTGATGAATTCGTTCTATGGCGTGCTGGGTACTCCGGCTTGCAGGTTTCACAATCCGGAAATTGCCAACGCCATCACCGGTCAGGGCCGGCACTTTCTGCAGTGGTCGCGGGACTGGTTCGAACGCCGCGGCTATGTGGTGTTGTACGGCGACACCGATAGTGTGTTCGTGTCCAGCGCAATGGCCGACAGTGCAGCGGCACAGGCCCTTGGGCCTGAGCTTGCACTAGAGCTGACGGCTGAGCTGAGTGAATATGTGAGCGGGCGCTGGCAGGTGCACAGCCGGCTCGAGCTCGAATTCGAAAAGCTCTATCAGAAACTGTTCCTGCCCTCCGTGCGACATGGTGCCGGTGGTGCGCGCAAGCGCTATGCCGGAGTACGTGTCGGTGATGCGGCGCAGAAGGTGGAGTTCGTTGGCATGGAAGTCGTCCGGCGGGACTGGACGGATCTGGCCAAGGATGTGCAGCGTGAGCTTTACGCGAGGCTTTTTGCCGGGGAACCGGTCGATCGTTATCTGGCAGAAGTCGTGGCCCGGGTGCGCGCCGGTGCGCTGGATGCGCAGCTCGTCTACCGTAAGGGTCTGCGCAAATCTCTCGAAAGCTATACGGCGAACACGCCACCCCATGTGGCGGCTGCCCGCAAGCTCAGCCAGCCTGCGCCGCGGGTCATCGCTTATGTCATGACGACGGCGGGGCCGGAGCCGCTTGCCGAGATCGTGCACGAGCCGGACCGGGAACACTATGTCGAAAAACAAGTGAAGCCGGTCGCCGAACCCGTGCTTGCGACGCTGGGTCTGGATTTCGCCCGGGTGGTCGGCGATGACCGGCAACTGGGACTCTTCTGATTCGACGGTTCCTCGCGGGTAAGGTAGCGGAGGCCGTGTCGGCCCCCGCGGTTGTGGCTCAGATTCTGAATGCGCCCGAGCGCAGCAGGTCGGCAAACTCCTGGCGCTGGTCGGCATCCAGGAGTGTGACGATCTCGTGGAGTCCTTTGGCGATGCTCACCTGCAGGTGCTCGGCGCTCGTCAGCCTTGGGGCAAGAGCCGAACGCAGCGCCTCGACGGACAGATCGTCACGGGTCACGAGGCTCGCAAGCTCGGCAACGGTCTTCTTCTCATCGAGCGTTGCCTGCTCGCGCTCCATCTTGATCCCGTCGAGGATTGTTGCCACCTGGCGCACCTGGTTATCGTCGAGATCCAGGTTGTAACTCAGATAGCGCAGGGGCCGCCGCGCGCCGAATCCACCGCTGCGCGAGGTTCGGCGACGGCCGCCGTAATGGCGCGATTCATAGTGTGAACTTGTGGTCTCACTGTCTTCGTACCTGGGGGCGTGCACCCAGCCATAGGCATATCGACGAGACCAACCACGACAATTGTGGTACATGGCATTCCTCCAATCTGGTCGCACCGGCGAGATACAACTTTTCGGTGTTACACCGGCGTTGACCGTGGGGTTATCACCGGGGCTTTTCCTGCGTGGCCTTGCGACTTTCGCTGCGGCCGCCTCCGGTGGCTTGTGTGCGTCGGCATCAGCCTGACGCAGGAGTAAGCGTAGCACGCCTGATTTACGTTGTGCCATCCCCAATCTGGCCAGCGTCCGACGCTGATGTGGCTCCTGCTAAGGGCCGATGGCGTTCAGTACCGCACCGATGAGCAGCACCTGTGGCACGGTGATGACGGGGATCATGCAGGCCAGCTTCCACGACCGGGTGGTCTCTTTCATGACCATGAATTCGGTGTAGTCGGTGGCAACCCCGGCCAGGAGGAAGGTAAACGCGTTGCCGGGTGCCGCTGCCCGGTTCATGAGATCGGCCGCGATGGGGACGGAGCCTTCGGAACAAACCTCGAAAATGCTGGCGGCGACGAGTGTGGCGCCGAGACCGAGCATGCTGGGTGCGAACCAGACCGCGAAATCCTCGGCACTGACAAGTGCTCTGACGAGCGATGCCACAACGAGACCAAACATCAACCAGCGCAGAACGATGCGCAGCCCCTTGAGCCCATCGATGCAGATGTCGCAGAGACCGGCGGGTCCCCAGTCGATCTGGCGGAAGGCGCGGCGGGCTTCCTCGGCCACGGGATAGTCTGCCGGCAGTGCAACCGCCTGGCCGTTCGCCGGGAGCGCGCCGCGGCGCACGAGCGCGTCGAAGAGGAGTCCGGTGGTGACGGCGATGACGAGGGATAGTGCGATGAATGCAAGCGTCCAGCCGAGGCCGATGAGGGTGACGAGGATTATCGTCAGAGACAGAGAATTCCACGGGCTTGCGATCAGGAACGCCATGACCTGACCAGCACTCGCGCCTCGCTGGTAGAGCTTGGCGCCAACCGCGAGAATGCCATGGCTGCACAGGTCGAGCAGCACACCGGCAACGGCGGCGCGGTAGACGCCATTGTTACTGCCGGGATGGCCGAGCAGAGAGATGATCAGCTCCTGTGGCAGTTTTTCGAGTATGCCGATCACGACCACGGCGATCACCAGACCCCACCACATGGTCCCCAGCAGTTCGTGTACCGCATGTGCCGCATGGCCGACCGGAGAATCCATTGCAACCAGATCGAACGCGCCGAGGGTGAACAACACGGCGACGATTGCGACGTTGATCTGGAGAAAGCGGTCTTCGCGATAACGCTGCAGCCGGCCGGGCTCACTGGCAGTTGGCGAGCGGCGATCGCCCGCGGCGTGCTCGCTCGCGCCGTGCTCGGGTGCGGGGTCGCGGGCGTTCTCGGGGATGGCGTCGGTGTCGGGATTCAGAGCCGTTACTCGGTGGATTGCGCGTACGTCCAGTCTAGCAGTCGCCGCCGGGCGTTGTTTCAGACACGCCGTCACGCAGGAAGCCGTAGTTGGCGAGGTCGCGCGCGAACCAGGGCGTAAAAACTTCCGGCTCACGCCGAATCCAGCGTTCTACTGCATCAAGTGGCAGCCTGCGCACGTCGCTGACCTCACTCGGATCCGGCCTCAGCGAACCGTCATAAACGCCGCGATAGGCTTGTTGCAGTTCGAAGTCGCGGATGCCGGGCGCTGTGTGGCGCGAGGACTGCACGGCCCCCAGGGCACGCAGTTCTACGCCGCGGATCCCAAGCTCCTCAAAGAGACCACGCTGTGCGCCGGCGAGGTAGGTTTCTCCGGGTATGAGGTGCTCGCCGACGCTGTAGTCCCACAGCCCGGCGTAGAGATCTTTGCCGGAGCTTCGCTGCTGCACATAGAGGCGGTTTGCGGAGTCGAATAGAAAGACCTGAGCGGACTTGTGCCAGAAACCCTCGCGGTGAACGCGCGCACGCGATTTTCGACCCTCCAGTTGGCCGTTCGAGTCGAAGACTTCGAACCATTCGTCGTCGCTCATGATTCACTTTCGGAAATGTTGTTAGCATAAGCGCTCTGTCACCATTGAGCCGCAATGTTAGAGATTGAAGACCTCTGCCTGATTCCGGATAGCGCGCCGCTGTCCGGAAAATTTCGCGACGGTGAGATCACGGTGGTACTGGGGCGTAACCGCTCAGGTAAAACGCGCCTGGCGCGAATTATTGCCGGCTTCGATCGTGGCAACGGTGGCCGCCTGCTGCTCGATGGTTCGGATATTACCGCGCAGGCGCCGGGCCAGCGCAGCGTCGCCCTGGTGTACCAGGCTTTTGTGAATTACCCCAGTTGGACGGTGGCGCAGAACCTCGCTTCACCGATGCTCGCCCAGGGGCTTGCGCGAGACCTCATCAAGGAGCGGGTGGCAACCATTGCCCGGCAACTCGAACTCTCTGCTCTGCTTGACCGCTATCCTGAAGCGCTGTCAGGCGGCCAGCAGCAACGCGTCGCTATCGGCCGGGCGCTTGCCAAGTCGGCGCGCGTGCTGGTGCTCGATGAACCGCTGGTGAATCTCGACTACAAGCTGCGCGAATCATTGCAGCTGCAGTTGCGCGCGCTGCTGCATGAGTTCGACATGACCGTTATCTATACCACGTCGGATCCGCGCGACGTCTTCGCCCTTGGCGACACCGTGATGTTGCTGGCGGATCACGCGTTGGTGCAGACAGGCACGCCGCTGGACGTCTACGAGCGGCCCGCTACGCCACTCGCGGCGGATCTGATGAGTGATCCGGCGGCGAATCGACTGCACGAGGGCAAGGTGCTGCGCATGGTGCGGCCGGAACATCTGGAGCTTGAAGCCCACGCTGCCGATGATGTGTCGTTTGCCACGACGGTCCTTGGCATCGAGACGAACGGCTCTGAAACGTACCTCCACTGCGAAGTTGACGATCTACATGGTAGGGCGCAATGGGTCGCCAAGATCAATGGCCTCATCGACGACCAGCCGGGACAGGCGCGAACGTTGTACGCAGCGGCAGGCTGCGTCCTGGAATTCGCGTCCGATGTCTGAGATCGTTCTCGACGAGTTGAGTTTTCGCTACCCGGACACGGTTGAGAACACGCTCGATAGTCTGGATTTGCAGATCAACAGTGGCGAAGCGCACGCGCTGCTTGGTGGCTCGGGCGCGGGCAAGTCTACGTTGTTGAATCTGTTATCGGGACTGTTGGGAGTGCAAAGCGGCCGCATCCTCTTTGACGGGCTCGACGTTGGCCGGGTGGCTCCGCATGAGCGTCGAGTCAGCCAGGTATTCCAGTTCCCCGTCCTCTACGAAGCATTGACTGTCGAGGAAAATCTCGCATTTCCGTTACGCAATCTGAAGGATTCGGCTAGCGGCCGACGTGGCCGGGTCGACGAGATAGCGCGGCGGCTCAAGATCGACCACCTTCTCGGCCGGGCTTCAAAAAACCTGTCGTTGTTCGAAAAACAGCTCGTGGCGATCGGTAAATCACTCGTGCGGCCCGATGTTGCGCTCGTGCTGCTCGATGAACCGCTGACCGCGGCGGAACCTGCGCACAAGTGGGAATTGCGCCAGACGTTGAAGTCGTTGCAGCGGGAAATGGGCGCAACAATGATCTACGTCACACATGATCAAACCGAAGCGCTGACATTCGCTGACAGAATAAGCATTCTCCACGATGGCAAGATTCTGCAAACGGGATCACCCCAATCGCTGGTCGATTTACCCGCCCACGAACACGTTGGTTACTTTGTTGGAACACCGGGCATGAATCTGCTCGACGGTGAAATTTCTGCAGGCTTTTACCAACTGGCAGGTTCACCGCTTGCGCAGACCGATTCGGTGCCAGGACCCTGTCGTGTCGGTTTCCGGCCGGAACACTGTGAGCTGAGTAATGTTCATCCGACCGGCAGGCAAGCTGTCGCGGTGGAAATCCTGAGTAAGCGAACACTTGGAACATTGCGTCAGGAGCAGATTGGCCTGGCGCACGCGAGGCTCGGCACAAGCGAAATAACAAGCCGACAAACGCTGAGCAATCTCAATGTAGGATCTGGATGGCTGAGCGTGGATCCCGCCAGGGTCATGGGATTTCGCGATGGCTGGAGGATTGGTGAAAGTACGTAACAATCGTGCCTGGCTGGGTGTGCTACCCGTGTTGCTGATTGTTGCCTTCAGCGCCGTCATCCCACTGATGACCGTAGTGAATTATTCCGTGCAGGATATATTCGACGTCAGTACGCGGCTGTTTGTCGGCTTTGACTGGTACCGGGAGATCCTGCGCGATTCCAGATTTGCCGATGCACTGCTGCGCCAGGTCGGCTTCAGTGTGATCATTCTCGCACTCGAGGTGCCACTGGGCGTGCTGGTCGCAAAAAGCCTGCCGCGCAGCGGCCGCATGACCGGGATTTATCTGGTGTTCCTGGCAGTGCCACTGCTGATTCCGTGGAACGTCGTTGGCACGATCTGGCAGCTTTTTGCCCGGCCGGACATCGGCTTGCTGGGTTCTGCTCTGGTCGCGGCGGGTATCGATTTCAATTACACGGCTGATTCGCTGGATGCCTGGATCACGTTGTTGTGCATGGACGTGTGGCACTGGACGTCGCTTGTCGCCCTGCTGACGTTTTCCGGCCTCAGCGCTATCCCGCAGCCTTTTTATCAGGCGGCTGTGCTGGACGGTGCGACACGTTGGCAGATATTCCGCTTCATTGAACTGCCCCGGCTGCGCTCCGTTCTGGTCATCGCCGTGCTGTTGCGACTGATGGACAGTTTCATGATTTACACCGAACCGTTCGTCCTGACCGGCGGCGGACCGGGCAACTCAACGACGTTCCTCAGTCAGTACCTGACGACCATGGCGGTCGGTCAGTTCGATCTTGGACCGGCGGCGGCGTTTTCCGTGCTCTACTTCCTGGTCGTGCTGCTGCTGTGCTGGCTTTTCTACACGAGCGTGATGAGTTCCAGCGCTGATGAGGACGCACGGTGAACGATCGGACGCACTGGTTGCTCTACCTCTATGGGCTGTATCTCGCCGTACCCATCTACTGGCTGATCAGTTTGTCGTTGCGGACGAATCAAAGCATCGTCGGCGACTTTTCGGTGATTCCGACGGAAGTAACTTTCGACAACTATCTGGAAATCTTCAGCAACCCCGTGTGGTACGGCGCCTTCGGTAATTCACTGACTTACGTTGCGATAAATACCGTCATTTCTGTCGTGGTCGCGTTGCCGGCGGCGTATGCGTTCTCGCGCTACCGATTCATCGGCGACAAGCACCTGTTCTTCTGGTTGCTGAGCAACCGCATGGCGCCGCCCGCGGTTTTCCTGCTGCCCTTCTTTCAGCTTTACTCAGCGGTGGGCTTGTTCGATACAACGTTGGCGGTGGCGCTGGCGCATTGCCTGTTCACGGT
>Ga0114949_10002147_pt1 | contig 12225 bp, 11 predicted proteins | sample N074metaG_FD_83505 | JGI IMG/M metagenome (GOLD analysis project Ga0114949, IMG submission 83505) | Deep subsurface microbial communities from Kermadec Trench to uncover new lineages of life (NeLLi) - N074 metaG | ecosystem: Environmental > Aquatic > Marine > Ocean trench > Sediment | place... | reverse complement strand
TACATAGTTTCTCTCCTCTGATGTGACCCCTCCATCCTGCTTGGTGATAATAGCAAAAAGTTGGATTAAGGCTCTTAGAATTTCTTCACTCATTGATCAGGTTCCAAGATATTTATTGGTGAAGCTTAAAGGTAGCAAATCTTCAATGCTATTTGCTACTAAATAAATCCCTTTATCATATCGCAAAATGACTTTTATCGGGGTATTTTGACGCACTTCGTACTCAAGTATTGTTTGCCGGCAACTACCACAAGGCGGGGCAGACACTTTACCTTTAGCTCCAAGGGCAACAATTGCTATTGAATCAATTACAATATCTGGATTTTGTGCAAATGCGCTGAACAAAGCGACTCGTTCAGCGCACATTCCTGAGGGATACGCTGCATTTTCCTGATTGTTTCCAGAATATAAATTCTCATTTGAATCAACTAGCGCGGCACCAACACGAAATTTTGAATAGGGTGCGTATGCATTTTTTGCAGCTGCTAAAGCGTGATCAGTCAATTGCTTATATTGGTCAGGGAGGTGATTATAATCCTCATATTGTATAAATCGACTGACTACACTGAATTTTTTCGGCATAAATTTAAATATGTTCTCCAATATAAATATGATTGAGAAACTTTGAAAGCGTGTTGGTAAACTTATAAATTGGCATCTTTAATTTGATAACCAATCTTTTTAAACATTGAAAAAGCATATTTTTTTAATTGGAGCAGGCAGGTCTGCAACCGTTTTAATTCAATATTTACTAGAAACGTGTGCTCAAAATTCCTGGTTGTTAACTATTGGGGACGCGAACGTAACACTCGCTCACCAAAAACTAAATGATCATTCAAGTGGGAAGGCAATAGAAATTGATATTAACGATACCGATAAAGTAACATCAATTGTAAAACAGTCGGATTTGGTTATTTCAATGCTTCCACCCGGATTACATGGATTGGTTGCGATTGCTTGTTTGCGAGAAGGTGTTCACCTTTTAACAGCTTCCTATCTCACTGATGAACTTTATGCGATGGATGAGAAAGCAAAGGCAAAGAACATCATTATGTTGAATGAATGTGGTTTGGATCCGGGTATTGACCACATGTCAGCAATGAAAGTGCTGGATGAAATTCGCGATAAAGGAGGGGAAATCATCGGGTTTGAGTCTTTCACAGGTGGACTTCTTGCCTCAAATAGTGATGCTAATCCCTGGGGATACAAGTTTACATGGAATCCCAGGAATGTAGTTCTTGCAGGTCATGGGGTAGTCAAATTCATTCAGAATGGAAGGTATAAATACATCCCATACCCGAAACTGTTCAGAAGAATTGAAATGATTCATATCCCGGGATATGGATATTTTGAAGGATATGCTAATAGAGATTCGCTGAAATATCGAGAAATTTACGGACTGGATGATATCCAGACAATGTATAGAGGAACGTTAAGACGACCAGGATTTTGCAAAGCCTGGAACGTATTTGTTGAACTGGGTGCGACAAGTGATTCATTTCAAATGGAAGGAGTGGGCGACATGACACACAGACAATTTATCAATTCGTTTCTTTCCTATAACCCAAATGATTCAGTGGAGCTCAAACTGGCACATTATTTAAACCTAGATTTAGAAGGAGAGGAAATGCACCGGCTTACTTGGCTTGGATTATTTGAAGAGGAAGTTATAGGCATCAATGAAGGATCACCGGCCCAGGTTCTTGAGCATATCCTGAAGAAAAAATGGACCATGGAGGAAAATGAAGGTGACATGATTATAATGTGGCATAAATTCAATTACCTGTTAAATGGTGTCGAGAAAGAACAACACGCTACCCTTGTAGCGGTAGGAGAAAATCAACAAAACACTGCTATGGCTAAAACAGTGGGGCTCCCACTGGGTATTGCAGCCAAGCTGATCCTGAATGGAGTTATTAAATCCAGAGGGGTTTGTGCGCCTACTGTCAAGGACATTTATGAACCCATACTGGATGAGTTAATCAATAAACACGATTGCAAGTTTATTGAAGAAGAAATTAGCTGACTGAATCTTCGTATCCCAGGTCAATAAGCTGATTTTCTCCTTCAGCGCTCATTACAGCAAGCTCATCACATCTTTCGTTTTGTGGATGGCCGGAGTGTCCTTTTATCCAGGTAAATTTGACTTTGTATTTATTGTGCAATTCAATGTATCGTTGCCATAAATCAGGGTTTTTCTTCCCCTTGAATCCTTTTTTCAACCATTCCCAAATCCAGCCTTTCTCTACGGACTCCACAACGTATTTTGAATCAGAGTAAATCATAACAGGATACTGGTTGCTCTTCAATGATTCCAAGCCAATAATTACGGCTAACAGTTCCATTCGGTTGTTTGTTGTTTTTCTATAACCGGCAGTTAGCTCTTTATAATGATCACCAAAAGATAAAATAGTACCGTAACCTCCCGGACCGGGATTACCACGTGAAGATCCATCCGTATAAATGTTGATTGTAGGCACTAAGAGCGACCTAAAAGATGATCAATTGCGAGTGCATAGCTTTGCATGCCCATACCAATTATAATTCCTGCAGCATGAGGACTAATAAAACTTTTGTGTCGAAACTCTTCCCGGCCATAAATATTTGAAATATGTACTTCTATTACAGGTTTGTCAATTGCAGCCACAGCATCACCTATGGCAACAGAAGTATGAGTGTATGCCCCAGCATTTAAAATAATACCTGAACCCTCAAAACCAGCTTCCTGAATATAGTTGACTAATTCACCTTCAACATTTGATTGCTTGTAATCCAGACTTAAACCATCATACTTCGATTTCCACGTTTCCAATGCTTCCTCAAACGACTCACTTCCATAAATCTCAGGTTCTCTTTTACCCAAAAGATTGAGATTGGGGCCATTTATGATGGTTATTTTCTTCATTTCACAATGTTAAAACTAAAACTCTTCATTAATTCGCAATATTCAGGAAATTCAGTCAATATTGATAATACCTATGAGCTGGGCATCTTACATCAGCAACTATAAAAACCACCTGAAGCTGGAAAAATCACTAGCTGACAATTCTGTTCAAGCTTATGTACGTGATGTTGAGAAACTTGAAAGTTTTTTTGAAATAAAGGGTAAGGAAATTTCACCAAAGGATGTGACGACGGTACAGCTTCATGACTTTCTTGAATACATCAATGAAATTGGAATATCAGCCCATTCCCAGGCAAGAATTTTATCCGGTCTCAAATCTTTCTTTTATTATCTAATTGAGGAAGGGATGATTGAAAATAGTCCTACAGAATTAATAGACAGTCCTAAATTAGGCAGGAAGTTACCTGATACGTTAAGTTTTGAAGAGATTGAAAAAATATTATCTGCTCTCGATCTTTCAACTTCCAAAGGTGCAAGAAGCAGGGCCATGCTGGAAGTGCTTTACAGCTCAGGTTTAAGGGTCTCAGAACTGACCAGTTTGACAATCAATAGCATATATTTTGATATCGGGTTCATCCGGGTGGTTGGTAAAGGAAATAAAGAGCGATTAGTACCAATTGGTGGAGATGCTCTGAAGTACCTTAAAATTTATATAGATGACTGGAGGGTTCATCTGGAAATAAAAAGTGGCGATGAATCTTTTGTTTTTTTAAACAACCGTGGCAGCAAAATCAGCCGGGTATCTGTGTTTACCATGATCAAGGAAGAAGCTAAAAGAGCTGGAATTAATAAAAATGTAAGCCCTCACACATTTCGGCATAGCTTTGCGACCCATTTAATTGAGGGAGGCGCTGATTTAAGAGCTGTTCAGGAGATGCTTGGTCATGAATCAATAACCACCACTGAAATATATACGCACATTGATCGGGATTATCTGAAGCAGATAATTAAGGAATTCCACCCACGGAGCTAATACTATTTGAGGAATTCATGTGATATTTGCGGCTGAATCCAATACTTTGTACAAACTTCTAATCAAACCCTTTCTTTTTTCGTTTGATCCCGAACGTGCACACTACCTTGCGATTAATATTCTGAAGATTCTATTCTTGATACCTGGAGTAAAATCGATTACCAAAGCGTTGTATAATTCTCCCAAAGGGCTCGAACGAGAGGTGTTTGGGATCACATTTCCAAACCCGGTTGGGTTGGCCGCAGGATTTGATAAGGATGCCAAAATGATCGATGTTCTTGATGCATTTGGATTTGGTTTTATTGAAATAGGAACTCTGACACCCAAACCTCAACCTGGAAATCCAAAGCCTCGGTTATTTCGCCTAACGGAGGACAAGGCATTGATAAACCGAATGGGATTTAATAATGGAGGTGTACTTGAAGCGGTTGAAAGATTGAAAAAACGAAAATCGAAGATACTTGTTGGGGGCAATATTGGTAAAAACAAAATTACGAGCAATCAACTAGCCTATCAGGATTACTTACACAGCATGGAAGCATTACACGATGTTGTTGACTATTTTGTAATTAACATAAGCTCGCCTAATACCCCTGGTTTGCGTGAATTGCAGGAGAAGGAACCTCTCTTGGATCTTCTATCACGGTTAAAAGACAAAATGAAATCCTGGGAAGTAAAAAAACCATTACTTCTGAAGATTGCTCCGGATCTGACAAAAGATGAAGTCAATGATATCCTAGAAATTGTAAATATTTGTGCCCTTGATGGAATCATTGTGTCAAATACTACGGTAAGCAGAGACAACCTGGTATCTGTTGAAGCCCTTAAATCTGAGACAGGAGGTGTAAGTGGTAAACCAGTGACAAAACCTTCACTCGAATTAATTCGCTACATACGTAATCAGGTCGAAGATTTACCAATAATTGGAGTCGGAGGTATTTTTTCGGCTCAAGATGCGATTGACAAATTAGAAGCAGGTGCCTCACTTATTCAGGTTTATACAGGATTCATCTATGAAGGGCCTGGGATGGTCCAAAGGATAAATAAAGGACTATTAAAAGAGTCTCTAAAGGGAAATAATTAGCTTTTCATTATATATTTTTACGGTTTCAAATCCGAATGGCAAAAAACACCTATAAGTCCAGCAAATTTAGTAGGGGAAATAAAGACAAGAATAAGTCGGAGGGACCTCAGATATCCATTGGTTTTCTAAAGGATAAACGATTTCAGCTATCAGCAGGATTTTTGCTAATGGCCTTCTCTCTGTTTATGCTTACTTCATTTCTCTCCTATTTATTTACTGGTAATGATGACCAAAGCGTAGTCACTACCATCAAAGAGGTTGGAATTTTTCAATCTGGCCTGGAAGCGGCAAATTGGCTTGGCGTCTATGGTGCTATGCTTAGCCATACTTTCATATTTCAATGGTTTGGAGTTTCTTCATTCATTATCCCTCCATTTCTTTTTATTTTAGGATACAAAGTGGTAACCGGGAAAGCGCTGATTCCCATTGGTACATTTGCAATTTTTGGGGTGTTCTTTTTGTTGTGGACGAGTCTTTTGATGGGGTATTTTTTGAGATCATCGGAAGGGATATCCGTTTGGGGTACAATTAGTGGAGGTGTTGGGTACGAACTCGCTACATATTTTGAAAGCTTAATAGGGTGGGGCACATTGTTATTTCTATTCCTTTCCCTTATTGTATTCATTATCTACTTTTTCAACATTACCAGGTTGTTCTTGTCAGAAAAACACGATGAAATTTTAGAAGATGATCCAAAAATCAAAGAATTGGGGGATGATGCTTTGCTACCTGATGAAACACAACTAAAAGATGAGGATGAGCCTTCTGCAACCATTGACCTTCTGAATGAAGTTGAGAATCCGGAGGAAAAAGTAGTTAAATCAGAAATAGATTTGGAATTTCAGGATGAGCCGGAAAATTTGGTTGAGGAAAAAGAACCTTCTGAACCCATGAAACCTCCGCTAAAAAATGAACCTGAATTAATTGTAGAAAAGGAAGTAAAAAAAGAAGAGACTGGTTCAAAGGTTGAGCACTATGATCCTACCCTGGACCTTGGTACTTACCAGTATCCAACACTGGATCTGTTAAATGAACATCATACAGGTGATATTCAGGTGACCAAGGAAGAACTTGAAGAGAATAAGGATAAAATTCTTGAGACCCTGTTTAATTTCAAAATTGGCATTTCAAGTATTAAGGCAACAATTGGTCCGACAGTTACTTTATACGAAATAGTGCCCGAAGCAGGGGTAAAGATTTCCAAAATCAAGAACCTGGAAGATGACATAGCCCTTAGTTTGGCAGCGCTGGGGATACGTATAATCGCCCCAATTCCAGGAAAGGGAACAATTGGTATAGAAGTTCCTAATAAAAAAAGGGAAATGGTTGGGATTCGATCAATTCTCTCTACAGAGAAGTTTCTTAAAAGTAATATGGAGCTGCCTGTAGTAATTGGTAAAACCATTTCCAACGAAGTTTATATAACTGATTTGACCAAAATGCCTCACCTCCTGATGGCAGGTGCAACAGGCCAGGGGAAATCAGTAGGAATCAATGTGCTTTTAACTTCTTTGTTATACAAAAAGCACCCATCTCAATTAAAACTTATTTTGATTGATCCCAAGAAGGTTGAATTGGCATTGTACAAGAAACTTGAACGTCATTTTCTTGCAGAACTTCCTGGTTCTGAGGATGTAATCATTACTGATACAAAACAGGTAATCCATACGTTGAATTCCCTGACCATTGAAATGGATAACCGATACAATTTACTTAAGGATGCAGGATCCAGAAATTTGAAGGAATACAATACAAAATTTGTAGAAAGAAGGCTTAATCCGGAGAAAGGGCATAAATATCTTCCATATATTGTTGTTATTATTGATGAATTAGCTGATTTGATGATGACTGCCGGGAAAGAAATTGAAGCTCCAATTGCGCGTTTAGCCCAGCTTGCCAGAGCTATAGGGATACATTTGGTCGTTGCTACTCAACGCCCATCTGTCGATGTAATTACAGGTATTATAAAAGCCAATTTCCCATCCCGAATGTCTTTCAGAGTTACCTCAAAGGTTGATTCCAGAACGATACTTGATACAGGAGGTGCAGATCAACTCGTAGGTATGGGCGATATGTTATTGTCGCAAGGATCAGATGTTATCAGAATACAATGCCCTTTTGTTGATACTGATGAGATAGAAAGAATTTGTGATTTTATTGGAGAGCAAAGAGGATACGAATCGGCATACTTATTGCCAGAGTATGTAGATGAAAGTGGAGAAGGAGCAAAAATGGTAGATTTGGATGACAGGGATGCCCTGTTTGATGAAGCTGCCCGGTTGATCGTATTACATCAACAAGGAAGCACTTCTTTGATTCAACGAAAATTAAAACTGGGATATAACAGGGCAGGAAGATTAATTGACCAGTTAGAAGCTGCAGGAATTGTTGGTACCTTTGAAGGAAGCAAAGCCCGTGAGGTATTGGTAAAAGATGAATACGCTTTGGAACAATTATTGAATGAGATAGCGGATTCCGGTGAACAAGAGAATTAAAATAAACTGAGATACAATGAAATATAATTGGAATAGAGGGATACTGGTAGTTCTGCTATCATTTATGGGAAGTGGGTTTGTGCATGGGCAATATGATGAGGATGCTAAGAACATTTTAGACAAAATGAGTAGTAAGTATAAGAGCATAGATTCTTTTACTGCATCTATCACTTACAGCCTTGACAATGATGAAGATGATATTCATGACACCTTTAGTGGGAGAATTGGAATAAAAGGATCAATGTTCAGAATGCAAGCCGATGAGCAGGAGATTATTATTAATGACGGAAATGTGTGGACGTACCTGGCTGATGAAAATGAAGTTAATATTGATGATTACAGTCCTGAAGAAGAAGACGTAACTCCTTCCAATATTTACACTATTTATAAAAAAGGATACAAGTATGTAATATTTGGTGTGGAAACTATCAATGGGAAAGTGTATGACGTCGTAGATTTAGCTCCTGAAAATACGGATAGTGATTATTTCAGGATAAGACTTTACCTGGGAAAAACAGATAGCATCTTACGAAGATTTGCGATGTACGCCAAATCAGGCAATCGATATACCTATGATATCACAGACTTTAATCAAAATGCAGGGTTAACTGATGATTATTTTGTGTTTGACCCATCAAATTATGAAGGGGTAGAAGTTGTGGACCTAAGAATCGATAACTAAGCGAAGAAATTAAATTAACATTTGAGGCGCATTGAATTTTTATTCAGTGCGCTTTTTTTTGTATAAATTTACCGAATGACCAGAGCTGAATTAATCGATCATATTAAGGAAAAAAACTCCTTTCTATGTGTAGGATTGGATACCGATATCAACAAAATTCCTGAACACCTCAAAAAGCTTGATGACCCTGTATTTGAGTTCAACAAATATATTGTTGATGCTACAATTGACTATACAGTTGCTTACAAACCCAACCTCGCTTTCTATGAAGCATTGGGTTCCAAAGGCCTGGAGTCCCTGGAAAAAACTATGGAATTTATCCCGTCTGATGTATTTACAATCGCTGATGCAAAACGTGGTGATATTGGCAATACCTCGCAAATGTATGCCCATGCATTTTTTGAACGTATGAACTTTGATTCAATTACTGTTTCACCCTACATGGGACACGATGCAATTTTACCATACTTTGAATATGAAGGTAAGTGGGCCATTGTATTGGCGTTAACTTCGAATCCGGGCAGTAATGATTTTCAACATCTTGATATCGCGGGTGATCATGATAATTTCTTTGATGTTGAACAACTGGAGTTATTTGAGGTAGTTGTCAAAAGAGTGGCTGAATTGGGGAGCAAAGAAAACCTTATGTTCGTTTTTGGAGCCACAAAAATATCTTATCTCGAACATATCCGGAGAATTGTACCGGACCATTTCCTTTTGGTACCAGGAATTGGTGCTCAGGGTGGTGACCTGGAGGAAGTAGCAAAAGGAGGGATGAATTCTGACTGTGGACTTCTTGTAAACGCCTCAAGAAGTATTATTTATGCCTCTCCAGGAGAAGATTTCGCCCAAAAAGCCGGAGAAAGTGCAAAACAGATGCGAGATAAAATGAGTGAGCAACTTCAGAGATACATGTAATAATGCGTGAAGACTTTCTTCATTTTGCTTGGCAGCATCTTCACTTCAACACAGTAAATCTAAGATTAACAAACGGGGATTCTTTAACTCTCTTGAAGGTAGGTGAACACAATCTTAACTCTGGACCTGATTTCGGACAGTCAAGGATTAAAATCAATGGGTTGGAGTGGATGGGAAATACCGAAATTCATATTAAATCATCCGATTGGAATGTTCATAAACATCAATATGACCCCGCTTACAATGGGGTAGTTCTGCACGTTGTGTATGACTACGATCTTGATATTTTCCGGGAAGATGGTACACTTGTTCCCACGTTGGAGTTAAAATCAATTCTGGACCTGGAATTACTTGATCATTACGAAACCTTCCTGATGTCCTACGATGAAATCATATGTTCACGGCATTGGAATGAAGTCCCGATAGTAATAAAGGTAAATGCCATTGAAAAGGCGCTGGTAGAACGTTTGGAAATGAAATCAAAGGTAGTACAAGATTTATACGATGATTCCAGGGGTGACTGGGATGAAATATCATTCAGATTGCTAGGTCAAAATTTTGGTTTTAAAATCAATAAACATCCTTTTCAATTGCTCGTTGAATCTGTTCCTTTGAATATTGTCAGGAAGCTTGAAAGTCTGGATAGAGTAGAAGCTTTATTATTTGGTCAGGCTGGATTTCTTACAGGAAAATCGATTGATGCATATCATGCTAAATTGAAAAATGAATATCTTTTTCTTAAAAGAAAGTTCAACCTTAAAAGTAATGTATTGAAAGAATCAGTATGGAAGTTTGGTAAACTCAGGCCTCCGAACTTCCCAACGATTCGCATTGCACAGCTTGCTGCAATCGTTAATAACAATCACTTATTCGAACTTCTAACCCAGGGATCACTTTTAGAACTTAAGCAGAAGTTAAAAATCTCAGCGTCGGACTATTGGCAACATCATTACAAATTTGGGGTTGAAACGAACAGGAAATACCCTGGAATGGGGAATGCAAGCCTTGACATACTTATAGTTAATACCACAATTCCTTTATTAATAGCTTATAGCAAGATTCATCAGAAAGAAGAAATGGTTGAGCAGGCACTGGGGTATCTTCAGATGATTAAACCCGAGTCAAATCGAGTGGTAAGAAAGTGGGAAGCGTTAGGATACGTTTGTGAGTCCTCAGCAGATAGTCAGGGGGTGCTTGAGTTGTTTCAATCTTACTGCGCAAAAAAGAAGTGTTTAAACTGTAATATTGGAACCTCAATTTTAAACAAAACAGCCTCTAATGGTTGACCCGCTTCTTGTCATTAATATTATAATTATTTTTTTGATGGCAGTTGCCATGTTCAGAAAAATAAGGCATAGACCTCTTGCCAAATATTTTTTTCCGGGTTTGGTGATAAAGCTGGTTGCAGGGGTTTGTCTTGGTCTTCTCTACATCTTGTATTATCGGGGAGGAGATACAATAATGTATCATGAAGATGGTATGAGATTGTCCAGGGCACTATATGACGCACCCTGGCAATACATACAAATACTTCTTTATAATTCCCAGGCAAATGATGTTTGGGAAACTCTCAAACTTACGGATCAACCGAGGGCTTTTTTTGTAGCTAAGATTGTAGGTGTACTGCATGTACTAACTAATGGTAATTACTGGATAACTGGATTTTATTTTTCATTCTTTGCGTATTCAGGATTATGGACGTTAGCAGATAAACTTTCAACGTATTTCCCCTGGACCAGGTTTGCCAGTATTGTAGCATTCATTTTTTTCCCATCGGTAGTGTTCTGGAGTTCCGGAGTTACAAAAGAAGCCATTGCTATCGGACTGCTTGCCTGGACTGTTGCATTATACATTCCAATGATTGCACAAGGAAAGCTAATACATAAGCGAAAAATGCTTCTGTCATTCTTCTTGCTGTTCTTTTTGTGGGTAGTGAAATATTACTATGCTGCCGTGTTGGTGGCAGTTTTAGCTCCAACATTAATTGTTGGCATGCTTAAAAACAGCAAGGCCGGGCTGCATCTGAGTATTAACAGACAGATGTTGTATTGGGTGTCTTTTTTTGTATGGTTTGTTGTTCTAGCTTCATTTTTACATCCAAATCTCCGCCTGGACAATATAATGGAGGTAATTGTCAGCAACCATGATTTATTCGTGTCTATTTCCAGTCCGGAAGATTTGATTCATTTCGACAATTTTAGTCCTAAATTCACTTCTCTCATTGTTAACTTACCCAAAGCCATATGGGCTGGATTGTTTCAACCTTTGCCATGGGAGGTATCAAATTTCCCAAGGAATATTGCAGCGGGAGAGAATCTTGTTGTATTAATTTTAGCGCTTTTTGGAAGTATCAGTTTATTCAGATTCAACATATCAAATAATGGGATTTTGATTGTTGTTATTTTAGTTTACATTCTGATACTTGCTTCTTTTCTCACATTGTCAACGCCCAACATTGGTACACTTGCCAGGTACAAATCAGCATTTTTACCATTTTTGATCTATATCTCCCTAGCTGATCCAGTTTTTAAAAGGTTTATTAAGTACAAAAGGGAAATTCCAGAAAGAGATTAGTTTTGCATCAATGAATAAACCGGTAATAATTTTAGGAGCTGGAAGAATTGGTCAGGCGGCCCTGGATATATTTGTCAGCAATGGTGTAATCATATATTGCTTTTTGGACGATGACGAAAGCCTGCACGGGACTGAAATTAATGACATTTCAGTACTAGGATCAATGGACGATGATAAGCTACTCTCAGAGTTAGGCCAAAAAGCAGAAGCCTTTATAGCTACTGACGAAAATAAATTACGTGCTTCAATAGTGGAAATGCTTGAGGACCTTAAGGTAATGCCAATAAATGCGATTCATGATACTGCTCAAATTTCGAAAAATGCCCACATAGGGAATGGAAATTTTATTGACGCAGGTGCAATCATTAATTCTGGGGCAAAGATATCCAATCATACCCTTTTAATGTCAGGTTGTATAATTGACCATGACGCACATGTGGGTGATTATGCTCAAGTTGGGATTGGCAGCATGATAGGTGCAGATGTTGATATTGGAAGATCGGCATTCATAGGGTCAGGTGTTACTATTGTTCCAGGTGTTACGATTGGTAAAAATACTCGTTTGGGAGCTGGATCAGTAGTTATTGAATCAAT